>Ga0180432_10000213_pt1 | contig 93101 bp, 68 predicted proteins | sample SS_ome_10_FD_132414 | JGI IMG/M metagenome (GOLD analysis project Ga0180432, IMG submission 132414) | Hypersaline lake sediment archaeal communities from the Salton Sea, California, USA - SS_1_MS_2 metaG | ecosystem: Environmental > Aquatic > Non-marine Saline and Alkaline > Hypersaline >... | reverse complement strand
CTATCGAGGGGGCCGCGTTGAACCGATCTCCCTGCTCAACCTGACTGACCCAGAGAGGCGTACCATCCGCCTTCCAGGCATAGATACCGTAAAGCGTCTCATCCTCAGAGGTCATAACGACATCAAGATTGCCATCACCGGTAAGATCAGCAACAGCAGCCGTATTCTCACCGATAGCCCCAATAGGAGCCTCCCACAACTGATTACCAGCATGGTCAAAGGCATAGAACTTCTTGAAGCCCTTAGAACCCACCAGAATCTCTAGCGTACCGTCACCAGTCAGATCAGCAATCGCAGGCGCACAGTACAGATCATCCCCACCACTGAGATCCTTATCCCAAAGAAGATTACCCGTACTGTCCAACACCCTCATCGTACCATTCCTAGCATTGAAGACAACCTCCATGCTACCATCGCCATCAAGATCGCCGACGGCCGGGTTCCGGATAATCTGGTTACCAGCATCAAACTCCCACAGGACATCACCGTCCTGGGTAAGCACATACAGAATGCCGGTACCCCTGGAACCCACGAGGATCTCCTCAACACCATCACCAGTCAGATCCGCCGCAACCGGCGGAGCCTCAATACGCCCACCAACATCAAACGTCCAGATTGGCATTTCCCTGGGCATATAGTTCTGGTTGTCCATGGTCCTTCCTCTGTATGGCCATGGCGTCGTGAAATCATCGATGAGCAGACCCGGGGTCGGGAGCACGCTGACGTTGCCCCTCTCGTCGCCGTAGAGAAGCTCAGCGCGATGGTCTCCGTCCATGTCAACGATAACGGGCTGGTTCCCGCCGAATCTACCTGCATTGACGGCCTGGTAGGTCCAAGCAACGGACCCATCGTCGCCATTAAGCACGTAGATAACGCCGTCCGAGCCTCCCAGGACGACATCCGGATCGCCGTCGCCGGTCAGGTCGCCGATTATGGGCGCTTCGGGCTGGAAATTGTGTAGCACGTCACCCGTGAGGTTGACTCTCCAGATCTCGTCTCCCTTGCTGTCTATCGCGTAGACGAGACCTGTCCTCCTCAGTGTGAACACTATGTCCAGCTTGCCGTCGCCGTTCAGGTCTCCCAGTGGGGCCTTGCTGACGCGGACCCGTTCGCCCGTGTCGAATACCCAGTTCTGGTTACCTTCCACGTCGAGGCAGTAGACTCGGCCCTCATAGGCACCGCCGACCACTATCTCGAGGTCGCCGTCGGCCTCGAGGTCCGCGATGGAGACAGCGGCATTGAGCCTGTCGCCCGTCTCCACCTGGGATGCCCAGATGGGCGTTCCATCGGATTCCCAGGCGTAGACCCCGTATAGGACCTCGTCCTCGGAGGTCATAACGACCTCGACCTGTCCGTCTCCGTCGACGTCCGCGACCGCGGCCGTGTTGTCGCCGATAGCCCCGATGGGGGCCTCCCACAGCAGGTTCCCGGCGTGGTCAAATGCGTAGAACTTCTTGAAGCCCTTGGAGCCGAGTAGCACCTCGAGCTTCCCATCGCCGGTGATGTCTGCCAGAGTCGGCGCACAGTAGAGGTCATCTCCGCCGCTCAGGTCCTTGGACCACATCAGGTTCCCCTGGTTGTCCAGGACCCTGAGGGTCCCATTGCGGGCGTTGAAGACGATCTCATTGGTCCCGTCGCCCTCTAGGTCGCCAACCGCTAGGTTTCTGACTATCTGATAGCCTGCGTCGAATTCCCAGATTATCTCGCCGGTCTGGCCGTCGAGAACCGAAACGATTCCGGTTCCCCTTGACCCGACCACGACTTCCTGTTCACCGTCCCCAGTTATGTCCGCCGCTATTGGCGGCGATTCGATCCTGCCGCCGATATTGGTGGTCCACAGGGGCTCTCGTTCCGCTGCAACCGCTGGAGTTCCTATCCCAACCAGGACCGCGAGAAGCGCGATCCCGACCAGGATGTAGTTGATATACCAGTTCTCTTTCATTTCTTAAAACTCCCTCCTCGCTCCGAGTAGGTAACCTGAAGCAGCTGTTCTACTTCTCTTAAAGGTTACGGTGTACGAATAACATATAACGATCGGGCTATATGTATGATTCTATACTATCTATGTCAGAAGACCTCGAGGCGAGCAACACTTAAGAATCCTGAACGGCTACCGCAGAAAATCATGAAAGGAAAGCTCTGCGTTTTCCTGATCCCTCTTCTCATCTCTCTGGCTATCGCACCCGTCGCTGCCAGGGAGCCACGTCGAGACGAGTTGACTGGCAAGGTCCGGCTGCTATACATAGGGGACTACGTCGGGGCCGACACCCCGGCTAGGCTACTTGAACAGGAGCCCCTCCTCTCCGTGAGGGGTGTCCCTGCGACCCTGGCCTGGTATCAGGAGAAGTTCATCCGGAAGTTCATGAGGATATACATGCCCAGGTCCTACGATGACCTCGTGGGGAAGAACGACGTGATCCTCTTCAGCGACGCCGGTGTCCGCCTCTTCGAGTCTCGGCACTTCGACTGGTTCGAGGACGCGGTCATCGAGGATGCTATGGGAATGGTGATGATAGGGGGCGTGGAGAGCTTCGGGGCGGAGCCCGGCAGGCCGGCCTGGATGGGCACCACGGTGATGGACATCCTCCCGGTCGAGGGGGTGTTCCAGAGCTTCAACCCGAACCGCGGTGTCGTGGAGATCGTGGCCACAGGGAACGAGTTCATCTCCAGCCTGCCCTGGGATACCCTCACCCCTCCGATGAACACTTTCGACAGGTTCAATAACCTGGTTCTGAAGGAGGGGGCGGAGCTCCTCGCCTATCTGACCGTTGGCAGGGAGAGGCACCCGTTCCTCTGCACGTGGATGCAGGGCGAGGGGCAGACCTTCGCCATGGGGTCGGACTGGACCCCCGGCGGGGGAGTCCACTTCATGAAGTGGGACTACTACGGCGACTACGCCAGCAACCTCGTGCTCTACGTCGCCGGTGTCGAGGTCCCGGCGGAGCACGAACTCAGACACGCATTCAAGAGCCTGCTTGAGGAGTACGAGGAGCAGAAGACCCTCCTCATGGCCACGCTGGACTTCGTCGAGAGGTTCAACGCGAACTCCAGGCCGCTCCTGCTCAAGATCTCCGAGAACGACGATAACCGCGAGAAGGCGGAGGACCTGTACATGGAACAGGACTTCCAGCCCGCGGTGGACAGGATGAACCAGGTCGTAAACAGGATCGAGGAACTGACCGAGGAGTCCCTCGATCTGAGGGACAGGTCGCTGTTCTGGGTCTATGTGATAGAGTACCTGACCGTCATAGGTACCTGCCTCATCACGGGCACGATCGTGTACACCCTGATGATAAGGCGCCGCCTGTACAGAGAGGTGGAGGTTACCAGAGGCAGGAGTCGCAGAATTTGAGACGTACGCTTGCCGCTTGGCTGAACGTGTCTCTCCTTCTCTTCCTGAGTGTCCCCCTTGTAGCTTCCACAGAGGGCGACTCCAGATACGGCGTGGTTCACGGGGACAAGATGCAGTTCCTCGTCGAGGGGGGTTTCGGATGGACCAGGATGGACTTCGTCTGGAACGGGATCGAACCCGAGAACGACACCTTCAGATTCGAACACCTGGATCGGTTCGTCGAGGACTGTAGCCAAGCCGGGGTCCAAGTCCTCGCCATACTGGATTACTCGGCAGACTGGGCATCCTCCGGACCGGAGAAAGCTGTAATCAGAGACCGATATCCGCCCAAGTACCTCTCTGACTGGGAGGACTATGTCCGCCACACCGTTGAGCACTTCAAGGGGGTGGTCGACCACTTCGAGGTCTGGAACGAGCCCAATATACGCTACTTCTGGTTCGGCGGAGAGGATCCGAAGGAGTACTTCCGCCTGCTCAGGTCGACTTACCTGACCGCCAAGGAGGTCAATCCCGAATGCACGATACTGATAGGCGGTACCATAGGATTCGATATAGAGTATCTGAAGGAGGTCTACGAGCAGGGCGGGTCGCACTACTTCGACGCCATGGCCATACACCCGTATATGGGCTCATCTTACGAGGCCGGGAACTTCTCCGGCAACATGTCCAGGCTAAGGGAACTGATGTCCGGGTATGGGGACTCGGGCAAGGAGATCTGGTTCACGGAGATGGGCTGGAGTACGTCTGACAATTTCACCAAGATGGATCAGGCGGCGTATCTCGTCCGTGCATACACCCTCTCCCTTTCCCAGGGGGCGGACAAGCTCTTCTGGTTCAATCTGAACGCCGACCCACCGCCCAGGGGGAGCTCGGGCCTGATAGAGCACGACCTCACACCGAGACCGGCATTCATCGCTCACCGGACGTTCGTCGATTTCGTGGGCGAGGGGGAGTACGGTGGAGAGGTGGAGATGGACGGGGGGATAGAGGCGCACATCTTTCGGCACGGCGACACGGCCACGATGGTGGTCTGGCATCCCAATCTCACCGCCGGGACCTCCCTCAGACTGTCCGGGGACTCGAACGCGACGGTGTACGATATGCTAGGGGAACGGGCAGATCAACAGGTATCGGGCAGGCGGCTTACCCTCGAGGCATCCCCGGAGCCCATCTTCGTGGTCGGCCTCTCCGAGGATGATCTGTCCTCGATCTCCGGCAGTCCCCTCTGGCCGATCTACGGGATCTTGATACTGGGCCTGGCAGCTTCGGCTGGGCTTCTCTACACCAGGCTTGGACGCGGGGATATCGGTGGTGCTGAGAAGGGGGTCAAGAAGCGTCGGAGACCTCGCCGGGCCAAGGAACGGGATGTCCCCGAGGGATGTATCAAGTCGTTCAAGGAGGAGGTATGCCTCAAGTGCCGCCACTACACGATAAAGGGAGGGAAGCCGACTTGCCTCAAGTTCGGCATAGAGCTGGAGTAATCCTTCTCTTGGCCGCCTGGCTGACCCTCATGAATCCGGTTGTGGCAGATCCGAGGCACGACCCGGAGTCCGGCAGGATAAGGATACTGTTCACCGGGGAACTCCACGGGAACGTGAACCTGTTCGTGGACTGGTACAAGCTGGAGCCGAGGATGACTATCGATATCGTTCCCGCCTCGCCCCAGGACATGCAGGTTGACGAGGCGAAGAGGCTCGTTCGGCTCTACATGCCTCGCAACTTCGAGGAGCTATCGGGGAAGTACGACTGCGTCGTGATCGAGGATCTGAGTCCGGAGGTCCTCTCGGAGAGCTTCATACCGAACCTTCGGAGGTCGATAACCGAGACCGGCCAGGGAGCGGTGCTGGTTGAGTTCGTCTTCTGGTTTGGGAACGGCAACAGGATAGACCTCTGGATGGCCTCCACCTTCTACGACATCGTTCCCGCCGACGTGGTTTTCGGCCAGGAGATACCGACCGGAATGGACAACTTCTACGAGACGGTGACCTACAGCGAGATACTCGATCTCCCCGGGATGGAGGAGAACCCGATGAACAAGGGGCACCATGGGGCCATGATCGCCCGTCCCGGAACCACCGTGCTCGCCAAGTGGAGGGGCACCGACTACGAGTGCGTCACCCTCGCCGAGGCTGATCAAGGTACCATAATCCAGATCGGCCACGGATGGGATAACATCCCCAGCGAGACCGCCAAGGGATGGGGCTACCTCCAGGACTACGCTTACAACCTCATCTTCGGAACCACCGGGCACGAGATACCCGAGGATCTCGAGCTGGTGAGGAGGGCGAGGTCGCTTATCAAGGACTCCGCCGACTACAGGTCCCTGGTATTCTCGGTGCTGGAGTTCGCGGAGAAGTTCGGGGCGAACACACGGGACATAGCCAGCGATATAGCCGAGATAGACGACCGCCGTGTCGAGGGTAACCAGGCATACATAGACGGGGAGTACGAGCTGGCAGCCGATGTCTACGAGGAGCTGCTCAACGCCTACAAACAGGCCGAGGAGGACGCCCTCGCCCTGAAGGACCGGGCCCTGCTCTGGGTCTACGTGATCGAGTGGCTGGCCGTGTCGGGGACCTGCCTGATCTCGGGTTTCGTCCTCTACTCGCTTATGATCCGGAGGAGGATGTACAGGGAGGTCGCGGTTACGAGGTCGGCGGCCGAGAGACGGACCAGGTGAGACCGAGGGCTCAGGACCTGAGCTTCGGGGAATCGAACCAGAGGCCGTGCACCTGGTGGTCCGCATCACCCTCCACGAAGACGACCCCCACCATGACCTCGGATTCATTCTGGAACTCGGCGTTGTAGTTGACCCTGACGTACTTGCCCACCTCGAGGACCACCGACTCGCGAGTCCTTAGGTAGTCACCGATCTCGGAGTAGATCTCGTTTCTCGTATCGGTCCAGGACCCCTCGGTCTCCATCATCTCGGGAGAGAAGTCTCTGGAGTACCTGGTGTAGTTGTTATCGTTCATGCCGAGAAGGATGTTCTCGGCTATCGGATCGGCGTACTCTAGTATCCGCTCCCTCCTCTCCCCGGTTATCTCCTCGGCCTGCAGGATGCATCCAGCGCAGAGAAGAATCGCTACGATTGCGACAACGATCAAAGGGCCTCTCATTCCGAACGTTGCGGCGCTTGAGACCCTAATAATCCTTTCGGGACCGACTGGTTTCGCGCCCCGCGCTGTCGTCGCCGACGATACGTGAAAGAATCCTGTCGATTGGATGTCCCCTTCAATTGCTTTGGCCCCGCAGGACCTCTTGTTCTGGGTGCTATGCCCCCTTCCGACCGCGTCATCGAAAAGCACGAACACGTTCGGGTGGCCTTCTTGACCGATATATCCGATTTCGCACTCGTTGTCTCCGCCAGTCACGTCCCTGGGATTCTCACGAACATATTTGAAAGGAAATGGGATTACCCCTGCAGATGGTTGCTGGAAGGACCTTCATCGTCTCGCTTTTGCTTGCGGGTATGATCCCGCTCATCTCTGCCCCGGGGCAAGCGGAGGAGCTGCCCTTTTCGGTGGTGACCTATCCCACGGGCGGCATCAGGGAGCCCAGTAATATGACCGGCTTCAGCCGAATGGGCTTCGACGGCTTCTACTACAACGGGTACTGGGAGTGGGAGGATCCAAACCGTATAAGGGACTGGTGCGTCCCATTCAGCCTGGCCTGTGCCGAGAACAACATGTCGTTCATAGCCGGGCTCTACTGGTACTGGGTCAGGGGCGAGGAATTCGACTACTCCCTCGCCGTAAACCAGTTCGGCGAGGTGGCCAAGACCATGCCGTCCCCGGTATCGGAGGGGTGGTGGAAGCATATGATGGAGGACCCCGCGGTCTACGTCGCGAACCTGTCGCTTCACTACCCGATATGGGGGATCGTCTGGGATACCGAGTTCTATGGGCCGGATGCCTTCGAACGGGGATACTACTCCTACGACCAGGAGGCTATCGGGAACTTCGCAAACGACACCCAGAGGGACATCCCGTCCCTTGATGCGAACCGGGGCAGGGAATGGTTGGAGCAGAATGGACTGCTGGAGGAGTTCCAGAGCTGGCAGGAGCACAAGTCATACGTGCTGGCGAAGGGCGTCGCGGAGAAGGTGCACCGCATCAACCCCGACTTCACCCTGGGTCTCTTCCCGCTATTCGAGGACTGGTGGCAGCTAGCCCTTCTCAAGGGATTCGGCACATACACGCCGGCGGCGGCCTGGACGGGCTGGAACACCTACGACGGCATAAGCAGGTACTACGCCCAGAAACTGCAGTCCGAACTGGAGGAGAGGGAGATCAACTTCACCTTCGCAGGGGGGATCGGGAGGTGGATACCTCTATCGCGGAAGGAGATCGCGGTCAGATACTGCGACGCATCCTGGTGGTACGGCACCACGCCCAGCTGGGCCAAGGAGGGGAACAAGGTCGTCCGCGAGTACATCTATCTCAACCAGACCCATGCCGACATGCTGGCGCCGATCAGTTTCGGCCCCGATGTCTACGCCCACCCATACCGCGCCCCGGACGGCATCGTGTCCCTGATGATGGCACCCTACGAGGATGGGAAAACACTTTTTGACGATTTCAGGCTCCTCACCGACAGACAGACGATTCGCATACCGGAGGAGTACGGCCTCAACCCCGACAGCCCCGGCAAGGAACCGCTCGACGTCCCGGATCCCGTGATCCCGGCCGGGGATCTACCGTGCCTCGTCTACGGCATGGATGAGATGGAGCTGGCCCGGACCGGCCTCTGGTACCTCACCAACGAGCTCAGAAACCTGACCACCTTCTACTCCGCAGCCGGACTGGGCAACCTCTCCACCGTCCACGAGGCCCTGGCCATCGCAGAGGCCACGAGCGATCCCCGCGAGGCGGTGGACATGCTGATGTCGGCGAGGGATGAAGCGTACTCACTCGTTCTAGAGAGGGCCTCTTATACCATCGAAAACCCCGGGAATATCACGGTTCCCCCGAGCGTGGCCGGGAATCTCTGGATAGCTGACCTCAAGATATCGAAGGGTCAGATCGATAAGGGCAGGGTCTACGTCTACGAGGGAATGCATGAGTGGTATATGGCCGGCGAGGGGGCTACGGCACCGGTGATATCCACGCTGCTCCTGGTCATCCTCGCGCTCCGATCCGGTATCCGCCGCGATTCTAGGATCTGTTACTGACGAAGCGTGCCATCTCGCGTCCGGCATCGTGTGCCCTTCGGATCAGGCCCTTCCTGCACTCCACCGGAGCGTTGCTCGTGCCCCCGATAGACAGCACGTTCAGGACCTTCATGTGGAAGTAGTGCTCCAACCTGCCCTTGATCCACTCCCCAACGTCGTCGTAGGCATCGGGTTTGTCCCACTCGTAAGCAATCACCACAACGGCCGGGAGCCCACCCGCGAGCTTGCCCTTTCTGTCCCCGCTGGAGTAGGATATCAGTCGGTCGATGAAGATCTTCGCGCGGGCGCTCACGTGGTCGAAGTAGATCGGAGTCCCGAACACGATCCCCGCCATCGACTCCAGGAGGGGGTAGAACGAAACCATATCGTCCACCGGATCCCCCACCCCCAACGGCTTCCCGGAGGCCGCTACCAGGGGCTTGATATTGAAATCCGATAGACATCGAAAGGTGGCGCTCAGCCCGGCCTCCTCTGCCCCCCTCAAGACCGCTCTCACAGCGGTTGCGGTGTTCCCGGAGCTGTGAGGGCTGGCCGCTATCCCCAATACGGCTCGATCATCGGGATTCATCGTAATCCCTTGGAACCTCTCGGTTTTCAATGTTCCCTGACTTTTCCAGCCCTCGATACGGTGGACGAGATGATGTAGCTCGAGCTAGGGCCGAGTGTCTCAAAAACCCCAGGCTACCTCGCCAAAGGGTTGCCTACTGGGATCTATATCGCTACCCCACCAGACAACTCCAGCAGGCCCGGTCAGAACGGTTATAGGTGTCCCTCATCCACAGGATGAATGGTGCCCTCTACGGGGTATCGACCTTGCGCTTCTTCAGATATCTAAGCACCCGGGGGGGTGCCTGCCAAAGAAAATCAGAATCGTCTTCTTGGGGGTCTGTGCTTGCGGTAACAATCTTGGCAGTAGACGGGGCGATCTGAATCTGGCTTGAATGGGACTTCGCATTCTTTGCCACAGTCAGAACAGACAGCTTTGTAGAGCTCCCTGCCCCGGCTGTCGACCCGTCGATTCTCATCTTCGCTCAATCTCTCTTCACTCCTTCGAGATGCCACGAAGAAACGAGGCATCTCGGGGCCTACATCGAACATAGGTTTATAAATGGAAGCCTGATTCGCCCGAACTCTTGCGCTTTGACGTTCCCTCCACCGGCATTCGGCGTAAACGACCGGGGATCTAAGCACTGCCCAGCTGGGTCGTCTTGACCTCGCGGTAGAGCTTCCTCTTCACCATCAGCCACCAGAGTAAGACACCCGAAACCATCGCAGCGGCGGTGGTCGCCATCCACTCCGATACGTAGATCCAGAGCAGCGCCCGGTCCTTGGCTGCGGTGGCCTCGTCCATGGCCTCGCTGGCCAGAACGAGGGCCTCCTCCATCCTCTCCTGGGCGGATTCATACTCCATATCCAGGTAATCGGCCTCCGCCTCCTCCTTGATCGAACCCGCCTCGGTCAGGGTCTCCTCCGCCTGGGCGGTGTTCGCCCCCATGTTGGAGACGAAGTCGACGATGTTCTGAAACATCGATACCGAATCCCGATAGGATGAGAAGTAAGACTTGACCGTGATCCTGCTCAGCGCCTCGTCGAAGATCATCGGGTCCTCCCCCCTGGTGTAGTAACAGACGTTGAGGAACATGAGCTCCCACCACTCGCCGGTCTCCTGCCAGTGATTTCGGGGGGTGCCGGGGTGGATCCCGAAGCCCCAGGCCTCGGTGTCCCCGTAATCCCAGGAGACGAAGGCCGGCACCTCGGGCTCCTGCGGGGGTCCATTCACGCCCCTGATCCAGATCCTGGCGCCCTGCTTGGCGTACGCCGGCCTGAACTGCTCGTATATCGGGTCCGAGAAGGCCCCGGTGCCCTCGAAGGGCGTGAACACCGGGGGCATGTCGGGCTCGAGTCTCAGACGAGAATAGCCGTCCCACTGCCCGAGTCCCCTCTGGACCGACACCACGAACCTGTCGAAGTCTATTGGTATGGCATCCGATATCGGGCTGTTGAGCCACGGCTCCTGAACCTCCTTGTAGTGGCTCAAGGGGTAGGCGATGGATACACGATCCTCGGTTCCGACGAAGTCGACCATCATCTCCTGCTGGAGCAGGGTGAAGAAGCTCAGCCTGGGGTGGTTGAAGAACAGGACATCGTACGCCCGAAGCGTCTCGGATGTTCGGGGGAAGTATATGCGACTCCACCTCTTGAGGTAGTCGTCCGATAGATCCTGGCCGAACGCCCGGCAAGGGACCAGAGTCACATCCACCGCCGGCTCATCGTCCCCCAGGTGGTTCGGCCAGCCCACGATGTCTCCGAGAAGGATGAACTCAAGCACCGGCCCGTCCTGAGCCAGTGAAGGCGCCGGACCGAGGCCCAGCAGACAGACCACGATCAGCAGGGCCCCCAGTTGGCGGGAGATAATCACAGGATCAACTCCCGATCCCTAGACAGAGGGATTTAAAATCTGACCTATTCGAGCGGGATCTTCGCGGAATCGTCCCTCCGGGCCAAGGGACCGACAGTTCCCAGTAATGGTCGATGAGCTAGTACTCCGCCGCCTCGAGCCGGGAGAGGCCTACCTCCCTATACAGCCTTCTCCTCACCATAAGGGTCCACAGGATGTAGCTCGATATCAGCAGCGTCCCCATCAACACGCACCACTCGGTGACGTAGATCCAGATGAGGGCCGCGTCCTTGGCCCTGATAGCCTCCGCCCTCATCGCATCCTGATCCTCCTCGCCCCGCCCCAGAAGGGCCAAGGCCTCATCAAAGTCCCCATTCATGTATGCCTCCTCAGCCTCCAGTCTTAGTTCCTCGAGCGACCTCAGCCGCTCGCGCAGGTTCCTGGTGCTTCCCCCGAACTTCTCCACCCAGGCCAGTATCGATTCCAGCAACGAGTTTTCCGAGTGATACCTGATGAAGGCGTGTGTCACCCTCTCGAACATGTACGGATCCTCGGGGATGGGCTTGTCCGCAGTGCGGTACAGCAGGTATATCATCGCCTGCGGGAAGAGGTCCCAGTCCTTGGCCCACGGCATCACCCCCACCGGGAACTTGCTGGCGAAATTCAGTGCAGCTCCCTTCCCGATCTCCCAGTATGTTATCAGCGGGTGATCCTCGAACACGCCGTCGACGCTGGCCCAGAGCTCGCTCTCCGGCCGGGGCACCTGGGCGTTCACGTTTGCCAGCGGCGGGGACTCTGTCCAGGGAAGCGCCTTCATCAGCTCCTCGTTCGGGTCCTCCATCACGAACCAGAAGACCTCCTCCCGGGTGAACTGCCCCGGCGCCTGCGTCGCCGGCAGAACATCCGCCACCGTCGTCGCCTGCCAGCCGACGAATATCTCGGACTCGATGCTGCCGAGCCAGAGAATGCCCAGCCCCTCCTCGATCACGGAATCCGACATCCAGTGGACCCAGTCCGATGCGAACACCCTCCTATCGGCGTCGCTCGAGATAATGACATCGTAGTCTTCCAACAGTCTCTGGTAAGTACGCGGCATGTACAGCCTGAGGTTCCTCCTTGCATTCTCGTATCCGCCGATGTAGTCCGGGCGGGTCGGAACCATCGTGGCGCGCACCGCGGGATCGAACTGGACAACGGTGAAGCTGTTATAGGTGCCGTACTGCTCGATCACGTCCCCGAGAACCAGTGCCCTGGTCCTGCCGTCGGGTCCCGCCCTGATGGCCTCGCATGGCTGAGCTGCGAGAAAGAGTGTCGCCAGGATCGTTGCTCGTAGGATCTCGAGGCCATGACCCTCAAGGGGTGGCTTCAACCTTCCCATCATATTTCCCTGATCCGGGGGGCATCAAATGAACTCATTTCTAATAAAGACTTGCCACACTGGAACCTCAGTTCACATTCCATTACCGGGCGGCAATCAACAGGGCGACCCATATCACTTCGGCAGAATAGCCTATACAGTGCAGGAGACCCATCGGGGGATTGGAGGTTTCAGGGGATCCTAGGCCCAGGCGGACTGATAGGCACGAGAAACCATCGCCTCCATTCCGGCTAAATCAACAGGGCCAGAACAACGCAGGTCAGGGCCTGGGCGACGAAGATGGCATATACGAGCAGACCACGTCTGCTGGTGTCAGGTCCGGACCTGCCTATAGCTAGCACCGTCAGAAATGAAATCAGGAACAGGAACGGCCAAAGATGACGTTTCATCCCCGTCCATCGGTCAATCAGCCCCGCCGCAAGATGGAAGAAGGGGAGGAGAGAAAGCAAGGCAAGGGCCTGGAAGAGCGCGAATGCCCTCCTCCCGATTCCGCCGATGGGTTTCCCGTCGGGGCCAACCCTGGCGGAATCGCCCTTCAGGTCCCTGCCGATCCTATTCCACAGCCATTGTTCGAATGTGTTGGATGTATTCATGTATGGCACGAGCCAGAGAACGACGAAGAGCGAAACGAGCAGCCCCGCCTCCGGAACCTCGATCGTCGGTAGATCGCCTCCGTTGAGAACCACCGATAGAGCGAGCCCCAGTCCCCCACCAAAACCCACGCTGTGCTCCATCAACTTCCAGGAGTTGATCTCCAGACCCCTCTCCGAGCACCGCCTGTGTATCAGTCCGCCGAGAGCGAAGCCGCCGCCGAAACCCAGCCAACCCAGGGTCGCCGTCTGCAGGACCACAGCGTCCATCTGCCAAAGCGCGAAGTATGCCGTGCTCATTACACTGCCCCCCAGGACAGCTGCCCATACGTCGCTCCTCGGGGGGGAGAGATGGAGATCCAGTCCCACCACCAGGAGCTTATAGAACAGGAAGGCCCCGGCGGACGCAAGCACCGCCCAGAGCGCGAGGTCCGCGAAACCATAAACCACCTCGGTCATCAGTAGACCCAACCCGACCCCGCCGAAGAACCCCCACAGCCCGCCGACCAGGAAGAGTCCAAACACCCCGAATGCCGGGGACCGGTCGTGCTGTGATTTGACATATCCCACGATCCGCCCGTAGCTGAGAACTCCGCCGAGGGAGACGCTGATCGCCATCGCCGCCCCGAATATCAAGACCTGCCACCCACTACTCATGTCTCCGAAGGCAATGTAGAGGGCCATACCGCAGAAGGCCCCGGGAACGGTCGCTCCCCACCAGTGACCCCAGACTCCCCTCAGGCCCCATCCTAGGGATGTTGAGAGGGCCACGAGTAGCACGCCCAGGGTATCGCCCAATACCATGCACGCCCCCCGTAGGAAGGTATCCTTATATATCTCGTAGACCTGTTCATGGCGGTTCCTCCTCATTTACATCGCACTGTTCACCAAATTGGATCCCCCCAGCAAATGGACCGGCAACGCCTCGCTTAGATACCTCTTTCCATGGGGGCCCGATAACGTAATAAGGGATGTGGATTCGGATCCCCATGTGGGTAGAAAACCAGCCCTCGTTGTCATGATGATAATCCTGCTTTCTACGGCCGCCCTCTCTAAGGATGAACCGAGGAGGATCAAGGTCATCGGGACCGGAAGGGCGGTGGGAATGCCGATTCTAACCTCGTGGTTCTTGACCGAGCCCTCAACAGATCCGCTCATCATACCGACCAGGGCGCACGGCGAGGTGGAGGCCGCGGACATCAGGCGGTTCGTGAGGATATACTTCCCTCGCAGCTATAGCAATCTCCTGGAGTACGAGTTCTTCTTTCTGGATCAGGTCGACATGTTCACCCTAAGCGACCAGCAGCAGCGATGGCTCTGCGATGCGCTCAAGAACCACCGAAAGGGCGCAGTCAATACCAGAAGCGCCATGAGCGTGAACGCCAACTTCTACATGCCATGGGTGGAGAGCGAGCTCTCCGATGCATTTCCAAACGACGCGGCAGCGGTGATAGCGGACAACGCGAACTTCCGTGCGCCTACCGGACCACTGGTCATAAGGGATGACCGGGACCTGCCCGGCATCATGAAACCGTACAGGGATATGATCGAACGCCTCTTCCCCGTATACGTGAGCCACCACAACAACTTCCCGCTCACGATCCCAAGACCCGGTTCCACCGTCCTCTCCTACACCAGGAACAGCATGGGTATCGGGTTCCCGATCCCAGGGCAGATCGCCCAGGTCTTCTACTGGTCGTGGAACAGGTCGATAACGTTCACGACCAGGGGTGTGGTGTATGACCCGTTCTGGAGCGCATCCCCCACCGGGAGCCATGCGGCTAACCCCTATGCTCTGGACATCATCGCCAATATCGTGTGGTTCAGCACCGGGAGGGAGCTGCCCGATGACCCTTCTAGGGTGCATGATTTCAGACGGGACCTCTTCGACTTCGGGCTCCAGCAGAGCCTCCTAACCAGTCTCCTCGATTTCGCCGAGATCTTCGGCGCCAATCCGGCCGACGAGTACTCCAGGCTCGCCGACGTCCAGGCAATCCGAACCCGAGCTAACGATCACTACCTGGACGGTGATTTCAACGCTGCCCACGAGACGATGCAGGTTGCGCTGGATACCCTGGCCGAGCTGGAGGAGGATGTGTCCAAGCTCAAGGATCGTGCCATGATGTGGGTCTACATCGTGGAGTGGTCGGTCACGACCTCGGTATTCCTCCTCACAGGCTTCGTCCTGTGGACGCTTATGGTCAGAAGAAGGTTCTACCGCGAGGTCGCGACCACCAAGCAGTTCAGGTGATCCGGCTACGTCCGCCATTCTAGCACCTTCGGTTCAAGGTGGATGGTACGTAGCCGGCGTACTGAGGTCGGGTCGCCTGATAGGGTTTCTCACCCGCTCTCACTCTGATTCCGGTAGAGGTGATCTCGCGCCGTAGCGTTCCGCCATCGCCTCAGTCTTTCGATGAGATCTCTCCTTGTCTCCCTGTACCGCGGATCAGAGAGGCGATTATCCAGTTCCCCCGCGTCCTCGTCCAAGTCATAGAGTTCCCCGGGAACGCCGTCGTAGACATTCAGCTTCATCGAACGAGTACGCACCATCTCCAGCGTCCCCCCTATCGCGGCGCGGTGCATTTCGCTGAAGACTGCGTCACGCCACCCGGTGGGGGCTGGGCGGTTGCCGAGGAGAGGTAGGAGTGATTCACCCTGAACGGTCCGGGGACACCGGGCTCCCACCAGATCGCAGATGGTCGGGAAGAGATCAACGTGCTCCACCAGCTCATCCCTCACCCCGTGCGAGGTCCCCGGAACGTCGATCATCAGCGGGACGTGGACAGACCCCTCGTACATGTTGAACTTGACGAAGAGCTCATGCTCCCACAGCTGCTCCCCATGATCGACGGTCCAGATCACGATGGTTTCGTCCCGGATCCCCAGGTCTTCAAGCGCATCCAGCACCATCCCGCAGTAACCGTCCGCGAGCTCAACCATGCCGTAGTAACCGGCTATCATCTGCCGGATCTCGACATCCGTGAGATGGTCCCACTCATGCCGCCTGTCCACGATATAATCGTGGGGAGGGCGGTCCCCGGGCCCGGACTGCTCGGGCAGCTCGATGCTGGAGTGGTCTATCCTCTCATAGATATCGGCGGGAGGATAGAAGGGCGGGTGGGGTTCGTGAAAGGCCGTCCAGGCGAGAAAGCTCTCGTCGCGCTCGACCGAGGACTCGATACGCTCGATTGCCCTCTCCGCCATATAGAATCCCGAGTACTCCTCTGACGTCCGCGTGCTGGGACCCCCGGTCGTTCGCCTGGTCAGGCCCTGCGCCTCCCAGTCATACCGGTCCAGGACCTCCTTCGGCATCGTCGCGCGCCAGTCATCGAAGGTGACCCACGGCTCGTACCCGGTGTCGACATCGGGATCCTTCCAGTGCATGTGCCCCAGCTGGAAACGCCTGTAACCCATGGGCTGCAGCGCGTGTGCAATGGTCACCATGCCCGGATGCGGGGTATACCTGTTTGACATCACTCCGTGGACGTGGGGATACTGACCCGTCGCCAGCGAGTGGCGGGCGGGGGAACATACAGGGGCCTGGGTGAAGCAGTTCTCAAAGCGTACGCTGCGGGAGGCAAGCCGATCAAGGTTGGGCGTGTGCGCCAAACCGTTGCCCAGAGAACCCAGTGCATCGTAGCGATGATGGTCACACATCAGGACGAGTACGTTGGGGCCCGGCATCACACCACCCCGCAATCAGATTCCATCGGGGACATCCAAGCCGCCTGAACGGCGGCCCGAACTTAACTCTATTCCTGCCCGTTGCCCCCTCCTCAGGGCGGTGAGCTGCCCCTTGGCCACCTGACCGATCCGGATCACCTCTGGCTCAGCTGCGTGGTGGTCACTTCCCTGTAGAGCCCCCTCCTCACCATGAGCCACCAGAGGGTGACCCCTGATATGAAGATCGCTGCCGTTGTTGCCATCCACTGGGATATGTAGATCCACGTGAGGGCGCGGTCCTTCGCGCGGTTGGCCTCATCCATCCCCACCCTGGCTATATCCAGGGCATTCTCCATCTCGGACCTCGCCGCCTCGTACTCCATTCCAAGGTAGTGGACCTCTGCCGCGTCCCGAACCGAGTCCGCGTCCAGAAAGATCCTCTGCGCCTCGGCTGTGTTTGCACCGAACCTGTCCACGAAGTCAGCCATCCTGTGGAACATCGACGAAGATTCCCGGTAGACCCGGAAGAGGTCCTTGACGACGAACTTCTCGAGGGCCTCATCGAACCCCATAACCTCGCCCCGGGCGGTGTAGTAGCACATGCTCAGAAAGACCAGCTCCCACCACTTCCCGGTCTCCTTGAAGTGCAGGTCCCCGGTCCCGGGGTGGACCCCGAATCCCCATGCCTCGGTATCACCGTAGGGCCAGGAGACGAAGGCCGGTGCCTCGGGCATGCTGGGCGGCCCGTCCAGACCGGTGACCCAAACCGATGCACCCGCCCTCGGGATCGCCGGCCTGAACTGCTGGTAGATCCTGGCGGAGTACATCCCGGTTCCCTCGAAGGCGCTGAAGACGGCGGGCAAACCGGGTTCCACCCTGAGCCGGGCGGGGCCATGCCACTGTCCCCAGCCCTGGTGGCAAGCGGTGACGAACTGCTCGAAATCTATCGGGATCGCCTCCGAGATGGGGCTGGCCAGCCACGGTTGCTGAACGTCATCGTAGTGGCTGAGAGGGTAGGCGATGGTAACCTTATCCTCGGTCCCGATGAAGTCGACCGTCATCTCCTGCTGGGGCATGGTGAAGAAGTTCAGCCTGGGGTGGTTGAAGAACAGAACCTCATACTCCAGAAGCGTCTCGGGGTTTCTCGGGAAGTAGATCCTGCTCCATCTCTGGAGGTACTCGTACATCTTCCCGAACTCCGTCCCGGAATCCACGCCGTAGGCCCTGCACGGGACTAGGGTGAGATCTATCGCGGGTTCATCCTCCCCTAGGTGGTTGGGCCAACCGTCGATATCGCCGAGAAGGAGAAAGTCCAGGACCAGCTCTTCACCCTGCTCGGTGTTCTGGCTGACCGCCACCGGGATCAGGATGATGGATATGAGGAGAAGCAGAAGGGGGCCAGAGGATCTCAACACATATTGAGGGCTGGCTCCACGTATTAAGTCTTCCGCTCGCTGATTTCGCTGAAACCGCCCCTAAACTGAACGCTCTGCCGGATCATCTATCCTGTGTACGATCGAACTTGGTCACCTCGACCTGCCTGTAGAGTCTCCTCCTGATCATCAGGCTCCAGAGCGCGTAGCTTGAAAGGAGCAGAGTTGCGGTGGTCCCGAGCCATTCGATGGCGTATACCCAGACGAGGGCCGCGTCCTTGGTTTCTTTGGCTATCGCTTCCGCCTCCGCAAACCGAGTCATCGAGGCTTCGAGGGTGTTTCCGCACTCCACGAATTCTTGGTTCAGGTACTCCTCGTTTGCTTTCACCCTCATGTCCTCGAGCTCCCAGATCACGTCCTGGATTCTCTGGGTGTTGGCCCCGAACCTGTCGACGAAATCCTTCAGAGCGATCAGCAGATTCATCCTGTCGTTGAACGCCCTGAAGCTGAGCTTGAGCCTGTGGAAGACGTCCACGTCCTGGATGAGCTGCCTCCGGGTCGAATACAGGATCATGTTGATCACGATGTCTGGGCCGTAGGGATTCTCCTTCCCGAGCCACGTCTCCTTGCCCTTGATGAAGCCCCCACACGTCACCGAGCGGCCCTTCCCGTAGTCCCATGCCACCAGGAAGGGAACCTTTCCCAGCCCGGGGAAGTTACCCACCTGCCAGGCCATCACCTTTGCGGTACTTCGCGGTATCACGTACCTCGATGTCAGTCCAGGGATATCCTCCACCCCGTAGCTGATGAAAGGGGTGAGCACGGGGTCAGGAAAATCCCTGTTTATCACCACGCCGTATGGTCCTGTGACGCTCTCTCCCCCTCCTCCCCTCGCCACCACAGCGGAGGCGTCGTTCGGGAAGGCCTGCTGAGTGAGGGACACCGCCCAGGATCCGTGAATCTGAGCGACTATGCTGAACACGCTTCCATCGTTGAACCCTCCCGCCCCATCCTCGATGAGGTCATGCATCCAGAGATCCTGCCTAGGGTCCAGAAGGTAGAACTCCGGGGCAAGGAGCATCAGGTAGTCGAACTCCCTCATGTCCTCGTAGGTACGCGGAAAATATAGCCTGATGGCCTTCAGCATCTGGTGCATATCCAATCCTCCACCCTCCCTGCACGGAACCCCCGTGTACTCCATGAGCGGGTCCTCATCGAAATACTTCTCCAGCAGGGTGTTGCCCCACACCGATCCAACCATCAGTGCATTGATCCTGTCGGCACGGCAAACTGGTGGACTGCCCAGGACCGCCAGAAGGAGGGCAACAGCCGCGACCCAGCCAAGATGATCTCCTGCCGCCCGCATCTCACTCCACCCGGCAAGACGCCCATCTAGGGCCTCGCCCAAAGATCGGACCACGTGAGGACGGAATCATCTATGCTGATATATATTGATCCCCCTTGGCCACAGCCCCCTCTCGTACGGGACTTTACCCAGGGAATTCAGAACCAGTGGCGCATGCGGCGATTGGCCCTGATGCCTCCCTCTCGGAAGTCGAACCGAATAGAGAGAAATAAGAATGAGTATCCAGTCGGCCCTTGCGCCGAATTGCTGGACTGGAACGATATGAGATCCGTACCTGCTTCAGGCGAGACCCGGCGCTGCCCCTCCCTGCTGCGGAGGAGGTCCGTGGGAGAGTGGACATCCCAGGCTATGCAAGCACTTGCCTTGGCAATGGCAATCGCCCTGGTATGGAGCCTTCATGCATGTGTCGCTCAGAGGGTTGGGCCCCAGGGCAGGGTGAGGGTTCTCTGCATGGGGGATGTCGGGCAAGTCGGCCGATACAATAGCTATGCCATAATCCAGGAGGACCCCGCCATCGAGGCTACATTCGTCCTCGCGAGATCGGACAAGGTGTTGGGGGGCCTGGACGCCGCGGTGCGCAACATGAGGGTCTACATGCCGCGGACCCGGGAGAGCCTGGTCGAGAACCACGACGTCATGATACTCAGCGATTGTGACAACAAGGTCTTCAAGCCGGAATGGATCAGCTGGATGGCGACCGGTATCGAGTCGGACGGACTCGGTCTGTTGACATTGGGGTCCGTTGTCTACAAAGGCGCGACGGACTTCGACTGGGTGAGCACCGCCCTCGGCGCCGTCCTGCCGGTCACGGTAGATCCCGTGAACAGGTTCCTAAATGGCGTCTTCTACGTCACGGTGCTCGATCGGAACGAGGAACTGATGCAGGCGCTGCCCTGGCAGAAATCCCCGCCTCTGGCAAACCTGAACAACCAGATCCCAAGGGACGGGAGCGGCGAGTGGGCCGGTTTGGAGGGCATGGTCCAGACCTATCCATTGATGACCTACTGGGAAGTCGGGAATGGGGCAACTCTGAGCTTCGCCACGGCTTTCCCCGCAGGCACGAGGTCCTGGGCCAATGGTTGGAACCTCTTTCCGCAGGCCATGATGTATCTGGTGTACAGGGTAGCCGACAAGGCCCTGCCAAAGGATCCCTACCTCTTCGAGCAGGTGATGAACGAATTCATAGAGTTCAACCAGATGAGGTCGGTGACGGAATCCATGCTCGACTGGGTCGAGAAGTTCGGTGGCAATCCCAAGGACCTCCGAGACGAGCTGAGGTCGGTGAACGAAATCAGGGGGGCGGCGGAGGAGGCGTACCTCCAGAGCGCGTTCGAGGAAGCCCTTGAGACGATGGACGAGGCGAGGGCGGAACACATCAGGATTCGTGGGGAGGCGACGAAGGCCAAGGACGAGGCGCTCCTCTGGGTCTACGTCACCGAGTGGTGCACCCTCCTGGCAACCCTCATGACCTCGAGCTACGTCGTCTGGACCCTGATGGTCAGGAGAAGGCTCTACAGGGAGGCCGGAATCTCCCGCCTGCATCTAAGGGAGGAGTAACTAGGTCCTCTTCAGCACCCGAGAAACTCAGGATGACGAAAACTTCCGCGGGTTCCCTCCAGCCTGCGTGTTCCTGTCCTAGATGGCTTCGTCCGGGGGAACCGTGCGGCGTCTGATCCCGCGGATCTTCAGGCCGAAGAGGACGGTAGCCGAGATCGCCACCGTGATTGCGCCGGCGGCCAGAAGATAGGGCGCCCTGAGCCCCCAGATCTGGGCCACGATCCCGCCCGAGAGGGGACCCAGGACTATGCCCACCCCTATGAGGGCCTCGTGTATCCCGCTCCTGGCGCCCCTGCTCCCAGAGGTGTTGAGGCTGTAGTATATGCTCGAGTAGTAGACCAGACCTGTACAGCCGCCCATCAGCACCATGACCGGCGACAGCTCCCCCACGCCCGAGAGGGAGTACACCATTAGGGATGAGACGAGGAGGACAGCCTGCGAGGCGAAGATCGGGACTAGCCTGTAGTGCCAGCTCGAGGTCCTGGCCAGTATCGCAAAGCTGACGACCTGCGAGACGGTGATCAGCGAGAGGAGCGCCCCGATGGAGGTTGTTCCCATCCCCAGCTGCTCGCCCAGCTTGGGGAAGAGCGACCTCATCACCCCGATCGTGAAGTAGGTGGCGACGTTCGCGATCCAGGCCAGATAAAGGAAGCTCCTGGAGAGCTCTCCGTCACCGGCATCCACCTCCACGCGCTCCACGGCCACGGCATCCCTCGACCATACCACGATTATGGCGCTGGAAACCGCTATCAGGACTATGCTGATGGCGAGAGGCAACCCCACTCCAGACCCGAACGCGACCCCGGCCAGCAGCGGCCCGGGCGCCGCACCGATGCTCCAGGAGAGGTTGAAGAATCCAACGTTGCGCCTCATGTTCTCCGGGCTGGATAGGTCCGCCACCCAGGCCTCGATCGGTGGCCAAACCAAGGAAAGGGCCACACCGGCCGGGAGTCCGATGATCATCAGGTGCAGGGGATCCGTCGCGAGGTAGACGGAGGCGTAGGATAAACAGGCCAGCATCGATCCAGCCACCGGCAGAATCCACCTCGAAATGCGGTCGGATATGGGCCCCGCCATGAGGGCGAATGCGCTGAACACCGCCGGCCAGACCATCCCTATTATCCCTAGTTGCAGGGGGGTGGACCCGAGCTCTATGGCCTGGAGGGTCACCGTTAGGACTGCCATGGCCACCCCCAGGTTGAAGAGGAAGGACGATACGTAGAGGGCCTTCAGGCCCCTACTCATCGAGGGCAAGATCTGTCGGAAGGGATCCGATGGCTTAAAAATGGGCCGATGGCTTTCGATGCCAGGTTGCTGGACACTAGAAGAAGAGGCCCCTGATCTCCAGATGCCCTACGAGGTTCAGGTAGTGGATTCTCCCCACCCCTCCCACGACCGAGATCAGCGTCAGGCAGCAGTTATCGAACCAGAACCGCATATTGTCCGCTGAGGGGCACCCCGTCAGGATGGATGCGATTACATCGAGGGTGAAGGCGTGGCTGACGACGGCCACCCTCTCGTGTGTGGTCTCAAGTGACCTCAGGTAATCGGCCTCAGGGGCGGCCCGCATGTAAACGCCCTTCCCATCCTCCGCGACCGGTAACCAGTTCTCTGGCATGTCGGCTGGAAAGACCGCCTCGGGATACATCTCCATGAGCTCCGTTCTGGACGGTGTCCTCTCCTTCAGCCTGACCTTGTTGTGCAAGTCAACCCGGACCTCGACCGGTATCCCTATCCGCCTGGAGATGATCGAGGCAGTCTGCATGCTTCGGGGGTAAGGAGAGGAGAACAAACGGTGCACCCCTTCCCGGGCGAGGAGATCCCCCGTCACCTCGGACTGATTAATACCCAGCTCGGTTAGGTTGCCCTCGTCGGGGACGGCTGGCTCCCCGTGCTTTGCGTGTCTGATGAGGATCAGGTGCAAGGTCCATCACTCGAGGTTGCGCTCGCAGAGGTATTGGCCAGAGCTTCTCCTGCGATTCCAGTCCCTCCGGCTACAGCCCATGACTTCTCCTCCTAGGGTCGCATGTGAGCGGACCGTCCCATAAAAACCTTGTCCGCCGATGGAATGGCACAATCCGTAGCTGTCGAGCTATGTCGAGCTATCTTGGTGGTGGCCAAACCCTTGAGGTTCTCCCACTCGAAACCAATTGGAATCTCTGCAAGGGCCAGAAACCCATACCGTCAAGGTCATCATCAGTGGTGTTCTGGTACTTGACTTACCACACGGGAGGAGCCCCTAGGTACTGGATACCCTCTTCCTGTATCGATCCGGGAGGTACCTCCAGAAAATCCCCTCGGGATTGCCGCAGTATCTGTGCACCTCGGCCATGAAGTAAAGATAGGTACGCCAGAAGGAGGTCGGGGGAAGAGCGTGGTCTACCCCCGGGAAGTAACCGCCGCTTTCCAGCATCGGCGGCACCTTTCTTCTGACCTCACCAACTGCCCGGTCGGGCCTCTCCTCGTCCATCGCGAACTTGTCGAGGCCTCCCCAGATGACGAATCGGGGATAATTCTCCCGAACCCTCAGCACGTCGTTTCCCGCCCTGACCTCGAAGGCCTGCAGTCCGTTGATCCCGGCCTCCTCGAGCAGGCCGATGACCCCCTCCACATAGCCGTCCGAGTCGATATAGATGTAGTCTATCCCGTGGCTCCTGATGAAGTCGGTCTGTTTCCGGTAGTGGGGGACAACGAACTCCCTGATAATGTCCGGTGAAACGAGGCACCCGTTTCGATAGCAGAAATCCTCCCATCCCATGGCGTAGTCGAGATCTACCTCCCGGACCAGTCGCTCCACGATATCTAGGTGCCTCTTTCTGTAATGGTCCAGTATCTCGGATACCAGATCGGGTTCCCGGTAGAAGAGCTTGCAGGCCAGGTTTGTACCAAATAGATTCCGGATGACCGAGAAGGACCCCACAACTGCGGTGCCCAGAGGGTAATCCCTCTCCCTCCACTCTTCGACCATCACCTCGAAGTCCTCGGGGTACACCCCGTCACCCTCGGGAACCCACCTATCCCTGTACTCCTCCCAGTCCTCCCTTGTCTTGCAGGGAAACTCGATGAACTGGGGCATTCCATAGTGACTTGTGGCCGTCTGCCCTATCAAGCGGCGCACGACCCTCCCGTCGACATACCTTATCGTCTCGTACATCCCATCTCTCTTCACGACCTCGGGCCCGGGCATCGCCTCCCCGGGACCTCCGGGGACCCACCCCTTGACCCTCGACATCCCCCAGAACTCATCCCACCTCTGGGAGGAGTCCACCCAGCGAGGGAAGCGCTGCTCCTTTTGCCAAACGTCCACGGTATGCATGTTCGGGCCGTTGATCCCGTCGCAGGATAGGACTGGTATGTAGTCGGGCGTACCGAAGCGGGCGACTGTGAGAAATCTCTGTCGTGCGTTCACCTTTGCGTGCCTCGGTAGGCTATCCTCTGTTGTGGCCTCGCCACCTCGCCGGAGCCCCCGGGGGCTTCCCTTGCCGCGGTGAGTGTATTAAGACGCGTGTGCTCCTCCGAGATTTCGGCTCGGATAGAGCGATGGTCTTCGTCGTGTTTCCCCGCGACCTCCTCCAATCGCGTTGCGGAACCTGCCAGACTCCGGCCTGAATACGTCCCTGGGACGTGTCCGTTGCCAAACATGGTTTCACCAAGGTACCGATCCTCCCCAATATACCTTTTGGCTGCCCTCCCGTCAACCCTCAACCGACAGTTGTCTCTCATCGATATGCCATTTATAGTTGATTCGTGAAGACAGGGGACAGGATCACCAAACCATGATGACCTATAGGGGCATGCCGGTGCAGGCTGCCCCAGGCATGCAGAGTCGGGCTGGAGATTTCGATATCGAGATCGGGGAGCCCTTCGTGATCGCGGCGAAGGATGAGAACCCGGGCGAGGGCCACCTGGTCACCCCTTTTCTCTACGACCTCAACGGCGTGCTCCGATTGAGCTGGAGCTTCGACCGCGATGTCCTGGACCGGGCCCTGCCGGATCGCCCCTACGGGCGTTTCAGTTTCGACGGTGGTCACTCGTGGCGGACCCACGCGGAACTCGTGGAGGAGAGGGGCGCCGATGCATCTCCCACTCGGGAGCTCGTTCCCCGCTGGACGGCTCTCTCCTCGGATAGCCACCTGCTGGGGCTCGGGAACGGGGCGGTGGTTTCCTTCTACCGGTGTGCTTTCGAATCCCCGAACAGGCCAGGATACTATGTGGTGCCGACATGGCTATCACAGGACAACGGCGTTACCTGGGGACCCATGGATTGGACGAAACTCCACCTGCCCGGTACCCGCGGCTACGACCCCTACGATCCGCCAGAGCCGGCAAAGACCGTCAAGCAGGGGAACTCCCACGCGTCGCCACCTCCCTTCATCGAGGCCTTCGTGCGAGCCGTCTCCCCGCGACGGCTCCCCGGGATATCAATACACCCCCAGCTCATCACCCAGGATGGAACGATCCACAGCTTCACCTGTGGCAGGCATCCCCAAGCCCCGCCGGAGGGGGCCGATCCAACGGACCCAGACGCCGTCTTCGCAGCCACAAATTGGCGGCGATACGCCGTACGTCACCACACATCGGATGACGCGGGAAGGACTTGGGTATACCGGGGAGTAATCATCCACGGAGCGGATTACGAGGACGAGATCGATTTCCACCCCGGTGACGGCTTCACCGAGCCCGCACCGGCCGCCTTCCCGGACGGCGAGTGGGTGATGGCACTGAGGACCGGCCACTTCCGCCCGCTCTATCTGATCCGAAGCCATGACGGCGGCGAATCCTGGTCCGATCCAGCCCAGTTACCGATCCGCGGCATCAAGCCTCAGCTCGAGGTGCTGGAGAACGGGGCGCTGGTGCTGGGGACCGGGCGTCCGGACTGCACGGTTCACATCTCCAACGATCGTGGGCGTACCTGGGCGGATCACGAGGTGCTCTACACGGTAGGTCGGGAGGGTCCCGGCGCGCTGCACTGGCCCCATGGGACGCCTGACCGGTACTCGAACAGCCACTGCAACGTGACCATGTGTAAGACCGGGGCAAACACCGTGCTCTACGTCCACGACGCCACGCGTCCCGACCCCACAGAGGGCCACAGATGGCTGCGCAAACACGGCCACGGGCTGATCATCGGACGTTTCATAACGGTCACCTGAACTGGTTCGGGCAACGGCAGCGGTATCTCCTCACCCTCTTGCCGGTTGCCTCCCGGTCCCTTGCCTCACATCCCCTTCCCACCCGGTCAATGACGTTTCCATCTCACGTACGATATCCGGGTGATCGAGTGCCACATCGTCGCGCTCGCCTACGTCCTCCCCCAGATCGTATAGCTCCGGGGCCTGGTCCCCGACCCTGATCATCTTCCAGGAACCCCTCCTGGCCCCCCGCTTCTGCCTGTGACGCCAGAACACGTCTCGCTCACGCAGTGGCTCACCCTCCTCGAGAAGCGGTAGGAGGCTGACGCCGTCCAGGGCCCTGCCTGCCCCGTGCCCCAGGCCTGCAACCTCCAGAAAGGTTGGCAGGAGGTCCATTGTCAACGAGGTTTCGCTCGACACGCCATGTTCGATTCTTCCTGGCCAGTAGGCGATGGCCGGTACGCGGTGCCCCCCCTCGTAAGCATCCCCCTTCTGTCCCCTCAGGGGCCCGTTGCTCGATATCTCCCCCCTGTGCAGGCCGCCGTAGTGCAGGTACCCCCCGTTGTCGGATATGAAGAATACCAGCGTATTCTCCTCCAGTCCCCGCTCCCTCAGACCCTGGATGACCCTTCCCGTGCTTGCGTCCAGCTCCTCGATCATTACCCTCACAACTGGGCCAACATCCTCGTGTGGCCCGAGCTTCGAGTAGGTCCTTGGCATGTCGGACCGCCAGGAGGTGTAGTCCGTCCCGGGCTTTCGATGACCCGGATCATCCGGTGTCATCCAGGGAAAATGGATCGCCGAATGCGAGAGGAGGAGGAAGAAGGGGTCCTCCCTATGATCCGCGATGAACCGCAAAGCGTAGTCGGTGAGCAGCCTGGTGTTGTATCCGTCCTCGTTTTCGATCTCCAGGTTGTGCCACCAATCCACGTCCCCGTGCCGGTCAACGTGAGATATGTAATCCGAATCGCCGTACGTGTGGCCCCGGAAATCGTCGAACCCGTAGTGAACGGGATTGTTCTCCAGCCTATCCCCTAGATGCCACTTGCCGTAGATCGCCGTCGAGTAGCCGGATCCGCCAAGCACATCGGCGACGGTGGTCTCGGCCCTGGGCAGACCGGGATCGTTCTTCGAAAGCGCGGTCTCGATACCCGCGCGCTGCGGGTATCTCCCTGTGAGGAGCGAGGCACGGGTGGGTGAACACACCGCTCCATTGGAGTGAAAGTCGGTCAGCATCATCCCGTCGGACGCAAGGCCGTCGAGATACGGCGTCTCCAGGTCGTCCCTGCCGCAGCATGAAAGGTCTCCATACCCCAGGTCATCGGCTAGGATGACCAGGATGTTGGGTTGATCAGGCACGGGCTCACTTCCCTGGAAGTGCCGCCCCGCCCCATTTAAAACATTTCATCGCATGACGCGACACATCAGTTCTCTGGCCAGGACCGTGCACTGCGGTCCAGGAACGTGAAAAAACCATAATAACAGGGGTCTCTATCGGTACGAACGCAATTGCTCGGTGCGGAATCACGCACATAGGGCCGCGTAGGACCCTATCAGAAGTTGGAGGATACCCCGGTGGCCGATACATTCATCGTGAAGGGACGGAAGCCAAATGCCGTGATCGTCCATGGTGCGAAAGGCGGGCACGACGCTTGGGTTGCGAAGGAACTGCAGCTCCATATCGAGAGGCTCTCGGATGCGGAGCTACCGATCGTAACAGATGGGAACATACCGATTGAAGGGACCCTGATCGTGGTCGGGGGCCCGGCAAGCAACCCGCTCGCCGCCCGCGCCCAGAAAGGGGGCCTCGTGAGCTTCGACGATCTGAAGCCACAGGGATTCGTGATCAAGACCATAGATCTCGAGGGGCAACCCGCCCTCCTGGTGGGGGGCAACGATGAGGCCGCCACCATGTACGCCGCATACGAACTCCTCGAGCGTCTCGGTATAGTGTTCCAGCTGACCAACGACGTGATCCCCGAGCGAAAACCCGACCTGCCCCTGCCGATACTGGACCTGCGGACCGAGCCGGCGCTGGAGTACCGCGGCATGCACTGCTGCCACGGGATACGGTGGTACATGGGACTCGAGGACTTCCGCAGGGAGATCGACCAGATGGCGAAGCTGAAGCTCAACTGCCTCCACTTCTGCTGGGGCATGGGAGGGCCGTGGGTCGAGTTCTCGTATGGAGGGAAGGTGGCCGAGATCCTCTACCCCAAGGAGTCCGGGTACTGCGCCTGGGCCTACTCGAGCGGAACCGCCCGGAGCGTGAAGGTCGGGAGGGAGTGCTTTCCGCAGGACTACATCGGCCCCCCCGAGTTCGCCGATGTGAAAGACCAGCGGGAGGCCTACCGCACCGCCCGTGACTTCCTCCGGGAGATCATTCGCCACGCCCACCGGCGCAAGATCGAGGTCTGGCTATCGTTGACCGAGATGCCCTTCGTCCCCCCGAACCTGATCCCGCCCGGGACCAAGAGATTCAGGAGCTTCTACTGTGGCACCGCGATCCCACACGGGGACCCCGCCATGCTGGACATCTGGGAGGCCGCCCTAGCGAGCATGATCGAGACCTACCACGAGGCCGACCGCTACTGGATCTGCACGGGATCGGAGCTACCGGTTCCAGCCGATGATCCCGGAACCCACGCCCTCATCCGCGAGTACGATCACGTGCGTTCCCTGATCCCCCAGAAACCAAAGGCGGATACGGACACCGATCTGGCCGATGTCGCCGCCGCCGACAAGCTGATGCGCAGGGTCAAGGCTATCTATCCCGGGGCGAAGCTCGGGGCAGAACTGATCTTTCGCGGAGGCCAGCTTCGCGCCCTCGATGCTGTTCTCCCGAAGGATGTGGCCCTGATGAATATGGTGAACTGGCGCGGCGAAACCGCGATGGATTACTTCGACGGCATAGAGGGACGCGAGCTCTTCGCGTGGCCGAGGATCACCGACGATGGATGCGAACTCAACATACAGCTCAACGCGATGATGTACGACCACGACCGTACAATAAGCGGCAGCATTCGCTACGGGCTGACCGGCGTGATCGGTCAGCTGAACAAGGCCCGCGGGGCCGAGCAGAGCGCAAGGTACATCGCCGACGGGGCCTGGGATCCCGATATAGACTGCCGGTCGTTCTACAAGGGCTACCTCCGCCGTCTCTTCGGCCCGGACGCCCTGGACCAACTCCTCGAGGCTTTTCTGATCCTGGAGGAGAACGAGAGGTCCCTGGGGTGGAGGGGAAGGAGGGGTCTGTTCGGGACCTATCATCACGGGAACCGGATGGGCGTCAAGCTGAGGAGGGTCGAATACGCGGGGGATCAACCGGGGGTCGAGATCCAGGAGCTGGAGGAGGCCATAGAAACCGCCGAGGAGGACGTCAAGTTCTGGGCTGCTCGGGCTGAGCACTGTGGGAGGGCACTGGAGCTTATGCGCGATGCCCGCCCGAAGGTCCTCCCAGGCTCGCGCGAGGAGCTGGACTACGTGATCTACAAGACCGAGAACCTCATCACCGTCTTCCAGGAGCTGTCCGCGGTCGAGGAATCCAAGGCCGCCTTTGACCGGGCGGTGATCGCGATGAGCGCCGGAAACGCGGAAGAGGTCCAGGAACACCTCCACAACTGCCGGGAATCACTGAACAAGGCCGGGCGACTGATCCGCGAGGCTCTGAGGCAGATAATCCCCTATGCCGACATCCCGACCGAGAGGCACATACTGTATCTCCTGAACGATGCGATACCATCTCACGAAGACGCCCAGAAGTACCTTGACAACGTGATCGCCCAGCACAAATCCTGACAGACGGCTCGATCGTCAACCTGATCGCTTGCCTAGAGCGGTTCGCCATCGTAACGGTAGTCGGAGTCGGTCAATCGCTGTCGATCGAGTCATGATGATTGGCCCAGCTCCCTAGGCCTCGTAGCACCATTCCAGAAAATCTGGCAGGGTGCCGTCGAAGGTCGCCCTCTTCAGCTTGGCGTACGTCCTCTGGTCGCCGATAGAGTAGTAGAGGTACACCTTGCCACTGTATTCGACCAGGTCGGGATCCGAGGTGTTTATGTCCTCCCCCTCCTCGGGCGCCAGAATCGGGTTCCGGGGCGAGTCCTCCCAGGAGATCAGGTCCCTGGAGCGTGTCATGTAGGTCTCGAACCACCACTCCGGTTTCAGGTGCTCCAGGTAGAGGACGTAGTAGTAGCCGTCGTGGTACCGGATGCACGGGCACGCCGCGTACCTGTCCGGGTGGAGTATCGCCGCGTCCAGCTTCTCCCATTGGACCAGGTCCGCGGATCTGGCGAACTTGATCGTGAAGGGAACATACTGCGGATCGTTCGACTCGTACGCTATGACGAACCCGTCGCCGGCGGCGCATACCGAGCTGTTGAAGAGGGCTTCCCCGGGATCCTGGCGGAGAACGACGCTCCTGCTCCACCGGTACATATCCCTGGAACGGAAGAGGGTGACGTCGTTCCAGGTCCCGTTCTCCCATCTGGCTGCGTACACGCAAAGCTCGTCCCCGTGGGGGATGATCGACGCGAGGCTGTATCCGGACGCGAATCGCGCCAGCTCCTCGCGGGTCTCGACATCGTTGATCACGATATAGTGTTCCCTGCCCTCGGCGGAATGGCGGCGGATGCATTCCAGCAGCAGGAACCTGTCTTTCCACACGAACGGACCGGCCTCACAGACATCGGATATGTATCCCGGCTCCTTCACGAGATCCATCTGACTCACCTCTGCCGACATCGGCACGGTATGCGGGGATACACCCTGAAAAAGCTGATCTATGGCTCTGGCAGTAAGAAGAAGGAGGGCGGCGCCGAGACCATGCCCGCAGGATGTGGGACTGACGCCTACAGGGGACGGAGAAGTCAATGCCCCTTCCGGGATGGATCCGGGACGGGTGTATCAGTTAGTGTCGATCTCCATCTCCACGATGGTGTCGATGGGATCGATGCAGTCCTCCGGTACCTCGATCCTCAGGCCCCGCCCGCTGGACTTGTAGGCAAGATCTCCCCTGGTCAGGAGCCTGGCCGATCTGACCCCGTAGGGCAGCTCTGTGATCTCGAGGGGGTTGGCAGGCTCGAGAATGTGGAGGTATGCCTTCCCGTTCCCCTCAACCAGGTTCATCCCCCTGGAACCGGGCAGCGTCAGGGGCCTGGTACCGTAGATCGATTCGCCGTAGCTGCGGAGCCAGCCCCCAATGGACCTGAAGACCTCGGCCTGCTCATCCTGGACCTCGCCCGTGGCCCTGGGACCCTGGTTGAGGAGGAGGTTGCCGCCATGGCATGCGACGGAGACGACCTCTCGAATCAGGGTTCGCGGTGATTTGAAGTTGCGGTCATCCTCGTTGTACTCCCACGAGTCGTTTATCGTCTCGCACACCTCGAACGGCGGGTTATCGGGTGATGGAGGCCCGATGTGCCTCGGTGACCCCTCCCCGTGATCATCGAGATACCCCATCTCCCCGGGGAGGCTTGGAGCTGTCCTCTCGGCCTCGTAGAAATCCCTGCCCATCATCAGGGCCTTGGGCTGTTCCCGGCGCAAGATGCCCTCGGTTTCGGTGAGCCGGTAGTCGTAATCCGGGCCGTGCCAGGGCCCCGGATCGAACCAGAAGCCGGCGATCTCGCCGTAACCGGTGCACAGCTCCCTTACCTGGTTCTGGTAGTATTCGACGTAGTCGTCCATTTTACCGGTCTGGAAGGACGGGTGGTGCAGGTCGGGCAGGGAGTAGTAGAGAAACAGGGGCATCCCCCTCTCCTGGCACTCATCGGAGAGAAGGGCCACGAAGTCCCTCCCGGCGGGCGAGTGGAGAGAGGTGAAGTCGGTGTGACGGCTCGAGAAGAGGCAGAAGCCGTCGTGGTGCTTGGTCGTGAAGGTGATGTACCTCGCCCCGCCCTCTACCGCCAGGTCGACCCAGCTCCGGGCGTCGAACCTCTCGGCCCGAAAGCGTTCGATCGCATCGTCCGGTGTGCGCCAGCCTCTCTGTCCGGTCGGCAGCGAGAAGAGACTCCAGTGTATGAACATCCCGAACTTGAGGTCCTTGAACGCCTCCTGCTCGGCCGTGAGAACCGGCACGTCCCCTTGCAGGACCGCCGAGACTGATAACTCTACCGCGGGAACCCTTTTTCAGGATCCGGGTGACGGTAACAGGGATACGCATGCTCATCATGTTCAGAATAGCCCCCAACCACTGGATCGATGATCGTGGCCTCGACCGCCTCCTGGATTTCCTCCGACCCTACTCCGACTCGATCGATGAGGTCGCGCTGTTCACGGGCTACACCCACGCGCCCCTCCCCCTCGACACCCTGGAGCGGCGCTTCAGCCGCATGGCGGCAGTGATGCCGGCCATCCGGAGGACGCTTAACGCCAGGGTGGGGATAAACGTTCTCGCCACCATGGGGCACCACGAGGAGAACCTCGACAGCTCCCTCGGGGAGCCGTGGCAGAGGCTGGTCGACCCCAGCGGCAGGCGGTGCAGGGGGTCATTCTGCCCCAGCGATCCGGCGATGCTGTCCTACGTGGAGTCCCTCTACGCCGCCGTTGCGGAGGCCGGGCCCGATTTCATCTGGGTCGATGACGATGTGAGGCTGATGGGGCACGCCCCGGTCAGCGCTACCTGCTTCTGCAACCTCTGCGTCGACAGGTTCAACGCCGAATACGGCACCGGGTACGTGAGGGAGACGCTGGTCTCCTCCCTGGACGGGGGCGGAGATGAGGCGCTGGAGCTTCGGCGGAGATGGCTCGAGCACAACCGAAACAAGATCGCCGATCTCCTGTCCCGGGTGGAGAGGGCCGTCCACTCCGTGTCCCCGGGACTCCCACTGGGAATGATGACCGGAGACCGGTTCTACGAGGGATACGATTTCGGCAGTTGGACGGTCGCCCTCTCGGGGGACGATCGCTCGCCCGTGATCTGGAGGCCCGGCGGCGGTTTCTACTGGGACGACCGCCTGTCGGCCATGTTCGAGAAGGCACACGACATCGGGAGACAGACCGCGGCCCTCCCAGGGGAGGTCGATGTGATCCAGTCGGAGATCGAGAACTTCCCCTACCAGCTGATGAAGAAGAGCGTCAGGACCACGATGCTGGAGACGGTCGCTCACATCGCGGCCGGAGCCACCGGGGCGGCGCTGAACGTCCTCGGCGGCTTCCCCGAACCGCTGGACGAGTATCAACCCTTTCTCGATTCCGTGCGGGAGTTCAGGCCCTTCCTAGCAAAACTCAGGGATACCCTGGGCCGGTCGCCGGTCCTCGGGGTCTTCCCGGCCTGGAACCGGGACATACTCGCGTTCAGCGGCACGCGGTCCGACTGGTTCGGCGGGCCGAGCATCCTCGAGGCGCTGAAAAGGCAGTACGTCCTCTCCGAGATAGGGATACCGACCTGCTACTCGAGGGAGGGGTCCCGGGTCTCCACGCTCTCCGGCGCGACCCCCCTGGCCTTCGATGACGATGAACTGACCGACCTTCTGCGGGGCGGCGTGCTCATGGATGTCGCGGCCTGGCACTCGCTCAAGCGCCGAGGACTCGAGCACCTCACGGGGGTAGAGCCCGTCGAATCGTTCGACCACGATGCATCCGAGCTGATCACCGATCACCCCCTAAACGGCGCCGGGCGCCTCAGGATGCGGGACTGCAGACAGTCATTCTGGCCCGAGACGGCACACCGCCTCGGACCCCTCTCCGATGACACCGTCGTCCTCTCCGAGCTTCGCGACTACGATGGCAACAACCTGGGGCCGTGCATGACGGGTTACGAGAACGAACTCGGAGGCAGGGTCGTCGTGGCCGGCTACTACCCCTGGAGATTGATACACAACCTGGGCAAGTCGGCCCAGCTGAAGGCGGTCCTCTCCTGGCTAAGCCGGGACTCGCTACCGGTGGTCGTCGAGGACTTCGCCAAGGTGGTGGCCTGGGCCAGGGGCGGGGACGGAATGACATCGGCTGTCGTCCTGTTCAACGCCTCCCTCGACCACATCGATTCACTGAGATTGAGGGTGAGGACGGATCGGAAATCCGCATCCATCTTCACCTCGCCGGGGAGCGAGAGCGTGATATCGGGCGAGGGCTCGGGGGGCGTCCCGGGGTACAGATCGTTCGAGATATCGGATTTCGCCCCCTGGACGGCCTGCCTTCTCGTTATGGGGGACTGATCCCCCCAAGCCTGAGGATGACGCCAGTCATACGTAGACATTTCACCTGTCAGGCGATCCTATCACCTGATCCTGCGGCAGATCCAGCATCTAACCTTCGATGGACATCCTCGTAACGCCAATCTCCCTGTACAGCCTTCTCCTGACCATGACCGCCCACAGGATAACACCGGATATGAGGGACGCCGCCGAAACCGTGAGCCACTCTATGACGTAAACCCAGAGAAGCGCCCTCTCCTTGGCCTCGATCGCGTCCCGGTTCAGCTCCTCCCATGCGGTGTGAATATCCTCGAATATCTGCTCCGCGCCATCGTAATCGTCCTGGCGGAAGAGCTCCTCCGCCTCCTTCTCCTTCGCATCAATCTCGTCCATATCCCCGTAGAGGCCAAGCGTCGAGGCTCCGTACCTCTCGACGAACTCCAGAAGCGAGATCAGTAGCGATGATTTGGCAAGGTGGGTGTTGATCTCCTCCCTCAGGTGATGGGCCCGCACGATGTCCGTGGGTATCGGCTTGTCCACATTGAAGTAGACGAGGTAGATTATGAAGTCCTGGTACCACTGCCAGTCGTTCAACATGCGGTTCGTCGTGCCCTTGCTCCCGAACACTTGGGCCTCGCCAACGACCTTGCCCTCCCCGTGCATCCACCATCCTATCCACGTGAAATCCTTTCCCGGGGCCACCGCCCTGGCGATCACGTTCGCCCCCTGCTTCGGCTCCACATTATTCAGCAGCTCAACTGGACCCGAGTACTCCCACGGCAGTCTGGCGAGAGGGTGATCGGGATCGGTGAAGTACGGCTTCTGGAACTCCGCGGTGGGAGGGTTGTACCCACCGAGACCCTCGAACGGGAGTATGGGGTCGAGGAGCGTCTCCCCCCAGGACTTGTAGGATCCCTCCCCGCCTGAGCCGCCTGGCCCTCCGCCTCCCCATGAGGCATCCCCGCCCCACATCGCGAACGGCATTCCCTCCTCGCCCACGGCGTCGACGAACCAGGACATCCACCTCGGATCGAAGTAGATCACGGGGTACTGGTAGTTGCCACATGAGGAATCCCTGAGGAGTATCATGTCATGGTTATCGAGCAGATGCTGGAAGTTCCTGGGCATGTAGATCCTCATCACCCTGTTGATGTTCTCCGGGTCCATGCCGTGGTCGATCGCATAGTGTCCCGGCTGTGGCACGCCGAGAATCGATATCGACGGGTCAGCCAGGAGCCGCCTGTACTGGCCCGACCCTCCCCGGGCAATCTTGCGGTCTATCATGATGATATCGATTACCAGGGGATCACCTGAGGACAAGTCCGCGGCTTGGAGGGGCACCGCGGAGATGATCAAGATTGACAGTATCGCCAATACACGCAGCGGTGAGCCACCCATCAGCTCTGGTCTTGACTCCTGGCTTAAATCTATTGGGAATTTACTGCCGACCCATTTCCTAGAGATGCAGGGGCACATCGCCAAATCCCCCACACCACTAGCTCTAGGGAACTGAGCCTCGAAGCTCCCACATCGACCATCAGATGATTTTTCAGCGACTCCGTGAACTCCACGTTGAGTTAATGAAATCCGGATCTGGAAAGCTCTGCAAGTGGTATCCGGTCTGCCCCATGAAGAGATTCTATGAGCAGGGAAGGCTCGAGGAATGGTGGATCCAACGCTACTGCAGGGGAGACCACGAGATATGCATACGGTATCAGATGGAGGAGCGAAAAGAGCCTCATCCCGACAAGATGCTGCCGAACGGTGAACTGAGGGAGGATTTGGTGTAGAAAAAAATGGGTATATATGCGTGTCTGGACTTCACTTGGACCCCGGCTCACACGGCAAGGGTATGGGACTCGGGGTAAGGCTTCTCTCCCGCTCTTAGCCTGCTCTAAGAGTCATCTGTACTCTCTGTCCCTAGATACGAGTTTTCTGGCTTTGTGATCTGGATCACTGGACAAGACCTATACACGGCCCAGCAGAGAAACATTCCATTTCCACCAATGACCAGACCGCCGGTATCATAGTCCTGGGGATGTGGCCTGATAGATATGCCCAGGTCCCAATGCTAACGGCGAGGATCTTCGTCTAGCCGGGGTTTACGGACATCTGCCGGCTTCTTTGTCAATGGCGTTCTGTCACAGCTGGGTTCTAGAAGGACTTTCCTCCAATTGGATCGTTCTTCTCTGATTCAATTCTGAATCAATCGGTAGCATTAAGAGTGGGGTTTTCCGTTTCGGGCGCCCATGCGGCTTGGTTTAGCGCGATGGATAGGGGTGTCTATCGATGGATGATGAGAGTTTCCCGTACCGGTCGTTATCGTCCATAGGTAGGAGGCTTCTGCCCAGAGCGAAGAGGATGCATAGGAATGGTTTGAGTTGGAGTGAGGTCGCGGAGCATCTCGACGTCTCCAGAAGGTCCCTGTTCATCTGGCGTAGAGTCGAGGAGAGGTCTGGAAGGGGTGGAAGCGATGTGCTGGAGGGAGGGTGACCCTGAGGGCAGCGGGGAGTAGCGTGATGCGTTGCAGATGGATCCGATTATCGTGGTCTATCAGGGGGCCAGGCTATGTACGCTTCCTTGCATATCGCAATTCTATGACCTGTACCGAGACCCTAGATGTCGATGGCGTTTCTTCTGAGAGAAGTCTAAGGTGCTGGTGGTTGAGGTCCGAGTGATCTTCCCGCGGGGCTCCACAATCTCTACGTGGAGAAGGACGAGGTACTTGATGAGGGGCACACGGTAGCGGCCGGGGCATTATCTGACCGTTGTCCACGCCACCGATCCTCACTTTTGTTTCGGCCGATCATCCGGAGTCTATCTTATGTGCTATGGATTTCATCAATCGGGTGGACTATGATATTGACCTTACCGGCGACTATGACTACGTTGACCAACGGCCCGGCAATATGAGTGTTTTCGGGGGGTTATCATATCCAGCCCCAGGGAACTTTATAGGCCCGAATTCGAAGGCCTAGCCAGGGCAAGAATTGAGATAGGTCCGGCAACTCTCGACCTCTTCTCAGTTTCTTGACCCTTTTGTTTTGATTCGTTTCTGAATCAATCGGTAGGATTATAAGATTCTCTTCACCACCCTTCCCATTGGAGAACGATCTAGGAGATGACTTGAGGCGGCTGAATAGGCTCGACAGGCTTGACAGTCTAGACGGGAACGACAGCCTCGAGGGGCTGGAGGTTTTCGCGAGGACCGTCAGGAGCTTCGCTCATCTGAACCTCTCCCCCATCCAGGCCCGGGTTCTGAGAGAGCTTCTTGACGGGGATAGGACCGTAGCGGAGCTTGTGTTATCTATCTATAATCTTGATTACAAGGACGACGAGTATCGGACCCATCAGTCCAGAGTTAGGAGAGCGATCAAGAAGCTCGAGAGCTCCGGTTTCGTGTCCAAGAAGAAGCTTCTGGGGCGGGAGAAGCCTTACGGTATCACGGTTTACGGCGCTGAGAGAATCGCGTCTATCATCCCCGACACCACTCAACCCGTCCTGCTCACTCGGTGGGACTATGCACTCTACGCGGTCACAACCGGCATGGGTGCCGTGGCTTGGCTGGCTCTTAGTCCTATCTTGGTCAATCTGTTTTCTCTTCTTCTGGGTATGTCTCTGATTCGCTCCATCTATCTCCTGAAGAGGGTGATTTAGTGGAATGGGAGCCGAGGGACGTGGAGAGAGAGGAGGTGGACGTTCCATGGACCATCTCTATGAGGCAGAAGTTCATCTTAGCACTCCTGGTTTACTTCGCCGTCACAGGGTCCTTGTTTGTGTCGATCGAGGTCAGAACCATGGAGGCACAGCAGGCCTTGATCGAGCCCCTCGTCAACGAGACCCATTCCCCAACCTCGCATCAAGCCCACGTCGACAATCCCCTGAACAGCATCGTCAACCACATCCCGGACAGCATAGAGGGCGAAGGCGTGGACGAGGAGATGGACCCTGAACCAGACACCCTTGTCGTCGAGTGGACCTTCAACGCTAGCGAAGTTTTCAAGGACAGGACTTTCGGGGCCGGTCACCAGGGTTGCCAAACGGTGTGGGATGTAGATGGGGACGGGGTCAACGAGGTGGTTCTTGGTACCAGGGGGGGCGACAGCGAGAGGCTCTGGTGTATTGATCGGACAGGTGGCTTCGAGTGGATATACCCATCTATCTGGAAGGACGGCTTGCCCGGTGACCCCACAAGCAAGGTTTCTCTGGTGGATGTCGATAATGACGGTGTCCATGAGCTTGCTCTGGCCGGTAGAGGTGGACGTCTTCACATCATCAATGGTGACGGCACGGTCAGGTGGACTTGGGATTGTCCGACCGGTTCCAATATGCATGGTCCGCCCCAGGCAAAAGATGTCGATGGAGATGGATTCATCGAGTTCTTCATGAACGATAACAGTGGCTATGTTCACCGCGTCAGTCACGAGGGAGATCTGGTGTGGACCTCGTTCCAAGCCAGGCAAGGTAACCAGGGTCACCCCACCATAGCCGACATTGATCAAGATGGAGGATTCGAGGTCCTTTTCGCCAGCCAGGATAACAACCTCTACTGCATAGATGCCGATACCGGCTTCGAAAAGTGGAGGTTCGACACCGGGGCCAACATGCAGACCAACCCGGTCATCGTGGCAGACGTGAACGATGATAATCAGTACGAGGCTATGGTGTGGACCGATACGCCCACAAGTTCCGTCATAGTCCTCACCCCTTACGGCGAGGAGACTGGTAGGTGGACGGAGCCCTTCGGGGGGAGTATACGGCTCGGACAGGCTATGGGTGACGTGGACGGTGACGGGGCACTGGAGATCGCTTTGATGTCCACCAACGGCGGATTCCTGGTCGATCTCTCCTCACTAACAACTGAATGGTGGCTGAACTTCACGGAGCTGTCAGAGCGGGGCCACATACCTCCGGGAGCGTGCAACAGTCACTGGTCCCCCTACCAGACGATAGCGGATATTGACGGTGACCAGGAGCAGGAAATCCTATGGCTCGCCCCATACCCCGTTGTCACAGATGCCGAGACAGGGGTGGTCGAGTCTTTCTATGTCAATCAACACATAGCTCTGGAGAGGCGACAGGAGAACGGCGCCTGGTGGGGAGATGTAGACAACGACGGTGTCTCGGAGTGGATAGTCGAGCTCAATGGCAGTAACCACACAAAGACCATGGTCTACTGCCTGACCATGGGCGGCGAGTTCCCGGCCCAGTCCCCGTGGCCCGAGTACCACCACACCGCATACCCGGCCGGGTACCAGAGAGAGCAGGACTGGCTCACCCTCAAATCCGCGGGGTCGAACTCCCTGTGGTTCCCGATCGAAACACCCAGAAATAGGTAAAGAACAAGACCCGAAGACACCGATAGCAGCCCTCACAGAAACCGCCCGCCAGAGAATGAATTCTCCTCCCTCCCCTCTCGTCTTCACGCAACCCGACCCAAACAAGAAGCCAAAAACATTCCCAAGTCGCCCGTAATCCCCTCTATACAGCACTGCCGAGAGCATCTTGGACGGCAAGCCAACACTGACCACCTCACTTCGCTGGTAGGTGTACTGGTTCCCTGTGGATCCTGATGGTAGAGGGGCGTCACCGAGAGGTGGAGAAACTTGGCTCGTCGTCTATCCGAAACCAACCGAGTCTATCAAGACGGTTTTCACAAGGTCTAGGTCGTGTCACCGATCTCCATTCCCTTGGCACCGATCTTCCTCTTCTGAACGCCAAGCCGCATTCGGGGGCCCTATTTGTCTTGCTCGCATCAACTATTATGCCTGCGACGACAAACTCGATCGCAACCAAGATAGTGTGTGATTTGAGAATGACTGAATGGATGTTTCTGTGCCAATCGTCCCAGCCAAACGAGTTAAGGCAGTTGGGGCCTTAGCCTTCTTATCGCGTGGATGGCAGGGTAGAGGGAGAAGGTCTGTATCTGGTCCAGGAACTGCCTAGATACTCAATTCATTCAGAGACCCTGAAGCTCACATTTCATCCCCTGACGAGATGATCCTAGGGCTGTCAGGACCATGTCCACAAACTCGACCATCCATCCCGTGGACCGAGCGCCCTATGGTTACTCGGTCTCAGGTCAATGGCGAGATGAGGAAGTTTCCTTCCAACCAAGAGTTACTCATCCCGCTGTGGCCAAGTCCTTACGGCGTTGATGAAGCCTCCTGTTTCTGAGGCTGAGGGCCAGTAGGCCCAGAGAGAACACCACTCCGCCCAGTTGGCTCTCAGGAATCTCGGTCCAGTCGTTAAGGGCCTTCAGCAGATACATTCTCCCCTTTCCATGCTCCCCTCTGTCCATACATCCCTTGGCGATATTCACCTTGTTCATGATGATCAACGGGATCGTGCTGTTCCTCGGGTTTCCCAGTGCCGCTTCCACCATGGGCCAGATCTCCTCGAATGCGAGAAGATAGGCCTCATCGAGGGACAGATTGGCCTTGTCACCGGCTCGTTCGTACCTGCCCTCCTCGAAGATCATGTGCAGGTCCTCAACGCTTTCCAGTATCGATACCGGGATCTCCAGGTCCAACTCCTCAAGAATGGTCAACAGATCCTCAAGCTCGTGTATGGTCCCCCACGCCCTGGTGGCCTCCAAGTCCTCTGGTTTCAACCCATAGATGAAGCCATCCTGCTCCAGCGGTATGGTATTGTTTCTCGGGACAATGGTGGACATATCCTCGCCGACGTACCGATAATCCGATACCATCGGAGACAGCTCCAGATTGGAGAATGCCAATCCCATATCGGTGGCACCGATGGCGGAGTTCACTATGGCCGACGCCCCGCCGTCTACCAGCCACGGCCTGATCTCTACCCCAGGATACATGTAGAAAGAGGGCAGGAAACGGGGCTCGTTGGGACAGATGTGATCTTTCAGCAACCGGTACGCCTCCCGGTAATCGTCCTTGGTCCCAAGTGCCCACGGGGCCCTCCCGTGTTGATAGATCCAGAATGTCCCATTGTACCTCAAGGCATACTCCATATTGAAGAGAAGCTGGTAGGGGTCCAACTCATAGGTCCAGAACCCGGGTATAACCCTGCCGTTTATACCAAGTCTCGCAAAATCCTGGTGGTTACCATCTATCTTGGATCTCTTGTAGCCACCCCAAAACGTGTCCTCATGCCAAGCGCTAACGGTCACCTCAGGAGTCGAAAAACCCCTAAGAATACTCAGGTGAAGCCAACAGTCATCCTCAAAACCGAGAATACCGAGGGAGAGATTGGGGTTGATGGCGTGTATCCGGTTCCTTGTCCTCTCTGCAAGATTGTGGACGGTTTCCTCTTGCCATGCCTCGTACTCCTCCACAATACCGCGCCCCCGAAGCCAGTCGTGCCTCTCCCCCGCCCCCAAGTCGGGGATGTTATGGCCGCTCTGATTGGAGAAGAGGGATATCGCCCTACTGTCGTAGGTATAATCCCAATCCTCAAAACTGTCACTGCCGTAATGCTCGATATCCCACACTATACCGGAAACCGGACATCGAAGTGACAGCTCCGCTATGGCTAAACCAACGTCCTCCATCGCGTAGTTCCAGTACCTCTCATCAACTGGAGACGCCGCCTTCGCGTCTCTACTTCCGTGGCTGTTCACCGCCCTCGTATATTCAATCGGAGCGACACCGGACTGGTAGTAAGGGCCGCAGATGTATTCCATTCCGCTGGCAGAGGCCTCTATGCTCCTATTCTCCCACTTGCGTAGGGCTGCGTCCATATCCTGCGCGGCCTGGATATTTCCATACACGCAGTCAAAACCCAGATCACCCAACTCGGAATAGTCCCAGAACCTGTCATACATGGCCACGAAGTGATCGAAACGCCCCGTCGACCACCCGGGCACGAGCAGAACTATCGACAGAAGCAAGAGCAGGAGGAGCTTCTTCACGAACATACACCAAGAATCGGGCCGACGCATCCAAATTCTCTATTAAGTGTAACCGACAGACTCAACGATGTTGACCGTCCTCAGCCTGGCGTGGCCCGATCCACTGGCATAGGACCGAATCGAGCGTGTTTTGATCTGAAGAGAGGCGCATGCGAGACGGGCAGGCCATCGCGGAAGATTACGCAATCACTGAGCGGGCATCTACTGACGATCTTCCTGATATCGATGGCTCTGATGCTGTTCTGGCTATGTCTCATCGTGTATCTCATATGGCGGCGGCAGGAGATCCCGGTCGGGAAGCGCAAGTGGAACAGATACTGTGGCTCTATTTCCCAGCGATATTGGGATTGATCTGGATCCAGGATCAGATACCCACCTGGGTACCGGGACCCGGATCCGTATCTTCGCCAAACGAAGACCGGCAGCGGACCGTGATGAGAAGACAGTGGGCGAGAGCAGGATATCAACCCCGGATGGCATCTTCACAGCCATTGTAATCAGATACTAGAAGACTGTCTCATGGACCACACAGCGGGGCGAGAGAGATGGCTGTCAGGAAGAGACTTGTTCAGAGTTGATGTGGCCCGGATCGCTCGTCGTCGACGCAGGCTGTAGATGCAGGTCGTTCAGAGGCGATCGAGGAGGGGATAACTACAGTGAGGATCTGGGTGACTCCTCCTTGCATGGGTCTTCTGTCTCTTCTTCGCCCTTGCGAGCACAGCCAGTGCAACCAGCACAGCCAGCCTTATCGAGGGTATGGGCGGTATCGATTCTGTGATCGGGAACCATAGGGAGTTCGACCCCGCTGACTTGAGGGTCAGCCAGTCCTGCTCAGCCTGGTATCGGGCCGGGTATGCACAGTGATAGTACTCGGGCCACGGGGACTGGGCCGGGAACTCCCCGCCCAGGGTCAGTGAGTAGAGCTGTGTCTGCTGATAGCTAAGTCCCCTCAGCTCGCATACCCACTCCGATACACCGTCCCCCTCTATATCCCCCCACCACCCACCGTTATCCGGCCATCTACCCGACTCCAGGTAGTCATTCACGTAATACGCCTCCACCTCCCCCGTGGAACCATCCACCACCACCGGGAAAGGAACAAGCCATAGAACCTCGAGATCCGGATCCCCGTCGATATCCGCCACCAGCTGGTAGGAGGACCAGTGACTGTTCATCGCACCCTCAGGGATCACCTGCCCCTCGCTCAGAGATGTGAAGTTAACCTCCCACTTGATCGAGGGCTGGGCCCCGCTTATATTGAGGGCGTACGCCGAGAACGTAGACATCAGCACCATATCCATAAACCCGTCCCGGTCGAGATCCGAAACCGTCTGGCAGAGCCTGATATCCCCCCTGCCGGAAGCTCCCAGCTCCACGACAGGTTACCCCACGCATCGAGACAGATAACCGCAGAGACAGGAGGACCCACCCACGTCAAGGCCTCGTACCCGCCGTCGCCATCAATATCCGCAACTATCACGTTACTGGCATGCATCCGTGCACCCGCGTCGAACCGCCACTCCTCCTTCCCGGTCGAGGCATCGATACAGTACACACGGCCATCCTGACAGGCCCACACCACATCGTATAGCCCATCCTGGTCCATGTCACATATCGTCGGGTGACCCAGATTCCCGGCACCGGTCGGGAAGCTCCACACAAGCTCACCATCATAACTCACCCTGTGCAGGTAGCCCGCACCCGAGTTAAGGAAGAACTCCACAAAACCATCACCATCCACATCCATAGCCTGAGGAGCACCATTCATCGACCCCCTCTCGGGCTCATCCCACGACCACACCAAGTGACCATCCCCATCCAGAACCAGCAGCCTCCCCCGCCCACCGAGACACAGCTCGTAGACACCATCACCATCCACATCCACCAGGGACACCTTCGAGATAGGAGCACCCGACAGCCCCTCCTCCCCGGGGGGCGGGTACACCCACTCAAACCCCTGACCAGAACCAAAACACCACAACCTATCGCTATCCCCCCTCCTGGTGCCGAACACGATCTCCCTCACCCCATCACCATCCACATCCCACACCGTCTGACAGCCCTGGTCACCACCACCGAAAACCCTGTCCTCGAAGATGCCCGAGACATTGATGGCCCAACACTCAGACAGCATGGGCATCGGAGGCCTCCCATAGAGGGTGGTGAAGTTCACCGACCTCGACCCGTTCACACGTCCGTTCCACACCCTAACCGTGAACACGTGAACCCCCCTACCCAGATCAAGAGAACCAAGAGACGTCTTCACACCTATAGGGCAGACAGTGAGATCGCTATCGTACTGCTCCCCGGTACCGGTCTTCACCACCGAACCGTCAACAGAAATAGACCAGTTAACCGCGATCCTACGCGGCACAGGAAACACCCAATCCGAGTCGGCCACCCGGAACTTCACATCCCTAAGAGTCCAAACCTCCTCCCCCTCCCCGGGCTTGTCCATCAATATGTAGGGGATATCGAGGGGAACCCTGTCCCCCGAGATCTCCACATCCATCTCCACATTCTCCTTCCAGTACTCTATCGCTATCTCAGAGTAGTGATCGTACTGATACTTGGGCAGACGGAAAACCGCCCAAACGGGCACACTCTCACCAGGCCCAAGAACATAACTCCCATGCCGCCAGTGAGGACTCACAACCCCGGAGCAACCAATACTGCCGGTTTGATCCGACCACCGGTGATAGAAACACTGCCTCCACGGGCCCCCGTCAACCCTGAACTTCAAGTACCTAGGAACGATCTCCTTCGAATCAACCCCCCTGTTAGTCATCACCATCCACACAATAACCTCCCGAGCCCTCCAAACATCATCCCCGGAATCCTCCACACCCTCGCAATCCCCCACGGCAACAACCCTCAGCGTGAAGTCATCACCCTCGAACACCGCGTCCGGGAAGGTATGATTCACATGGAAAGGAGGCCAGGGACCCAGATCCGCCCTACCCGAACAGAAAGGCACCAAAAGAAGACCGGCAAGAGCGGCCAGAAGAATCGAAGTCGAATCGCGGTCAACCAACACTACCATCACTGCCAATACACCCACCAGGATCCAGCGACACGAAAAAAGAGAGCGGTATGCCAATGGCCCAAACGATGCCTACTTCGGCCGAGGAGAAGGAAGAGACTGAGCAAATTGCCTTCATCGCGAGCCACTCCTGCTCGGGCTGGTACCGGGCCGGCTAGGCGCAGTTATATTATTCTCAACCATAGACAGCTCGCCCCTGAAGTCTCGGCGTACACGACTCTTAAATAGATGGAAGTTTCGGATCTGAAAACGTCTCCTTCCGAAACCCCATCGTGCCGCGTACCAGAGGGAGCTGGACACTGATATCGAGATCCCGCCAGGTCATCAGGTCCAGAGCATAGCTCCCGATCACGCAGACAGGGCCGGACTATTATATTATGCTTAATAACCCCCCGTCGTGCAGCAGGGTTCTAGCTTCCTCCCTCAGATTACCAGCCTGTGCCAGTAGCTCATGATCAGATAACGTTTCCTCAGATGACACTTCAACCCTCCTTCACAGGATTCAGACAAACATCAGAGATAGAGGCGGAAACCGTGGCCCAACGCCTCGTAGCCCAGTGCCCGATAGAACCTGTGGGCTTCCGAGCGCCTCTTATCACTGATTAACTGTATCTTGAAACACCCGGCCTCTTTCGCCCGTGTCAATGCATAGTCCATAAGTAACGTGCCAATCCCGCGCCGCCGATAGCTGCCATCGACAAACACATTCTCTATTTCCGCCCAGGGAAGACCTCCGTGGGTAAGATTGGGAACAATAATCAGCACCAAAGTACCGACTATCACGCCCTGTTCCTCAGCGACCACCAACTCGTGTCCTTTGGTCGTGCTGATTTCGGCAAAGACACGCCGGTAATTATCCGCAACAGGAATATGGTCTAGCTCTCTCGGTGCGGAGACTATTACCAGCTCGTCATATAGCTCAAGTATTCGAGGGATATCTTCCTCGGTAGCTGCCCTGACGAAAGCCATCTCACCTACCTCCCTGTTTTGATGCCGCCATAGGATGGGTCCAACCTCGATAGTCTCGTCCAGATTCCCGATATATAGAGACCAGACTGACAGGGCATGATACGAGCTCTTCCAGACTACTAATAAATTGACGTGCCTGAGGGAGGCAATACCTCAAAACTCCGGATATGAGTGGCCGATGTCTGCCAGCCCGGTAGCTACTCACATATCGACTGATATTTTCCTAATTCAGCTATCGTACTAGGGGATACCTGCGAGGGCTGACGACAATCGAGGCGAACCAGGACACCAGCACAGATATTTGACACATAGAATAACGTGGCGCAAACCCGAACATGGGCATGGCGGCGTGATCTTTTCGGGAAACGATGCCCATGTCAATGCAAGCTAAATCCGTTAATATCTGTGGTTTCATAGGGCACGATGAAGGCTCACTGCCCTTTGCGATCCTTGGCTCCCTCCAATAAGAACATAGTCACCCCTCAGCGTATTCTGGCTCAGCGATCATGGGACGATCTGACGGGCCGATGCCTCTTGATTCACTGTGTCTTTTTGTCGGCGTCGGCAAGCGCGCGTGGTAGTCGTTGCCCAGGAGGCAACTCACTCTAGACAGAATAGCGCGTGATTTGTGGTATGGAAAAGAGTGTTGTTTTGTTTTTGTTGATTCCGGCTGTTAATAGCGTTTAACATGCAACAAGTGAAAGGGGAGGCGATGAGGTATAGGTCTACTTGGTTATCGCCGCTATATTGCGCGGCAGGGGGCGCTGGTTATCCGAGGGTGGGCCTAACGGGTAGGGTGTTGGTTTTCAGGTTGCTGGAGAGCCCTCATTCCTTTTCTTCATTTTTGAATATTTCGCTGGTTTTTTATGGGGTTGGGGTTATGTGTTGTTGTGTCTCTGGGTGGGTCTGGCGACATAGAGGAGCTTAGCCGCAGGGTTTCGAGTGGTGTGTCCAGGCTTAGGGGTCTTGATCTGGGGGATGAGATTGAGGTCGAGATCCTTGGTCAGCTTGTGGGTTCTAGTATGACTGCTACGGAGCTTGTGGAGGGTATCTATGGGCTTGGTAGCAGTGATGAGGGTTTCAGTTCTTCGTATACCAGGGTGAGGAGGGGTGTGAGGAAGCTGGAGTCCAAGGGTTTGGTCTCCACCCGTCTTTTCGGTCGTGATAAGCCGTACAGGTTGACGGATCTGGCCGTGATTAACTTGGCCAGGATCGGGGGTGGGGGTAGGCAGATGGCGACTGTGCCGAGGGTCGATCTTGTGGCCTATCTTGCGACTAGTGGTCTCTCGGTGCCGGTTGTGGTTCTTGGTTCAGAGTGGCTTAGCATCTCTGATGTCGGCGTGGTTCTGCTCTTCGCTGTTTTCTTCTTCCTTCTGGGTGCGTCGTTTGTGAGGTTCATGCAGACTCTGAGGAGGGTGTTCTAGGATGGGGACAGGCACAAGCATTGAGGAGGAAGAGCCGGGGGAGGAGAGAGGGCTTGTCCTGAGCATGAGGGCCAAGATGTGTTTGGGAGGTCTCTGCTTCTTCCTAGTAATGTCGAGCATCGCATACGTCAAAACACCGTACCTGGTCACCTCCCTACAGAGGTTGGCACAGAACAATACCACGCCTATGAGCAATGAACCCGAGACGTCGCCAGCATTTCTTCTCAAAGATGAGCTGGACGATCTGGACTCAGAGGACTCAGACTGGTTCTTATGGGAGGAGACCGGAGGACACGTAGGCTCGTCCGATGGCTACGCATATCTCAACCTTGACCAAGGGAACTCGGATATCTGTGTCTCCGCAATCGCCGACCTGGAGGGCGATTGGGGGATGAAATGGAGATATGTCACTGTGGAGATCAGGCTCAGATGCGGGGATGACAACGGCATAAACAGCGATACTGGTGAAGGTCAGAGGGGGTGGGGACTGGGCGATATATACCCGGATTGGCCCGAGAACTTCCTTATCTTCAACTCCCACTCAGTAGGATCGGATGAATCACTGGCCGGGTTCTACGCAATGGTGGGGATAAACGGCAGCCTGGTCCAGCAAGAGGACATCTCCTATATCGATATGCGTCAATGGCATAACTACACAATAATCTGGAAACCCGAAAACGCCACCTTCCTGGTGGATAACGAGACGGTGTTCACAACCCAACAGGTTCCAAACGTTCCCGTGGCAATCAGCGTAATAGCCCAGAATCGCCATGATAATTTGCTCCCTGGAGGGGTAGTAGAGCTCAAGGAATTCTTCCCACTCAGACAAAGACAGTGGATACAGATCGACCACATCCACGTATATATGGAAGATGAAGAGTACAACGATTACATCTCAGCAGCCAGCCAGGCACTTAGACAGGCCCAGAACACCATAAGAGACGCCAAACTCGGTGGCATCGACACCGACGGACTGGAAGAGGACCACGCACAGGCCCAGCAGGCACTGGATCAGAAGGGATACATACCCGCGGAACTTCACCGAAGAATAGTGGGCACTGCTGAGACCTTGCCCAACTACCTGGATCGACTCGCAGACCTCTTCACAAAGGCGGAGAGGAGGGTCCAGTCCTACAAATCAGAGGGAAGAGACACCCAATACCTGGAGAGTCAGGTAGAGAAGGCCCTCAAGGCGTTGAGAGAAGCTGAATACACGCTTGCCAATAGTAATCTCGAAAGAATCATGGAGGAATAAAGCCAAAGAAGAGGACATCGGATCGCATAGCCAGAACCCCAGCCACAAACAAGAAAGGAGATTGGAGAGATGAGGAAGAGAAGGAATCAGGAGAATAGACGTGTAGGGATATGTGAGAACAGACCTGGAGACGGTTATGTCTCAAAGGAAAATGATAAACGCCGACCCCTTGAGAAGGGAAGGCGGGGAGGTGCGAGCTGGTTCCCAGCCAATTCGGGGTGGGCAGGCCGGAGGCGGCTGCCAAAGTCGAGCCTCTTCGAAGCACTCGTCGTGGTGGTCGTGTTGTCTTGGCTGGCTGCGCCGGTGGCCGTCGTCGGCCAGGGTTCGGGCGTTGGGCCAGGGAATTATAGCGGGACGCTGCAGAATGATAGGATAGCTGTTTTTGGTTCCAGCTATGCATGGGAGCCATATGGCACGCATCTGGGGCGCATCGTTGGCCGTGAGGTGGAGTCCTTCATAAGTGGAGCTACTGGGGCTGGCGGGGCGCTGGATGGCTGCAGTGTTTTCAACACCGAGAAGTTCGGCATCATTGTGACGGACTTCGGAAGCTGGGACGCCATGGTTGGGGCACCGTGGAGCGAGATCGAGGTTAACCTTCGGGAGCTCTTCCAGCGCCTCAAGGCGTCTGGGGCTGTTGTCGTCTACAACCAGTTGATACCGGACTCCTCTGATGTCGGGGAGTATGCCTTTGCCCGCGTCTGTCGTGAGGAGGAGGTGTATCTGGCCCCAAATATTACGGAGGGCATTGCCACCGGAATCCCAGATGCTTCCGGGACGGGGTTCACCATCTTGGTCGATCCCGTCTTCAAGCCTTCCGGGGAACACCCATGTGATGAGGGATACAGCATCATGGCCGAAAGAACCGCCAGAACGCTATTTGAAGTCGGATTGGTTGAACGAGAGGAGCCCTGTGAAGGTCTCTCGCTTGATGTTCCCGGCCTGTTCGCGAACGCAACAGATCTCCTTAAGAAAGCGGAGCAAGAGGGCTTCGATACCGAGGCGATCAGGGAAGCGTACTCCATGGCCGAGTATCTATGGGAGAACCAGCACTGCTACACGACAAGCTGGGAACTTGAGGAAGAGGTGTTGGAACCGTTAGTCAACACGTTCGAGAACCTGGATGAGGTGACCCAGATGTTTTCGAGAGCAGAGGCTCTGATGGACGAGGCAAGAGAGAAGGGTATGAACACGGACGAGATGGAGACGAACCACGAATACGCGGAAACGTCATGGAGGAGGATGGATCCAAGCATAGCCAAGTACTACCTACAGAAGATCCTTGACCTCGAAGAGGAGATAGGTGCATTCCAGGAGCCGGTTATGGGGAAGACGGTCTTCGAAGACGACTTTGACGCTAAGGATTTCGAGAACTGGATGTGGCGAGAGGGGGCGGAGGGAACCGTTAACCTCAGGGATGGTTATATCTTCTTGAACCTCACCGATGGGGAAGGGAAGAGGGAGGCGTGCCTTCTCGGTATGGATGAGTCTTGGCGTTACGCCGGCGTGGAGGTCAGGTTGAGGTGTAGCGACGACAATATGTTGGAGAGTGATAGGGGCGGGGGTTTCAGGGCCTGGGGGTTCCTCGATGACATTCCCGGCGAGAACATACTGGGTTTCACCAGTTACTGCCCGGAGTCCGATCCCGAGATGGTCGGGTTCTCGGTGACCTCTATGGTCGGGGGCGAGACCGTTTTCCGCGAACCGGTGACCGGTGTCGATATGACTGATTGGCACACCTATACCGTGATATGGGATAGGAACAATGCGACCTTCCTTGTCGACGGAGAGCTGGTCTCTACCTGCAACCGGACCCCCAGTTCCCGGCAGCGTCTCTTCGTATTGACCCAGAGCGGAGCGTGGTCGGAGGAAGGGCCTGGTTACAGGGTGGGAGGTTTCGGTTATGTTGAGTGGATCGAGCTGAAGCATGACCAGCATATACAGATCGACCGGGTACGGGTGTTCGGCGTTCCCGAGACGGCGATGCTTTCCGTCCTCTGCCTCCTGCTGCCGGTGATCCAGAAATCTATTCGTAGGGTCTGGTGGTTTGGGGCCTGATGATGAAGAGAAGAATGTACAGAGAGGTTAAGACGCCAGGCCTAGTTGGGACGGGGGCCACCCTGCTCTCCCCAGCCCCGGAGGTGACCAGGGATGAGTGAGGAAGTAGACCGGGTGGGTAATTACCGATCGCTCTCTACCGTTGCTAGGGCGCTCCTACCCAGAGCGCGGGAGATGCATCGGGAGGGGATGACGTGGAGAGAGATCGCCACGGAGTTGAAGATATCGAGAAGCGCCCTCCACATCTGGCGGAAGCTCGGACAAAACAGACAAGGCCCCTACTCACAGGGTTCAGAAACCAGATAGCAGAGAGTCGTCTCATGGAAAACCTCAACGATATCAGAACAAAAGCCTCGAAGCCGACATGCTCAGAAAAGTGGCTTGGGTGAGAAGGTGATCCCGTGAAATACAGCCTTCTCACAGCCATGATTATCATCATTATCGGGTTCTTGGCGACAAGCATCGGTGTATATGCACAGGAGGAGGACGGGAATGTATCTGGGCCGGAGCTTGTGTGGAGCGATACCTATGGAGAGCATCGAATTGACATGGTGGCCGGCATCGCCCGACACCAGGACGGGGGATACGTAGTCGCAGGAACCAGATTCAACTACGATCCACTCGAGATTACTTACGAGCAGGTTGATTATGAGGGGAATCAGGGAGGCATGATCCTTCTCACCAAGATCGACTCCGAAGGCAACAGGATCTGGGAGAAAAGCTATGGAAACGGCGACAAGGTTTATCGCACGGTTTCCATAATCGAGACCGGTGACGGGGGATTCATAGTGGCAGCGGGTGTCAAGCCCTATGGTCTCCTGCACAATGGGACCTGGATCGGAGATTGGCCCGCCGAATATGATTGGTGGAGAAGCACTCTCCCTACCTTTGTGTTCAAGATCGATGGCGGTGGCCGTACTGTGTGGGAGAAGACCTACGAGGACATACACAGGCCAATCTCCCTGGTCAGTGATGGTGACGGGAGATACCTGATCCACTCGGGCGCGAACACGGTGAGCTGGATCGACGAGAACGGCAGCAAAACCTGGGAGGACGACTACCGCGACACCCACTGTCTTAGCTGCGGATTGAGCCCGATCGTTGGCACGGGCGGCGGTGAATTCGTAGCCATCACCAGTATTGGCATGGCTTTCAGGGGCATATACAAGAAACCTGGGATGTACCAGCACAAATACCTGTTCGACGAATACCTCAAGGTTGGCAAGAACGCGTATTGCACCCTGGAGAACCTGGATATGGCTGCATCTGTTGATGGCGGCTTCTTTGTCTCTCACACACAGGGTGAGTGTCCTCCCACAGGCTTGGAGTATCCATCCGAGGTTATCAAGTTCGATGAGGCATTCAACACTGTGTGGAGTAGGGCAGTGTTCCCAGGATCATTTCTTGGGGGTTCTCGTGTTGTTGGGCTAGGTGACGGGGGATGCGTGATTGCCTTCCGGCGCCGCTTGGAGGGGGGTGAGTTTTTGGCTAATTCGGAGGTATATCTCTGTAGGCTTGATGATGAGGGTAGGACTGTCTGGAACAGGACCTATGACCAGAATATAAGAGCGGACCCGACGCTTGGGCCGGCGCTTGTGCTTTCCGGATATAATCTTCTCTGGGACCAAGAGGATGCAGCCCTCATCCAGAGCGGGGACGGGGGTTTCGTGATGGCGGGATCCGTGCTCGGGGATCTCCGAGTGATAAAGATCGGTGCTGATGGCGGGTTGGTCTGGGACAGCATCCAGGGATCCATGGATGTTCCCCTCGATATCGTCGGGGCAGGGGACGGAGGATATGTCCTGGCCGGGTTCACGCAGAGGGGAGGGATGGGTAGAGACGCCTACCTGGCCAGGATCGATTCTGAGGGTGAGATGGTCTGGGAGAGATGGTTCGGTGGAGCCACAGCAGACTCCTTCGAAGCCATCGCCCTCTCCAGCGATGGAGGCTTTGTTGCCACCGGGTACACCGCCTCTATGAGGGGTGACCGCGATATCTATGTCGTCAAGATCGATGGGGAAGGGCACAAGATCTGGGAGGAAACCTTCGGAACACCGGAACACGACTGGGCCGAAGATATCACGCCAACCCCCGACGGAGGCTTCCTGATGGCAGGCAACACGCAATCCTACGAACACGGTGATCGAAGCTATGCGTACATCTTGAAGATCAACAAGGAAGGCCAAAAGGTCTGGGACAGCAACTATGTCTATGGGGATCGTAGCTATGCCCATGGAGTCGCTGGGACTGAGGACGGGTACATCATCGTGGGCGAGATCATCCAAACAGAGGCAAACATTACCACCGATTTCCTGGCACCGACCCCGTGGGCACTCAGGATCGACGATCGGGGCGGCGTTATATGGGAGAGAATCTACGAATGCACTGAAGAATGGTCCTGGACTCCTGGTTGCTATGCGGCTGGCATAGAGTACAATGACGGGGGATTCGCGGTAACCATGTATACAGGATACTCAGAGGCCATATCTGGAATGATTAGTCACGCCAGCACCTTCAAGATAGATCCCTACGGCAAGAAGATCTGGGAAACCCCCTTCCATGACCCTCCATGGGAGAGGCCTTGGGGTTATCTTGCCGCAGCGACCTGTGACGGTGGATTCATTCTCGCAGGAAAATCCCTCTCCAGGATCACCCCGGATGGTGAACCGGTCTGGTGGCTCGATCTCTACGACTGGCAACCAAGACAAGAGATGGGCTGGTGGCTCTTTCCCTACGCCATAGAAGCTGGTGAAGACGGGTCCTTCGTGTTGGCTGGCCTGACCGAGGGTCCCTTCACAGGCGCTTACGGTTGGGGCTACAGCAGGAACTATGCGGGAGTCATGCACATCGCCAAGTACAGAGACCCCGACCTCGCAGGAACCAAGTGCCCAGAACCCCACATCCTAGCAACCATCCCACTACTCATCTACATCCCCTGGCGGAGACGGCGAACCCCCGAATGAACGAGCACCGCTGTATGCCTATCATCAATCGATGGCATAACTCGGATAACTCAAGAACCCTGGAAGCGAGGATATGGCTGTCAATATACATTAACATGAATCCGGCGGGTGTCTTGCTCTCAACCAGAGATGCGCTATCGCTGGTTCTCGGTGCCCGTCACTCCTCATCTATCACGTCAGATCTGGGCCCTATGCACGTTAATGGGCCTTAACATCCACAGAGGCGAAACCTATCGCTGGCATTCGGCAAAAGAGTGCAGGGGGGTTCGAACGCAAATTTACCAGAGAGAAGATAGGCCTAAACACCAATAAGGTCTTTCACGTTAGTAAAATGGTGCGGGGGACGGGGTTCGAACCCGCGCAGACCTACGTCACAGGCTCCTCAAGCCTGCGCCTTTGACCTAACTCGGCCACCCCCGCAACCTAGAACTTCTCGGCAAACTCGTCTGCCTTCCTCTTTATCGCCTCTACCCCTCTCTCGAATATCGCCCTGGCGGGCAGCGCGCCGTTGGACTCGATCCTCATGACGAAGCTCGTATCGTCGGTTTCTATCTCTATGTCGGGGCAGATCTTCTGGCACACGCCACACATGTTGCACCTCGTCGTGTCCTTGACAACGACCTGGTAGTCATCGAGCCCGAAAACGCCCCGGGTGCACTTCTCGACCACCTCGTTCGGGCAACCCTCGGGTACCTTGACCCGGTGGACGTTGCCGTAGGAGATCACCCCTGGATGCCACTTCGCGTGCTCTATCCCCGTGCCGAGGCGTGCGCTGCACTCCATCCGCACCCTCTCCCCCTCGGCCAGCTTTACTATCGGGATCTCGTCGCTGACCGGGAATATCCTGGGGTCCTCGGACTGTAGGTCACCGCTGTACACGGTGCCGGGGCCCTCCCGGTCGAGTATGAATATCAGCGTGCAGGAGGGGCAACCCTCCCCGTCGCACGCGCACTCCTCGGGCAGCACGTAGCTCTCCAGGTCGGTCTTCAGGGGCACCAGCCCAAGCCTGTGCGCCAGGATCTCGTCGTAGAGGGATGACGAGTTCTGGAAGACCTCCACGTCGTCGATGCACATCGTGGGGACATCGGTCATCATCGACCTTCGAAGGGAGTTCGCCATGGCTGGCTTGATGCCCTCTATCAGCATCTCGATCTCCATCTCGCTGCTCTTGAGGATCTGGAACTTCAAGGCAAGCACCCGGGAAGCGAATCACACACGGCGGCCCCTCTTGCCGCCCTTTCCCTTGGTCCCGTCGTGGGGCATCGGGGTCACGTCCTCTATCCTCCCCGGGGAGAGGCCGGCCCTCGCCAGCGCCCTTATTGCTGCCTGGGCGCCCGGTCCGGGCGTCTTCGCCTTCGATCCGCCCGGGGCCCTGACCTTGATGTGGACCCTGGTTATGCCCTTCTCCATCGCCTCGTCAGCCGCCGCCCTGGCGGCCTTCATCGCCGCGTAGGGGGTGGACTCCATCCGGTCCTGCCTGACGACCCGGCCCCCCGACCAGAGGGTGACCGTCTCCGCCCCGCTGAGGTCGGTGATGTGTATTATCGTGTTGTTGAAACTGGAATATATGTGCGCTACTCCTTCCTTCTCTTTGTCCGGCATCCATTATGCCTCCGATTTAGTCTCGGTTTCCCCCTCGACCTCCGGCGCGCCCACGGGAATCAGCTCGGACACCGTCGACCTCTCGTGGAAGCCGATCTGGCCCTCCTCCTCCCCGCGCACCATGTAGCTGGGGACGGTGACCCTTCGATCACCTATCACTATGTGACCGTGCTTGATGAACTGTCGTGCCTGTCTCGCCGTCGTGGCCATTCCCTTCTCCTGGACCACGGTCTGGAGACGCCTTCCCAGTACGTTCTCTATCTCGAGCCTCAGGACCTCGTCCAGCCCGGCCCCCTCCTCGACCAGGTTCAGGGACACCAGCTTCTGGATGAGCTCGTTCACCTCTCGATCGGAGGCCTCGCCACGCTGGGCCTGCAGCTTTCTCGCCTCCCGTCTGAAGTCCCTGAGCATGGTCTCCGCCTTCCAGATCTCCTTCTTGGACTTCAGTCCGTACTTCCGGCGAATCTGGGACTCGGTGTCTATCCTCATCTTGTCCCAGGGGTGTTTGGGGCTCTCGTACTTCCTGCGCATCTTCCTAGGTCCGCCCAATCAGATCTACTCCTCGCTCTCAGATTCCTCCGAGCCCTCGCCGCCCTCCGAAGGCCCCGTCTTAGGCGTCCGTGGTTTCCGCTCCCGGCGTTCCCTTCCACGCCCCTCTCTCGCCAGGCCGCCGCCCTCCTTCTTCTTGACGCCGACGACACCGCCCTTCCGGCCGGTGGACCTCGTTCTCTGTCCCCGTACCTTGAGGCCGAGCTCGTGCCTGACCCCCCGGTAGCACCTGATGCGCTTCAGCCGCGATATGTCCTCGCGGTTGTCCATCATGAGCTGTGAGGTATTGACGTGGTGGTCCTCGCCGGTGTCGAAATCCTTCCTGCGGTTGAACTTCCAGGATGGTATACCGATCGCCCCGGGGTCCTCCGCCGCCTTGGTCAGCTTCTCGACATCGGAATCCGATAGGTTCCCTATCTTCTCGTTTCTGTCGATATCTAGCGAATTCACTATCGATGTGGCCATATTCAGGCCTATACCCCTTATGCTGGTTAGGCCCAGCGCCACCGTCCGACTACCGTCAATATCGGTGCCGAACATCCTGACGATGTATTGGAAATCTGATGACATTGCTCCCTCTCCGGGATTCCCTTCCTTATGTACCACGCTGGCTCTCTTAACTCTTTTCTGGACCGCCCTAACGCTCTCTCCGGGGGCAACTGCTTTCCCAACGGCTCCCATTTAATAGACCGAATCCCTTCCGATCTCCAATCCATGTCTAGCCTCGAGATAGGGCTTCTGATACTCTCGGCCTTCGTTCCATGCGCCATTTTCGTGATCTGGAGTTGGTCCACCGAGTTGACCGACAGGCAATCCCTTCTGTCAGTCCTCTCGGTGTTCCTGATGGGGGCGACCATATCCGTCGGACTGGCCCTGGTCCTCGAGATCGCGGCCCAGTCGCTGCTGGCCGAAGGTCTGGGGCTGGAATCTGGGGCGGCGATACTCACGGTTCTCGGTGCGGTGGTCGTGGCGCCGGTATTCGAGGAGCTAACTAAGATGCTGCCGATACTCGCGGCGGGTATGAGCTCGGAGTTCTCCGAGCTCGAGGATGGGCTGATCTACGGCGCGGCCGCGGGGTTCGGCTTCGCCGCCACCGAGAACCTCCTCTACTTCTTCGTCTCTTGGAGGGAGTCCCTGATGATGCCGGCGGGTCTCGGCCTCCTGTCCCTCGTGGTTCTCATCATCGTTCGGTCGATCGGGTCCGCCTGTGTTCACGGCGCGGCCTCGTCCTTCTCCGGTCTGGGGATCGCCAGCAGGAGGTTCCTGCACGGGAGCGTGCTGGGGGGATACGTGAAGGCGGTCGGGCTCCACGCCGCGTTCAACCTCACCCTGGTCCTCTTCGGTGCCCTCCTGGTCTGCGACATGCCCGTTACCTGCGCCATACCCCTGGCCTTCAGCCTGCTGATAGGGCTGGTCTCCTTCTCGTGGACGATCCGTAGGATCCGGGCACTCGACGAGCAGCCCAACGTCCAGATGGTGGATTCGGGGGGTCCCGATGACCAGGACTAGGTACACCGCCGATATGATGGGTCTCAGGGAGTCCAACCTGCACCGGGACCTGAAGTCGTATTACGCCTACTGCCACCGGGGCGTTATCGAGGAGGAGCTGTGCGGATACAAGATCGATGTCCTCGCCGGTCGGGAGATCTACGAGATACAGACCAAGGGCTTCTACAGGATCCGGGAGAAGATCGAGGACCTACTCGACGAGGGCTACTCGGTCTGCGTGGTGTATCCTGTCCAGGGGATCCTGGAGTACGAGGACTCCGCGGGTAGGAGGAGAAAACGCAGGAAGAAACACTCACCCCTGAAGCCCTTCGATGAGCTGGTCTACATCCCGAACCTGCTGAAGAGGGACGGGATGCAGGTCGAGATCGTGGACCTCCACGAGAGGAGAACCAGGAAGTCAAAGAGGAACAGGGTCCGAAAGACCAGGCTGGTGGGAGTGCTGGGCAGGAGGACCATATCATCCCCTTCGGATATGCTCTCCCTTCTGCCCCCGGACATCCCCTCCAAGTTCACCACCAGGGATATCCGCGAGGTGGCCAACGTCGGGAAGAGGCTTGCAGGGAAGGTCGCCTACACCCTTTACCACGCGGGCGTCGCGTCCAAGATCGGACACAAAAACCGCTACAACCTGTACGAGCTCGATTCGCGCTAGTCCATCTCCGCGCCCATCCAGAGGTTGACCAGCGGGTTGTCGTCATCGCTTCTGACGTGGTGGGATTCCCCGGGTTCTATCAGTATCACGTCGCCCAGCTCGAAGTCCACATCCTCGCCCTCCACCTCAACCGTGCCGCTTCCCTGGACGTTTATGAATACCTCGTAGTGGTCCTCGTGGACGTGCCTGGCCTCATCGGCATGTGCTACCTCCCCGGGCTTGAAGAAGTGCAGCCCGCCCTGCCTCAGCGAACCGACCGGCAGGATCCCGTCCAGGATGTTCGTCTTTCCCTCGGATAGACCGTAGATCTTCATCTTGCGCATGCGATCCCCTTGCTACGGTCGGTGGCTCAGCCCTTGGCCTTGGTGGTCCCGGCCTCCCTGTAGAGCCTCCTTCGAACCATCAGGCTCCAGACCACGAAACCCGAGATCATCAGGGCCGATGTGGTCACGAGCCACTCGACCAGGTAGACCCACATCAGCGCGCTGTTCTTAAGTTCTACCGCCAGCGCCTCCGTTTCCCCCATGGCCACCCAGAGGTCGTCCATTACCTCCTCGCAGCCCTCCATATCCATCTCGAGATAGAGCTCCGATGCCTCCTCCAGCTGCTCCGAAAGCTCAGATATCCTCTCGTCTATGCGCGTCGAGCTCGCGCCGAACCTCTCGACGAAGTCCTTCAGCGAGATCAGGATGCCCATCCTCTCCCTGTACTGCCTGAACGAGCTCCTTAGGCGGTGCGGCAGCTCGATATCCTCGAAGGGATCCAGCCCTACGCCGTAGAGGATCATGTTGATAAGCATGTCCGGGGCGTATAGATTGTCGCTCTCCTTCCCCCTGTATGAGGACCAGAAGGTGTGGCCGAAGGCATCGCCGGTGGTGAGGGCGCGGCCCTCCTCGTAATCCCACGCGGCTATGAAGGGCACATCCTGGTAGCCCGGGAAGTTCCCCACCTGCCACGCGATCGCGGACGCGCCATCCCGGAGGATTATGAACCTGGAGTCTACCCCTACGTATCTCTCGACGCCGGCCTTGATGAAGGGCGTCAGAACCGGCTCCGGGAACTGCTCGTTGACCTCGATCCTGAACGAACCGATGGCGCTGGTGGCCCCCTTCATCTTCCTGGCAACCGCGGGTGCGTCGTTCGGAAATGCCCTCTGAAGCACGGAATTGACCCAAGGGCCGTACACTTCTACGTATTGACTCATGATGCTGGCGGTGTTCAGGCCCCCCGATCCCTCCGTGATCGCGTCGTACATCCACCGGAGCTGCTTCTCCTCGAAAAGCCCAGTGACCGGTGAGTTGAGCAGGAAGAAGTCGAAACGCCTCGTATCATCGTATGTTCGCGGGAAGTATATCCTGATGAAACGCTCCATTGCCTCGTCCCCGCCCAGTTGATTTCGGAGGTCCCTGGACGGGACCGCCAGGTAATCGATCAGCGGCTCGCCCCTGAGCCATCCCTGGAGGGGGTTGATATTCTGCTCAATCTGGCCCGTCAGGAGTAGCTGGATCCTCTCCGCCGAGCACATGTTCGGCGTGAGACCAGACACAAGCACCGCAAGCAACGCGATTCGAAGGGCGGTTGATCCTGACCTGTATCCCATAGTCGTCCATAGATCGGCTAACAAATAAATGGCAAGCAGATGCCGCTCGTGTGATGGCAATGAGGAGCTGTCTGAACACCATAACGCTCGGTCCCGACACGGAGCTGGAGGAATCGTTGAGGGCGGCCTCGGAGGCGGGGTTCGGGGCCGTGGAGCTCTTCTCGATCGAGGGGGCCGAGGGGTACGCCGCCGCATCGGGTATGCACGTACTGAAGACGCTTCTCTCGTCGCTTTCCCTCGACGTGGTCGGCTTCGTCCTCGGCGGATTCGTCTATCAGTCGGAGAGGGAGTTCGCCGATTCGCTCCCCGGCATGAAGGACAGCATGAGCCTGGCGATGGACCTCGGTGCCACCAACGCGCTTCTCTTCATACCCTCCAAGGGGGAGATAAGCCGCAGGGCGGCGAGGGAGATGGCCGCCCGGAGGATCGGTGAAGCCGCCGATATCGCGGGGGACTACGGGCTCACCATAGGCCTGGAGCCGATCGGGAAGGCCGACTACCTCAACACCCCTGGGGAGGTGTACTCCCTGATGAGGGAGGTGGATGCCCGGAACGTAGCGCTCACAATCGACATATTCCACTTCTTCACGGGCGGCTGCCGGCTCGCTGACCTGGAAAAGCTTGATGCCGGGGACATCTCCCTGGTCCACATCGACGACGCGCCCGATCTCCCGGTGGAGGAGCTCGAGGACTCAAAGAGGGTCCTTCCCGGGAAGGGGGATATGGACGTGGTTGGGTTCCTCTCCAAGCTCAAGTCCATGGGCTACGATGCGCCGCTCTCGGTCGAGATATTCAGCCGAGACCTGTGGGGGAGACCTCCGAGCGAGGTGGCGAGGATGGCAAAGGAATGCCTGGACTCGGTTGCCGGGGAGGCGGGGATTTGAGCAAACACGTCATCGGTATATCGGGGAGCCCGAGGGAGAACGGGAACACCGATGTGGCCGTCAGGACCGCCCTGGCGGAGGTCGCCGGCCCGGGGGTCGACACGGAATTCATCCGCATATACGATAGGCGCATCGAGAGCTGTCGTGGCTGCAGGGATTGCATGCGGCTCGGGAGGTGCGTCATAACCGACGACGACGTGGAGGGCCTGCTGGCCGAGCTGATCGATGCCGACGGACTGGTGATCGGCGCCCCGGTCTACTGGGACGGGCCCCCCGGGAAGATGAAGGACTTCATCGATCGGAGCCACGGATACTATGCCTCAAGGGGATCTACCATGCTATCCGGCCTCCGATACTCGCTGATAAGCGTGGCCACGGCATCGGGGTTCGAGTCCCACGAGGATGTGATGACTTGCTGGATCGACTACTACGGCGCCGAGCTGGTGAGCAGCCACAGGATCTACGCCCGGGAAAAGGGGGACCTTCAGGCCCGGGAATCGGAGCTTTCGAAGGCCCGAACGGCGGGGAGGGAGCTGCTGGAGAGGATCAGGGACTGATCGGGGCGAAGACGCCCACCTTGGATGCAACGTGGTTGTAGAGAAGGAGGTAGTTGGACATGTCGTCAACTATTATCGTCTCCCTCCTGAAGAAGCTCAGCGCCTTCTTGGGATACAGCACTATCTTGCCCCCGCCCTCCATGTTCTCCTTCGACTGATAGCGGCCGATCTCCTCCCACCTCAGGACCCTGGGCTTGCCCTGGGATTTCTTGGTCGGCTCCAGCCTGATCCCGCCCTCCATCAGGATGCACATCGAATCGGAAGCGAAGCCGGAGTAGACAGCGGGGGCGATCAGCGAGACGAGGGCCACGGCGATCAGTATCCCAGCTATCAGCATCGGCTGCTCGCCGAGCTGGGAGGCTATGAGGCCGACCATGGCCAGGAGGCTGGGCACCACCTTTGCGTAGGTCGCGCTGGCGGAACTCGCCTTGCACTCGAAGGAGGCTATCCTGCGCCCGGCGTCCTTCTCTTCCATCGTTAAGTGGGAGGCATCGTGGATATTTGAATCTTTGCGGAAGCCGGTCCTCCCATAATAACACAATATAATTGACCCATTATCCTTGCTATAATTATTTTATAGCTACTTATTTACGCTAAACTCATGACAAGGGACCCAGGGATCAGAGGCCCACTTCGGCTCCAGCCTCTCGTAGAACGCGCCCCGCATATCTGCGAACATATGCCCTATCGTCCTGCAGGTACGGTGCCGCGAGGGCCTCCGCCTCCTTCCTGGGGGCCCCGGCCCTGGCCATCGCCTCAGCAATCGAGAGATCCAGCTGCCAGCGCGCGTCCTCGACCGCGCCCTCCACCCCGCGCGTGGTGCGCAACGTCCTCTCCGTATTTGGATAGCCGCGCCTCACCAGATGTCGCAGTCCCTCAAGGGCATTCCGACCGCCGATCTCCCCCAGTGCACGGGCCGCGGCGATCACGGCGTCGAGCGGTGCCCGGTCATCCCCGAGCACGTCTATCAGGGCGGGAACGGCCCTCCTGTCGCCGGCCTTTCCCAGGAACGGGATCGCGGCCTGCCAGAGGGGGACGGTGCGGATCCCATCAGGCACGCTCTCATCCCGACTCTCCAGGTGGTCGAGCAAAGCCGGTACGCCGTCAGAGGAACCCAGCAGCGCCAGCGCGGCGGACGCCTTGTACCGTACGTCCCGATCCTTCGACTCAATGGCCGTCTGGAGAGCGGCGATGCCGGTCTTCCTGTCACTCAGCGCCAGCCAGGCTATGCCGTTTGCCATGTCCGGGTCCAGGACATCGGGATCGGGCAGCCTCGGCACATCTCCCTCCGAAATGGCTGGGCTCGGCCTGTGTCGGTCCTCAAGAAGGCCCATCCCCTTCAGTGTGGCCTGCAGCCTCGTAACTTCGATTTCCCTGGGTGAAACGCCATCCCCGATCGCTTGCACGGCCGCCAGTGCCGCGACCTCCCCTATCCTCTGCAGGTCCCTCTGCATCCGGAAGCACGCGTGGGCGTCGTAACTCAGGGAGAGGGCCCTGCTGGCGACGAGCAGCCCGTCCACTTTCCTCGGAAGCAGGCACCGGTACGGGACCTCGCATCCGATCTTCGTCTTCCAGTTCCCGAGAACCCAGACCCAGAACGCGGACTGCTCGCTCTCGTTCTCGTAGTCGTACCCGTGGTTATCGTAGTGGGCCTCCGCAAAGGAAATCGCGTCCTCGAAACGTCTCCCGGCGACGAGGTCGGCCAGCGTGAGCTGGTACTCGCCGAGTATCTGCCTCCCCTGGCGGACGCCCAGGAGCGGTGCCAGGTAGAGAATCCGGGTATCCTCGTCGAAGGGCTCCCGCCAGTAAAGCTGGATGCCGTACCGCCTGGCCCGGGTGACGTCCTCGACATCCGTGGGGTCCAGGTACCCGGCGTCGAAGTTGTAGTGACCCAGGGCCCCCTTGCCCCTGTCAAGCCTGCCCGCGGGCTGGGAGTAGGTATGGCAGATGTTGTCCTTCTCCCGGCCCAGCATGAAGGGCGCGCCCGCCATGGCGGCGATGTCCCCGTCCCCGGTGCAGTCTATAGTGACCTCGGCCTGATGAACCCTGACTCCCCCCCGGGAGACCGTGAGGACCCCCTCCAGCCTGTGCCGATCGTGCCCCGCTCGGTCCTCCCGGGGCACCAGTCCCTTATCGCGTTCGGGCCCCAGCTGGGCGCCCTCGCCCTCCAGGAGGACCCCGACTACCAGCGAGCCGAGCCTGATGTCCACCCCCGCCTCAACGGCCATCTCCAGGAGGACCTGCTTCTTAACCTCCGGATGAAAGCCCCGAACATCCCACTTCCCAAGGAATAATGGATTCAGCTCCGCCACCCGGTTATCGATCTCGTCCTGGATGCCCCCGGTGACCCCGTAGTAGTAGTTGTGAATCGCACCCGAGGTACCGACGCCACCCAGGCTCAGCTGGTCCTCTATAAGCGTGGTGCTGGCCCCGGATCTCGCGGCGGCGATGGCCGCGACCGCGCCGGCGGTTCCCCCGCCGACGATCAGTATCTCGCTGCTCTCCTCCGGCCCCGAGGATATCGAGCCCGTTCTCACCTTCCTCTTCAGGTCACCGGACGTCCGTCTCCCGGCCGCCATCCTGGCGACCCTCTCCCCGAGTGTCAGCCTCGAGACCGGGGAGTTCTCGGCCTCCGTCGACCAGATGCCGCACCCGAAGAGGTTGTGTATCCTGGGGTGGACCGGCCCTCGTTCCTCGAATCTGACCCGAGGTGACGACGGGAAGGCCTCATTGCACGTGTGGGAAACCAGGGCATCGGCCAGCTGTTCGACCTCCCTCACCCGGCGGATCACGTCGGGCATCGCCCTCCTCGCCGCGATCGGATCCACATCCCGGACCTCGTACTCGACCTGGACCTCTCTCCCCCAGGGGGTGGGATGCAGCACGATCCCGTCCCCGAGTTCCACCGGGAGATCCAATCCAGGCTCCACCATGTTCATGAAGAAGCTGAAACGCCCCGGGACGCTATCCTCGACCTCCCTCTTCGTCTCGGTCTGGGTCCAGAGCAGGGCATCCTCGGTGGCATCCACTATGACACTTCCCCGTACCAGCCGTTCCCCGCTCCTGTTGCAGATCACGACGCCGAGGGCGGTCTCCCTCTCGAAAACCAGCCGCACCGGGTAGGAGTACAAGAGCACCTGGACCCCGGCCCTCCGGACCAGGCGGTCGAGGGCCATCTCCACTATCGGTCCGTCCGCCACGCCGTCCTCGAGGCCGCCAGCGCGGCGCAACTCCTTCAGGATCTCGAGAACGAGGGGCGAGCGGGCCCCGCTGAAATCGAGCTGTCCGGCCCAGGTGCTCTCCCAGCCGAGCGCCGGGCGACGGTCGACCAGTAGCACCTCATTCCCGGACTCGGCGGCGGCGAGCGCGAAGCCCACCCCGGCGAGCCCGCCTCCGATGACCACGATGTCGAACTCATCCTTCATAACTTCCACCAAGAAAGCTTCTATCGAAATGCCTGGGGTCCAGAGGAAGGCCCATGCCATAATAATGCTCCCGCCCCCAGCCGGAACCCCTTCTCTGGGTTCGGTGATAGACCTTGGATGCCTAGGCCCTACGTCGTCGAGCGGCCAATGCCGATAACGCCAAGAACGCCGCAACCATCGCGGCGGCCACGGGAAGGTTCTCCGGGACCTTGGCCCTTTCCTCCGCGATGCGCTCTATCACTTCCTCACAGTACCTCTCGGCCTGTACATACTTCCCCGCATCGAGGACCCTCCCGGCTATCGACAGGCTTCTCTCCTCCCGGCTCACGTCGAGGCCGTGGTCCCTGGCCCAGTCCAGATCACTTTCGGCGATCTCGAGCAGCTTTCTCACGTAGGCGACCCCGGCCTTCCCGTATCCCCTCGCGGCGTCCAGGGCGCTTGTGTAGTTTCCGTCCTTGTAAGAATCCCACGCCCTGGATAGATTCGACTCGAAGGCGGACATATCGGCACCCACATCGCCGCCCTCAGTTACCAACCTGCCGTACTCCTCCAGCATGTCCAGGACGAGGTCGGTCCTGACTATTCTCCATCCCTCGCCGTGGTAGTCATCGATACTCGAGCCCTGGTCCCGGAACTTGAACACCAGTTCGTCCGCGAGCTGGTTCGGGATGATGACCTGCCAGAGGCCGTCCAGTCCCATGAACATCGGGCTCTCGCACAGGCGGTCGACCTCGCTGCTGCCCCTCGGATAGGCCTCCGGGAACGCCCAGTCGTCGACCCCCCACACCAGGGTGCAGCCTTCGGTCACGTTCAGATCGCCGATGGTGTGGTTATACTTGATCAGCCAGATGTTGTCCTCCTCGAGCCCCCTGACGTGGAGTGCCGGGCCCTCGGCGAAGAGATCCTCCACTATCACCGTCTCGGTGAGGACGTTGTTATCCTCCACCATCTCCGGGACCTCCTCCCCGCTGTCGACCGTGAATCTCGCCCCCATCTCCCCCCTCCGGTCGGTGCCCATAATCCAGCAGGCCGTCGCGAGCTCGCCCCTGGGGAGTCCGGGTATCCTGACCTCCGGCATCGCCGTCCCGCCAAGCGTACACGACACGTTGAACGGCTCGCTGTCCCCGTAACCCGGGTTCGACACTTTGGCGCACAGGGTGTCCTGCCCGATCATGAACAGTGGGCCAACGCGAAGATCCGGGCCAGCCTCGGCGACGTTGACCTCCAGCGCCTCCGCGTTGTTGGTTCTGGTCCTCTCCTCCACCTCGCACTTGATGTCGGCAACCACTCGATACACGATCTCCCCGGTTTGGCTCGGCGTCCAGTTCAGCTCCAGGGATCTGCCCGTTCCCGGCGGAATCGGCCGCACCTCCTCGGAAATCAGAACCTCGGCCCCATGCTCCAGCGCGAGATCAAAGTGAGGCGTCGACGTTGAGCCGTCGTTCGCGATCCTGACCCGGAGGATCGCCTCCCTGTCGACAACCAGCAGCCCCGGGTTAGTCGCGTCTATAGTCAGATCGGCTCTTGTATCGTCGGAGTAGATGTGGACCCCGTAGGCCGGGAACGAATCCATGACGGCGCCGTCCTGAACCTCCAGTGTCCGTCCCTCGAACAGCACCTCCGCCCCGCCCCCGGTCCATGAATCCGGGAGCTTGACCGACCTTGTCGGAAGACCATCGCTCCGGGTGTTGAGCACGAAGAGATAGTGATAGCCCTCGTACTCCCAGAGGTGAAAGCTCAGATCGGGGTCAGCGAGGTCCGTGTCCCTCCGGGAGCCGTTCAGCAGAACCGGCGTCAGGTCCCTCATCTCGGACGCGATCCTCTTGAGATGGCCCCAGATATCGTCCTCGAGCCTGGTGAACCTCATGCCCCAGTATATGATCCCGTTCGCCCCGTGGCATATGGCGTCGTACGCCATGAAACGGGTCTCGACCCAGTTCGGCTGCGGGGCCATCGACCCCTGGTGAAGGTCCTCCCACGAGAAGCCCTGGAGCACCATGTATATCGGCTTGCCCTGTCCAACCTCCTCCAGTTTCTCGGTGTACTGGCCGACGCAGTTGAGGCTCTGGTCCAGGTCGGAGTGACCTTTTCCCGCCGGCACGGGGTAGATGTCGGTCCCAAGCACGTCCCCCGCCTCGGAGTATGACCTCAGGTACTCGACCGTGTTGCGCGGCGCGTGATTCATCCAGATCGGCGTATCGGGGTCGATGGATCTTATGTACCGGTATCCCCGGAGGACGCCCTCCAGATTCCCCCCCGGGTCCGACCGCTGGCTGTAGTCCACCCAAGCGATCTCGTCCGGGGCCTCGTATCCAAGAAGCGCCGGGTGGCCCTTCAACCTCTCGATATTCTCCCTCAGGTACTGCCTCTTGGCCTCGTCCCCCTCGGCGCTCAGCACCATGTTCCATCCCAGCGTGGGCAGGACCCCGATCCCGTGTTCATGGGCCGAGTCCATGAAATCCGTCGACGAGGTGAGGCCGCTGAGGACGGTGTTGAAGCCGGCCTCGGCGAGCTCCTCCAGCCTCGGTTCCAGGGGTAGGCCCTCCGGGTAGTGATAGATCCCTATGGGGAAGAAGGGCCTGCCGTTATGCACAACCGTCCGGCCGGCGGATACGTTCGAGGATAGCATCGCGAGGGCCAGTAGCGCCCCACATATGAAAATGGCAGTCCTGTATCGGGCTGTCAACCAGGTCATCCTAGATACGAGCCCACTCAAAAAGGTAGCCCCTCGGTATCAGGCGCTGGTCAACTCCGTCGCCGGTGGGCACATATCTCGAATATCACTGTCCCGATGAACGCTCCGAAGATGATCGCCATCGCAAGTTCCCACAACTCGACCCGTCTCCTCCCGGTGAAGCCCCTCCTCACATGCCCTAGTATCGCTCTCCCTACTTGCCGGAATTGTTTTCCGACGAACCGATTGGGATCAAAATCTCCCTGGAGGCCTCCACGGTGACCGGCCCCATGAGGCCCGATGGAGGCAGTGGCTCGAAACCCAGAAGCCTTCTGGAGGGCGAGCTCTCGCGCCTGCGATCCCCGCCCAGGCGCGGTCTGAGGTGTTCCGGAACCGGAGGAAGCTCCTCCAGACCCGAGACCCGGTTGATCAGGGTGTTCGTGACCTCGACCACCAGGGTGTTGGCACCCGCTCTCGCGGCATCCGTGATATCCGGTCGCTGTCCCCTCATCCAGACCACGCCCACGTCCTCGCCGTTGAGCCTGACCTCCGCCACATTGCCCACCTTGCCCAGGTCGAGCCTCAGCGAGACGTCATCCTCCGTGAAGCTCGCGGGGAGCTCGAAACTTATCTCGTACCTCCCGGTTCCGCTGAAATGTCTTGTTCCCTCGTCCTCGGTCCATGACCTGAGGCGCTCCATCGAGATCTGCCTCCGGGGAAAACCATCCCCCTCGAGGGTTAGATTCCACTCCCCCTCTATCCGGAACGGCCCGGGTACTCCCTCCACGTTCACCCTTCCGGAGCGGCCGTTGTCCATCTTCACCCGGTGAGTGCCGTTCTCCGATACCAGCCCTCGAACCCTATCTCGGTCGACCCCGGTGACCTCGTCGAGGGTAGAGTCGGTCACGTGCGGGAGGTCGGGCCGATCGCCATTGAAGACGATGAACGTCGACCCGTACGGGGGAAGGGAGATCGGTACCGTCGTCCCCGCCCCGCCATCGACGTACTGCCGCAGCCTGCGCGTCGTTCCCGTCATCGGGTTCCACTCCGACGGAACCATACCCGTCACCCTGAAGGTCAAGGGCATATCGACCCCTCGGTCCTGGAGGTTTGTCAAGAAGTATATCTCGGCCTCTGCCGTCCGTCTGTGAACGTGTGTCAGTCCTCGATTCTCCCGGATTCCCTCGCCGACGAAGTCGATGCCAGTGTCCGGGGTGACGTGGGACCTGAGGACGTTGAGGAACGGGTCCAGGGAGCTGGCGTGACGATCCAGGACATTCGACCTGTCGATGACCTTCCGGATGTGGTAGGTGCATCCCCTCCCGAATTTCTTGGGGGCGGTGGAATTCTGTCGCCAGACCGGGGTGTCGAAGAGCCCGCCCACTATCTCCCTCACCTCGGCGTCATGTCGCCCGTGGTCCCTCATCCCGACCGAGGCCTCCGGAACTCGCTCCAGGGCGATCACTGTGCCCCCATCCCTGACCCAGTCCCTGATCCTCCTCAGCGTCTCCACCGGCATCGCCCGGATGTTGGGGAGGATGAGGACCCGGTACTCCATATCCCGGACCCGTATCGTACCCTCCTCCGTCCTGGCGTGGTTCAGTATCGCGTCATCGTTGATCAGGTCGAAGTCGTACCCGTTGGATAGCAGCAGCCTGCCGAGGTCGCCCCAGTCGAAGCCCCGGGTCCAGCTGCGGGCGTTCCGGACGTCGAGCGCCCACTGGTTCGCCAGCGGCGAGTAAATCGCGATGTCCGCGACGAATCTCCCCTGACGGAGAAGACAGCAGCAGCGGGCGACGTACCTGCTCAGATGGGTGTAGTACCTCCACCACACGTTGGAGTGGCTTATCAGCACCTCCGACTCGAAGCGCCGGGACGGGGCTATGTCCCTCTCCGGAGAGCAGGTGTACCCGTGGTTGTAGAACTTGTTAGCGCCCGATTTCAGGAAGACGTCGCTCGCGATCTTGAGCTCCTCCAGTGTGCCCCGGTACGTCTCCCAGTGCAGATAGGTGTACGCCTCGACCGATACCACGTCGCGACCGTAGAGGTGGGCCCCCGAGGAGACGTACTTCTTGGGCCCTATGCGGGTGTCGAACCAGGGGACGGCGTCCTTCTCCCCGGCGGTGATCTCCATCTCCGGGACGTGGGTCCTCCCCGCCCCCTCCAGTATATCGGTGGTGAAGCCGTAGGGCTGAATCCGGCCCCGCACCCCGTTCTCCTCGCACCAGCCGAGGAAGGTGTCGAAGAAGGCTTCGAGGCCCACGCGGTGCAGGAAGTGGTTAACATCATAACGGACCTTCTCGGATATCTCCCCGACATCCCACCATATCGCGGGCAGGTACCTCCTCAGGTCGTATCCCTCGAGGGAACTGAAGAGCGGCAACAGATCGTCGCTCCAGTAGATACCGTTGTGGTAGAGGGCCACCTCGAAGCTGTCCACGAAGAATGACTCCACGGTCCTTCCGAGGTGCTCGCCGAAAGCATCGCGGAACATACCCCCGAGGTGGCTGCAGTACCTCTCCATCGCCCCCTTGCTGAAGTGGTCTATGGCGTGGCCCTGGCCGGTTCGCTTCAGCCAGAACGCCATCAACTGCCATTCCCCGTCCGGGACCTCCCACTCCAGCCTCCGGCCGCTGACCCGCGGGGTTAGGTCAACCAGATCCTCCTCGTCGAGGCGGTCTCCCTTCACCCTCGATGCCACCACCGCGAGGAGCCTGTCATCCGGGCCGATCTCCCGCGCAGGCATCTCGCCGGTCTCCGGCGCCTCCTTAATCTCGGTTGGCACCTCCCCCGAGTATTCGAGTGGCCCCTTCAAACGGACCCAGGTAGGCAGCATGTTCTTGCTGCGGTCCTCGGGCGGGAGCCAGGATCCCCCTATTAGCCAGCCCGGCCCGCCGAAGTTGACAGAGAACTCCAGGCCAAGCCGCTCGGCCTCGTCTATGGCGTGGCACAGGAGGTCAAATAACTCCTCCGAGAGGTACGGAACGTTGCCCCTCTCGTAGACCTCCTGCATGCTTATCTGCTCGACACCTCCCATCTCCCGCGCCCTCATCTGCTCGAGCTGCCACGTGATGTCCTCCTTCGTCGCCGCGTTTCCCATCCACCACCATCTGGTGTGGGGGCGGCAGGACACCGGGGGGTTCGAGAACGATTCGGCGATCTCCCGCATAGACCCGGGGCCTCCATCGATCGACTCTGACATGTCTCACACGACCTCGAATACTCTGTTCCTAGATCGACGCGTATCGTCCTTTAGTATTTGACATCGGCCTTGGATCGAGGGAGAGCCTCTCTTCCGTGTCTGCGTAGATTAAGATTCCTTCAGGCGAAGCTAGGAGTTCCGTGCCCTCAGCCTGGTCTCGCCGACCTCCCTGTAGAGCCTGCGCCTGACCATCAGGGTCCAGATCAGGGCCCCGGTCAGCAGGCTGGTGGCAGACACCGCGAGCCACTCTATGGCGAAGAGCCAGATCATGGCCCTGTCCTTGGCCCGCACCGCCTCGTCTATGATCTCCTGTATATCGGCGAGCAGCGCGTCCATCACCGAGGCCGACTGCTCGTAGTCCTGGTCCAGGAACAGTCGGTCGGATTCCCGCTTCTTCTCCTCGGCCTCCTCGAGCATCACCTCGACGGGTCTGATATTCGCCTTGAACTTGTCAGCGAACTCGATCGTGGAGAGGGCATAGAGCCTGGAGAAGTAGTAGTCCCTGATCCTGTTCCTTATGGTGTGGATCAGCACAAGGTCCTCGGGTATCGGGAACCTGGCCGTGAAGTAGATCACATGGGCTATCACGTCGTGGGCGAACCTCCACCTCCAGAAGTCTGGGCTGTAGTTCCAGGCGTGGATCCAAGCGACCGACCTGCCCTCCGCCGATCCGAGGTCCCAGTACACCATCTGGACCTTGTTCCGGTTGAGGGCGTGCTCCTCCGACATCCTGGTCACCGTTGTCGAGCCGGGCTTAGGCCAGGGGCGGTTGTTGGCCTCGAACCAGACCTCCTCCCAGGGTATGTTGCGGGTGAACTCGTGGCCCGGTATCACCGGCACCACGTGGAACGCCACCTCATCGCCGTACGGCGACCCCCCGACGGGCTTGTCGTCCACCGGCAGGAGGTCGCCGAGGGGAACGACGTACCACGAGGTGTGGCTCCCGCTGGTGCCGAAGGAGGAGGAGTCATCGGACATGACGAGGCCTATGCCCTCCTGTTCCATGCCCTCCTTGAGCCAGGCCTGAAAGTCGGGCCTCAGGTGAAGGGCCTCCATGCCCCCTATGGCCACCACATCGAACTCATCGAGGAACCTGTTTTTGGACCTCGGGAGATAGAGCCTCAGCATCCGGAAGGCCTCCTCGCCCATGGACCAGGCGTGGGCCGGGACCGGGTTCCAGTCTATCCTCGGGTCCTGCAGGAAGGTCGGCCCCGGGTTGCCGGGCCTGTACCACGCCTTGCCGATGTGGAGTAGACGGATCACGTTTGTCTCGGGGTCGGTCCTGGGAGCCGAGGCGGTGACTGCCGTGAACAGCATGATTCCCGCCAGAACCAAGCCGGGTATCCTAGAATTCAACGGTTCGAGCATGCCGGTCGGAGGATTAAAAGCTTGTCCGGTCGCATCCCATCAAGTGCCTCTCTCCCGAAGGCCGGCGATCAGGAGGCAGAGTACGGGCGCAAACGCGAGAAGACAGGCCTCACCTACATCGGATCTGATCCTCATCTCATCGATCTGGATCTCGGCCTGTCCCAGGGAGACGAATCTCAGTGATTTCAGGTATCCCGCGAGGCCCAGATCGACCAGGGGGATCTCGAGGTGATTCCACACCCCCATGGACAGATCAGGGGCTAGCTGGTCCAGCCCGAGGGCCGAGGACCCCTTTCCCCCCGAAACCTGCAACAGGAGCTTGGAGGGATCGGCACCCAGGGGCTTCAGCTCCAGCGAGAGACTGGCGAAGCCCTTCGTCGGCAAGCCGGAGGCGGACGAGTATGTGTACCTAACCGATCCTCCCCTCTGCAGCCGCACGTGCTGGCAGTAGCTCCCGGTGAAGGGGCCATCGCTCGAGGACAGGTCGCCCTCGACACTCCCGGAGAACTCCGCTCTCCACGCCGGGTCCATTCCCTCCAGGTAAATGGGGTGGTCACTTCCCGGCAGGACCTCGACCAGAATTGACACCGTGGTCCTCATTCCCTCCGCCTTCACCGATACCCCCATTCGATACTCGCCCAGGGCGGTTTCCATCGGCGTGGATATACGGAGCGAGAAGACCCCGTCGCCGGCCTTCGAATCGCCATGGGTGCCGTCATCGTACATCTGGGGGTAGCCGCCCCCCAGGGGCGCGAGATCCACCCTGACATCGGGGCTCTCTTCTGCCTCGCACTCGACGTCGACGGTGAGCGTGGTGTCGCGTCCCTGCGCGACCTCGGAAGGGAGTGCGGTCGTTTCCAGGGGGCTGCAGACCGGGGTCGGGTAGATCTCGTCCACCCTGAGCCTCTCCGGGAAGTCCCCAGTGAGACCGATCTCGCTTGTGTCTATCCCGACGAATCCCAGGTCGAAGGCCGGGGATCCCGGTTCCAGTGTATAATCGTTCCCGTCTGCATCGGAGAACATGGGGTCGGCTATGATGCTGTGCTGGTCGTATCTGCCCCCGTGGAGGCTTAACCAGTTCGAGAAATCACCCTCCGCCGGCCCGCCGGAGATCGTCAGGGTTCCGTCGGGCTTCCAGAACAGGTTGTAGTCCGACTCGTTGACCCTGTCTTCCGCCCAGTTGACGAATCCGTACACATCCGCGTCGGGTTCCTCGAAGTAGAGGATGTTTCGAAGGTATCTGTGATTGTCGCCCCTCTCCCCTCCCATCTCCATATTTCGGATTGCGGCAACATTGCCACGCGAGACGACCAGGATGTTGTTCTCGATCCTGTTCCCGATCCCCTTTGCGAAGATGCACTGGTCGCCGCCAGCGCCCACGACGTTGTATATGATGTTGTTGGTGACCGTGAAGTGGTCGGTGGCGTCATCGAGGTATATGCCGCTCTGCAGGCCGAACTGGGCGTTGCCCACATCGTGGATCAGGTTGTGGTCGTAGGTGTTGTTGGGCCCCGGGCCCCAGGACTCCATCGCCCCCGTGTCCTGGCTATCCAGGTTGACGTGGTGTATGTGGTTGTAGGCGATGAGGTTGTCCTGGGAGGTGAGAAACCGGTAATGGTTCTCCCAGGTCACGTTGGAAAGGCTCTCCCGGAGAACCTGGTAGCGCAGCCCCTTGATCGTCGTCCCGTAGCGGGGCATGTGGTGGATGTCGTTATGGAGTATCCTGTTGTTGCCGCTCTGGGAGATGCGGACTCCGTATCCGTGCCCCACGAGCCGGCCGCAGTGGTGGATGTGGTTGTTCATCACCAGGTTGTGGTGGTTCACGTTATCCCCTCCCGGTCCCGGGCCGGCGATGGAGACCCCGTGCTGGCCGTTCTCCCTTATCAGGTTCCCCTCGACCTCTATGCCCTGCGAGCGGTGGATCACGTAAACCCCGTTTCTGCCCCCGTTCTCGACGAGACAGCTGGATATCGAGCAGTTCTCAGCCCCATCAACCATGACCACGTCTTCCCTGCACACCGTCAGGTCCAGCCCCTCGACGTGCACGTTTCTCACAGGGTCCTCCAACGTTCCCCGGATGGTAACAACGTGGTCGGCGGTGGGGATGACGATATCCTTGTCCTCGACATGGCCGCCCTCCGGCCAGCAGTAGATCAGCCCCTCGCTCCCGTCGATCTGGCACTCCCCCGGGGCCTGGAGGAGGGCGAGGACGTTTTTGATGAAGTACCTGTTTCCCGGGATCATGTCGTAGCCCTGATCGGTCGCCATGGTAATCGTCCTGTTGGCGGGATCGATGGAGGCGATAGCCTTCTCGTGCGAGAACCAGTCGTGGCCGGGCCATATGAATACCCGCGCGTCCGAGATATCCCACCCCTCGGGATTCAGATCGGTCTCCCCGTAGACGAAAGCCGTCCTCTCCTTTCCCTGCACAGGTGCCTCTATCTCGAAGTACCCCATCTTCGGCGTGCGCGCCAGATCCATCCTCCGTCCGTTCTCGAAGACCTGGTTGGGCTCGGAGCCGTCCGGTATCTCGGCAACCCAGATCTCGTCCCGGTAGCGGGTCCAGTTCTCGAGCAGGGTGCCCCCCACCAGGCGGACGTTCTCCCCGAGGTAGGCGGCGAAGGTGACGGAGTGCTCACCCGTGCCTGAATCCTCGTTTGTCAGGATGAGACCATGGGGCAGGTAGTAGATGCCCTCCCGTACGAGAACGGTGAGGTCCTCGGCCAGCCCTCCCGATACCATCTCCCTGACTTTACCCTGGGCCGCCTGTACGGTGCGGAGCGGGCCGTCTGTCCCCATCTCGTTGGGCGACGGCAGTGCCCCCGACCACGAATCGTCTCCCTGGGGAGAAACGTAGAAGACGGTCCCGGCGGCCAGCCCGCAGCTGGCTGTAAGGAGGGCGAGCACGGGTATGAGAAGGTGGGTTTGGATGAGCAATTTCTCGTCTCCGTTAGGGCGTGAAGGTAACTGCGCGAATCTCCCCGGAGGTGTCTGTTATCTCTTTCTGCCGGTCCTCACCGCCGCCATGGGTCGAGCCCTAGGTCCCCCGGTGACCGCTCGGTGAAGTAGAGGTTGAACCTGAACCAGTGGGCGCCCCCGGGGACGTCGTTCAGGTATATCCTGGCGGTGAAATCGTTCTTCGGCCCCGGGTGCTGGATCACGAAGGGGTGCATCTCCTGGGACTCGATGTCCTCGATCAGTACCGAGCCCCTCCTCGCCGGCAGCGGTCGGAAGAACTCCCGCCGCTCGAGGGATATGCGGTCCCAGCGCAGGTGCCGTATGCTCGCCGTCTCCCCCCGAACGGAGAGGATATCCCGGCCGTCGACCCTTCCCTCCCAGTACATGATCTTCACCAGATCGTCGCCGCGGGTATCGATGATCTCCCTGTACAGCCGCTGCTGTTCCACCACATCGCTTTCAATCTGTCGAGGAGTCGGTGCCGCCGTCATCCTGGCCATCGCGCCGTCCCGGTCATCGAGGGCCTCGGCCACGTTCATCACCAGCTGGTCGACCCCGTAGGTCCTGAACTCTGACCGCAGGCTGTCACGGAAGGACCGTAGCTTGCGCCCCAGCTCCTGGTGAAGCTCTGCCAGCCTCTTCCCTCTCTTCCCCGCCGGATCGTCCATGAACTCGAAGTATGCGGCGAAGGTCCTGAAGTAGAGGTTGTTCACCTCGATGAGGAGTCGCGTAGATCTCAACGAGTTCGACACGCGCTCCTGTAGCTCGACCTCCCGTATCAGGTCCCTGATCCCGTCGAATTTGCGCTCCATCAGCCTCGCCGCCTCCAGGCCGTGGTCCAGGTACATCAGGGTCTCCCTCATCCAGGGCTTGCAGCGCAGGTATATCCCCCTCAGGAAGTCGAGGTGGGCCCTGCCGCCGTCGATTGCCGGGTATCCCTCGGCGACGAATCCATGGGTGCGTATGTGTGGCAGGCTGCTGAAGGCTCCCCTCGTCACCGGCTCGATGTAGAGCCCGTACTTGTAGGCGACCGGCGAGAGCAGGACGATCTCCGCCATCCCCTTCGCAGCCTCCGGGCCGAAGTTGAGGGCGCAGAAATCCTCGGCGATCCTCTCGGGACTCTCCAGGTGGTCCCACGTGAGCCTCCTCACGGTGTACGCTGTCATGGTCATCGTATCCCAGCCTTCCTCCCTGGGGAGATCCAGGCTGGCACCCTCGAGGTTGCTGCCGTTCGCCCCCAGCACGTGGTCCAGGCCCGCTCCGAAGTAGGATCCCGGGAAGGAGGGGAAGAACTCGGCCCCGTCGTGGTAATCCATGGTCTCGAATACGGTCATCATGGAGTGAGGCGTCAGGTTGAAGGTCGGGTTGTATGCCTGGAACCACCACCTGTCGTTCTGGGTGAAGCTGGGAACCAGGTAGAGGTTCCTGATGGGCACGTCCTCGTTGAGAATCCCCGAGTAGATATCCGGCTGGGAGTGCTGCTCGTAGGAGTTGGTATTCCAGGTCCGGACCACCAGCATTCTGTCGAACTCCCCTACCACGACCTCCCACAGGGATCTGAGGTATGTCCGGAACCGCCTCTCGAGCGACCAGTCGCAACCCTCCCCGCCGTGCATCAGGTCGAAGGTCCTGTACGGGTCCCAGTACCTCTGCTCGTCCCCCGTGAAGGTGCAGACGCCGTCGAGCTCGGGCACGGCCTCGAACAGCCGCCTGAACTTCGCCCTGAAGGCCTCCCACAGCCTGGGGTCGGAGGGATCGAGGGTGGCATCGAACTCCTCGAGCAGCTCGGGGTGGTAGGTGAACTCGGTGCCCCTGGCCAGGAACCTCATGTGGAGGGAGTGGGCGTAGTCCGCAAGCTCCCTGGTTTCCTCCATGCGCTCCTTATTCCTCTGCCGCAGGGCCGCATCCCCCCACGGCACGAGATTCAGCGGGTTCTCGCCGTAGACGAGGTTCAGGCGATACCGCAGCGCCCTCCGGATGTCCTCCCTCGATCCCACCGAGATGCGGGTGTAACGTATCCCGAGGTCCGGCTCCCCCCTCAAATCCGGCGGATCGATGCGATTCGATATTCGAAGATGGTCCCGGATCTCATAGAGCCCGTACACGTCGCCTATCAGGGATCCCCCGGAAATCACAACCGCCCTGCTCCCGTTGTGAACAGCGTTCAGGATCTCATATCCCTGGGGCCCCGCCCCCCGGGGTTGGATGAGCTGGCGAGCGACCAGCTCCCCGGTCAAACGATTTCTGGACGGGTCCCCCACGACCAGGAGGTTGCCACATCTCGCGTCTCCGCCGGCCGGCTCGATGCTGACCCCTTTCTGACGCCCGACCTCTACCAGGTCTTGGAGGCAGATGTCCATCGCCGCGTCTGAGAGGCTTTCACCCGAAACCGACACGATCCAGTCCACATCACCGTAGTTATCCTCGCGCATCCGACCACAGGCTGTAGCTTTGGTTCTCCCCTGGTGCCTGGCAGCTCGGGGTTATGAAGCTTTCCCGTCCGCTACCCAGAGGCGGATACCTCGATCGTCATTCATCGAGGGGTGTAACCGTCTTGTATCCCGAGCGCTCCTCAACAACGACCTTTACCCCGTAGACGGATCGTACGTTCTCCGCCGTGATCGTTTCCAGACCCCCCGAGGCCCATACACGCCCATGGCTCAGCAATATGATCCGGTCCGCATATCTCAGAGCGAGGTTGAGGTCGTGCACCGCCATCACCGCGGTGATTCCCTTCCTTGCTTGCTCCCTCACCTCATTCATGACCTCGATCTGGTGCTTCAGGTCCAGGTTTGCCGTGGGCTCGTCCAGCAGGAGGATCATCGGTTCGTTGGCCAGGGCCCTGGCGATCAGCACCTTCTGCCTCTCTCCCCCCGACAGCTCGCCGATATCCCGAAGCGCCAGGTGGCCCAGGCCCAGCCTGTGCACTATGGATGAGACGAACTCCAGATCCCGCTGGCTCGGCCTCCAGGCGACGTGCGGCTTCCTGCCCATCAGCACGGTGTCAAAAACCGTCCTCGGGAATCCCCCTCGCTCCATCTGGGGTACGTACCCGGTCCTCCTGGCCCGGTCCACCGCATCGATCCCGCTCACGTCAACGCCGTCTATCAGTATCTTCCCCTTTTCCGGATCGATTACGTTCGCCAGGCATTTCAGAAGGGTGCTCTTGCCGGATCCGTTTGGACCGAGTAGAACCAGTACCTCGCCCTCATCAGCGGAGAGGTCCACGTCCACCAGGGCCGGCTTCTGTCCGTCGTACGTGAAACTGAGATCCTGAACCGAAAGCCTCACCAGTAGGACCTCCCCTTGACAAGCAGGTATATGAACAGGGGCGCGCCCAGGAAGGAGGTCAGGATGCCAACCGGAAGCACAAGGGGCGAGACGACGGTCCTGGCCACGGTGTCGGACGCCAGCAGGAACACACCGCCGAAGAGGCAGGACGTGGGTATGAGGTACATCTCGTTGCCGCCTATCACCCTGCGCACTATGTGAGGCACCACCAGCCCAACGAAGCCGATTATGCCGAAGAAGGACACCACGGTGGATGTTGCCAGGGAGGCGAGGATCATCCCCACGGTCCTAGTTCTCCTGACGTCGACGCCGAGGCTCTTCGCGGTCTCGTCGCCGCTATCCAGCGCGTTGTAGTTCCACGCATTCCTGACGAAGTAGAGGGAGATGGGGACCACCACCGCCGTCAGGACCGCGAGCTGTCTCCACGTGGACCTCCCCAGGTCACCGAAGGTCCAGAAGATTATCGAGGCCAGCTCCACGTCATCGGCGAAGTACTCCATGGCGGTCAGCCCGGAGGCGAAGAGCGAGCCCAGGGCTATGCCGGCGAGAACCAGGGTCTCCGCCGAGGCCCCCCTGAGCCTGGACAGAGCGAGGATGGCGCCGGTGCATACCAGGCACCATAGGAATGCCGAGATGGTCACGATGTACGGGTTCCCTATCAGGACCGCGTCAGAGCTCGCGCTCTGCAGGGTGCCCGCCCCGAGGACGATCACGGCAAAGGCCGCTCCGAAGGCGGCGGCGCTCGATATTCCCAGGGTGAACGGGGACCCCAGGGGGTTCCTGAGTATGCTCTGCATCAGCGCGCCCGATACCGATAGGCCGATTCCAGCCACGATAGCCGACAGAACGCGGGGAAGCCTGATATTTCGAATGACCTGGACCTTCCACTCCTCACCCTGTCCCAGGATGCCGCGAACCACGTCCGGTATGCCTATCTCCTTCGCCGACCCGAGGGTGATGCCGACGGCTCCCAGGATGATGAGGGCCACTATCACCAGGAGCAGGAAGGTCCAGCGCCTGCGCACGTGCTCGGAGTATGCTCTCAACACCTCGGCTTCGGACACGCGATACCCCCTCTAGCCATTGTCCACGCTTATCTCCTTAAGACCGCCGAAGAGGGCCTCCATCCGGTCGTAGACCCCCTTGCCCAGCAGCTCGACGTATATCTCATCCGCCTTCTCCTCGGGATCGATATCGCTGAAGGCTTCGGGGTACAGGACCTTCCCCACGTAGTACGCGTTGGCAAGGATGGTCCCGTAGTTGGCCGTGTAGTAGTTGTAGGGCAGCACCCCGTAGATGCTCCCCTCCCTGACCGCTTTCATGGTCCCGAAGGCGGTGTTGTTGAGGAAATCCTGCACGACCAGGGAATAGCCGGCCTCGTCGACGAAGATGGTGTCCGGGTTCCACTCTATCAACGCCTCGGCATCGACGAAGGCATGCTCGACGCCCAGGTCCGATGCCACGTTCTCGGCCCCGAGGAACAGGAATGGAGCATACATGGGCTCGGTGGAGAGTATGCCGTGCGATCCCCGGTAGGATACGCCGCCCACATAGCAGCTCCCGCTCTCCCCCGCCTCCTCAGTCCTCCGTCCAAGATCGCGGATCGTGGATTCGAAGTAGGAGACGAGCTCCTCGGCCCTATCCTCCTCCCCGAGGATCCGGCCCATCAGGCGAAGTGCATCGAAGAAGACATCTCGCTGGTCATCAAGATCACCGTACTCTATCACCACCACCGGAATTCCCGTCTTGTCCTGCAGATCCTGGGCATCCCCGGCCTCGGTGTATGTCCAGAATATAACCTGGGGGTTTGCGGAGGTTATCAGCTCCGCATCGCCTCCGTGCATCGGCCCGATGACGGTACGGTTCGCGAGCTCGGGGTGGGCCAGTATGTAAGGCCTCAGCTCATCGGTACGTTCGTAGTCCTCGACACCGACAACCCTGTCGACCACGTCCAGGTAGACGAGGAGCCTCAGCGCGCCGGCCTCTATCCCGACCACCCTGTCCACTCGGCTGGGGACCTCGACCTGCCTGCCAGCCATATCGGTGATGTTGACCGGCCCCGAACTGTTGCTACGGGAATCGATGCAGCCGGATCCGAGGACCAGAACCAGGATTGCGCAGATGATGCCTAGCTCGGTGGTCAGCGACTCCGAAGGTCTGTAGGATTGCATGAGCCTTCCGCCATTCGTGTATCACGAAGCGGCAATTAGTGCTACTCATAACTCTTTCCTAGAGGGCCTCCGACATGCCATCTCCCTTCCCGCAAGTGGTTTCGAGATGGGGAGAAGAGCCGATCTAACCCCCTAGGGCCGAAGGTACCAGAGGACTCCCGTGAAACCGGGGATCGCCACTTCACCGGGGTTCAACGCGGAACTCAGCTACATGGTCATCCCAGGCAGTACGAACGGGACCTTCGAACTTAGGGTCTACGGCGAGGCTGGGGCAGCCCTGAAGACGGCAGAGATCGGTTCGGCTCAGCCTGTAGGCAAGCAAGCCAGCCACCAGGCTGACAAGCAGGAACAGGGGGTTTCCAAACTCGATGAAATACCAGGCGCCCCCCGCCATCGCGGTCAGGGATAGCAGAAGCCCGATCCACCCCCAGTAGGGCATCACCCCCCTGTCCCCTAGTAGAAGAGGGAGAATCGGTTCTCTGAAGCTCTTCTCGGACACCATCGCTTCTGGAATCGTCAGCCATACAGCCCTTTCCCCGTTTATCTCATCTTCCCGAGGGCAGGGAAGTGTATCCATGGTGCTCACCAGATATCGGAAGGCGAACACTAGGCGGAGCTGCCGACAGGGTCTCTGAAGTCGATAACATCCCTATCGAGACTGATACTCCCGAGCCCGAGTATCTGTCGATCGTGCGTGAGCATCAATCTCATCCCCCCGTAGAGGTAGCTGCCGATTATGAGCGCATCCCTGCCCCCCAGGCCGTGCTTGACGGCTAGCCTGAGACAGACTTCCGTAACGGTCTTGGTCTGATTCACGAAGATCACCAGGTCATCATCGAGCAATTCGGCTATCTTCGCCTCCGTATCGACCGGTTTCGTCTTCCTCCTAAACACGAGAGTGTGGTAAGTCTCGTGGACAACGGTTGGATTCAGACATATCCCCCTTGATTCTAGAATTGCGGTCTTGGCCCGATCATGTTCGGGAAGATCGGGATCCAGAGCGTAGACCAAGATGTTGGAGTCAATGCCGGCTACTCTTTCCATATCCTCTTCATCTCGGCTGGAGTAACTGGCAGCGGTTTCCCGGTTCGCTCAGGATTTCGATCCATCAGCTCGGCGAGGCCCTCGGCCCTCTCATCCAGCTTGGCAATTGCGTAACGATCCCCTATCCTCTCGAAGACGACTCGATCGCCAGTCTTTATGTCGAGTTCCCTCGCCACGTGCTTGGGGATAACGACCCTCCTTCTCCCATCCACGGTATTCGACATTCCCACATAGTGTTGTGGGAGAATATTTAAAGTCTTCTTCATCCGGATCCCAAACGCTTGAAAAACCAGAACGAAATCGCAGGTAGCACCCGGACGCGCATCGACATCTCTCCAAGATCCAACGGTGGAGATACCTGATCTTCATCAACCATGCTCTATGCCGCTTTCAGCCCCAATCAGAAGGGCATAGGCGACCCTGAAACATCATATACTTCACTCCCTGGCGCAAACCTGGATGGCCAAAACTGAAGTGAGGACCGAGTGTTAACCGTCATCTCGAATGCCACTGCTTCCGGCTTAGAGATAATATCCATATTCTTGGTGCTGTTAGTAGTTATCCTCTCATCAACCCTGTTTGAGAGCGTCGGCGCCGCCGAACCGGTAAGGATCCTGGCCATGGGTCAGGTCGACCCGGGATACAGCCCGATTCTGGGTTTCATGAACTCCGAGCCCGCCTTCGACGGGACGCTGCTGATCTGCAGGTCGATATTCGTCGAGTACAGCGAGGAACAGCTGCGCAGGTTCATGAGGATCTACTTCCCGAGGTCCTACGGCGATCTGTTGCGATACGACTACTTCGTCTTCGACCAGCCCATGCTGATCTTCTTCGACGACGATCAGATCAGGTGGATGTACCGGGCGATGAAGGAGAAGGGAACCGGGGCCCTCGCGTTCACCATCAGCCAGCGCACGGAGATGTACGTGCCTTGGATGAACTCGGTTCTGCCGGAGGCCTTCCCCCACGATCAGCAGAGGATAGTCTCCAAGGCGGAGTACAACATCGTCTCCTACGACATAGACGTGAACGACGATCCCAGCCTCCCCCCGGTCCTGAAACCGTTCAAGGAGCTGGGTATAGAGAGGATCAGGCCCTACGGAAGGCTCAGGCTGCTCTTCAGGAAGCAGGGGACCACCGAGTGGGCGACCGCGAGGAACCTCCCCTTCTTCGGGTTCCCGAGCTGCCCGCTTTTCGTCTCGTGGGAGTACGGCGAGAACGAGTCGAGGATATGGTCGACCGCGAACCAGTTCCACCACCCGTTCTGGGACCAGAGCGACGGGAAGGAGAGGTACGCCCTCGACGTGTTCAGCAACATAGTGCTCTACGGGTGCAGGAGGGATCTTCCCGCTGACATACTGACGGTGCACAGGATCAGGGGCCTCTTCTCAGAGTACAGGGCCAGGATGGGCATGCTATACTCACTCCTGGACTTCGTCGAGCGCTTCGGCGCCAGCACCCGGAGGATGCAGGGTCGCATATCGGAACTGGACTCGATGGAGGGCGAGGCTGAATCCTACTATCTCAACCAGGAGTTCGAGTCCGCCCTCGCGAGGCAGGGGGAGGTCTTCGACCACTTCGTCACCGTGGAGGCCGAGGCGGTGAAGGTGAAGGAGAACGCCCTCCTCTGGGTCTATACGATGGAGTGGCTGACGGTCAGCGGGACCGCAATGCTGACCGGGTTCGTCCTGTGGACCATCATGGTCCGAAGGGCCTTCTACCGGGATGTCTCGGTCACCCGGGCCTCATAGTGCTGAAAGGGGAACGGGGGAAAAATTGACATAGGAGTTAGTACCAAGGCCTGTGTCTTGAGGCTTAAAACCCTGGTCTTCGCGCTGCTGCTCCTAATGGCGACATACCTGCCGGCATTCGTCCTGGTATCGGTCCTCGTGATGACCGTCCCTGACTTCGCCTCAGCGGTCGACACGGATCCCTGGCTAGTCGTGCCCGTGATCATCGCCACCACCTTGACAACCTCCACGCTGCTGATCCTGAGGATCTCCAGGGGGAACTTGAGGGGATACGGGCTGCATCTGCCGGACCGCGATCGTCTCTGGAGGCCTCTGGTCACGGGGCTCATCTTCGGCACCCTGATCGGCGCTCTCGGAAGACTGTTCGGGGGCGATTCATCGAGCTTTCTGGGAGAAACACCCCTGGTCTGGGGTATCCTCCTCTTCTGGGTGGGTGCGCCGATCCAGGAGGAGACCATCTTCAGGGGGCTTTTCCAGGGCTACCTCTCGCTGAACCTCGGTGGCAACATGAGGGCGGGCCCCCTCCCCATCTCAGTTCCGGCCCTGATATCGGCCATCGCATTCTCTGCCGTCCACGTCGGCATCTTCACCACCGGTTCCGGAATCGACGTGATCGCGCCCACAGTGCTGGGCGCCCTTGTCCTGGGGATCCTCGCCGGGCACTACAGGGCCCGTGATGGCAGCTTGCTGGGCCCGATAATCATCCACGCCCTCTTCAATGCTACGGGGACTCTGATAGCTATGTGAATGCCTCAGCGGGATCGGGTCCGCCGACCCACGCACAACCCGATTCGCAGACCCTACATTCCCGGGTCACGAACCTCGGAGAACCCGGTCACAGAGAAGCCCAATCCGGCTCCAGTATCGGTAGATCCTGAGCGGAGCGGGCACGCTAAGATCTTTAAGATCCAGCGGGCCGTCAATCGGGTGAGCTCCCGTCCGAACATCCTGCTGCTGATGTGCGACCAGCTCAGCGCCGGAGTACTCGAATGCTACGGAGGGCAGGCTAGATCCCCCAACATCTCGAGAATAGCCAGCGATGGTGCAATGTTCACCAACGCCATCTGCCCCTACCCCATATGCTCCCCGAGCCGGGCATCGATGATAACCGGGAAGGCCCCCCACTCCCACGGAATCACCCACAACGTCAACAGGCTTGACTATCCCTCGATCCCGTCGCCCTCCACCGAGGAGGGCCTGAAGGCCGATGACCTTACGACGGGTAGAATCCTCAGCTCAGAGGGGTACGAGACCCACCACTACGGGAAGTGGCACCTCAGCGACGGGAGGTTGCCGTACTACGAGGACATGTACCGCGAGAACCAGGAGTACCTGAGCGAGATGGCAGAGGTCTTCAGAAGGGCGAGGAAGCTCCCAGATGAGAGATGGCTCAGCTGGTACAGCTGGGATCTCCCTGTGACGGTTGACCCGGAGGTGAGGGATACATTCCGAAGCTGGGGCGACCGGTGGATGGATGACCCCCTCGGCAGATTCATCCGCCACATGGGCAGGCTGGACCTGCCGGTTGAGGATACATTCGACTACAGGGCCGCCGAGAGGTGCGTACAGGCGGTCGAGAGGGCCGAGGAACCATTCATGATCACGTGCTCCTTCAACTATCCCCACAGCCCGGAGGTCATACCATCCCCATACTACGAGAGCTACACCCGGGAGGAGATCCGCCTGCCGGGCAACTTCGATGCACTGGAGGAGAGGTTCAAGGGAGATATCTCGAGGAGGATCTACGATGAACTCGGCGAGATCATCGTGCGCGAGTTCCTCAGGTTCTACTACGGGTCGATACTCCTCGTGGATGACATGATCGGGCGGATACTGGATTCCCTGGAGGAGGCCGGGAAGCTTGATGACACCATCATCGTATTCACCGCCGACCACGGCGACATGGTGGGCGGGCACGGGATGATCAGCAAGGGGACCAAGGCGCTCTACGACGAGATGATAAGGATACCGCTGTTGATCCGATCGGGAGAGGAACCTAGAACCGTGGAGCGGGATGTCAGCCTGATGGATCTGATGCCGACCCTTCTTGAGCTTGCCGGATCAAGAAGGAGACCCGACGGTTGGGGACGCAGCCTGGTCCCCTATCTCACCGGTTCGGACGGGCCGCCGATTCACAGGTACTGCTTCTGCGAGAACTTGACCCCCAACCAGGGCCACACCCGCCAGCTATCCCCCGAAACTAGGGGGATATTCGTTATCAGGGGGAAGGGATGGAAGTACCTGAGATACATGGACGGGGAAGAGTACCTCTACCATCTGACCGATGATCCCGGCGAGACCAGGGACCTATCGGATGATCCTGAGGCGGCGGAGATGAGGAAGAAACTCAGCCGTGAACTCGACAACTGGCTGGAAGAGACCGGGTATCCCGGTGTTCGATGAAGGCTCATCGAGCGGGTGATCAACCCCCCTCAGATGATCTTGAGATAGTTGCCGGAAAAGATACTTATGGGAGACTCGTCGGTGCCCGGTCAGTTTGCTTTCATGTTCGACATGTGATTCGGCCCATGGCGATCTTGATTCACCGCATCGCCGGGTCCTCCACACAGCCGAATTGAGATGGCATCTTCGACCCTGGATCCTTCTCCTCATATTCTCCCTACTCATGACGGGGGGACTTGGATCCGAGGAAAGGATATCCTGTTTCGTGATCGGCTGGGTGGACCCCGCCATCAATCCTTTCACCGGCTTCTTCCAGATAGACCCACTGTTCACGTACTCTGCGGAGCCGATCCACCCTCTCCTGACAAACGATGAGAAGAGGAAGCTCGACAGGGTCTACTTCCCGCGCACGAGGGATCTGCTCATCTCGGACTACGACCTCATGGTCTTCAGAAACGCGCGCATAGACCACTTCACCACCAGGCAGCTCGACGACCTCTGCTTCGTCTTCAGCGAGGGTGGAATGACCGCCATCACCACGTTCGGACCCGATTGGGACGAGGTGTGGGAGATCAGCAACCTGCGGGATATCACCCCTGTCAGGGACTATTACATGGCCGGGACGGTGAGGGCTTACAGGGTCCGGTTCAGGAGGGAGCGGCAACCGGTCTTCCTGCCCTTCGTTGAGCTGGGCCTGGAGCAGGTATGGGGCGAGGGCTTCCACAACATGGAGGTGAAGCAGGGGGCCACCGTATGGGCGGATATCATGCCCTACGGCCTCCCCTGGCTCGTGTCCTGGAGGCCGGCTGGAGGGGACCCGGGAATGCAGTGGGTCTTCCCGGGAGGTTTCGACGGCCAGTGGTTCGGTGAGTCGAACCCCTACGCTATCGACTTCGCCACCAATCTGATATTCCACTCACTGGGAAGGCCCCTGATAGGGGATATCTATGCTCGCAGGGAGGCGAGGCACCTCATCGCCGCCTTCCGGTCCCAGAAGATAGTGATACTGGACATGGCGGACTGGGCCGACACTTTCGGGGCGGATACCCGGGAGATAATCGAGAAGCTCCACGAGGTCGAGGTCGAAGCCGGTGAGTACACCGACCTGTACCTGAATCGCGAATACGCCGCCTCCATATCCGGGATGGAGGAGACCTTTGACAGGATATCCGAGATCACGGAGGACGCGGTGCGCCTTAAGGACAGGGCCATGGTCTGGGTTTTCGTCTCCGAGTGGCTGGTCGTGACCTCCGTCGCTATGATCGCTGGGTTCGTGCTGTGGAGCCTGATGATAGAGAGGAGGAAGTACAGAGAGGTGGGATCGACCCGGCCGGTAAGACTCTGAGCGCCTGCCGCTCGGCTATCCGGCCGCATCGAAGGGTACGCCGATGGATACCCCCTCAAGATGCAGCGTGACAAACCCGCGATGTCACCTCCGGGGTGATTTCCTTCACGGCCATTAAGGCTGAATTGTCAGGCCGTCGGAACGATTACTACATGTGCAAGGTGGGGCTTCTCAAGGATCGGCTCGGTGGCCCTCGATCTCTCACGCTGGAGCGGTAGCTGGATGGGTGGGGTGGGTAACGCAAACTATTTGAGGCATATAGCCATCATTTTCACCGGTCATGGCGGTCCGGGATTGCTGTGGGTGTTTCGCACCGAAAGGCCTTTACAGTACGGCAGATAGAAACCCATGGGCTCCTTTCAGCGATTTGCTGGCACCTCTTGCCATAACTGGGATCATATCTCTGATAGCCCTCACCGCCCCCATCGGGGTCCTCGGCGGCGAGCCAAGCGGCGAATACGGTAACCTGACCCTTCAGAATGAGAGGATAGCCGTTTTCGGGTCCAGCTGGGCCGCGGGGTGTTACGGCTCATGCCTTGCCAGTATCGTGGGGCGGGAGGTGGAGTCCTTCATTCTCGCGGACACCGGGGTCGTTGGGGCCTTGCAGGAGTGTGCCCTGTTCAAGAGCAACGAGTTCGGCGTCATCGTGACGGATTTCGGGAGTCATGACTGGTGGCCGCAGGGACGCCCCTGGGAGGAGGTGGAGGCCGATTTTCGGAATTTGCTACGTTGCCTGAAGGGCAGCGGTGCGGTGGTCGTGTACAACCAGCTGGTCCCGGAGTCTATCGGCTATCCTACGGGACCGGTCTGCCGAGAGGAGGGCGTCATTCTCGTCCCTGAAATCACGGAGGGAATAGGCCTTCCACTCAACATCAGTCCTCATTTCTACGGCGGAGATCCCGTCCACCCGACCCACGAGGGGTACTCCGTGATGGCCGAACGCACGGCAGTCGTGCTTTTCGACTTGGGCCTGGTCGAGTCCGTCCAGACCTGCGAGGACCTCTCATTTGCGGCCGCGGAATTCTCCCGTGCTTGGGAGCTCATAGGTTCAGCTACGGAGATGGGTGCATATACAGAGCCCTTTCGTGACCATTATGCCACGGCAGAGTACCTCAGGGAGAAAGGATTCTGCTACACCGCGAACTGGTCGCTCCATGAGGGGATCATCGATCCGCTGGAGTCGTTTCTGGCGCGCTGGGAAGGGATTGAGGATCTTGGAACGTACTTCGCGGGGTTATTCGAGGTAGCGAACTCATCCATCCAGGAGATGGAGGGACTTGATATGGACAGGGAACATATGCTGATGAAGGCGGACTACTCCAGGGCCGAGAAGGCATGGGACGAACACGAATACGATGCGGCAAAGCTCTATCTTGAGAAGGTCATCGCCAGGCTTGAGGAGATACCCGAATCACCTGTGATTGTCATCCCGTGCCTAATCATACTGGCGGCATTCATGAGCAAGACCCGAAAGTACAGCCCTCACTCGGGGCGACTTCCGGCGGCTATTGGGTGACAACACCGAGATCCGCGTTCAGTGAGGCTCTCCGGCATGGCAACAAAGGACGGAGATTGATGATCACAGATGAGCTGAAACACCCTCCTTGTCTGAATCTCCCCCAACCAACGCTTTCAGGTCTCTTCCTGTCTCCACATCGTTGTTCCTGTCCATGATGACCATCTTCTCAGCCGCAAAATCGGGTTAACCTGATTACTGAGTTATATGAAATATGTCCACTCTTGTTTCAAAAACAGAAGGGCCGCGATGAGGGTAAGTATCGAGGGCAAGTCGCCCAGCTCATGGCTGGTATAGGATAGATCGTCCAGATAGGCCTCAATCTCGTGTCCGCCCTCCTGCAAGTTGAGGATCCCGAACCTGTTGAAGGTCGCATTGACCTCCCCGGGGAGGCAGGTTTCTATGACATATTCACCATCAAGAACGCCAGAGAAGATGCGGTCGTCGGGATCGTACGTGATCCTCCAGAGGTGTTCGGTGCCGTTCGGGATGATGATCGGGTTTTCCTCGGATTCGCCTTTACTCCCATCCCCGCCGACGTACATCAGCCTGAAGTAGTGTCCAACGCGACTCGGTCCCTCCACCACGAACCCCAGAAAGTTGGGGGGAGCCCAGCCACGGTTCCCTTCATTGAACCAGCCGAAGAGAAAACCGCTGTCCGAGGAGGCCTGTACAACCGACAGCCTGCCCGACGCTGAAAGTTGGTCGTCCAGTGTGAGGGACCCCACGTCATCGCCGTAGAATGCCTGTGACTCGATTCTCCAGATAAGGCCCCCGATCTCTCCCCTGCCCCCTCCTGCGTGGCTCGAGTTGACGTGGCCAAATCTCTGTGTCCCCCGCAGCTCGCGGTCGGTGAAGCTTGCTCTGTTTCCCTTTCCATCCCATCCCGGGTCGGAATCAAAATCGTAGTGCCGCCCACAGATATCGAGATCGTCGAGGTAGACCTCCTGGTACCCACCGGGCTCCTGGAGGTTGAAGATGCCGAACCTGTCCAGCATAGCCCCCTCCTCACTGTGCCCTGGAAGGAGATCGAGCGTGTATTCTTCGCCTCCGAATGCCAGTGACAGTGTGCCTTTGCCCCCGTTTGCCAGGGGATCATAGAGGAGTTCCCACCGGTAACTGGTCCCGATCTCCAGGGTCTCTCCCGTGGCCATGCCCATCGCCCTCCAGGTTCCCGTGGTGTAGGCCACGTGCAGGTTCGCCCCGTCCAGCCTGAAACCGAGGAAGTTCACAGGACGCCACCCCTGCCTGGACGCGTTGAACCATCCGATGAAGGTCCCGCCGTCCCTGTCATCCAGGAGCGCAATAGAACCGGACGCCGACATGAAATCGTCCAAGCCAAGCGCATCGACGGGGGATGCATAGTGGGCGGGCGTTGTGGATCTGGATATCCTCCCCCCTATCTCCCCGAGCGATACCCCCGCGTTGTTGGTGGGGCTGTATCCAAAGTCCTGCAGGACTTTCGCACTACCCGCAATCCTCTGATTGCCCCTAGCGTCCCACCCGGGATCAGTTGAGAAGTTCTCGATTCTCTCAAATCCTACATCCTCCAGGCAGACACAGGCCCCCAGGCTGGAGGCTGCGGTGTAGATCAGCAGGATCACCAGTGTGGGCCCCCTTTCCGCCGATAGATTTGAATTCATCGACATCTGACCAGCTCCATCGAGAGGGCAGTCTTCGGCAACGGCCCATCCGGCAGGGGCCCTGTGCGACTTCCTACACGGATCGCTTTCATGGAATCCCGGCTTCAATTCGGAACCTATCCATCGGCCGTCCTTATGCAATTTGCCTCTCTTTGTCCCTGCAGCGTCTTGTTACTGTTCTGGGTTGAATAATCGCCGGGTTGTACTTTGTCGACAGGGATTACCCCGTTCCCTCATGTGGGAGAAACTCCCGAGATTGGCATGTATTCCACTACGCCGTCTAGTGTTTGAGGGGAAGATATAAGGCATCGGATTGGTACTGCCGGAGAGGTGTCCTGTTGGCAGTTGGCAGTCCAGTCCTGATCGAGGGCGCGAAAGACATATTCCTCCAGCATTTCCGCGAAATGAAATCCGGAAGGGGCAACCCCTGGGCGGAGCGGTGCGATACCTACATGTACCTGGCCCAGATGCGTATAGCGGGCTGGGAGGTGGACTACGCGGACCTGATCGTCATAGCCGGATATGCGACCAGCTTCGCATACGCTCCACGCCCCCAGGACAGGTGGATGGCCCACTACTTCCCCATCGAGGGGCGGGATGACCGCATCGCCCACGCCACAGGCTACGTGAACGCCTGGCACCAGTACAGGGACGTGGAGGAGTACTGGGATGCGCTCAAGCGCGAGATAGACGCAGGGAGGGCGGTTCACGCCCCGAACGAGGAGGACGTGCTCTTCATCGGCTACAGGGATGCGGACGAGCTCGAGGGCCGCGGGGTCATGCCGGTGGCGATCGTGTTCGTCGACGAGGACGAGTGGAGCTGGGAAGGGTTCGTCGAGTGGCACTCCCGGGAGATGGTCTCCGGCTGGTTCGGCTGCATGGAGGGTAGCTGCGAGCCGTGGCCGCCCAGAAAATCGGCGCTCGAGGTTCTGGATGTGATGGCGAAGGTCGCCCAGGGGAACGACCCCAGGAGGAGGCCCGGCGACGTGGTCATCTGGGGAATAGACGGCGTCGAGGCCTATGCCACGGACCTGAGCGACCTCTCGAAGTCGGGTGCCTCCGAGGAGAATGGCGGGTACTTCCAGGGCGGCTGGCGGGGCTGCCACAACGTTATGCCCCAGATCTCCGGGCGTCCCGCTGCCGCGGAGTACCTGAGGAGGGTATCCGACCTCTTCAAGGGCGAGATGAGGGCGCAGATCCTCGAGAGCGCTGACCACTACGAAGAGGCCACCCGGGCGTGGATGGAGTTCGACCGGCAGCTGGGCCGGGCCCTGGTCGACATGCCTCACGAGGAGGCGTGGCAAGATGACGGGCACAGAAGGGCGGGTGCCGACGCCGTCCAGGGTGCATCGGTCTGTGAGAGGGAGGCCCTGGCATCGCTGGAGCGGGCCCTTGAGATCCTTGGCCGGTAGATCCTTTCTGCAGGGAAATCAGATTGAAGAGTCTGAACACCGCTGCGTCGGGACGAGTTCTTGAATAGCCGGAGTATTGCGAACGGTATGTATTCAAACAAACGGTTTACCTAGATATGTGGGATGGAGACCATGCACTAACGGTCCAGTTCATGGCGTCGAGTCTCCTGAACGCATCTGGCCCCTGCTCCTCTTGCTCTCCCAGTCCACCGATATAGTCACTGTAGGATCCCAATTACGGGAAATGGGCAGAGAGAACACCGTCGCATGGCAGCGCCATGGCGGAATCTGGCTATAAGAAAGACCCCTGTGGCTAGGTTATTCGGCTAGAACCCCTCCAGGCGAGCTACTTCCCAACCACGTTGAGGCCTTCGATTGAACGGAACGCGTTATCAAAGGTGCCGATATTCGATATGCCTCCCTGCTCGCACACGGCTATGTTCGTGCATTCCGTGAAGCTCAGCCTGCCATGTCCGCTTACTGAACCTCTTCCAAGCGAGGCTGAATGCCTCGGGACCGATCCTGATCATGAAGGTCGAGTCCAGCAGGATTCCGCCCAGACGCTTGGACATCGGGATGCTGCCCGTTCTCGCCAGGATGACCGTGACGGATTCATCGAAAACATGGTCTGTTATGACCGGCGTGCCGAACTCGCCTCCGTCTATCCTGCGCAATATGTCGCGGGAGATGGCGTGGTTTTGATCGACCTTATTGTAGTAGGCAACGATGAGACTGGAGTCGAGGAGGATCATCCCTTTCCACCGTAGAGGATTCCGTCGATATCCTCGCTGATCCTCTCTGTTCCCTTCCCCCAGTCAAAGGACGAAATCAAGCTCAGTCTCGATCGAGGCAGATTTCCGGTTTCAGATATCCAGAGCGTCATGGCCTGGGCAACGGCATCACCTAGTTTGAGCCCCTCGCCAACGGCTTTAGCCTTGAATCTTCTGTAGACCCTTTCATCGAGACCCCCTGATCGCAACTTTCACTTTCGTCACCGATATCATACTTGTGTGATATGTATTTGGCTGTTGATGCCGTAGGTGTGAAATGGCAATTACTATAGAATCAGAAGACCAAAAATCCGCTTGTCCCTTCCAAGCCAGCCAACTTCTTTGAGCCAGACGAGGTCAGCTAGTGCCGGCGGCCGCCAGACCAGTGGGAGCGGTGGACTTCTTTGGAGTTGGCTGTTAGATGACACGATGGACACCTCATGAGCCTGAAAGCAGATCTGTCTAGACCGAACCTAATCCTCCATACAAGGAGTTGAACCAGACTTTGCAGGAAATATGGTTCAGAATCTGCCTTGACAGGAAATGTGTTGGTCTCGCTGCAGGAGATTAAGGTAAACGATTGAGCGCCGGGGGAAGGATTTGAACCCTCGTGTCCCCGAAGGGACACTGGCTCTCAAGGCTCGCCCGCCTGGGGCGTCCAGCGCATTACCACTCTGCCACCCCGGCACGGGGCACGGCAAAGAAGCCACGTACCCGATCATGATCCGAGTAGCTCTATCTCGATGCTCACTTCGCTCTCGGGCATCCTCACCCTCATGATCTGGCGCATGACCCTCTCGTCGGCATCGATGTCTATCAGCCTGCGGTGAACCCGCATCGTCCAGTTCTCCCAGGAGGCGGTTCCCCGTCCATCGGGGGACTTCCTGACCGGGACCTTCAGGTGCCGGGTGGGTAGCGGGACCGGCCCAGAGATGTTGACGCCGGTGCGCTCGGCGATCAGCCTCACCTGAGCACAGACATCGTCCAGCTTGGTCGGAGATGTGCCAATGAGCTTTATTCTAGCCTTCTGCATCTACTGTCCTCGTTCAACTAATAGGGAAGGGAAT
>Ga0180432_10000212_pt1 | contig 93624 bp, 91 predicted proteins | sample SS_ome_10_FD_132414 | JGI IMG/M metagenome (GOLD analysis project Ga0180432, IMG submission 132414) | Hypersaline lake sediment archaeal communities from the Salton Sea, California, USA - SS_1_MS_2 metaG | ecosystem: Environmental > Aquatic > Non-marine Saline and Alkaline > Hypersaline >... | reverse complement strand
GGACGCTGAAGGCGGGGAGCCGGGTGTGGCGGAGGCCGCGGCTACTGAGCGTCGGGCTGTGCGGGCGTGAGGGTGACGGTGATCTGCTGGTCGGCGCCGGCGATGCGGACGGGGGCGGCGGCGGGCTCGTAGCCGTCGGCAAGGACGCGGACGGTGTAGTCGCCGTCGTTGAGATGCGGAAGCAGGTGTGTGCCGTCCAGCCAATTCTGATCTTCTTGGCTGATGTCTTCGAACTCCCAGGCCAATGTGTGAGCGAGGAGGGCCTCCAGCAACGGATCGATGCCAGCCTCGAGGACACATTCAGCGCCCAGCACAGGGTCACCCTCGTCGTCCACGACCGTCACGGCGAGGTCGTGGCCCCTGCTGAGTAGGAACTCGACGTTCGCTACAGTCCCCGGCGCGAGGGACATTCTCTTGCGCACCGGCGAGTAGCCCTTGGCCTGGGCGGTGATCGTGACAGTGCCTGGCGGGACACCATCGATCCGGCACTGACCGTTTACTGTGTCCACGCTGAAGACATATACGGTGAGCAGGGCGCCGCTCTCGTCCGAGACAGCGATGAGCAGTGACTCAGGTATGTCCCCGTTCTCGGTCTTGATCTGAGCCACCAGGACAACCTCCTCCGCCAGGCTTGCCTTGAGGCCCTTGATGTCGGCCTTTGGCCCCTTTTCGAGTGTAAGGCGGCACGGGGCAAAACCGACCTTTTGCGCGTAGATGTGGTATCTGCCGGCTGCGACGTCGGTCAGCACAAATGCCCCGTTCTCATCGGTCTCTGCAATGGAGGCCAGGAGGTCGTGCATGGCGGCTTCAACGATGGTCGGATCGGTCCGGTCGAACGCGGGCACAAGGCAGACGGCGGCTCCTGGCAACGGCTCCAGATGAGGGCCGACGACAGTGCCTGAAACGTCGCCGGTGCTGAGTTCGACATTGAGCTCCAGGTCCTCTTTACTGATCCGAAACTCGCGTCGTGTGAGCCCCTCGCCCCCCACGGTCCTAAGGTCGAAGCTCAATGCGTAGCTGCCAGGGTCAAGCCCCTCGATTCGGTACTCCCCGCGGTCGTCGGTCAGCGCCAGTCCTCCGGTGCCGCACCATGCGTCCGTGGCAACTCGTGCTGGCGATGCAAGGATTTCCACTCCGGCGAGGGGGTGGCCGCCGCGCATGACGCTGCCGTAGATGGCCGCGCCGACACCGATGACGAAGTCGAGCTGAGTCCTTACCCCTTCGCGGGCGGGGGCACGCTTCACGATCAGAGATAGGCTTCTGTCGCCGACGTGCCGGTACAGAGCGACGCGGTACATCGCGTTGTCGAGGACGGGGAGCTTATACTCCCCCTTGCCATCGGTTTGCGTTTCGTACTCGGGTCTGTATGACCAGCATAGGCGCCTCAGTGCGAGGCCCGGTGCGGGGCGACCACCGGTGGTCGTAACCCTCCCGCTGATCCAACCGTACTGCTCGGGCCAACTGGCGGGTTCCTTGGCAGCGGGCTCTTTCTCGAGAGCGACCTTGACCACCCTGTGCTCCTCACCAGGAGCAATGCTCACGGTGAACGTCTTGGTGGCGAACTTGTAGCCGAAAACCTTAAACACATGCTGGCCCGGGCCGAAGTGCTCGAACGAGAGACGACCTTCGGCATCTGTGACGCTGGGCTCTTCAGAGGATCCGAGTGCCGCGGTCTCGCTCGACGAGATCGTTGCTCGCGGCACTGGGCTGTCGTCATCGGCCGAGGTGACAAGAAAGGTGAGCTTGGTCCCTTTGGTGAGTTCGACGAGCACTTCCTGCGGTTCTGCGCCTTCTCTGACGCTGATGTTCCTGACGACGGCGGGTGCGTAGTTCTTGTGTCTAATCCTTAGTGTGTAGGTTCCAGCGGAAATCCCTTTCTCTTCGAAGCGGCCTTCCGGATCTGTTCGAATGGAGCTTACCTCAGTCAGTGAGACGCACGGGCCGAGTCTGGGTGCCCACCGTTGTGGGGTAAGCGAGATGAAGAAAGCGTGGATGGGATTTCGGGTTACCTTGTCTACGACTTGGCCGACAATCCTGCCGCCGGTTCGCAGCTTGATTACGATGTCATCATCCGGAGCGGTGCAGGTCCTGTGAAAGGGCAGGAAGTTGTGCCGGTAGCCTGTCGCTGCCACTCTGATTTCGCACCTTCCGGGCTTCAAGCCGCGAATACTGAACCGGCCGTCGTCATCGGTCCAAACACTATCCTCGCGGCCGCGGGTCATCACCTCTGCAGCCGAGACCGGCTTGCCGTCTGAGTCCACGACTTTACCAGCGATAGAGACACCCTTGGGCAGGACGAGGGATAGTTGTGCCGTTTCCTTTTCGATAACCTTGACGGTCTGGACGTCCGACTCCACGAGGCTAGGAGCATCCGCCCAGACCCTGTACTCCGCGGGGAGGAGCGGTTCGGAGCAGAACACGCCGCTGCCATCCGTCGAACAGGACATCTCTTCGCTTTGCCAAGGCTGCACCTGCACCTTCTCGGTGCGGAGAGCTTGGTTGTCAAGGATCCGCAAGGGTGTTCGTCTGCGGACCGTGACTCGCCCGTTTGGGACGGGCGTGCCATCTTCGGTCGTTACCGTGCCACCGATGCGCCCTCCGGCGATGAGCTTTACCTCAATGCGGCGGGTCGCTGTGCCGGTTCTAAGCGTGACGGGTCCGAACCAAACGGGGACGAAATCAGGGTGCCGGGCATAGAAACTCGCTGACCACTGCTGCGGGGTCGCCCCGGATTCGTCGATAACGTGCGGCTGGAGGTTTTCCATTCGGAATGCGCCATGACCATCCGTCTTGACATGGCGGCGCGTGTCGGGGCTCCCGATCTCAACATTTTTGACCGGCTTGCCGTCTGGCGACAGCACCCGTCCGATCAGCGTCGCTCCTTTCTGACGCGACTGCGGGGCGCGTTCCTCCTCTTGGAGGCGGCAGCCTGGCCCGATGAGGCAAGCTAGGGCGATGGCAACGATGAACCCGAGGCGGATCCTCCTCATAGCACCCACGCTTTCTCCACTGTGAACGTTTTCGCAAGTGGATTTCAATGCACCTATAGGGAACCAATGCTCATACGGGCTGTCATCATAGCCCAGACTAGAAGGAATGCCAATAGGCCAGCCGTGGAACAATGCCACTCTTACGAGTGCTGGCGGACGGGATGCTGCTCCATCAGCTTGACGAAGCGGGGGAAGAGGTAGGCGGCGTCGTGGGGGCCGGGGGAGGCTTCGGGGTGGTACTGGACGCTGAAGGCGGGGAGCTTGGTGTGCTGCATGCCTTCGCTGGTGCGGTCGTTGAGGTTGAGGTGGGTCTGGACGACGGCGTCGGGCAGCGAGGCGATGTCCACGGCGAAGCCGTGGTTCTGGGCGGTGATCTCGATCTTGCCGGTGGTGGTGTCGAGGACGGGCTGGTTGGCGCCGCGGTGGCCGAACTTGAGCTTGTAGGTGGCGCCGCCGCAGGCGAGGCCGAGCATCTGGTGGCCGAGGCAGATGCCGAAGATGGGGACCTTGCCGAGCAGCTCGCGGATGGTCTCGTAGGCGTAGGGGACGCCGGCGGGGTCGCCGGGGCCGTTGGCGAGGAAGATGCCGTCGGGCTTGCCGGCGAGGATTTTTTGGGGTTTGGCATTGGCCGGGAAGACGGTGACGTCGCAGCCTTCCTGCCTGAGCCGCCTGAGGATGTTGGTCTTGATGCCGTAGTCCATGGCGGCGACGCGGAAGCGGGGCTCGGGCAGCTCGGGGCGTTCGGGGTCGGTCGTCCAGGGGCGGCTGAGCTGGCCGTCGGGGTCCCAGTGGTAGGCCTCGGCGCAGGTGACGTGCTTGACGAGGTCTTCGCCGACGAGGCCGACCCAGTCGCGGGCCTTCTGCACCAGGGATTTCTCGTCGAGGTCCACACTCGAGATGACGCCCTTCATCGCGCCGGCGGTGCGCAGGTGCTTGGTGAGCATGCGGGTATCTATGCCCTGGATGCCGGGGACGTTGTTTTTGGCGAGGAACTCGTCGAGCGTGGCGGTGTGGCGCCAGTTCGACGGGATGCGGCTCAATTCGCGCACGACGAAGCCCTCGACCCAGATGCGCGCGGACTCGACGTCCTCGGGGTTGACGCCGTAGTTGCCGATCAGGGGGTAGGTCATGGTGACGATCTGGCCGCAGTAGGAGGGGTCGGTGAGGATCTCCTGGTAGCCGGTCATGGAGGTGTTGAAGACGACCTCGCCGACGCGTTCACCTTCGGCGCCGAAGGCGTGGCCGTGGAAGACGGTGCCGTCCTCGAGGGCGAGGATGGCGGGTTTGTTTTTCGTCGTCGCCATCAGGCTCCAGTCCTCGTGGTTGCGCGCGCGTTCCAGACGACGTGGCCGGCGACGACGGTGGCGACGGGCGCGCCGGTGAGCTCCCATCCGCCGAAGGGGGTGTTGCGGCTTTTGCCGGCGAACTCGTTGGGGTTGACGGTGACCTCGGCGGCGGGATCGAAGACGGTGACGTCGCCGTCCATGCCCGGCTTGAGCGAGCCCTTCTTTTCGAGTTTCAGGATGCGGGCCGGGGCGATGGAGAGCTTCTCGATGAGCTGGGGGAGGGTGAGGACGTTCTTGTTGAGCAGCTCGTTCAGCGCGAGGGAGACGGCGGTCTCGAGGCCGATGATGCCGAAGGCGGCGAGGGGGAACTCGACCAGTTTCTCGCTGGCGGCGTGGGGGGCGTGGTCGGTGGCGATGCAGTCGATGGTGCCGTCGCGGAGGGCCTTGATCAGCTCGAGGCGGTCCTCCTCGCTGCCGAGCGGCGGCTTCATCTTGTAGTTGGCGTCGTAGGTGGCGACGCACGCGTCGTTGAGCGTGAGGTGGTGCGGGGTGACCTCCGCCGTGATCGGCACGCCTCGGGCCTTGGCTTCGCGCACGATGCGCACCGAGCCGGCGGCGCTGATGTGGGCGATGTGGCAGGGGGTGCCGGTGAGCTCGGCGAGGATGGCGTTGCGGGCGACGTGGGCCTCCTCGGCGGCCGAGGGGATGCCGCTCAGGCCGAGCAGCGTGGAGTAGTGGCCCTCGTGCATGACGCCGTCGGCGGCCAAGCCCTTGTCTTCGGCGTGCGAGATGTAGGGCACGCCGAACATGTTGGCGTAGTCGAGGGCGCGGCGCAGGACGTAGTTGTCCTGCGAGCCGTGGCCGTCGTCGCTCACGGCGACGGCGCCGGCCTCGACCAGGGCGCCGATGTTGGCGATCTCCTTGCCTTCGAGGCCCGCGGTGAGCGCGCCGATGGGGAAGACGTTGACGACGCCGACGGCCTCGGCGCGCATCATGATGAGGTCAATCACGCCGGAGGTGTCTATGACGGGGTTGGTGTTCGGCATGCAGGCGACCGACGTGAAGCCGCCGCGCGCGGCGGCGCGCGTGCCGCTCTCGATGTCTTCCTTGTACTCGAAGCCGGGCTCGCGCAGGTGGACGTGCATGTCGATGAAGCCGGGCGCGACGACGGCGCCGGAGGCGTCGAGCACGTCCTCGCCCTCGGCGGTGAGCTGTGGGCCGATCTCGGCGACGCGGCCGTCGCGGATGAGCACGTCGGCGGTCTGGTCGAGGTCCTGCGACGGGTCCACGACCCGGCCGCCGCGGATAAGGCATGTTCCGTTTCGTTTCATGGTCGGTTCCCTCAGTTGACGCCTGCGAGCAGGAAGAGCACGGCCATGCGCACCGCGACGCCGTTGGTGACCTGGTCGAGGACGACGGACTGCGCGCTGTCGGCGACCTCGCTGGTAAGCTCGATGCCTCGGTTAAGCGGCCCCGGGTGCATGACGATGGCGTCGGGTTTGGCGAGCTTCATGCGCCCGGCAGTGACGCCGAAGAGGCGGACGTACTCGCCGACGGACGGGAGGAAGTTGGCCTGCTGGCGCTCGAACTGCATGCGCAGGCAGTAGACGACGTCGGCGGCGTCGAGCGCCTCTTCCAGGCGCGTGGTGCGCTCGACGCCGAACGCCTCGAAGCGCTTCGGCACGAGCGTCGGCGGCCCGCACAGGACGAGGCGGGCGCCGAGCTTGGTGAGGGCGAAGATGTCCGAGCGGGCGACGCGGCTGTGGATGATGTCGCCGATGATGGCGACCTTGAGGCCGTCGAACGTCTTGCCGCGCTCGCTCATGGTGAACAGGTCGAGCAGCGCCTGGGTCGGGTGCTCGTGCATGCCGTCGCCGGCGTTGATGACGCGCGAGTCGCAGTGGCGGCTCAGGAAGTGCGGGGCGCCGGAGGCGGCGTGCCGCATGACGAGCAAGTCGATGTGGTAGGCCTCGAGGGTGTGGACGGTGTCGATGAGGGTCTCGCCCTTGACGACGCTCGAGCCGGAGGCGCCGATGTTGAGCACGTCGGCGCTGAGGCGCTTGGCGGCGACCTCGAAGGAGGTGCGGGTACGGGTGCTCGCCTCGAAGAAGAGGTTGACGACCGTCTTGCCGCGCAGGGCGGGCACCTTCTTGATCTCGCGCGTCGAGACTTCCTTGAACGAGCGCGCGGTTTCGAGGACGAGGCGGATCTCGTCGGCGCTCACGTCTTCGAGGCCGAGCAGGTGGCGACGCGTCCACTTTGCGGCGGCTTGCGGCGCCTTTGGCCGTGACCTGGTCGCACGTGTCATGGTGCCTCCTTGAGTCAATCCGGGCATGACGTTTGCGCTTGGTTTCATGCGCCCTCCGGCCTCAGCAGGACGACCTCGTCCACGCCGTCCACCTCGGCGAGGCGCACGCGCACGTCCTCACCGCGCATGGTGGGGACGTTCTTGCCGACGACGTCGGCGCGGATGGGCAGCTCGCGGTGGCCGCGGTCTATGAGCACGGCGAGCATGATGCGGCGCGGGCGGCCGAAGTCCATGATGGCGTCGAGCGCGGCCCGGATGGTGCGGCCGGTGAAGAGGACGTCGTCCACGATGACGAGGTCCATGCCGGTGAGGTCGAAGCCGAAATGAGTGCTCTTGACCTCGGGCTGGCCGTGGCGCACGCCGAGGTCGTCACGATAGAACGTGATATCGAGCTCGCCGACGGGCGGTTCGAGGCCGCAGACGGCCTGGACGTTGGCGGCCGTGCGCCGGGCGAGCGGCACGCCGCGCGTCTGGATGCCGACGAGGCCGAGGGAGGCGACGTCGCTTTGCTTCTCGACGATCTCGTGCGCCATGCGCATGAGGGTGCGGTACATCTGGGTCGCGTCAATGAGCGGGACGTGGGTCGTGTCGGTGTCAGGATCGTTCACTCGCTTGCCTCCTGCGCGCCGGTCAGCTACCTAACGGCGAAAAAAACGGCCCCTGCGCTTGCAGCGGGCCCATGCACTTCGGCTGTCCAGTCATTGTGTGCCCTTCCTCGCCTCACGGGACGAAGTTAAAAGGCATTTTGACTCTTTATACGGGTGGCCGGCGGGGGCGTCAAGGGAATTCGGGCTCGACGCCGTCCTCCGGCCCGAGGCGGCCGGCTGGGCGCGAATTGACATTGGCCGGGCCGGGGCATATTGTGCCTGATGAACGAGAGTTACCGGAGGGAGCGATGGCAGGCTCGGAGATGAAGCGCGTCTATCGCGGGATCGTGTTCGCGGTGGCGCTGCTGGCGGGGATCGCGCTGTTGGTGGTGCTGCGGACGATCGTGCTGATGGCGTTTCTGGGCGCGATTGTGGCGGTGCTGTTCAACTGGCTGGCCGGGCTGCTGCGGCGGGTGGTCCCGAGACTGGGGCACGGTCCGGCGCTGGCGATCGTGATCGTCGTAGTGCTCGCGGCGTTCGTGGGACTCGGGAACCTGGTGGCGCGTCCGATTGTGAAGGAGCTCAGCGACCTGATTGAGCACCTGGACGAATACATCGCGGACGCCCAGGAGCGGTTCGAGTCGTGGAGCGAGAAGCACCTCGAGCCTGACCAGGGTATTCATGTGAGCGCGCTCGCCAACGAGCTGTTCAAGTCCACGGGCAAGATGGTTTCGTTCGTCTTTGGCTTCGTGTCGGCGACGGGGGGCGTGCTGCTGAAGGTCTTCATCATCCTGTCGCTGGGCGTGTTTTTCTCGATCCGGCCGCGCCAGTACAACGAGCTGCTGCTCCGGTACGTGGGCGAGGCGCACCGCGAGCGGGCGCAGCGGGCAATGGACAGACTCGCCGCGAAGCTCCGGGGGTGGTTGGGCGGGACGCTGTTTTCGGCGCTGTTCATCGCGGTGTTCTCGACGGTGGGTCTGATGCTGATCGGGGTCCGATACGCGCACGTGTTCGGGGTGCTGGCGGGGCTGATGGCATTCGTGCCGTACTTCGGGTCGATCATTGCGGTGATCCCGCCGGCGCTGTTCTCGTTGCTGGACCCGCAGCCGATCAAGGCGCTGTGGGTGTTGGTGCTGTTCGTGTGCGTGCAGACGGTGGAGGCGAACGTGTTTACGCCGATGGTGATGCAGCGCCGGGTGGACCTGCCGCCGGCGGTGGTGGTGCTGGCGGTGTTGGTGATGGGGGCGTTGCTGGGGTTTCTCGGCGCGGTGCTTGCGCTGCCGCTGACGCTGGCGGTGCAGACGCTTCTCGACGAGTTTGTCGTGAAGAAGCGGAAGGGGGCGGCCTCTCGGGACGCCTCCAAGGCGTAGGGCGTTGGCGGCGCGTTCCGGCGCGGAGTCCTCCCCGCCGGCCACGACGTGAGGCGCCCGGCCGTTGCCTGGGGCTCACGGGCGTGTTGAAAAGGCGTTCTATGTAAGCCCTTCAGGCTATGCTGTTGTTCTCTAGCGTCTGCTGACCCAGGGCGGCGCTGCGCTTGCCCTGGGCTGTTCTATGAAGCCCCTTCGGGGCAACCCGGCTTTTTCAGCAACCTGCTACCGGCGGGTGGTGGGCCAGCGGGGGCCCCTGCGGGAGCGGCGGAAGAGGCCGGGCCGCGTGCCGGGCGGCGGGCTCGACCTGAGTTGCTCGAAAAAGGCGTACTGGAAGGCGTAGAATGCGAGTAAGGCTTCGACGGGCCCGATCGGGTTTTCAGGTCCGTAGAGCTTGCTGGTGAGCACGTAGATGTACCAGTAGTCGGCGCTCAGGCGCGGGGCGTGTTCGGCGAGTGCTTTGATTGTCTCGACGAAGCGGCGCCGTTCGCGTTCGAGGTCGCGCTCGTGCTCGTGCGGGTAGTGGGGTTCGACGGCGCGCAGCAGCACCATGCACGCGGCTTCGAGCTGGTCGACGGCCTCGGCCCACCGGCGGGCCTCGGAGTGATCGAGGGCCTGGCCGAGGAGGGCGCTCATCTCGACGAGGCGGGTCTTTTCGCGGACGGCGTCGTCGGTGTTGAATCGGATCACACGGGCGTAGCGGTCTTTGAGTTCGCGTCGGCAGGCGCGGACGATGCGCTCGACCTCCTGGCCTTCGACGGCGATCTCTTTGGTGAGCACGGCGTAGAACTCGCCCTCTGTGCCGAGCAGGTTGCCGAGCGCGATGGCGAGCTGGCGCTTGACGATCTCGTTGGTCGCCCGGCGCAGCTCGGGCAGGATGCGGTGGATGGCCTGGATCTCGCCGAGCTTGGCGAGCGCTTCGGCGACGGTCTCGACGGTGGCGGGGTCCTTTTCGGCGGCGAGCAACCGGAGCAGGTGCTGGGAGGCCCGTTGGTCGCGGATCTCTCCGAGGGCGCGGACGATATCCTTTTTGAGGGCCGGGTCGGTGGTCGGCAGGGTTTCGATCAGGGCGTCGAGGCTGCGCCGGTGGCGGATCTTGCCGAGCGCCCTGGCGGAGTGGGTCTGGATCTTCGACTCGGGCGAGCGCATTTTCGTGACGAGGGGTTCGATGGCCTTGGTGTCGGAGATCTTGCCGAGGGCGGTGGCGGCCTCCTCGCGGACTTCGAGGCTGGGGTCGTCGAGCGCGCGGACGAGCTCGTCGGTGGCGATGGGGCTGCCGGTCTCGCCCAGCGCCCGGGTGGCCTTGAGGCGTTTGCCCTCGTCGGGCGAGTCGGCGAGGACCTGGCAGTAGCGCACCACGCGGAAGGGGTTGCCGGCGATGAACTCGCGCAGGAAGGCGCCGGTGGGGGCGCCGCGCTTGTCGCGGACGATGTTGAGCAGCGGCAGGACGGCGACACGCAGCACGCTCGAGACGAGAAAGACGAGCTTGAGGTTGGAGATGGGCACGACGAGGGAGCCCTGGAAGCCCTCGGTGGCTTTGAGGAAGAAGCCGCCGAGGATGGGGGCGGCGGCGGCGACGAGGCCGACGACGGCGTTCAGGACGGCGAGGTGGGCGGAGCGCTGCTCGCGCGGCCCGAGGCCGATGGAGAGGGGGATGGTGGCGACCATAGTGCCGGCGTTGAGGATGCCGTCAATGAACCAGAGGGTGGTCAGCACGTAGGCGAAGTTGCCGTGCGTGGCCAGGACGAGGGCGAGCGGGGCGAGCGGCTTGAGGTATATGCAGAGCGACAGGACGGGCTTGGGCCCGAAGCGGTCGACGAGGTAGCCCCAGAACTTTGAAGAGACGACGGAGCCGAGCACCTGGACGCCGCCGATGATGGCGATCCACGTGTAGGTGAGCCGGAGTTCTTCGATAAAGAACACGGCGATGAACGGGATCATGACCCAGCAGGCGAAGTTGAAAGCGGAGATGAAGATCAGGTAGCGGACGAAGCTGCCGTTGCGGAAGGGGGCGGCGAAGGTGCGCAGGAAGCCGGTGGGCCGGGCGGACTCGGCGGGGCGCGGCTCGGGGATGCGGTAGTGGAGCAGGGTCATGGCGATGCCGAAGACGACGGCCACGCCGAACAGGCCCATGAAGCCGCTGAGCCGGTCGCGGCCCACGGCGTCGATGAGCAGTGAGCCGCCGACGGAGGCGACGAGCAGGCTGAGGTTGGTGAACCCGTTGCGCCGTGCCCAGAAGGCGCCCTCGACGTGGGAGGGGACGATGTCGGCCATCCAGGCGGTCCAGACCGGGGCGCTGGCGGCCCCGAAGAGGCTGTTGAAGAAGACGGCGACGACCAGGAGCGCGAGGCGGGTATGAGGATGTGCAGAGGGCACGATCAGCGGCAGCACGATGTATATGACAACGGTGGCGCGGGTCACCCACGCGCACACGAGCCAGAGGGCCTTGCGAATGTGGAAGCGGTCGGCCACGTAGGCCGAGATCATGGAGACGGGCAAGGTGAGGAGGGGGACGGCCCCGAGCAGTCCGATGGTGACGAGCGGCGCCTTGAGGAGCAGGGCGTAGCCGGTCAGGAACGTGCCGGTGACGAGGGAGATGAAGACGGCGTCGAGCGAGCTGGCGACGACGTTGAGGCGCATGGCCTTCTGCGCCTGCAGCGGTGTGAGGGTGGTCGGGTGGCGGGGCATGGCGGCTTGGCTTGAGTCCCCCCTTGCGTATCAGTCGGCCGCAGGGCCGTGTTCGGAACGTGTCATTGTGACCGTTGCCTTCGTCCGCGTGGCCGTTGCCTTCGTCCGCGTGGCCGTTGCCTTCGTCGGCGTGGCCGTTGCCTTCGTCGGCGTGGCCGTTGCCTTCGTCGGCGTGGCCGTTGCCGTACTCCACAACGCCGAGTCGTGTTCGTCGGGCCGCTCCGTGTGGCGCGGTTTCCCGGAGGCTCTTTTGGCAGAATGCTCCCGGCCTGTAAACTAATAACGTGCATTCCGGGGGTTTGATTTCGAAAAAAAAAGGCGTCCATGGCGCGACGCGACATAGGAACGCGCCGCCGGCCGGAGCATGTCCGGGGGCCCGGAGCAAGTCCGGGGGCCCTGAGCAGGCCCGGGGGCCCGGAGTAGGTCCGGGGCCCGGCCGGGTCCGGTAGCGACGCGTCTCTCCTGCCGTCAGATGTGTTCTAGAACGTGGTGACCCAGTTGAGACGGATGGTGAGCATGTTCTCGTCGTCGTCCACGGTGGTCCACGTGTACCAGCTCTCGACGACGAAGTTGAGCGGGAGCTCGTACTCGAAGCCCAGGCTCAGGAGCCACTCGTCGCCGTCGTCGGTCTGCAGCAGGTCGAGGCCGACGGTGGCGGGCTGCTCGAGGAAGTCGAAGCTGGTGTCCACGCCGGCGAAGAACGCCTGGTCGTCGTCCTGGAAGCTGTAGCCCGCGTGGCCGCGCACGGGGCCGAAGTCGTGGGTCACGACGAGGTAGGGATCGATCGCGCCGTTGTCGTCCTCGTCATCGGTGAGGTTCTGCAGGCCGGCGCCCAGGTTCGGAAGACCTTCGCCGAGCGGGTAGACGAACTTGCCGTGGAAGCGGACGTCGCCCTTGTCCTCGTCGGTCGGGCCGAGCATGCCATAGAAGCCGACTTCGCCGTAATCGAGGATGCCGACGTTGACGGCGCCCCACCAGTCGGGCTCCTCGCCCTCGCCGGTGATGACCCACGTCGAGATCTCGAAGCTGCGCCACGGCATGACCTCGGCGATGGGGATGTCGTTCAGGTTGGTTCCGGGGTAGCCCTGGGTGGTCGCCCACGCGGGCGCCACGACAAGGCACACGGCGACGAGCAGCAAGCAGCGAATCGTTCGAGCCATTCCAGACCTCCCTCCGCGGCGGCGGTTATCATGATTCCGGTGTTGTCTCGGGCCGCTGCGACCCGATTCTGGGGCCACGGTAGGTGAGGGGTGCGGGCGTGTCAAGCCCGTTCTCGCGTGGGCGGCGCTGTTTTTCTGCGCTGCTGCTTGGACAGCGCATGCGGAATGTGGTTTAGTGTGCGGTGGCGGTTTCATGCACACGCGTGGACGGGTACTATGAGACAAGCCTATCTGACAGGGCCGGGCCGGTTCGAGGTGCGGGAGGCGCCGGAGCCGGGCGAGATCGGGCCGGACGAGGCGGTCGTGCGGCTCAAGGCGATCGGCGTGTGCGGGTCCGATATGCACTACTTCACCGAGGGCCGGATCGGCTCGCAGGTGGTTGAGTATCCGTTCACCATCGGGCACGAGTGCGCCGGCGTCGTCGAGCGGGTGGGGCCGGCGGTCGGGCGCGTGGCGGTGGGCGACCGGGTGACGGTGGACCCGGCGATGCCGTGCGGGGCGTGCGAGTGGTGCCGCAAGGGGCGGGAGAACATCTGCCCGCAGATGCGCTTCCTCGGCTGTCCGGGCCAGGTCGAGGGTGCGTACAAGGAGCTGCTGGTGATGCCGGAGCGCTCGCTGTTCCGGCTGCCGGAGGCGCTCACGTTCGACGACGGGGTGGTGCTGGAGCCGGCGGCGATCTGCGCCTACGCGGTCGCGCAGAGCGGGCTCGCGCCGGACGAGACGATGGCGGTGCTCGGCTGCGGCCCGATGGGGCTGCTGACGCTCGCGTGCGCCCGGGCGTCGGGCCGCCGGCGGGTTTTCGCGAGCGAGCTGGTGCCGGAGCGGGTGGAGGCGGCGCAGCGGCTCGGCGCGGACGTGGCACTCAACCGCAACGAGACGGACGTCGTGCAGTCGGTGCTCGACGCGACGGACGGCCGCGGGGTGGACGTGGTGTTCGAGTGCGCGGGCGAGCAGGACACGTTGGACCAGGCGGTGCAGATCGTCGCGCCGGGCGGGCGGATTTCGATCCTGGGGATCCCGAGCACGCCGCGCGTGGAGCTGGTGGCCGACCTGATGCGGCGCAAGGAGCTGCTCATCATCAACGTGCGGCGCCAGAACGGGATGGTCGAGCGCACGATCGAGCTGGCGGCTTCGGGCGCCGTGCCCGTGGCGGAGCTCGTGACACACCACTTCCCGCTCGAGCGGGTCGGCAAGGCGTTCGAGCTGGTGGCGGGCTACCGCGACGGCGTTCTCAAGGCGATCATCGAAGCCTAACGCCTCTGGTCCGCATTTCTCACGGCGCGCAGGGCGCGGGGAAAAATAGGGACAGGCACCTATTTTTCTGTGTGTGCCGAACACATTTGATGCAGCCTGGCGCGGGAAAATAGGTGCCTGTCCCTATTTTTTCCATTGCGCATCGCTCACCGCTCGGCGTCGGCTCTCAAGGCGATCATCGAAGCATAGCCCTTCTGAGGCCGGCCGCGTCCGGCTGCAACGGGCTGCACTTGGCAGCGTCCTTGCTTCACTGATGTTTCCGCAGGCCCTGACTGGAGGGTAGAGCCGTGTCTACGCCCGGCCGCGGGCGGCCATCGCGGGCCGGTGGGCTTTGCTTAGAGCTTGCGGCCCAGGCAGAAGCGAAATCGGTGTCCGCCGGCGAGGCGCCTGCAGCGGCGGGAACGGGCAACGAAGAGGGTGTGGCCATCAACGACACAGGGCGTTGGGAAAACCGCGAGCAGGCAGCGACTGAGCCCCGGGCCGAGATCGGGCCGGAGGGCCCGCGGCTGGCGGAGCTCGAGGAGACGGCGCGTCGTTACCGGGAGCTGAAGCGGGCGCTGCCGGCGATGATGTTCGTGGTGGACGGCACGGGGCGTTTTCTCGATGTGAACGAGCGGTTCATGGCGTGCCTCGGCTACGGCCCGGCCGAGGTGTACGGCAAGAAGCTCTACGAGCTGGTGGAGGACGAGGCCGAGGACCCGCGCCAGCGAATGATGCCGTTCTTCGCGCGCAGCGGCGGACGGCGGACGCTGATTGCGAGGAACGGCCGCAGGGTGCAGGTGCTGGCCAGCTCGGTGGGGCGTTACGACGCGGCGGGGCAGTTCTGCGGGGCGACGGTCGTGTGCCGCGAGCTTGGGACCGGGGAGGACAGGGCGGAGGCGATCGCGACCGCGGCCCAGGAGATGAGCCAGCCGCTGTCGGGGATCTACGGCTACTCGGAGCTGCTCAAGAGCAAGGTGGGCCGGCACGATCCGGCCTACCGGTACGCGAGGAAGATCTACGAGCAGAGCGAACGGCTCGCCACGCTCGTCAAGCGGATCAAGGCCGAGCAGGGCACGCCGCCCGACGGGCTCTCGCCGGGCGCGGGGCCCGGGCGGCGTGTGGGAGAGGAGGTAGGATCATGAGGAAGCACACCAGGGCGCTGATCGTTGACGACGAGAAGGTCATCCGCGACCTCATCCGCGACATCCTCGGCGGCGAGGGGCCGGCCGTGGGGGTCGCGGCGGCCGGGACATGCCGCGAGGCGCTCCGGGAAGTCCGGCATCAACGGTTCGACGTGATTTTTCTCGACGTGTGCCTCAAGGATGGGAACGGAGTGGAGCTGCTTCGCCGGATCAGGCGCGTGACGCCGGACGCGCGGATCTACATGATGACGGGCTTCAGTGTGGCCGAGCAGATCGAGGCGGCGCTTGCGGGGGGCGCGTCGGGCGCGATCTATAAGCCTTTCCGGGTCAACGAGATCGTAGCGGCCGTCCGCGGGGCGGCGTGCTGATCCCTCGCCGTTCTCAGAATGATCGAAGTGTCGGATTTCCCGACAGTTGTAAGAGACGTGGCCCCGGCCCGCCGACCAGCGACGCGATAACCCTGCCTTGGAACGCCGGCCTGTTATTCCCGTAAGTTCCTTATAAGACGCTTCTTGTCGCCCTCGAATCCCCTGTTCGAGGGCCGGGGCCGGCTGGGCGGGGCTTTCATCTGTGGCGATGGCACGCGGCTTGCAGAAGGGACACAGTTCGCGGGAAGAACTGTGTGAGGAGCGGGAATGCAACGCACCGTTGCCATTCGGGCAGACGGCGGCCACGAGGTGGGCACAGGGCACCTCGCGAGAATGCTCCGGCTTGCCGGCCGCCTTCATGGTTCGGGGAGCCGGGTGACGTTTGTCTCGCGCGCGCTCGATGGGTGCGCCGAGCTGTTCGAGGGGCTTCCACATGGACTGATTCTTCTCCCCCCCGTTGCTGAAGGCCCGAGTGCGCGCGCGGCGACGGCTGCGTGCGCGCTCGGGCCGGACCTTGTCGTGAACGACGTCCGGGACACCTCGGACGAGTACATGCGAGCGCTCGGAACCAGCGGCGCGCAGATCGTGAACTTCGACGACCGGGGCCCGGGGGCAGGGCTGGCCGATCTTCTGGTGGATGCCAACCGCCTGCCCGATGAGGCCGATCAGGTCCCCAATCCCGCGGCGCTGTTCGGGCCGGACTACATGGTGCTCGACGAGGCCTTCGAGCAGGCGCACGCCCGGCCGAGGCGTGTCCGGGAACGGGTTGAGGAGTTCCTGGTTTTCATGGGCGGCAGCGATCCGGCGGGCCTGACGCTGCGGGCGCTGGGCGCGTTGGAGTTGCTCGGGGAGGCGTGGCACACGAGCGTCGTGCTTGGGTACGGGTTTCGGGACCGTCTCGAGGTCGAGGCGCTGGCGGCGCGCCTGGGGAACGTCGAGTTCGTCGTCGGGGCGCGTGACCTGGCGCCTCGGATGGAGCGGGCCGACCTGGCGCTGTGCTCGGGCGGGATCGCGATGTTCGAGCTGGCGTGCGTGGGGACGCCGTCGGTCGTGTGGTGCCAGGTGCCGCACGAGGTGCACAACGCGCGGCTGTTCTCCGAGCGGGGGGCAGTGCGATGCCTCGGGCTGGGCAACGGCGTGACGACCGAGGCGGCCGCCGAGGCGCTCGCCGGGCTTGCGGACGATGGCGCCGCGCGGCGGGCGATGGGCGAGGCGGGGAAACGAACTGTTGACGGGCGCGGGCTCACCCGCGTGATGGAGGCAATTGAACAATGCGTCCGGCACTACTGATTGTGGGGGCCGGTATCCATCAGGAGCCGGCGATTCGGATCGCCAAGTCACTCGGCTACGTCGTGGTGGCGACGGACATCGTGCCCGATGCGCCCGGGCTGCGCTGGGCCGACCGCGTGGAGATGGTGAGCAAGTTCGACGTCGAGGGCCACGTGCGCCTTGCCCGGGCGTGTCGCGAGCGGCTCGACCTGCGGGGCGTACTCACGATCGGGACCGACGCGTCGCGCGCGGTCGCGGGCGTGGCCTCGGCGCTGGGGCTGCCGGGCGTGGACCCGGGCACGGCGTTCATGGCGACGAACAAGGCGGCGATGCGGCGGCGTCTCAGGCAGTGCGGGGTGCCGTCGCCGGACTTCCGCGTGGCGCGCGAGCTCGACGAGGCGCTGGCCGGGGCCGAGGAGATCGGCTATCCGCTTGTGATCAAGCCGGTGGACAACATGGGTGCGCGGGGCGTGCGGCGGATCGAGACGCCTGATGAGGTCTACCTCTTTTTCCCGGTGGCGGTCTCCTATAGCGACGAGGAGACCGTCATCATCGAGGAGTACATGGACGGCCCCGAGGTGAGCATCGACACGATCGTCGCCGACGGGCAGGTGCACCTGCTGACGATCGCCGACCGGCATATCTCGCATGCGCCCTACTTCGTCGAGGTCGGCCACACGCTGCCGTCGGCGCTGCCGCAGGAGGTGCTCAGCGACGTCTTTGAGGTGATGTGCCGCGGCATCGAGGCGCTCGGGATCACCGTGGGGGCTTCGAAGGGCGATATCAAGATCACGGCCGAGGGGGCGAAGATCGGCGAGATGACGGCGCGCATGAGCGGCGGCTTCCACTGCCAGTACACGGACCCGCTGGCGACGGGCATGAACTCGATCAAGGCGGCGATTGATCTGGCGGTCGGCAATCGCCTCGACATGGCGGACATCACGCCGCGGTGGCACCGGGGCGCGGTGGAGCGTGCCATCCTCGCCGAACCGGGAATGGTCACGGGGATCGAGGGCGTGGACGAGGCGGAGCGGATCGCGGGCGTCGAGCACGTTTGGATCAATGTGGGTCGGGGCGATCTGGTGGCCCCGCTCACGTGCAACATGGGCAAGCCGGGCCACGTGATTGCCTCGGGCGCCACGCGCGACGAGGCGGTCGCGGCGGCGGCCCGCGCGCTGGAGACGGTCCGGATCGTTACCGAACCGGTCAGAGAAGAGGCAGAGGTGTACGCGTGAGGGTAAGCCCGTGAGCTGGGGGAACCGGACAGTCCTCGTCACGGGCGCCGGCGGCTTCATCGGGAGCCACCTGGTGGAGGCGCTGGTGCGTCGCGGGGCGGCGGTGCGCGCGTTCGTCCACTACAACTCGCGCAACGACTGGGGGCAGCTCGAGCACGTGGCGCCCTCGGTGCGCGAGCGGGTCGAGGTGGTGGCCGGCGACGTGCGCGACCCGTTCTTCGTGCGGCAGGCGGCCGAAGGCTGCGAGGTGGTGTTCCATCTCGCGGCCCTGATTCCCATTCCGTACTCGTACCTGGCGCCGCAGAGTTTCATCGAGACGAACGTGCTCGGCACTCTCAACGTGCTCGAGGCGTGCCGGGCGGCGGACGTGTCGCGGCTCGTGCATACCTCGACGAGCGAGACGTATGGCACGGCGCGGCGCGTGCCGATGGACGAGACGCACCCGGTCCAGGCGCAGTCGCCGTACGCGGCGAGCAAGATCGCGGCGGACAAGCTCGTCGAGAGCTCCGTGCATTCCTACGGCGTGCCGGCGGTGACCGTGCGCCCGTTCAACACGTACGGGCCCCGGCAGTCCGCGCGCGCCGTGATCCCGGCGATTGCCGTGCAGGCGCTCGCGGGCCGGGAGGAGATCAAGGTCGGTTCCCTCGAGCCGGTGCGCGACTTCTGCTACGTGACCGATACGGTCCGGGGCTTTCTCGCCGCGGCTGAGCTCGACGACGCGGCGGGCGAGGTGTTCAATGTCGGCACAGGCGAGGGGGTCTCGATCGGCGATGTGGGCCAGATGATCATCGAGTTGTGGGGCAACGGTGCGGAGCTCGTGCTCGACGAGCGACGCCTGCGACCTCCCGCGAGCGAGGTGACGCGCCTCGTCTGCGATAGTTCGAAGTTACATACGCTTTCGGGCTGGACGCCAACCGTGACGCTGCAGACCGGCCTCGAGCAGACGGGGGAGCATATCCGGGAGCACCTCGATGAGTACAAGGCGGGCCTGTTGGCCCTGTAGGCGAGGAGCGATGAAGGCCGTCATTCTTGCAGGAGGAAAAGGCACGCGGCTGCGGCCGTACACGGCGGTGCTGCCGAAACCGCTGGTGCCCGTGGGAGACACGCCGATCCTGGAGGTGATTCTGCGGCAGCTTGGGCGGGCGGGGATCACCGACGTGACGATCACCGTCGGGCATCTCGCCTCGCTCATCGAGACGTTTTTCGGTGACGGCGGCCGGCTCGGCCTCGACATCACGTATTGCCGCGAGGAGGCCCCGCTCAACACGGTGGGCTCGCTGGCGCTCATTGACAACCTGACGGAGCCGTTCCTCGTCATGAACGGCGACGTGCTGACGGACATTGATTACCTGCGGCTCGTCGAGTTCCACCACGAGCGGCGGTGCGTTGCCACGATTGCCACGGCGCCGCGCGAGCAGCAGGCGGACTTCGGCGTGGTGCGCTGGGACGGCGACACGCGGATCATCGAGTTCCTCGAGAAGCCGATGTCGCGCTACCACGTGAGCATGGGCGTGTACGTGTTCTCGCGCGCCGTGCTCGGCTACATCCCCGCCGGAAAGCCGTTCGGCTTCGACGAGCTGATGCAGGCGATGCTCGAGGCGGGCGAGCGGGTCTTCTCGTACCCGCACGACGGGTACTGGCTCGACCTCGGGCGGCCGGACGACTATGAACGCGCCATTGAGGACTTCGCGCGCATGCGGGAGCACTTCATCGGGGCGGGAAAGCCATGAGCTGGGCGGTGCCGCTGGCGGACCTGGATTTCGACGACGCGGAAGCGCGCGCCGTCGTCGAGGTGCTCGAGAGCAAGTGGCTGACGATGGGGCCGGTGACCGAGCGCTTCGAGTGCGCGTTCGCCGCGGCCGTGGGGGCGCGGCACGCCGTGGCGGTCTCGAGCGGGACGGCGGCCTTGCATCTGGCGTGCCGGGCGCTGGGTGTCAGTCCGGGCGACGAGGTGATCGTGCCGTCGCTGACGTTCGTGGCGACGGCGAACGCGGCGGTGTACTGTGGCGCGACGCCGGTGTTCGCCGACATCGCGTCCGTGGATGATTGGACCGTTTCGCCCGAGGACGTTGACCGGCGCATGACCGAGCGGACGGCGGCCATCGTCGTGATGCACTACGGCGGCCACCCGTGCGATATGGCGGCGGTCCTCGACGTGGCGCGTGGGCGCGGCGTGCCGGTCATCGAGGACTGTGCGCACGCGCCGCTGGCCCGGCTGGAGGGCCGCGCGGCCGGGACGTTCGGCGCGGCCGGTTGTTTCAGCTTTTATGCGAACAAGAACCTGGCGGTGGGCGAGGGCGGCATGCTGGTCACGGACGACGACGGGGTCGCGCGGCGCGCGCGCGCGATGCGGTGTCACGGCCTGTCGAGCGCGTGCGCCGAACGGCACCGGGGCGGCGGGCCGCTGTACGATGTGGCGGAGCTCGGGTACAACTACCGGCTCGACGAGCTGCGGGCGGCGATCGGGCTCGTGCAGCTTGGGAAGCTCGCGCGCAACAACGAGCGCCGGGCCGGGATCATGGCGCGATACCGCGAGCTCATGGATGGCATGGACGGAGTCAGGCTGCCGTTTGCCGAGCCGCGCGGCGACCCGGCGTACCACATCTGCCCCGCGCTGCTCGACGAGCACGTGGACCGCGGCGCGAGCATCGAGGCGCTGGGCGAACGCGGCGTGCAGACGAGCGTGCACTACACGCCGGTGCACTTGCTGCGCTATTATCGTGAGCGTTTCGGCTACGCGGAAGGCGCGCTGCCGTTGACCGAGGCGGTCGGGGCGCGCGAGATCACGCTGCCGCTGCACCCGCTGCTCGGCGAGCGGGAGGTGACGGCGGTCGTCCAGGCGCTGGAGGACACGCTCGATCGGCGGCGGCATTCGCCGTCGCGACGGAGAGAGGTTGTTGGTGCTTGAAGCCCGGGGCTGCGTCGCGTAGTATGCGATGGTTGTGGCCGCACGGATCCGGGGCCGTCCGGCATGCCGGGTCGAAGGCCGTCCGCGCATCGGGCATGGTGGCCTGCCGTGCCGATTCTCTGCGCTTGCCTCAGGTCCGGGACCTACGGAGAAGAGGAACGTGATGAGCACGAAGCAGGAGCGCTTGATCGTTCTCGGCCGCCTGTCGTCCGTCCTTGCCCACGAGATCCGGAACCCGCTTGCAGGGATCAGTGCGGCCACGCAGATGCTCGACGGCAAGATGGATCGGGGGGACCCTCGGAAGAAGTACGTGGGCATGATCCTCAAGGAGGTGGACCGGGTCAACGACATCGTCAAGAACCTGCTCGACTTCTCGCGCGAGGGCCGCGCGTACATGGTGCCGGTGCGCGTGGCGGACCTGGTCGAGAGCGCGCTGGGCCGGTTCGCCGGGCCGTTGGAGAAAGCGGGCATCCGCGTGACGACCGAGTATGGCGATGACGTCCCGCGCGCCGTGTGCGACACGGAGCACATGGGGCGGGTGTTTCAGAACCTCATCGCGAACGGCATTGACGCGATGGAGGCGGGGGGTACGTTGAGCGTCCGGGTGTGGCACGACGCGGCGGACGGGCAAGTGGCGGTGAGCTTCGAGGACACCGGCGCGGGCATCGAGGTCGAGAATATGGGGGACCTGTTCTCGCCTTTTTACACGACGAAGGCGAAGGGCAACGGTCTCGGGCTGCCGGTGGCGCTCAAGTTCGTCGAGGAGCACGGCGGCACGATCACGGCCCGTCGCCTTGAGCCGCACGGGCTGGCGATGACGGTCCGGTGGCCGGTCGAGCCGTCGCAGGCGGCGGCGGACGATGGCCCACGGTGATGGTGTATCATCCGACACGCGGAGGAGAGTATGGATGCATCCATTCTGATTGTTGACGACGAGGAGACGGTGCGTCTCTCGCTCGAGGAGGCCCTTCGCGACGAGGGGTACACGACGATGCAGGCGAGCTCGGGCGAGGAGGCGATCAAGCTCGTGCGCCAGCAGCGGCCGGACCTCATGCTGCTTGACATGAAGCTGCCGAAGACGAGCGGCATCGAGGTGCTCAAGCAGGCCAAGAAGATCCAGGACGATATCGTGGCCATCATCGTGACGGCCTACGCCGACGTGGCGAGTGCGGTCAAGTGCATGAAGCACGGCGCGTACGACTACGTGGACAAGCCGTTCCGTCTCGACGAGCTCAAGCTCGTCGTGCGGAACGCGCTCGAGACGCTCTCGCTCAAGAAGGAGCTGTCGATCGTGCGCGAGCGCGAGCAGCAGGAGTTCGAGGCGGACTTCATCGTGGGCGAGAGCCCGAAGATGCGCAAGGTGTGTGAGTACGTCCGGCGCGTGGCGCGGAGCAACTCGTCCACGGTGCTCGTCAGCGGCGAGAGCGGCACGGGCAAGGAGCTGATCGCGCGGGCGGTCCACTACTGGAGCTTCCGGCGCGACAAGATGTTCGTTGATTTCAACTGTACGGCGGTTCCGGACACGCTTGTGGAGAGCGAGCTGTTCGGATTCGAGAAGGGCGCGTTTACGGACGCGAAGCAGCAGAAGAAGGGATTGTTCGAGCTCGCGCACGGGGGCACGCTGTTTCTCGACGAGATCGGCGACATGAGCTACAATTTGCAGGCGAAACTGCTCCGGGCGCTGCAGGAGCGTTCGTTCACGCGCGTCGGCGGGGTCTCGAAGGTCAACGTGGACATCCGGATCGTGGCGTCGACCAACCGCGACCTGCAGGCGGCGATGAGCGAGGGCCGGTTCCGCGAGGACCTGTACTACCGGCTGCACGTGGTGCCGATCTCGCTGCCGCCGCTGCGCGAGCGCGGCACGGACGTGCTGCTGCTGGCCAAGCACTTCATTGACCGTTTCAACACCGAGTTCAAGAAGAACGTGTTCAAGGTCTCGCCGGAGGCCGAGAAGCTCATGCTCGACTACCCGTGGCCGGGCAACGTGCGTGAGCTGAAGAACACGATCGAGCGCGCGATCTTGCTCGAGTGCGACGACGTGCTGCTGCCGGAGCACTTGTTGTTCGCCGAGGCCGGGACGGGGGCGGAGCCGGCCACCGAGCCGCCCGCGCCGGATCGGGCGGACAGGACGCTCGAGGAGGTCGAGCGGGACTACATCCGCCGCGTGATCGAGGCGGTCGGCTGGAACAAGAACCGCGCGGCGCGGACGCTCGGTATCGACCGCACCACGCTCTACACGAAGATCAAGAAGTACGAGCTCACGCCGGGGTGATGCTTCTGGCCCCGCGTGCTGTGCTGAAACTCGACGACCTGTCGCAATTGCCGACAAGGGTTGGACTGTTCAATCACTGAACGTATGCCGGCCGTGTGGCCGGCATTTCTCGTGGAGAAATCCCGCCCGGATGGCCGTTGTCTCGGCCTGTGTTGACCCGCGCCGGCGCCCGTGGCGCTCGCGTGCGCTGCGCCTGTGAGCCTTCCCGCGCGCTTGGTACAGAAGTTGCTCAATGCCGCTGGCGTGCGTTCATTTGCGAGGGAGGAGACTATGCGCGCTGTCTGGATTGGGGTTGCGATTCTGGTCGCGGCGAGCGGATGCGGGCTCGGGACGCGGACACCGCCGCGGGATCAGGTGCGGCCGTACGACCTCGTGCCGCAGTCGGGCTATCTCGCGGAGGGGCCGACGGTGCGTGCGGACTACGAGGCGCCGAGCGCGGCCGACGGTGACGGGGTCGAGTACGACGAGGTCGTCTACGATGAGGTCGTCTACGATGAGACGGCCTACCGGGCGGCGATCCGGAAGGACCTGGCGCGTATCGGCGCGCTGCTTGCGGAAAACGAGGAGCTGCGCCAGGAGCTCGCGGTCGCGAAGACGGCGCTGAACGAGGCCCGCGACGAGATCGAGGCGCTCCGGCGCGACATTGCGCGGCTCGAGCGTGCCGAGGCACGGGCGGCGCGCGGCGTGCCGGACGCGGGCGACGAGAAATAGCCATCCGCAGAGCGCGGAGGACTGTTGTGAGAGAGAAAAACCTTCCCGCACCACACACGAAGCAGCCGGGTGGCCGGCGCCGGGCGTTGTGCGGACCGAGGTGCCGCATGGGCTCTGGAGAGACCGTGGAACGTTCAACTTGCCGCACAGTGCCCACCTCCTCCGTTGAACGGACGGGCTTCGAGAGCATGCCCCGGTTCGCCGGCCCCGGCTGTTTCGCCCAGGGCGGGGAGTGACCCACATCGAGAGACATGGCGAGCGATGGCCGGCACGGGATCAATCCTGATTGTTGACGACGAGGCGACGCTGGTCGAGACGATCCGCGACCACTTTGCGGCGGAGGGTTTCGAGGCGGTATCGGCATCGTCGGCGGAGGAAGGGCTGTCGCTGGCGCAGGCGCGGCGCTTCGACGTCGTCGTCACGGACGTGAAGATGCCGGGCATGGGCGGCCTGGAGTTGCTGCGGGCGTTGGGCGAGATGCCGGACCCGCCGTCGGTGGTGCTGATGACGGCCTACGGGACGATGGAGGCGGCGATCGAGGCGTTCCGGCTCGGGTTGGCCGATTTCCTGCAAAAGCCGGTGTCGCTCGACGAGCTGAGCCGGAGCGTGCAGCGGGCGCTCGGGGCGCGCGCCGCGCGAGTCAAGCGTGATCCGTCGCCAAGCCCGTTGTGCCTGCTGCGCGAGCGCTCGCGGCGTGTGGGCGCCGTGCGGGCGGAGGTGGCGGGCGACGCTTCGGCGGCCGGAGCGACGGCGGTGTGGCGGCTTCGTGCGCTGGACGGGGACCGGGCGGCGTTCGTCTGGGGCCACGTGGCCCCGGGCAGCCGGTCGGCGCTCGGCGCTCGGCTGGTTCTCCGCGCGCTGGCAGAGGCGGTTGACCTCAACGGGCCTGCGGAGGCGGTCGAGGCGATCGCGGGCCACTTGAGGGAGCTGGGCTGCGGCGGCGCGCTCGCTGCGCTCGCCGTGGGTGTGCTGGAGTCGGAGCCGGGCGGGCGCCTGCATGGCGCCGCGCGGGGCCGCGCGGGGGTGTTTCGCGTGGGCGCAGACGGCCGGGGCACGGAACGGCTTGCCGACGGGCCGCGGGACGTGACGCGCACCTGGGAGGCGGCGCTTGCAGCGGAGGACATGGTGTTGCTGGCCGATCCGCGGATGGTCGCGGCCGCGGGCGAGCACTGGCCCGAGGTGCTGGCGTCGGCGGGACGCCTGGTTGCGGAGGGCGAGTGGCACCCGGCGCGGCGGGTGCGTGCGATGGCGCTTGGCGTGGCGCCCGCGCTGGTGGACGAGTCGGCGGTGGTGGTCGGGTTGCACCTCGGCGAGGCGATCCGGCCGGAGGGGCCGACGCACGTGCGCGTCTCGTCGAGCCCGGCGGGGTTGAGTCATTCGCGCGACGTGGCGGAACGGTTCGCGCTCGGCGTGCCTCTGAGCGAGCGGGCCGTGCACGAGCTGGTGACGGCGGTGCAGGAGGCCGTGCTCAACTGCGTGCGCTGGGCCTACCCGGCGCGGGAGGGTCCCGTGTACCTGACGCTGGCGCGCGAGGCCGGGCGGGTGCGGGCGAGCGTGCGCGACCGCGGGGTCGGCTTCGACGTGGGCGAGACGTTCCGGCGCACGACGGGTCCGGGGCGCGATGCGCTGCGGTGCGCCGGTCGGGGATTGACGCTGATGCACCGGCTCGCGGACCGGTTTGAGCTGAGCTCGCGGCCCGGCCGGGGCACGAACGTGGTGCTGGAGAAATTTCTCGACGAGCCGGCGGCCGGACGCGTGCCGCACGGGGAAGCCGGGCGGGCGTGATGGGTCGGAATGCATCGAACGACATGGACGATCCGGCGGTGGTCACGGCGGAGAACGACCTGGTGGTCGAATCGGCCGAGCCGGCGACGCAGTTGCGCGACGTGCTCGGTGCGGGCCGTCGGCGGATCGTGCTCGACTTGAGCCAGGCGCTGTACGTCTCGGGCGTCGGGCTCGGCGTCGTGGCGGACGCGGCGCGGCAGGCGCGTCAGCGCGGCGGCGACGTGAAGCTGGTCGTGCGCCGTCCCGAGGTGCGTCGCGTGTTCGAGGTGGGCGACCTCGGGTCGCTGCTCGAGTTCTATGAGGACGTGGAGAGCGCGTGCCAGGCCTTCACCGACGGCGTCGGCGAGGTGGAGCGCGCGCTGTTGTGGCAGGAGTTTAGCGATGCTTAGGAAACGGATGCACAACGCCGGGGCGCCCGGCGGCGAGGCCGGGGGTAGACCGGTCGAGGCACTGTCGCTCGAGGCGGCCGAGGCGGCAGCCCGGGCGCAGGGGCACCGCCGTCGGCTTGTGCTGGCCGTGATCGTGCCGACGATCCTGGTGGGTCTTGTCGTTGTGGCGGCGCAGGTGAAGGTAGGCGGCGGGGGCCCGGGAGCAGAGACGCCGGCTGCGCGCGGCTGGGAGGCCGGCATGCACATGATCGAGTCGGGACACACGGCCCAAGGGACTGCGGTGCTCGAGGCCGCCGTGGAGGAGCTTCGGCTGGGGCCGGAACGGACGCGGGCCCACCTGCGCCTGGCCGAGGTGTATCGCGAGCTCGGCGAGAAGGACGGGGGGCACTTCAACTCGGCGGTCCGCCATTACGACGCCGTGCTGGATTCGGGCGACGGCGTCGCGCCCGTTGACGAGGTGCTCTACAAAGCGGGCACGTGCCTTGCCCGCGCCGGCTCGTACGAGGGCGCGATCGAGTACTTCGAGCGGCTGGACGCCGAGTGCCCGACGAGCGTGTTCAGGCCGGAGGCGCGGTTCGAGGTGGGCGAGTGCTTGCTGGCGACCGGCCGGTACCAGTCGGCGCGCGAGGTCTTTGCCGACGTGGCGGAGACGTACCGGGACGACCCGCTGGGCGAGAAGGCGTTTTTCCGTTTCGCGGACTCGTTCAGCGAGCAGGCGCAATCATTCAAGCGAGAGTAACGGTGCAGCGACGCGCGTACAGCGGGGCATGGATGCGGGCGGCGGCGGTGCTCGTCGCGGCGGGGGTCGTTCTTGTCTTTGCGCGCTCTGGGGACGGCAGGCTGGTCGAGGCCGAGGACGCGAAGGCCGAGGGGCCGCTCTCGAGCGGCGACGGGCCCCTCTTGAGCGTTGAGGGCCTCCTGCTGCCGCGTTCGAGCGGGCCGCGCAGCTCGAGCAGACTTGTCCCGCGTGGGGCCGAGACGCCGGCCGGGGCGACACCGCCCGAGGTGCTCGAGGCGGGAGGCACCGAGGACGAGCGGGAAGGGGCGGGGCCGAAGGAGGAGACAAGCACGCTGCGGGCGTTCCTCGACGAGATGCTCGAGCAAGGGTCGCTGTGGAAGGTGCTGCCGGACTACATGGGCACGGAGGCACGCAGCCGGTTCCTGGAGGACCGGGCGGTGCGGACCTATCGCGAAGGTATTGTCCGGTTTGCGGATTCGGCGTACGTGCCGGCGGCGCACATGCGGATCGCGTCCATCTACGCGCAGCGCAGCGACCGGGGTGCGGCACTTCGCGAGTACGAGGAGGTGCTCGAGGGCTTTGCGTACCACGAGGTGGCCGATGACGCGCGCCTGGCGCGGGCCCGGCTGCTCTTCGAGGCGTCGGACTACGAGGGTGCCCGGGACGAAGGGTACTTGCTGATCGATACGTATGTTGACAGCCCGCTTGTGGCGGACGCCTACCTGCTCGTGGGCCACGCGCACGAACTGCTCGGCGAGCTCGAGGAGGCGCACGTGGCGTACACGCACGTGGTGCAGCGAACGCGGTCCACGCACGAGTGGTCGGTCCGGGCGCGGGAGGGGCTCGCCTCGATCGAGCTTGCGAGGGGCAACGTGGACGGCGCGATCAGGATCCATCAGCAGCTTGTGGCGCAGGCGCCGAGCGAGTCGGTGCGCGACGCGCGCCAGTTCAAGCTGGCCGGTCTGTGTCTCGATGCGGGCGAGATCGGGCATGCACGCACGCTGCTGCGGCAGATCCTTGGCGGCTACGACCTCAATATCTATCGGCCCGCGGCCGCGTTCCTGCTCGGCGACTCGTACTACAGCGAAGGGGACATGGCGCAGGCGGCGCAGGCGTATGCGAACGCCCTGCTTGACTTCCCGGACTACGAGGGGCGGATTCCGGCGCTGTTCCGGGCGGCGGACGCGTACGCGCACCTGATGCTGTACGAGGACGCGCTGGAGATGGTGGGCCGGGTGCGCACGTCGCGCAATCCGTCGCCGACGCCGCCCGAGCGCGCCCGGTCCAAGCTCGTGGCCGGGGAGATCCTGCTGCTCGACGGGCAATACGGCGCGGCGCTCGAGGAGTTCTACGGCTCGCTCGTCGGCGATCTGACTTCGGCGGAGCGGCGGCTCGTGGCCTATCGCATCGCGCAGGCGTACTACGGCGGCGGGTACTACAACGAGGCGCTCGATGCCTTCGACGCGGCGCTCGAGCAGGCCCCGCACCACGAGCAGGCGCTCGAGGCGTCGCTCGCGGCGGCCGAGTGCGCCGCGAAGAAGGGATGGATTGACGATGCGCGGCAACGCTACACGGCGATCCTGGATGCCGCGAGCGATGACGATACGCCGGAGCGGCGCGCGGCCCGCTCGCGGGCCGTGTTCCGGCTCCTCGACACGTATGCCGACCGGGGCCTCACGCAGGACGAGCTCGGCTGCGCACAGGAGCTCCTCGCGCGCAAGGGCGCGTATCTCGACGAGGCACGGCTGCTGTACCGGATCGGGCGCGCCTACGAGCGGCTCAACAACCCGGATCAGGCCAAGGCGTTCTACGAGCAGGTGTGCGCGCAGTACGCCGGCAGCGCGTGGGCGGAGCAGGCCGCGGTGAAGATACGCCACATGCAGATGCTCAAGCAGATCAATGACTTGGCACGCTAGACACGCGCAAGGAGGTACGCGAGCGATGGAGGACACATTACTCAGGACCCTTCGCGAGGGGATCCGCGAGGAGATTGCCCAGTACGAGCACCTCCTCGAACTGACGACGCAGGAGCACGCGATCCTCGCCGAGGAGAGCTACAGCACGGAGCTGGCGGCACTGGCGGCGAAGAAGCTCGAGATCATGCGCGAGATCAACGAGCTCGCCATGCGCATCGGCCCGCTCAAGGTGCGCTGGAAGCTCGAGGACTCGTCGGCGGAAGCGGAGGCAGGGACGGGACAGATCTCGCCCTTGCTCGAGGAGCTGAGCACGCTGCTCGAGAAGATCCTCGACGTGGACGAGTCGAACCAGCAGATCCTTTCGCGGCTGGTCGGGGCGAAGGACGCCAGGGAGGCCAACAAGAGCCTGAACACCGCCTCGGCCGCGCGTGCCTACGGGCCAACGCCGCGGGACGCCTAGGGCGGCTGCGCACGAGGCGGAGCCGGAGGGCACCGATGGAGAGCACTGTTGTGCCCACAGCGGACACGAGCGCGAGGTCCCTCGCTGAGGCGGCCGGCCGGGGCGTCGGTGAGGCCGCCCAAGGCGCCGGTGAGGCCGACGGCCTGCGGCGCCTGACCGAGGCGTTCGAGCACTTCACGCAGAAGGCGGCGAAGCTCCGGGGCGCGTACGACAAGCTCAAGCGGCACGTGAAGGCGGCGAACCGGCGGCTCGAGGAGACGAACGTCGAGCTGCGGAGCAAGATCGAGGAACTGGACTCGACGCGCGCGTACCTCAATAACGTGCTCGAGAGCATGGGCAGCGGGGTGATCGCCGTGGATACGCGCGGCCGGATCACGACGTTCAACGCGGCGGCCGAGCAGATGACGGGCTATGCGCGCGACGAGGTGCTCGGGCGACGCTACGGCGAGCTCTTCCCGGAGCACGACGCCGGGCCGCCGGCCATTCTGCTGTCGCTCGAGACCGCCCGGCCGCACGTGATCAAGGAGCGCCCGCTGTACCGCAAGGACGGGCGGGCGGTGCCCGTGGGGGTGAGCAGTTCGCCGCTGCGCGATGCGAACGGAGGGGCCGCCGGCGCGCTCGAGATCTTTCACGATCTCACGGAGGTCAAGGCGCTCGAGGCGCGCGTGCGCCGCGCGGACCGGCTCGCGGCGCTCGGCGAGATGGCGGCGACGGTGGCGCACGAGATTCGCAACCCGCTCGGCGGGATCGAAGGGTTTGCCGCGCTGCTCGAGCGCGACCTGGTCGAGTGGCCGAAGAAGCGCGAGATGGCGAGCCAGGTCGTCCAGGGGGCGCGCTCGTTGAACCGCATCGTGACTTCCTTGCTCGATTTCACGCGCCCCGTCGCGCTCAAGCTGCGCCGGGTGAGGCTGGGCGAGATTGCGGACGCGGCGCTCGGTGTCGTCGAGCAGGAGCTAGGTGTCGTCGAGGAAGAGCTCGGTGTCGTCGAGCAAGAGATGGAGGGGCACGCCGCGCCGGTGAGCATCGTCCGCGACTACGCTGCCGACGATGCGGCGACCGTTGACCCGGAGCAGGTGTATCGCGTCGTGCTGAACCTTGTGCGCAACGCGTGGCAGGCGCTGCGGGGGCGGGGCGAGATCGTGGTCACAACCGAGAGCGATGAGGAGGCGGTGAGCCTCTGCGTGCGCGACACCGGGTGCGGGATGGCGGCGGAGGTGCGCGAACGGCTGTTCTCGCCGTTCTTCACGACGAAAGAGACGGGCACGGGTCTCGGGCTGAGCATTGTGCGGAAGATCGTGCTCGCGCACGGGGGCTCCATCGAGGTCGAGAGCGCCCCCGGCGCCGGCACCACGGTGAGCGTGAGACTGCCTCGCCGCCTGCGGGCGGCCTGAACCGGAGGGACCAGGGACAGCGAACACGGGACAGCGACGGCAAACGGCGACACAAGATCACCGAAAGCAAAGGGCGGAAGCATGGCCATTCAGAACATTCTGATTGTTGATGATGAGCCGCTGATTCGCAAGTTTCTCGTCGAGACATTGCAGCGGATGGGTTTTGCGGTGCAGGACGTTTCGGACGGGGCACAGGCCTTGCGGAAGATCAAGGCCGAGACGTTCGATCTGATTCTGACCGACATCAAGATGCCGGGCCTGACCGGCATGGAACTGCTGCGCAAGGTGCGCGAGGAGTCGCCCGAGTCGGTGGTCGTGATGATGACGGCGTACGCGACCGTCGAGAGCGCGGTCGAGGCGATGAAGATGGGCGCGTTCGACTACATCATCAAGCCGTTCTCGCCCGACCAGATCGAGATGGTCACGCGCAAGGCGGCCGAGCGCCAGAGCCTCATTGACGAGAACCGCTACCTGCGCAGCGAGATCCTCAAGGAGTACGGGTTCGGCGAGATCATCGGCGGCACGCGGGTGATGCACGATATCTTCGAGGTGATCAAGAAGGTGGCCAACAGCCGGGCGACGGTGCTCGTGCAGGGTGAGAGCGGCACGGGGAAGGAGCTCGTCGGGCGGGCGATCCACTTCAACAGCTCGCGGGCGAACGCGCCGTTCATCAAGGTCAATTGCGCGGCGCTGCCGGAGACGCTGCTCGAGAGCGAGCTGTTCGGGCACGAGAAGGGCGCGTTCACGGGGGCGGTGACGCGGCGCCCGGGCCGCTTCGAGCTGGCGCACCGCGGCACGCTGCTGCTCGACGAGATCAGCGAGATTCCGCTCGGGCTGCAGTCGAAGCTGCTCCGGGTGCTGCAGGAGCGGGAGTTCGAGCGCGTGGGCGGGACGCGGCCGATCAAGGTGGACGTGCGGATCGTGGCGACGACGAACCGGAACCTCGACGAGGAGATCGAGGCGAAGCGGTTCCGCGAAGACCTGTTCTTCCGGCTCAACGTGATCCCGATCACGCTGCCGCCGCTGCGCGAGCGGCTCGACGACGTGGCGCTGCTGGCGACGCATTTCGCGGAGCGGTATTGCCGGGAGAACAACCGCTCGCTGAAGACGATCGCCCCGGAGACGCTCGAGGTGATGCAGCGTTACTCGTGGCCGGGCAACGTGCGCGAGCTGCAGAACGTGATCGAGCGCGCGGTGGTGCTGGACGCGGACGAGACGATCGGGCCCGAGCACGTGGCGCTCCAGGCCCCCGGTTGGGGCGAGAGCGATACCGATGAGATCGTTGACGCGGTGGGCACGACGGTGGCGGAGATGGAGCGCCGGCTCATCCTCAAGACGCTCGAGGCGCTCGGGGGCAATCGGGGCCGGACGGCGGAGATGCTGAAGATCAGCGTGCGCACGCTGCGCAACAAGCTGAACCAGTACCGGGTGCAGGGCGTGTTCGAGGGCGCGAAAGCGGCCCATGCGTCCTGAGACCGCGGCGCAAGAGGCGGTGGCACAGATATTGCTCAAATGAGACGGCCATGCGGCAAAAGCTGCAGGCGTGGACCACCAGAGGAGCGGGTCACGTGGAGAAGCTGTTCCGGCCGGAGTCGCTTGACCTGTACGCGAAGATGTTGGATTTCGCGGCGCTTCGTCACAAGACGATCGCGAACAACATCGCCAACATCAACACGCCCGGCTTCCGGCGCTCGGACGTGGCCTTTGCCGATGAGCTGGGCCGTGTGCTGGAGCGCAAGGGTCTCACAGGCGTCAAGGACGTCGGCTTCCGGCGGACCCAGCCGGACATCACGGCGGTGCGCGCCGACGGCAACAACGTGAACATTGACACGGAGATGGCGGCGCTGGCCGAGAACGCGCTGCTCTACCAGGTCTATTCGCAACTGCTCGCGCGGCGGTTCCGCCAGCTCCAAGAGATATTGAAGGAGGCGTGACCATGGGAGGCGGGGCCTTCAGCTCGTTCGACATCAGCGCCTCGGGCATGACGGCCGAACGGCTGCGCATGAACGTGATCGCGCACAACATCGCCAACGTCAACACGACGCGCAGCGCGGACGGCGGGCCGTACCAGCGGCGCTACGTGGTGTTCGAGGAAGTGCTTGCCGACGCGCAGCGCCAGCTCGAGGGCCTGATGGGCGACGTGGGCGCGGGCGTTCGGGTCGTCGAGCTCAGGCGCGACGCCACGGAGGGTCCCAAGCGCCACCTGCCCGGGCACCCGGACGCGGACGCCGACGGCATGGTGCAGATGCCGAACGTGAATCCGGTCATGGAGATGCTCGACATGGTCAACGCGTCGCGCGGCTACGAGGCGAACGTGATGGCGATCAGCGCGGCGAAGCAGATGATCCTCAAGGCGCTCGAGATCTAGAGGGCGCGCGGACGCCGAGTCAAGGAGCGCACCAATGGCGGACATTTCGAAGATCGGCGAGCACCTTCCGCTGTTTGATCCGGCGCGGGCCGGACGCGAGGCCGCGCCGGGGAGCGCTTCGTTCAAGGACGTGCTGGACGGTTTTCTCAAGCAGGTCAATGACCTGCAGCTCAACATGGATGAGACGATCAAGAAGTTTGCCGCGGGCGAGATCGCGGACGTGCACCAGGTGATGATCGCCGCCGAGGAGGCGGACGTTGCGTTCCAACTCATGATGAAGATCCGGAGCAAGCTTCTCAAGGCATACGAAGAACTGATGAAGATGCAGGTGTAGGTCGAGTCGGAGAGACGCGCCGATGGATAAGCTCAACGCACTCACACAACAGCTCAGCGCGACGTGGAAACGGATCAGCTTCAACCAGCGGGTCTCGATCGTGCTCGTGGCGGTCGTGGCGTTTGTCGGGTTGTGGATGTTCGCCAAGCTCTCGCACCGCCCGTCCATGGCGCTGCTGTATCCGCAGGCGCTCGACCAGGCCGACGCGGCGCGGATCAAGGAGAAGCTGCGCGACGAGAAAGTCCGCTACGAGCTTCGCGATAACGGCCGGCGCATCTACGTGCCGGCGCACCTCGTCAATGAGCTGCGCCTGACGATGGCAAGCGAGGGGCTGCCCGCCGATAGTGGCGGCACGGGCTGGGCCGATATCTTCAAGGGCCGCGGGCTGGGGGCGCAGTCCGAGATGATGATCAACATCAACAAGCTCCGGGCGCTGCAGGGCGAGCTTTCGCGAACCATTTCCTCGCTCGCCGGTGTGCGCGGTGCGCGCGTGCACCTGGTGATGCCGAAGCCGACGTTGTTCAAACAGGACGAGGAGCCGGCGAAGGCGTCGGTGGTGCTGAATCTGAGCCCGGGCCACGAGCTCGGGCCGTCGGAAGTCAACGGGATCCGCTACCTGTGCGCGAGCGCGATCGAGGGGCTCAAGACGAACAACATCACGATCCTGGACGGGACGGGACGAATCCTCGCCCGGCCCAGGGAGTCGGACTCGATGCTCGAGGGCACGGGCGAGCAGCTCGCGCTGACCCGCCAGGTGGAGAAGCAGTTCACCCAGAAAATCGCCGCCCAGCTTGATCCCGCCTTCGGCTCGGGCGGATGGACCGCCACGGTCTCGGTCGAGCTCGACAATAAGAGCCTGCACCGGGAGCTGACCACGAGCGACGAAGGGGCGACGCTCGAGGAGGAGTACGTTGAGACGAGGCGGGACAGCACGAAGGAGGGCGCGGGCGGTGAGCCCGGCGCGGCGCCGAATATTGACGTGACCGCGATGGGTGAGGGCCCCGGCGGCCGCACGACGGACTCGAGCTCAACGACCAGGGTGCGCTACCACCCGGATATGACGGTCGAGCAGCTGGAGGTGCTTGCGGGCAGCATCAAGCGGGTGGCGGCGTCGGTGACGATCGACGAGGAGCGCACACCGACGACCGAGGACGGCACAACGCTGAGCGTGGCGGACGTGGAGGAGCTGGTCAAGGGAGTCATCATGTACGACGAGACACGCGGCGACCAGGTGATCGTGCGCGAGGCGTCGTTCTACAAGGGCGAGGAGCGTGACGAGCAGGTCGTGGCGCCGCCGAACCCGATCGTGACCGCGATTGCGAGGCATGGGCCGGCGGCGATCGTTTCGATCGCGTTGCTCGGTTTCCTGTGGGTCGTCATGAAGAAGACGAAGTACGCCGACCATGCGCGGGGACCGGCCCGGCGGGTGATTGCGGCCGCGGCGGCCGGTGCGCCGGGTGAGATGGGTGCCGGCGTGCCCACGCCGGCCGCGTCGGACAAGAGGGTGCAGGAGATTTTCAAAGACATTGTGCTCGAGGACGGCGAAGCGGAGTTCCGCGGGCTGCGCGAGGCGATGGGCAGGCTGGCGGACCAGAAGCCCGAGAGCGTGGCCGCAGTGATTCGCGATTGGATCAGATAACGGAGCGGGGCGCTCAGGGACGGGACCCCAGGAGACGGACGAGATGGCAGAGCGACGCCGGCGCAACGCCGACGAGGAAGAGAACGAGGGAGAGGTCCAGGAAGAGCCGCAGCTCACGGGCAGGCAGAAGGCGGCCGTCCTGCTGATCGTCCTGGGCACCTCGAAGGCGGCAAAAGTCTTCAGGCACCTCGAGGACGCTGAGGTCGAGAAGGTGATCGCCTCGCTGGCCGAGGTGCGCAGCGTGCCCACGGTGGCGCAGGAACGGGTGCTCGAGGAAGCGGTCGCCGACGCCTACAAGGGCGGGAGCTCGGCCTCGGGCGGCATCGGCTTTGCGCGGAAGATGCTCGAGGAGGCGCTGGGCACGCGCAAGGCGGCCGACATCATCAATCGGATCGACATGGTGATGACCGAGAACGCCACGTTCGAGGCGTTCCACAACATCGGGGCGGCGCAGCTCGTGAACGTGCTCGCCAAGGAGCAGCCGCAGACGATCGCGCTGGTGCTCGCCCACCTGCCGCCGTACCAGGCGGCGCAGATCCTCTCCGGCCTCACGGAGGAGGCGCAGAACGAGGTGATTCTGCGCATCGCCAAGATGGACAAGGCGGACCCGGAGGTGGTCTCGCAGATCGAGGCGGTGCTTCGCAAGCAGGTGTCGACGTACAAGCAGACGCTGCGCACCGTGGGCGGCGCGCGCGCCGTGGCGAGCGTGCTGAACCTGATCAACCGCAGCGCGGAGAAGCGCATCCTCGAGTCGCTCAAGGAGAAGGAGTGGGAGATCGCCGAGGAGGTCAAGAAGCTGATGTTCGTCTTCGAGGACCTGGTGCTCGTCGAGGACAAGTCCATGCAGCGGGTCCTCAAGGAGATTGATATGAAGGACGTGACGGTCGCGCTTAAGGCCGCGAGCGACGAGGTGAGGCACAAGTTCTTCAACAACCTCTCCAAGCGCGCCGTGGACATGATCGAGGAAGAGCTCGAGTACATGGGCCCGGTCAGGCTCAAGACCGTCGAGGAGGCGCAACAGAAGATCGTCAACATCGTGCGCACGCTCGATGAGCAGGGCGAGGTGCTGATCGCGGGCCGTGGAGGCCGGGAGGATGAGCTTCTTGTCTAACGTGCTCAAGAGGGGCGGCGCGCTCGGCGAGCGGTACCCGCTCGGCGGCAAGCCCGAGCGGATGATCAGGCAGCGCGAGCTCGACGAGGTCCTCGCGTGCAAGACGCGTGAGGCGTTCGAGGCGGGGTTCGAGGAAGGCTCGGCGAAAGGCTACGAGCTGGGCGAGCGCGAGGGGGAGCGGTGCGCGGCGGAGGACGTCGCCGCGCGCTTCAAGCAGGAATACGCGGACAAGTTCGCCGCGCTCGACGCGCTGGTCCGGGAGATCGGGGCCGCGCGCGAGCGGTTGATTCGCTCGGCCGAGCGTGAGGCGGTGGCGCTCGCGGTGACGATCGCCTCGCGGGTGCTGTGTCAGCAGGTCGAGGGGTCGAGCGTGCCGCCCGAGCTCGTCGAGGAGGCCGTGCGCCAGACGATGGAGCGCACGCATGTGGTGGTCCGGCTCAACCCGGCCGATCGGGCAGCGATGTGTGACGAGGGCCGGCCGCTCGAGGCGCTGTTCGCGGGCGCGCCGTCGGTCGAATTCGTCGAGGACGAGTCGGTGGGCCGGTGCGGGTGCGTGGTCGAATCGAATACGGGCATCGTGGACGCGCAGCTCGACACGCAAATCGAGCAGCTTCGGCGCAGCCTGCTCGCGTAAGTGCGGGCACGCCGTTCCAGGGGGAACGTGGTGACAGCATCAGTCTTAGCCCAATACAGCGACCGTCTTGCCCGCTCGCGCGCGTTGCAGGTGCGCGGGCGCGTCACGCATGTGGTCGGGCTGGTGGTGGAGTCGCAGGGGCCGCCGGTGTCGGTCGGCGAGCTCTGCTTCATTCGCGGCGAGGGCCAGGACCGGGTCGCGGCGGAGGTGGTGGGCTTCCGGAACGAGAAGGTGCTGCTTATGGCGCTCGGCGACATGAAGGGCGTGCACCCGGGCAGCGAGGTTGTCGCGGCGGGGCACCAGCTTCAGGCGCCGGCGGGCCGGCGGCTGCTCGGGCGGATTCTCGACGGGCTCGGCCGGCCCATAGACGGGCGCGGGCCGGTGCAGGCCGAGGCGCAGTGCCCGATCGAGCGCGAGCCGATCAACCCGCTCGCGCGCCGGCGCATTACGACGCCGCTGGGCACCGGCGTGCGCGCGGTGGATGCGGTGCTTACGTGCGGCCGCGGGCAGCGGGTCGGTATCTTCAGCGGCAGCGGCGTGGGCAAGAGCGTCCTGCTCGGGATGATTGCGCGACAGACGGACGCGGACGTGAACGTGATCGGCCTGGTCGGCGAGCGGGGCCGCGAGGTGCGCGAGTTTCTGGAGAAGGATCTGGGGGAGGAGGGCCTGAAGCGTTCGGTCGTCATCGTGGCCACGTCGGACCAGCCGGCCCTCGTGCGGATCAAGGCGGCGCAGACGCTTGCGGCGATTGCGGAGTCCTTCCGCGACGAGGGGCTCGACGTGATGCTCATGATGGACTCGATCACGCGCTACGCCAATGCGCTGCGCGAGGTGGGCCTCTCGGTGGGCGAGCCGCCGACGACCAAGGGCTACACGCCGTCGGTGTTCGCCACGCTGCCGAAGCTGCTGGAGCGCGCGGGCACCTCGGAGCGCGGAAGCATCACGGGGTTGTATGCGGTGCTCGTTGAGGCGGACGACATGAACGAGCCGGTCGCCGATGCGGTGCGCGCGATCCTCGACGGGCACATTGTGCTGTCGCGCGAGCTGGCCGCGCGCAACCACTATCCGGCGATCGACGTGCTCGAGAGCATCAGCCGGGTCATGATTGATATCGTGCCGCGCGAACACCTGGAGGCGGCGCGGCGGCTGCAGCATCACGTGGCGGTTTTCAGACGGGCGCAGGACTTGATCAACATCGGCGCCTACAAGCACGGGAGCAACCGGGCGATCGACCGGGCGATTGCGATGATCGAGCGGATCGAGCAGTTTTTGCGCCAGGACATTGACGAGCGGTGCGAGTACGGCAGCGCGGTGCGGGGGCTGGTCGAGTTGATTGCCGGCGAGGCGGAACTCGACGCGGCCGGCGCCGCAGCAGGAGGCACGGCGTGAAGCGGTTCGCCTTCAGGTTCCAGCGAGTGCTCGAGACGAAGCGGCATTTCGAGGAGTTGAAGAAGAACGAGCTGGCGGCGCTCATGGCGCAGCGGCTGCACGACGAGCGCCGGCTGTTCTCGGTCCAGAGCCAATTGCTCGACGGGCACCGGGCGCTGGCCGCACGGGCGGAAGCGCGGGAGGTGCTTTCGGACATCGCCGTCGCCGCGCGCTACTTTCGCAAGCTCAGCGACGACATCCGGCGCTGCGAGGAGCAGCTTGCGTGGTGGGACGGGCAGATCGAGGCGAAGCGCGAGGAGCTCGTCGAGGCACGGCGGGAGACACGGGTGCTGGACAAGCTCGAAGCGGCCGACCGCCGGGTGCACGAGAAGGCGATGGCCGGCTGGGAGCAGAAGCTGATTGACGAGGTGGCCGCGGGACGCACCGCGCGCGGCACGCATGAAGAGGATGAGCCATGAGAGGGATGCGGCAGTTCGTGTTGACGCTGCTGGTCGCGATTGTCGTCGTGATCGGCGCCGAGGTCGGCGTTGTCATGGCCGTGGGCAAAGAAGGGCTGCGGCGGCTGCCCGTCGTGGGGGAGCTCTTCACGGTGAGCGGGCCGACCCGGCCGGTCGAGCCGCCCCGGGACGCGCGGGTTGATGAAGTCGAAAAGATCCTCGCCAAGCTCAAAGAACAAGAGGCGGTGGCGGCCGACCAGCAGGACCGGCTCGCGCAGATGCGCGAGCTCAAGGCGGACGTCGCGGAGATCGAGCGCCGCAACCGGCTGCTGTTCGAGCGGATCAGGCAGCTCTACCCGATCATCGCGCAGGAGCGGCAGGACACGCTCGAGCTGCTGGCGAAGAAGTATGAGAAGACGTCGCCGGTGACGGTGGCGCAGATTCTCGACGGCATGACGGACCACGAATGCGCCGAGCTGCTGCTGGTGATGAACGATCGCGCGTCGGCCAAGGTGCTCGAGGCGTTCGGCACGATGGGCGAGAGCCGGATCGAGCAGGAGCGCAACCGCACGCGCTCGACCAAGATCAACCAGCTCATGCGCGATATGCTTTTGGTTTCGGACGAGAACGCGAAGCTCTTCACGCCGCCGTAGGGGCGGCGGCATTTTCTTCCGCTGCGCGGGCAGATCGTTCCTGTCCAGGCGCGGCCCCATTCCCGCCCCCGTTTTGTGCGGCCGGTCGTGGTCGCGTCGCTTCGTCTCTGTTGGCTTGCCGTGCAGCGTGTCCCTTCTTTCCGGTTGCTCGGGCTGGAACGGCAAATGCGTCTCGGCGTTTCCGGGCGAGAACTGTGGGTACACAACTTGCTCATCGGTGGTGCGCGCCCGTGTGGGGCGCGTGTGCACGCATTGAGGAAGCGCTCAGGGAACGCATGGAGAACGCACCGGTTATCATCAATGGCTCGCTTACCGTCGGGCCCATGCCCGCGGAACGCGCCGGCCGAGGCCAGACGCCTGCGAGCGATTTCCTGATGGTATTGCTCGAGGGCCTCGGCCGGGGCCCGGCGGGACGCGAAGCGGTGAAGCGGGGGCGCCCGTGGCTGGGGACGGACTCGCTGTGTGATTCGTTTTTCGGCGCGTCGCGCGAGGTGGTCAGGACGGAGCCGGCCGCCCTGCCGGCGGAGGCGCCTCTGGCGGAGGCGCCTTTGGCGGAGGCGCCTTTGGCGGAGGCGCGCCTGCGGGAGGCGCGCCTGGTAGAGGCGCCGCCGGCAGAGACCGTTCAATGGGCGGACACGCGCCGGAAAGAGGCGGACACGCGCCGGGAAGAGATCGAGGAGCCGGTCGAGCTGGAGGGCGAGGCCCAAGGCCCCGTCGGCGAGGCGACAGCGGGCCCGAAGGCGCGCGCGAACGAGGCGCGGGCGAGCGAGGCGGGCGCGAGCGAGGTGTGCGCGAACGACGCGCCTGCGCCCGACGCGCCTGCGCCCGAAGCGGGAGAGGCAGACGAGCCCGATGCGGAAGGGCCTGTCGAGGGCGACCGCGAGGAGGCCGCGGGCAACGCGGCTCGTTCCCGCACGTCCGGCAGTGACGCCGACGCCGACACCGACGCCGGTCGCGAGTTGGAGGCTGCCGCTGGCTCTCGCACCGAGGGGGAGGAGCTGGCGGTGGATCCTCTCGGCAAGGAGGCGCCCGATGAGGACACAAGCGCCATCCCGACGAGCGTGCCCGGTGATTTGCACTCGCCGCGGGTGATGCCGGCGCCGGCTACGCCGTCCGGCACGCCGGCTGAAGCGGGTGAGGGCGCGCCGGAGCGCGCGCCGGAGGCTGCGCCGGTTGTCGTTGTCGAAGGCGAGGGCCTTGTGCTCCAGGCCCCGGGCGCGCCCGAGCCGTCGCCCGTTGTGCTGCTGTCCGCTTCCGCCGATGCCGTCTCGGGCGCGGTGTGGTCGTCGGGCGCCGACGGCGCGGAGACAGGCGCGGATGACGAGGCGGCGAACGCGTTCAGCGGCGGGATGGGCCCGCTGCAGGCCCTGGCGGCCCCGGAGGGTGACATCGTCGAGAAGCTCGACGCGGCCTTTGACGAGATCCTCTCGGCAACGCCGCTGCCGCGCACCCTGCAGGCGCGCATCGAGCTTGCGCGTTCGATCGGCCGCCAGGTGATCCGCGACGCGGTGGTCAGCGTGAGGAACGGCCGGATGGAGGTGGTGCTGCAGTTGCGGCCGCCCGGGCTCGGCTCGGTGCGCATGCAGCTCGGCGTGGAAGGCAAGACCGTTTCGGCGAAGCTCAGCGTTGACAACGCGCTGGTGCGCGAGGTGGTCGAGCACTACCTGCCCCAGCTCCGCTCGGTGCTGCGGCAGGAGGGGTTCATCCTCGATCGGTTCGAGGTCTCGGTGCGCGCTCGGGACGGCGGCGACTCGTGGGCCTCCGCGCAGGCCGACGGGCAGGGCCGGGGCGAGGGGCGCGCGAGCATGGGGGGGCGCGATGAGTTGCCCGGCGAAGGCACGGACGAGGCGACGGCCGGTATCGAGGCGCGCGTGGCGTCCGTCCATGACGGAACTGTTGACTATCTGGCGTAGAGGACGGCTGAGCCAGGCCTCAGGAGTGAGCGATGGAACTGCCCGCATCCTATTATGTGGCACCTGCGGAGGCGACCCAGTACGGGTTGACCGCGGCGTCGAGCGACGCGCGCGCGCTGGATAAGCACGACTTTCTCAAGCTGCTGGTGGCGCAGCTTCGCTACCAGGACCCGCTGCAGCCGCTCGAGAACGCGGAGTTCATGTCGCAGCTCGCGCAGTTCAGCACGCTCGAGGAGCTGCAGAACCTGAGCGCGGTGTTCGAGGAGTCGGCGTTCGCGCAGAGGCTGAGCCAGGCCGCGGGCATGATCGGGCTGCGCGCGCGCGTGTACGACCCGGTGTCGGGGGAGCCGGTCACGAGCTCGATCACGGGGGTGACGCTCCAGGACGGCGACGTCAGCTTCATCATCAACGAGATCGCCTACCGGTTCGAGGACATCATCGAGATCTACGGCGCGCAGAGCGCGATCGAGAACCAGGTCGAGTACGGCCTCGGACTGATCGGCAAGACGCTCACCGTCACGGACACCGACGGCGCGACGCACACGGGCTACGCGTGGGCCGTCGAGGTGCACGAGGGCGAGGTCTTCGTGCGCGTCGGCGACGAGGGGCGCTTTCCGCTCGATGAGATCACCGAGGTGAGTGAGCCCGGGCCCGGCGCGTTGAGTGCGGGAGAGATCGCCGAGGCCGCGGGGCTTATCGGTCAGTACGGCACGGTGACGCACCCGGAGACGGGCGATCTCGTCGAGGGCGTGATCGAAGGCATCGCGTTCAGCCCGAACAGCGGGGTGCACGTGACGATCAACGGGGGCCATTACAGCACCTCGGACATCGTGGAGATTGTGCCGAGCACGTAGCACGGGGTCCGCCGCGTGCGGCCCGCAGGGAGAGGGGCCGTGCGCCGCGGCTGTATGAAACATTGAACCGGAGTTGGGCGAACAGGGACGGGCGTCGAACTCGGGCCGTCGTCGGACGGCGCTAAAGGAGGACTCGAGATATGTTGCGCTCGCTATTTACGGGCCTGACCGGCCTGAGGAGTTCCCAACTCGGCATGGATGTCATCGGCAACAACATTGCCAACGTCAACACGGTGGGTTTCAAGGGGTCTCGCGCGACGTTCAAGGAGACGTTGTTGCAGACCATCCGCTCGGCGTCGTCGGGCGGCACGGACACCGGGGGCATCAACCCGATGCAGGTGGGTCTGGGTGTCACGGTGGGCAGCGTCGACCGGAACGTGATGCAGGGCGTGCCGCAGATCACGAACCGGGAGACGGATTTCGCGATCGAGGGCAACGGGCTGTTCATCCTGGAAGACGGGTCGGGGCGCTATTATTCACGTGCGGGCAACTTCGACGTGGATAACAGCGGCTACCTCGTCTCGGCGTTCAACGGCTACCGGGTGCAGGGCGTGATGGCGGTCGACGGCTCGATTCCCGCCGCGGCGGCGCTCGCCGACATTCGCATCCCGTACGACACGGTGCTGGCGCCCAGCGCCACGACCCAGCTCGAGTTCGGCGGCAACCTGAACGCGGGCGCCGGGGTGGGCGACACCTACGAGACGGGCGTGGACATCTACGATGACAAGGGCGGCAGCACGGCGCTGACGGTCACGTTTCTCAAGACCGACAGCGACATGTGGGACGTCTCGCTCGACGTGGCCACGGGGACCGACCCGACCGGTTTCGAGACGCTTCGCTTCAATGCCGACACGGGCCTGATCTCGGGGACCAGCTCGTTCAACTTCAACTGGACGCCGTACGGCGCGAGCACGCCGCTTACGCTTGCACTCGACTTCGGCACCGCAGGCCAGGCGGACGGGATTACGCAGTTCAGCACGACCGCGTCGGCGACGGTGAGCGACCGGGACGGCTACACCTCGGCGAGCCTGCAGCGGTTCGCCGTGGCTGAAGACGGGGTGTTCACCGGCATTTTCTCGAACGGCGAGCAGCGGGCGCTTGCCCAGGTGTATCTGGCGAACTTCAACAATCCGGCGGGGCTCGATGACCTCGGCGGCGGGCTGTTCCTCGAGTCGGCCAATTCCGGGCTTGCCGTTATTGGCCCGGCCGGCGCCGGGGCCAACGGCGCGATCCTGCAGGGCACGCTCGAGATGTCGAACGTGGACCTGGCCGAGGAGTTCACGAACATGATCGTCACGCAGCGGGCCTACCAGGCGAACGCGCGCGTGATCTCGACCGCCGAGGATCTCTTGACTGAGCTGATGAACCTGAAGCGATAGGCGCGGGATGGGACGCATCCTGCGTAAAGGATAGACGCCGGCATGATTCGACTGACGCGGCTGGACAAGACGGAACTGTGCATCAACCCGGACCTGCTGCGGAGCGCGGAGGCGGTCCCGGACACGATGATCACGCTCACGACGGGTGAGCGGCTCTACGTGTCCGAGAGCCTCGAGGAGGTGCGGGCGCGGTTCGTGGCGTACCAGCGTGCGATCCACCGGCAGGCGGTGCAGGACGTGATCGCGGCGTCGGTGCCGCTGGCACGCGACGGGGCGACGGCGGAGCGGGCGGCGCCGGGCGGGCGGCAACAGCACGGGGCGAGCTAGGCCATGGACATCACGACCTTCATCGGCATCGTGCTGGGTTTCGTCCTGGTGGGCGGCGCCATCGCGATGGGCACCGGCGCGGCGGGGTTCCTGAATTTTCCCGCCATGCTTATCACGATGGGGGGCACGCTCGCGGCGACGCTGATTGCGTTCTCGCTCCGGGAGATCAGGAGCGTGATCGCGGTGACGCGCAAGGCGTTCTTCCACCGGCGGGACAACATCCCGGGGATCATCAAGACGATGCTTCGGTTCGCGCTCAAGGCGCGGCGCGAGGGGATCCTGGCGCTCGAGAGCGAGATGGACACCGTGAGAGACCCGTTCATCGTCAAGAGCCTGCAGCTTGCCATAGACGGCACGTCGCCCGAGATCATGGAGGGGGTGCTGCGCACGGAGGTGCGGCGGATCGAGGAGCGGCACGCGCTGGGCCAGCGCCTGCACCGGACGATGGGGCTGTTTGCGCCGGCGTTCGGCATGATCGGCACGCTCATCGGACTGGTCAAGATGCTGCAGAGCATGAACGATCCGTCCACGCTCGGGCCGGGGATGGCGGTGGCGCTGATTACGACGTTTTACGGGGCGCTGGCGGCGAACCTGGTGTTCCTGCCGATCGCGGCGAAGCTCAAGATGCGGTCGGAGCAGGAGGTGTTGGTCAAGGAAGTCATCATCGCCGGCATCCTCTCGATTCAGTCCGGCGACAACCCGCGCATCGTCGAGCAGAAGCTGCAGGTGTACGTCTCGCCGAGGGCGCGGACGAACGCGCTGGAGGAGGTCTCCCGTGCTGAGCGGCGGGCCCAGGCTTAGGGCGAACAAGGAGGACGAACTGGCGCGGGGCGCCCCGGCGTGGATGGTCACGTTCGGCGACATGATGACCCTGCTGCTGACGTTCTTTGTGGTGCTGGTGTCCATGTCGGTGATTCGCGAGGAGCAATTCGAGGCGGCCAAGAAGTCGCTCAGGGAAGTGTTTCTGTACGGCTACTGGCGGCCGACCCGAACGCCGATCGAGTCGCGCCGGGAGTCGCTCGATCCGGACCGGACGAGCCGCGACATCGGGGACCGCGGCCCCGACGTCACCGATCTGGCGGCGGTGCAGCGTATCCAGCAGCAGATTGATTCGCGGTTGGACGAGATGGGCCTGGGCGGCCTGGTCACCACGAGTATGAATGCCCGGGAGGTGCGGATCCGGATTCCGGACCGGGTGCTGTTCGGCGTGGATTCGGCCCAGATCGAGGACCTGTATGCGTTCGAGGTGCTCTACGGGATCGTGCAGGTGCTGGGCGAGATGGACTACTGCATCAATATCGAGGGACACACGGCGGACCGGGACGTCGTGGGCGACGAGTTCAAGGACCTGTGGGAGCTCTCGACTGAGCGGGCGCTCACGGTGCTGCGTTACTTCGAGGAGAACGGGATCGCGCCCGCGCGGCTCTCCGCGATCGGTTGTGGGCCGAACCGCCCGGTCGGGGACAACGGCACGTTTTCGGGCCGGGCGCTCAACCGCCGGGTTGAAATCGTGGTCAGGGATATAACGCCAGGAGACGTTCAACAGCGGTCCGGCCGGGGCCGCGGGAGGTAGACAATGCCGGTTGAGAGATTCAGCGCAGAGGAGGAAACGAGGAGCAGCGGGGGGCCGTCGGTCCGGACGGATGAGGGAGTTCTCAACACCCGCCCGAGTCGAGGGTTGGCTGAACGGCTGAAGTTTCCTGCCGGCGTCGGGGTCGCTGTGGCTGCCCTGATCCTAGCATGGTTCTTGCTCACCGAGCACCGGGGCCGGCCGGGCACCAGCCCGCCCCAGGGCACCGGCACCATGGTGGTGCTCGATCCGCAGCGGGTCAACCTTGCTGAGCCCGGCACGAGCCTTGACGTGCGGATCGTGTTCGAGGCGTCGTCGCCCCGGTTCGCGGCCGTGCTGCGGACGCGCACGGCGCAACTGGCCGACATCGCCATCACGGTCATTAACGGCAAGACGATCGAGGACCTCGATACTGATGTGGAGCGGAACCGGTTGAAGCGGGAGCTGGCGGACGCCGCCGGCCGGTACCGGTACCTGGGCTCGAACGATGCGGACGTCGCGGATGATGCGCACATAGCGAACGTACACTTCACGCGTTTCTATTATAGAACGGACCATGTGGAAGACGACACACCGTAACCTGCGCGAGAGCGTCGGCGCCGAGCCGCCCGATGCGTACGGCGCAGACGAGACGTCGGGCGCCGGTCTCGGCGCGCTCTTGCCGAAGAAGCTGCTCGTGGTGCTCGTCGTCGGGCTGGCGCTTGCCGGCGGCGGGATCGGCGCGGCGAAGTTTCTCGGGCAGCGCGGCGGGACGCATCCGAAGAAGGTGGTCGCGCCGCTCACGATGGAGTTCTCGGAACTCGTGGTGAACATTGACGTCCCGGGCTTGACGCGCGTGTTGCACTGCGTGATTCACGTCGAAGTGGACGATCCCAAGGCGATCGAGGAGCTGAAGCTGCGCGAGGTGGCTTTCCGCGACGTGATCCTCAACATCCTGCGGTCGAAGACGCTCGATGATCTCAAGTATCCGGGCGAGAACGCGATCAAGCGCCAGATCCGCGACCGTTTCAACCGGATGTTGACCCGGGGAACCGTGGTCGAAGTGTATTTCAAGGAGTTTTTGGTCCACTAACGACGGGCAAGGGTTCGAGGGGCGTGTCGGACATTCTGTCACAGGAAGAGATTGATGCCTTGCTGGGCGCGGTGGCGACCGGCCAGGTGAAGGTCAACGAGCAGGAGCGCATCGTGCTCGACAAGGCCGCGGTGGCGCCCTACGACTTTCGCCGGCCGAAGCTCATCAGCAAGGAGCAGATGCGCACGCTGCAGATGGTGAACGACACGTTCGCCAAGTCGTTCGGCAACACGCTGTCGCTGTACCTGCGGACGATCGTCAACGCGAACCTGGCGCTCGTCGAGCAGTTCACGTACGGCGAGTTCATCATGAGCCTGCCGAACCCGACGTGCGTGTCGATCTTCAGCATGGAGCCGCTCGAGGGCCTGTCGATCCTGGAGATCAACCCGGTGCTCGTGTTCGTCATTGTTGACCGTCTGCTCGGCGGGAGCGGCCAGCCGCCGAAGGAGATCCGCGAGCTGACCGAGATCGAGAATGAGATCATCCTGACGGTGATCAACATGGCGCTCGAGAAGTTCCAGGAGACGTGGAAGCACGTGACGGAGCTGCACTGCAGGCTCGAGGGCCGCGAGTCGAACCCGCAGTTCGCGCAGATCACGACGCTGACGGAGAACGTGCTTTTGATCACGCTCAACGTGGAGATCGGCGAGAACACCGGCATGGTGAGCCTGTGCATTCCGATTGCGACGCTGGCGCCGGTGCTCGGGCAGCTCAGCGCGCAGAAGTGGATCGGGGCCGGCACGGGCAAGGACGCGACGGGGACGCAGTGCGAGGAGTTTCTGGAGGACACGGAGGTGGAGCTGCAGGCGGTGCTTGGCGCCTCGGGGATGACGCTGAGCGAGCTGGTCAGCCTGCAGCAGGGCGACGTGGTGGTGCTGAACAGGCACGTGGGCGAAGACGTGGTGCTCAATATCGAGAACGCGCCGAAGTTCCGCGCGAAACCCGGGCTTGTGGCCGGGCGGCGCGGCGTCGAGGTTGTTCGTGCACTCGGCGGGCGAGTCGGCCGATAGCAAAGGAGAAGGGACCATGGGCGACAACGAATTGTCCCAGGACGACATTGACGCACTGTTCAACAACGCCGAGACGCCGCCGCAGACCGGGGCCGCGGGACCTGCCGGGCCCACGCCCGCCCAGCCGAGCGACCCGGCACGGGTCCGCCGGCCGGCGGCGGCGGACGCCTCAGTCAGCGTGATGTCGCCGCCTGTTGAGAAGGAACCGGTGGAGGCGCGGCCGGTGGAGTTCTCGCAGCTTGCCCCGTCGGGTGAGCCGGGCGAAGTCCGGAAGATAGACTTTCTGCTCGACGTGCCGGTGACGGTCACCGTCGAGCTCGGGCGCACGGCAATGGTGATCCGCGACGCGCTCAGCCTCGGCAGCGGCTCGGTGGTGGAGCTGAACAAGCTCGCCGGTGAGCCGGTGGACCTGCTGATCAACAACAAGCTGGTGGCGCGGGGCGAGGTCGTGGTGGTGAACGAGAACTTCGGCGTCAAGGTCATCGACATCGTCTCGCCCGAGGAGCGCCTGCGCTACCTCCGATAGGGCGGGTGTTCTCGCGTCGAGAAACCCGACAAACACCCCTGCCTTATCGCATTTCCCGACGGCAAAATCTTCCCGTTCCACTCCGGCTTTCCGTTCCCCGGACTTTCCTCCGTTGGTACAGGACTTGCTCATTCCTGCCGGTGGAGGGGCAAAAACGTCCGCTGCTGCGAAGGGAAGGAGGCCGAGATGCTGCACACGCTGTCATGGCTGGTTGCCGTCCTGGTCGTCGTGCCGGTCGCGTCTGCGCCGGAAGGCGTCGGCGCTGGGGACAGCGAGGCCGTCGCCGCCGATAGCGAGGCTGTTGCCGCGGACGGCGAGGCTGTCGCCGGGGACGACGGGGGGGCTGCTTCCGCTGAGGCGGGTGAGGCGGCGGGGGCCAAGGACACGGCCGAGGACACGGCCGAGGAGACGGCTGAGGAGACGGCCAAGGAGACGGGGGACTTTCTCTCCTACAAGGAGGCGGCGCCGTATCCCCGGCGGAGCTTCGGGAGTCTGATGGTTCGGCTCGTGCTCTCGATGGCCGTCATCCTCGGTCTGATCTACGGGGGGTTGATGCTCGTGCGGGTCCTGGCGCGCAAGACCAAGGCGGCGCCCAAGGCCGAGAAGCTCGTGCGCATCGTGGACCGCGCGATGCTCGACCAGAAACGCGCCATCTATCTCGTCAAGGTGGTTGATCGCCTGCTGGTGGTCGGTGTCGGGACGAACGACGTCCGCACGCTGGCCGAGATCCACGACGAGACGGTGGTCGAGAACGTGCAGGACGTGGAGTTCACCGGCCATCTGCAGTCGCTCATCGGGCGGCTGGCCGGACGCCAGAGCTGAGGCGTGCCCGTGACATGACACGAACGCTGAAGACATGGGCTGTGGTGGTAGCGCTCGGGCTGAGCGTGCTCGCGGCGGCCCCCGCGCACGCCGCCTCGCCCGTGAAGGTGACCGTTGACCTTGGCGAGGACGGGGGCCGGGCGCAGGTGAGCACCGGGCTGCAGCTCGTGGCGTTGCTGACCGTGCTGTCGATCGCGCCGGCGCTGCTGATGCTGCTCACCTCGTTTACGCGCATCGTCATCGTGCTTTCGTTTCTGAGGCGCTCGCTCGGCACGGGCTCGCAGCCGTCGAACCAGATCATCGTGGGGCTGGCGTTGTTCCTGACGTTTTTCATCATGGCGCCGGTATGGCAGAAGGTGCATGCCGAGGGCGTGCGGCCGTACATGGCGGAGGAGATCGGCGCGCAGGAGGCGCTTGAGAAGGGGCTCAAGCCCGTTCGGGATTTCATGTGGAGCCAGACGCGCGAGAAGGACCTGGCGCTGTTTGTCCACGTCTCGGCCATGGAGCGGCCGGAGAAGATAGACGACGTGCCGACGCATGTGCTCATCCCGGCGTTCGTGCTCAGCGAGCTGCGCACGGCGTTCACGATGGGGTTCGTGCTGTTCCTGCCGTTCCTGGTGATCGACATGGTGGTGGCGAGCGTGCTGCTTTCGATGGGCATGATGATGCTCCCGCCGGTGATGGTCTCGCTGCCGTTCAAGATCCTGCTCTTCATTCTGGTGGACGGGTGGTACCTGCTGGTGAGCTCGCTGGTGGCGAGTTTCGGCACGGGGTAGCGACTTCAAGCGACACGGAGGCACGAGAAGACGATGACGCCCGAGCTGATAGTGACGTTGATGAAGCAGACGCTGTACACCGTGCTGCTGGTGGCGGGCCCGCTGCTGGCGGCGGGGCTGATCATCGGCGTCGTGGTGAGCATTTTTCAGACGGTGACGCAGATCCGCGAGATGAGCCTGACGTTCGTGCCGAAGATCATCGGCGTGATGGTCGTGCTCCTGATCTTCGCGCCGTGGATGGGCGCGACGCTCATCAACTTCACGATAAGCCTGTTTCGGCACATGCCCCGGTTCGTGCACTAGGCGCGGGGCGACGAGGGACTTCAAGGGCTCGATGATGCATGCAGCTCGACGGGTGGCTGACAGCGCACGTGCAGATGTTCATGCTGGTGTTTTTCCGGGTGATGAGCCTGTGCCTGATCGCGCCGATTTTCGGCAACCGGTCCGTAGGCCCGCGGATCAAGGTCGGCCTCGGGTTCTTCGTCGCGTTGATCTTGATGCCGCTGCTCATGCGGGCGGAGCCGCCGCCGGTGCGGGCGTGGTCGGCGCTGCCTTTGCTCATCATCGGCGAGTGCTCGGTCGGGTTCATGATCGGGCTGATCTCGAGCCTGCTCTTCGCGGCGACGCACCTCTCGGGCGAGATCCTGGGGCGGCACATGGGGTTCGGCCTGGCGCGTCTGATCGACCCGGAGTTCGGGAACCAGACGTCGGTGGTGGCGCAGTTCGAGAACCTGGTGGCGCTGATGCTGTTCCTGGCCATCAGCGGGCACCACTTGCTGGTGCTGGCGCTGTGCGACAGTTTCGAGATCGTGCCGCTGGGCGGGGTGCGGTGCGAGTCGGCGATGGCGATGGAGCTGGTGCGGATCACGGGGCGGATTTTCCCGGTGGCGATCAAGATCACGGCGCCGGCGTTCGTGATCCTGATGGTGACGACGGTGGTGGTGGGGCTGGTGGCGCGGTGCGTGCCGCAGATGAACGCGCTCATCGTCGGGCTGCCGCTCAAGGTGGCCGTGGGGCTCATCGGGCTGGCGGCGTGCGTGCCGATGTTTTCGTACGTGTTCGAGAAGATGCTGCGGGTCGCGCACGCGGACGTGTACACGATGCTCGAGCAGATGCACTGACGCGCAGGCTGAATGATGGCCGACGAGGACAAAGAGGCACGCACGGAGAAAGCGACGCCCAAGCGGCGCACGGAGGCGCGCGAGAAGGGCAACGTCGCCCAGAGCCCCGAGGTGGGCACGAGCGTCGTGCTGCTGCTCGGCCTGATGTGCCTGTGGCTGGGCGGCTCGTTCATGACGGGGCAGCTTCGCGAGTTCATGCGGGCCACGTTCACGGGTTACGCGAGCGTCGAGATCACGCCGTCGAGTGTGCAGCAGATGCTCGTGAGGACGACGACGCGGGTCGCCGTGATGATTGCGCCGCTGATGCTGGTGCTGCTCGTGGCGGCGTTCGGGTCGTCGTTCGTGCAGTTCGGCTTCCTGTGGTCGCCGCAGGCGCTCAAGCCGAAGTGGAGCCAGATCCGGCCGAAGCTGAGCAAGTTGAACCTGTTGAGCAAGGACAAGCTGGTCGATCTGGCGGTCGCGGTGGGCAAGATCACGCTGATCAGCCTCGTGGCGTACTGGTCGCTCAGCGCGTACCTGCCCCGGTTCCTGCCGCTGATGGACCAGTCGGTGGCGGAGATTGCGGCGTTCACCGTCGGGGTGGCGCTGCGCGTCGTGCTGCGGATCGTGCTGCTGCTCATGGTGCTTGGCGTGCTCGACTACCTGTGGAAGCGGCATCGGCGCGAGGAGAAGCTCAAGATGACCAAGCAGCAGGTCAAGGACGAGCGCAAGAACATCGAGGGCGACCCGATGATCAAGGGGCGGATCCGCGGCCTGCAGCTCAAGTCGAGCATGCAGCGCATGATGCGCGACGTGCCGAAGGCCGACGTGGTGATCACCAACCCGACACACTACGCGATCGCGTTGCGCTACGAACCCGAGACAATGCCGGCGCCGCGCGTGGTGGCCAAGGGCGCGCGTCTGCTGGCCGAGCGGATCATGGAGCTGGCGGGCATGCACCACGTGCCCGTGGTGCAGAACGCGCCGCTGGCGCAGGCGCTCTACAAGTCGGTGGAGGTCGGCGGCTACGTGCCGGTGGCCTTTTACCATGCGGTGGCCGAGGTGCTCGCGTACGTGTTCGCGATCGGGCGGGCGCGCCAGGGCGTGCCGGTCGGGGCGACGCCGTAGAGGCGGCCGTACTGAGTTCGAGTTAGAGGGACGTGATGTTGGGAGCGGTCCGGGAGTCAAAGCTCGCGAAGTTCGGCAACGTCGGGCTTGCCGTGGGCATTGTCGGCGTGCTGATCGCCATCATTATCCCCTTGCCGAGCGGGATGCTCGACATCCTGCTGACGGTGAACATCACCTTCTCGGTGCTCGTGCTGCTCGTGGTGGTGTACAGCGAGCGCAGCCTCGACATGTCCATCTTTCCGTCGCTGCTGCTGTTTGCCACGCTGTTCCGGCTGTCGCTCAACGTGGCGACGACGCGCCGGATCCTGCTCGACGCCCAGCCGGGGCGGGTGATCGAGGCGTTCGGCAACTTCGTCGTCGGCGGCAACTACGTGGTGGGGGCGGTCATCTTCCTGATTCTGATTGTGATTCAGTTCGTGGTCATCACGAAAGGCGCGAGCCGGATCGCGGAGGTGGCGGCGCGCTTCACGCTCGACGCGATGCCGGGCAAGCAGATGGCCATCGACGCGGACCTGAACACGGGGCTCATCACCGAGGACCAGGCGCGGGCCCGACGCCAGCAGATCGGGCGGGAAGCCGACTTCTACGGCGCCATGGACGGTGCGAGCAAGTTCGTGCGCGGCGACGCGATCGCGGGCCTGATCATCACGGTGGTCAACGTGCTCGGCGGCCTCGCGATCGGCGTGTTCCAGCTCAAGATGGCGGTCGGCGCGGCGGCGCAGCGCTACACGCTGCTCACGATCGGCGACGGCCTCGTGGCGCAGATCCCCTCGCTCATCATCGCGACCGCGGCGGGCGTGCTCGTGAGCCGGGCGGGCTCAGCGGAGAAGAGCATCGGTGAGGACCTCACGTCGCAGTTGCTCCAGAAGCCGCGCGCGCTGCTTGTGACGGCGGGCGTGCTCGGGTTTTTCGCCGTCATGCCGGGCCTGCCCGCGCTGCCGTTCCTTTTGCTCGCCGTCGGCACGGGCGTGACGGGCTACCTGGTGCACCGTGCGCAGAAGCACACCGAGCAGGCGGTCGAGGCGGAGGAAGCCGGCAAAGCAGAGGTCCCGGAGGGCGAGCGCGTCAAGCGCCTGCTGCACGTGGACCCGATGGAGCTCGAGATCGGCTATGGGCTGATCCCGCTCGTGGACCCGTCGCAGGGCGGGGATATCCTCGACCGGATCACGATGCTGCGCCGCGAGTTCGCCGGGGAGCTGGGTTTGGTCGTGCCGCCGGTCCGCATCCGGGACAACCTCCAGCTCGAAGCGAACAACTACCGGATCAAGATCGAGGGCTCGGCCGTGGCCGGCGGGGAGCTGATGGTGGGGATGTACATGGCGCTCAACACGACGGGGGCGACCGAGGAGGTGCAGGGCATCGCGACGGTCGAGCCTTCGTTCGGGCTGCCCGCTGTGTGGATCAGCGACGCGCAAAAGGCCCGCGCCGAGGCGCTGGGCTACACGGTGGTGGACGCGTCGAGCGTGCTGGCCACGCACATCTCCGAGACGATCAGGCAGTACGCGGGCGAGCTGCTGAGCCGGCAGGCGGTGCAGGAGCTGCTCGACCAGGTGAAGAAGGACTACCCGGTGCTGGTCGAGGAGCTGGTGCCGAACGTGCTCGGCGTCGGGCAGGTCCAGCGCGTGCTGCAGAACCTGCTGCACGAGCGGATCAGCGTGCGGCAACTGCCCACGATCCTCGAGACCCTTACCGACTATGGCGCGTTGACCAAGGACGTGGACGTGCTCAGCGAGTACGTACGCCATGGGCTCGCGCGCGTGATCACGGGGCAATACGCCGACGCCGAGGGCACAATCAACGCCGTACTCATCGATCCGCAGGTCGAGCCGCAGCTCAGCAACTCGCTCCAGAAGACGGCGCACGGTTCGACGCTCGTGCTCGACCCGAATATGGGCCGCCGGCTGACCGAGGCGATCGGCCAGGCCGTGCAGCAGGCGACGGCCGTGGCGCCGACGCCCGTGGTGCTGTGCTCGCCGACGCTGCGGCTGGCCCTGAAGCGGTTCATCGAGCGCGAGCTGCCGAAGCTGGCGGTGTTGTCGTACAGCGACATCACCTCGGAGGCGGCGATCCAGTCAGTGGGTCTGGTACGGCTCGAGGCGGAGGTCGCGGCGGCGGCCGTGTGAGACGAGGCGCGTTGATAAACGGGAACGCACCGGCAGAGGACGGACACCGTGAAGGTCAAGCGATACACGGCGGCCACGATGCAGGAGGCCATTGACCAGATCCGCCACGACCTCGGGCCGAACGCCGTGATTCTCCATTCGCGCAAGGTGGGCCGCGGCGGCGTGATGAACCTGCTCGGCAAGCCGGTGATCGAGGTCACTGCCGCCGTGGACGAGGCGCCCGTGGCGGGGCCGGAGGCAGAGCCGTTGCCGGAGGCGAAGTCGTCGCCTGAAGCCGAGGGCCGGAACGGCGGCGCCGAGGAGGGCGTGGATCATCGCCTGGCGGCGTATCTGGACCTGTCCGGCCCCGGGGCCGGGGGACCCGTGACGTCCCGACGCGCCCGGATGGCCGGGGCCACGGGCGTGGTCGAGCAGTTTCAGCGCCGGCTGGTCGCCAACGACGTGGACGAGCTGCTGGCCGAGGCGCTCGTGCGCTCGGCGGTCGAGGACCTGCGCACGGCGGACGACGCGGGTCTCATCGCCCGATACATCGAGAAACGGATCGAGGGCTTCATCCGGGTCACGGGGCCCGTTACGTCCGGCGCGGGGAAGCCGAAAGTCGTCGCGCTCGTGGGGCCGACGGGCGTAGGCAAGACAACGACGGCGGCCAAGCTCGCGGCGCGGTTCTCCGGCGTCGAGCGCAAGCGCGTCGCGATCATCACGGCCGACGTTCTCCGGGTGGCGGGCGTGGAGCAGATGCGCGTGTACGCCAAGCTGCTCAAGGTGCCGGTCGACGTCGTGCTGAGCCCGACGGACCTGAACAGCACGATCGCCGGCCACAGCGACAAGGACCTCGTGATTATCGATACGGGGGGGCGGAGCCCGTACAACTGGATGCAGATCGCGGAGCTGTCGGGCTTCATGAGTGAGCTGCGGGAGGCGGAGGTGCATCTGGTCCTGAGTGCGGCCACACGGTGCAAGGAGAACCTGGCCGTGGCGGAGCAGTTCGCCGCGATGCGTTTCCACAGCCTGCTCTTCACGAAGCTGGATGAGACGAGAGATTACGGGTCACTTCTGACGGTGGCGGTGAAGTCGAAGCGTCCGATTTCGTATCTGACGGCCGGGCAAAACATTCCGGACGACATCGAGCCGGCTTCGTCGGCGAAGTTGGCACGAATGATTCTAGGTACTGAGCTGGAACGGGTGGCCGGACAGCCGGCCACTGGTCAGATGGCCACCGGGTAGCCGGCTCGACCTGCCTTCCGGCCGTAAAGCATTGAACCGTATGCACTAATTGGGGGTCTGTCGCTGGTCAAATGGCTGATGGATCGGCTTTGATGGCGCCTGCTCCGGCCGCTTCGTGCCGCCGGCTGGCGAGGGCGATTGCCTTCACGAGCGGCAAAGGTGGCGTGGGCAAGAGCAATATTGCCGCTACGATGGCCATTCTTCTGGCCCAGTGCGGCAAGCGGGTGCTTTTGGTGGACGGCGACCTGGGGCTGGCCAACATTGACGTGCTCTTCGGCGTCACGCCGCGGCTGACGCTGCAGCACGTGCTGCGCGGGGACCGGGGTGTCGAGGACGTGCTGATCGAAGGGCCGGCGGGGATCTCGATCCTGCCGGCGGGGTCGGGCTTGCAGGAGCTTGCCACGCTGGGGGAGGCGCGGCTCGAGGAGCTTCTGGCGGGGTTCCGGGGGCTCGACTCGACGATGGACTACATCCTGTTCGACACGCCGGCGGGCATCTCGTTGACGGTGACGGCGTTTTTGGAGCCGAGCGACCGGGTGGTGCTGGTGACGATGCCGGAACCGACGGCGCTGACCGATGCGTACGCGCTGGTCAAGGTGCTCTGGCGCCGGGGCCGCCGGGACGGGATCGGGGTGCTGGTGAACCAGGCGGGCGAGGCGCGGGCGCGGGCGATCTTTCACGGGCTGCGGCGGGTGGCCGAGCAGTTCCTCGACCAGGAGCTGGACTACCTTGGGCACGTCCCGCACGACCCGCTGGTCGGGGAGGCGGTGCGGCGGCAGCGGCCGGTGGCGCTGGCGTACCCGGACTCGCCGTTGGTGTCGGCGTTGCGCGCGATCGCGTTGAACTGGGTCAACAACCAGGCGGCCGTGTCGCCGGGCGGCATCGAAGCGTTCGCCCGGGAGGCGGCCGCGTTGATTACCGATGACGGCGATCCTCTATAAGCTGGCGATCGGCCTGGCCCTGGTGGCGTTCGCGGTGGTGGCGATCTCGTCGTCGCTGGCGGGGGCGTCGCTGATGAGCGTGATCACGCGCGGGGTCGTGGCGTTCGTCGTGTTCGGGGTGTTCGGGATCGTGGGACTGCGCGGCCTGGTGTCCCGGGTGATCGGCGACCTGGCCCGGCATGCCGAGGAGAAAGGGCGCCAGGACGAAGCGGCCGCGCGGGCGGCGCACGAAGGGGAGGAGAACTCCCCGCGAACGGAACAGGGGGGTGAGCAAGGGGCGGCGACTTGATGAGCAACGGCATTGAGACAGTCTGGCAGCAGTTTCTTGCGGACCGCAGCAATGCGGCGGCCAAGGACGAACTGATTCTGAACTACCTGCCGTTGGTGAAGTACGTGGCCGGGCGGCTTGCGATCACGCTGCCCTCGCACGTGGACACCAACGACCTGATCAGCTCGGGCGTGATCGGGCTCATCAGCGCGGTGGACAACTTCGAGCCGAAGTTCAAGACCAAGTTCGAGACGTACGCGATTATCCGGATCCGGGGCGCGATGCTCGATGAGCTCCGGGCGCTCGACTGGGTGCCGCGCTCGATGCGCGAGAAGTTCTGCGCGCTGCAGCGGGCGTATGCGGACCTCGAGCAGGAGTTCGGCCGGCCCGCACGCGACGATGAGGTGGCGGCCAAGCTCGGGATCAACGTGGACGAGCTGGGCGCACTGATGAACGAGGAGCGCTCGGTGGCGTTCCTGTCGTTGAACGAGCTGCTCAACCCGAATGACGACGACCGCAAGGCGGTGAGCATGATTGACTCGATCCACGACGAGAGCCAGCCGTCGCCGCTGGCCGCGGTGGACACGAAGGAGAAGCGGGGGGTGCTGGCGCAAGCGATCCAGGACCTGCCGGAGCAGGAACGGATCGTGATTGCGCTGTACTACTACGAGCAGCTCATGCTCAAGGAGATCGGCGAGGTGCTCGGCATTTCCGAGTCGCGTGTCTCGCAGATACACACGAAGGCGCTGACGCGGCTTGGTGGGAAGCTGCGGCGCTCCGAGTCGCCGGTGCGGGCGCTGGCGCGTGCCGGCCAGGTGGGCAAGGAGTAGTCGCGCGGCCGGGGCCGCAGGCCGGCAGGGGCCGCAGGGCGGCAAGGGGCCGCAGGGCGGCAAGGGGCCGCAGGGCGGCAAGGGGCCGCAGGGCGGCAAGGGGCCGCAGGGCGGCAAGGGGCCGCAGGGCGGCATGGTGCCGACATGGTTGAACCGGTCAATTACCAGCATACGCTCGCCCGCACGCAGATCGCCGAGCAGATGCAGGAGACGGCGAAGGAGCAGCACATCGGCGACAAGCAGGCGTTTGCCGCCGAGCTCGACAAGCTCGAGAAGGTCCGCGAGAAGCAGGTCCAGCACGCCGAGCAGGACCAACAGGGGGTCAAGGTGCGCGACGGGGAGGGCAAGAAGCACGCACGCGAGGGCCAGGAACGTGAGGCCCCGGACGAGGACACAAAGGAACGGGGCGAGGAGTCGGCCCCTTCGCCCGAGCGGGTCACGGACGATCCCGACCATCACATAGACATCACCGCGTAATGACCGGCCGGGAGGAAGTCGCATGAGATTCCGAGCATTCTGGGTCGTTCTGACCGCGGCGGCGTGCCTGCAGACCGCGTGCTTCGAGACCACGCGGCGGCGGGCGCGGCTGACCTTCTCGCCGCAGCACGCAGTCACGAACTGGTCGCGCGACGCACGCTTCGACGCGCTCGGCATCCGGCGCGTGGCCGTGTTGCCGTTTGTTGACCGGAGCCGCTACGCGGAGGCGTCGGAGCGGCTGACGGAGGCGTTCGCGCTCGAGCTGAGGAAGACGAGGCGGTTCGACGTGACGGCGCCCCGGGTTGACATGCCGATCGCGCGGCTGGCGGCGGCGCGGTCGAAGTTCGACGCGGTCGAGGCGCGGTTGCTCGGCGAGACGCTCAACGTGGATGCGGTGGTCGTGGGCGAGATCGTCGAGTACGAGCCGTACAGGCCGGTGGCCATCGGCCTGCGGGTGTTCATGATTGACGCGCGCACCGGGCGCGTGGTGTGGACCGTTGACGAGACGCTCGACACGAGCGAGCTGGCGGTCGCGAACCTGGCGCGGCAGTACTACTACGACGTGGTGGATCCGGGGGCGTCGGAGCTGCTCGAGGACCGGGTGCTGCTGTCCATGCGGACGTACGCGCGGTGTGTCTGCTACCACTTCGTGCGGACGCTCGACCGGCCGCTGTCGGCTAGTTCGCAGCCGGCGGGAGCTTCTTCAGGCGGTCCTTGACCTCGTCGGCATGGGGCCCGTCGGGGGCCATGCGGAGATAGAGCGTATAGTCCGCCGAGGCCTTGTCGGAGATGGCGGCCCGCTCGTAGGCGAGGCCGCGGCGGTAGAAGTTTTCTGCATTGTCGGGCTCGTGCTCGACGGCTTCTGTATAGGCCTCGATGGCGCGGCGGTAGTCGTCCTTCGCCATGCAGGCGGCGCCGAGGTTTTTGCAGGCCGGCAGGTAGCGGGCATCGAGCTCGAGGGCTCTTTGATACGACGTGATGGCCGCGTCCGTGCGGCCGGCCATGAACAGGGCGTTGGCGAGGCTGTTGCGCGCCGGGGCGGTCTCGGAGAGGGCGACCGCCTCGACGAGCTGGACGGCCGCGTCGTCGTAGCGCTGCTGGCTGTAGCGGAGCAGGCCGAGGTTGTAGCGGGCGTCGAAGAGCGCAGGCTCGAGGGCGATGGCTTTCTCGAAGGCCTGGGCCGCGGCGTCGAGCTTGTTCGCGTGATAGAGCGCGGTGCCGAGGTTCGAGCGGAACAGCGCCTCGTCGGGCGCGTGTTTGACGGCCAGGGCGTAGGCGTCAACGGCCTCGCTGAGCCGGCCCTGCATGAAGTGGACGTTGCCGAGGTTGTTGTAGGCGCGGGCGTCGTCGGACTTGAGGCGGACGGCCGTGTTGAGCTGTTCGAGCGCCTCGTCGTAGCGTGCGGCTTCGAGCAGGGCCGTGCCGAGGTTGTAGTAGGCGCCCGCGTAGGCGGGGTTGACCTCGATGGCGCGCTCGTAGGTTTCGATGGCGCGGGCCGTGTCGCCGCGTCGCAGGTAGACGTTGCCGAGGTTGGTGTAGGCGGTGGCCGAGGCGGGCCGCATGACGAGCACCTGCTTGTAGGCCGCTTCGGCCTCGGCGAGCCGCCCGAGCTGCTCGTCGAGGTAGCCGATGCGGAACCGGACGTCGGCCGCCTCGGGCCGGAGCGAGGCGAGACGCTCGAGCGCGCGCACGGCCTGGTCGTAGTCGCCGGCGAGCTCGCAGGCGTGTCCGAGGCGCGCGTAGCCGAAGGTGGCGCCGGGCCGGAGCTCGGCGACCTTGGCGAAAGCGGCGATGGCCTCGGGGTAGTTGCCCTGGCTTTCGCGGACGCAGCCGAGGTTGTGCCAGCCGAGCGGCGAGTCGGGCCGCAGCGTGGTCACCTTGGTGAAGGCGCGCGCGGCGTCGTCGAGCTTGCCCTGCCGGAAGGCGAGGCAGCCGAGGTTGTTGTGGGGCGAGGCGAACCACGGCCGCTCGTCCACGGCCTGGCGGTAGCGCAGCGCGGCCTTCTCGGTGTCGCCCTCGAGGGCGAGCAGGCAGCCGAGGTTGTAGAGGGCGACGGCGTCGTGCGGGTGGCGGGTGACGAACTCGTCGAGCAGGACGAGGGCGTCGGCCCGTTTGTCCTGCGCGTTGAGCACGATGGCGAGGCTGTTGGCCGAGAGCGAGTGGTCGGGATCGGTTTCGAGCCCGGCGCGGTAGCGGGTCTCGGCCGTCTTGGTGTCGCCGGTGGCGAAGGCGATCTTGCCCTCGAGGTAGGCAAGGTCGGCGGTGCCCTTGATGAGGTCGCCGAGCGTCGCAGCGAGCCGCTTGGCTTCGGCGAGGTCGGACGCCTTCTGCTCGGCGAGGTAGTGCTCGAGGTGCGATCGCGCGAGCAGCAGCGTGGCGCGGGCGTTGCCGGGATCGGCCTTGAGGAGCGCGGTGAGCTCGGTGATCGCCTCGGCGTAGCGGTCGAGCTTGAAGTGCTCGAGCGCCTGCTCGTAAGCGTCCGCGCCGTCGGCGGCGTCGACGGCCGTGGCGGCGTGGACGCCCGTGGCCGGGAGCAGCGCGAGGAGAAACGCAACAAGAAGGTTTTCGGACTTCACCGGTCTGGCCCTCATTGAACGATTGCGGACCGATGTGCGGCCGCCGGCGTTGCTCGACGAGGAATGCGGCGCCGCACGGCGCACTGCTAGCACAGGCGGAGCGCGGAGTCAAACCGAATGTGGGCCGAGCGCAGGAGCGTGGCAGTGAAACAGGAGGCCGGCAGTGAAATCGTTTGACATCGTCTGTATCGCACAACACTCGTGGCACGGCGTGTGGGCGCGGCCGCAGCAGCTCATGAGCCGGTTTGCGCGCACGCACCGGGTGCTGTTTGTGCGGCCGATCTCGGTCGCGCACCTCCTGAGCAAGCCGAGCGAGCGCAACTGGAAGCCGTTTCGGTGGGTCGAGAGCAACCTGTGGGTGTATTCGCCGCTGATGCTTCCGTTCGGGCGGGCGATCCCGCTGGTGCGTCTGATCAACGAGGCGCGGATTCTGCGGCTTGTGCGGCGCCGGATCCGGCAGCTCGCGTTTCAAGACTTCGTGCTGTGGTTTTACGCGCCGATGTCGGAATACCTCGTCGGGCGGCTGGGCGAGGCGGCGGTGGTGTACGACTGCACCGATGCGTGGGAGCAGTTCGAGCGGACGCAGGCGTTTTGCGCCACGCGCGACCGGGTGCTCTCGGGCGAGGCCGACGTGCTGTTTGCGGGCACAGGCAAGGTGCACGAAACGCGGCGCGAATGGAACCCCAACTGCCACCTGTTCACCTGCGGCGTGGATTACGAGCACTTCGCCGGGCCGCCTGCGGCGCCGCCCGAGGAGCTGGCGAACATTCCGCGTCCGATCGTGGGTTACGCGGGGCTGATTGACGAGGCGCGCATAGACTGTGAGCTGCTCGACCGGATGGCGCGGGCGCATCCCGAGTGGTCCATCGTGCTGGTGGGCCCCGTGCAGGAGGGGGTGCTGATCCGCAACCTGCCCCACCCGAACGTGTACTTCCTCGGTCTGAAGCCGTACGCCGAGCTGCCGCGGTACGTGGCCGCGTTCGACGTGGCGATGGTCCCCTACAAGGTGGACAAGGCGACCCACAACATCAACCCGACGAAGCTGCTCGAGTACATGGCGGCGGGCAAGCCGGTGGTGTCGAGCGCGCTCGAGGAAGTGACACACTACTACCTCGATCGCCTGGCGATCGCCGAGGACCGGGCGGACTTCATCCGGTGCGTCGAGCGGCTGCTGGCCGGCGAGACGACGTTGCCGGTCGAGGCGAACCGGGCGCTGGCGGCCGACCGGTCGTGGGAAAGCGTCACTACTGACATGCTGGACCTGGTGGAACAGAAGCTATGAGCGTGCCCTTTGCCCAGATTGAGCCGACCACGGTCTGCAACCTGCGCTGTGCGATGTGCGAGCGCGACCGGCTGGAGACGGTCGGCCACATGGGTCTGGCCCAGTTCGAGCACATTCTCGACGAGCTCGACGGGCTGCAGGCCGTCAAGCTCCAGGGGCTCGGCGAGCCGATGCTCAATCCGGACTTTCTCGGGATGATGCGCGCTTTGCGGGCGCGGGGGATTCGGGCCTACTCGGCGCTGAACGTCACGCAGATCGGCCCGGACAGCGCGGAGGCGCTCGCGTCGGTGGCCGACCGGGTCGAGCTCTCGCTCGACAGCGCCGACCCGGCGCAGTTCGCTGCGATCCGGCGGGGGGCGTGCCTGGAGGACGTGGTGGCGCGTGTGCGAGTGCTCGTCGAGGCGCGCAACCGGCGGGGACAGTTTCTGGAGCTGAGCGCCAACGCCGTTGTGCACACGGCCGACCGCGAGGCGCTGCGCGCGCTGTTCGAGCTGGTGGGCCGGCTGGGGCTCGACCGGCTCAACCTTAACGTGGTGCAGTTCTGGGACGTCGGCCGCGGCGAGACGCCGCCGGCGACGTTGACGGCGGCCGACCTCGGCAAACTGGCGCGCGAGGTGAGGCGGCTCTCGCGGCGCTGGGGACTGCCGGCGCGGCTGATGGGCCCCACGGCGGGCTACGAGAATTGCCCGTGGTATCGGGGCGGCATCTACGTGTCGTGGCAGGGGTACGTGACGCCGTGCTGCCAGCGTCCCGACCCGCGCACCATCCATTTCGGCAACCTCCTCGAGCAGCCGTTCGAGGCGATCTGGCACAGCGAGGCGTACCGGGGCTTCCGCGAGGCGCTTGCGGCGGGCCGGCCGCCGGAGACGTGCCGCACGTGCACGATGTACTCCATGCAAGGCGAGGAGCGATGGACGTCGTCTACCTGTCGGGCTACGACTTCCGGGGCTTTGTCCGGTTCCGGCCCCAGCACTTGATGACGCGGCTGGCCCGGCGTCACCGGGTGCTCTACGTCGAGCCGACGCGCGCGCGCAAGTGGCGCCGGCCGTGGCGCTGGGGCCGGCTGCGGCATGAGGGGGACGGCGTGATGGTTCTCGAGCCGCCGGTGCTGCCCGGCCTGCGGTGGAGCGGCGCGGTCCGGGCGCTCAACGAGGCGCTGGTGCGCCGGCGGATCGAGGGTGTGATGGGCCGGCTGGGATTCCAGGACGTCGTGACGATAGTCGGCACGCCTTTTGCGGCACAAGTCGCTGGGTCGCTGAGGGAGAGCCTTGTCGTCTACGACTGTAACGACGACTGGGCCTCGATGCCGGGACTGCCGTCGGCGTACTTGCGGCGGCAGGAGGAGGCGCTTGCGCGCCGGGCCGACCTGGTGTTCGCGACGAGCCAGCGGCTCCTGGAGCGCTTGAGGCGCCTGAACGGCCGGACGCTGCTGGTGCCGTCGGGCGTGGACGTGGAGCACTTCGCCCGCGCCGGGGAGACGCCCGAAGAGCTGCGTGGACTGGGCCGGCCGGTGATCGGCTCGATCGGCTCCGTGAATGCCACCAAGGATGACCTCGAGCTGCTCGAGTCCGTGGCCAGGCAACGGCCCGGGTGGTCGTTCGTGTTCGTGGGGCCGGTCATGGGCGACGTGGATCTGCGGAAGTATCCGGCGCTGCGGCGGCGCGCCCGGTTCCTCGGCCCCCGGCCGTACGACGCGCTGCCGGCGTACGTGCGGGCGATGGACGCGTGCGTGCTGGCGTACAGGCGCAACGCGTTCACCGCGTCGGCGAACCCGACCAAGGTGTTCGAGTACCTGAGCGCGGGCAAGCCCGTCGTCGCCACGCCGCTCGAGGACCTGGAGGGGCTCGAGCCGCTCGTGACCGTTGTCCGGGGTCCGGGGGGCTTCGTCGCCGCGATCGAGGCGGCGCTCGACGGGGGCAACGACGAGGCGGTGCGCCGCGCGCGGATCGAGCGGAGCCGTGAGCGGTCGTGGGACACGATCGTGAGCGCGTTTGAGTCGCACATCGAGCGTCGGCTCTTGGCGAAAGGCCACGTTGCGAGCGAGCGTGCGGGCACTCTGCGGTGTGCGCCCCGCCCGAGCACGAGGCGGGCGGCGGGGCAACATGCCGTGCACACTGTTTACGAAAGTCGTTGACGCAGCCGCCGGGAGTGGGCTATACGACGTCTTGATGCACCAGCATGGCGGGCCGCTCACGGACGCGCGGCCGTCCGAGCTGGTCCAAGCCGCTGAGGCCTGCGGTATCCCCGTTGTTAATCTGACCACGAACGTAATTCTCCTCGATGAACCCGCCGTCCGCGCGCTCATCGGGGCGGGGCTCGATGGGCGTCTCGTCTTGTTCAGCGGCATCACGCGGGCGGCCGGCGCTGCGCGGCGGGTGCTATCGGAGGCAGGACAAAAGAAAAGGGCAGGAAGAACAGCAGGAAGGACGGCATGAGAACGGCTGCAATCATACAGGCCCGCCTGGGAAGCACGCGCTACCCGGGCAAGGTGCTCGACGAGATCGCGGGCATCCCGATGCTGCGTCACATTATCGAGCGCGCGAGGTACGCGCACGAGGTGGACGCCATCGTCGTCGCCACCACCACGAGCCCGGACGACCGGATCCTGCTCAAGCGGGCGCGGGAGTGGCAGGTCATCGGTTTCGCGGGCTCGGAGCACGACGTGCTCAAGCGGTTCGTGGCGGCGGCGAACCTGGTCGAGGCGACGCTGGTCGTGAGGCTTCCGGCCGATAACCCGCTGTTCGAGCCGACATTCATTGACAGGTGCGTCGAGGCGCTGCGCCGGGAGAAGGCCGATTTCTGTTACGTCGAGGGCTGCATTCTGGGCACCGGCGTGGAGGTGGTCACGGTCGGGGCGCTCAAGAAGGCGGACTCGCTGGCGACCCGGCCCTACGAGCGGGAGCACGTCAACCCCTACATCATGGAGCATCCCGGCAGGTTCAAGATCGTGACGGTCACGCCCGAGGAGCGCTACCGGATGCCCGAGGGGGTGCGGCTGACGGTGGACACCAAGGAGGACATCAAGCTGGTCCGGCGCATCTATCGGCGGCTGCACCAGCCGGACCGGATCGTCTCGCTGGGCCGCACGGTCGAGCTGCTCAAGGAGAACCCCGAGTGGGTCGGCTTGAATAAGGATGTGTTCCAGAAGCCGCCGACGAGCAGCGAGATCGAGGACGCGGAGGCGCCGGCAGCGGAGGCGCCGGCAGCGGAGGCGCCGGCAGCGGAGGCGACCGAATCGGAGGCGGACAAGACGACAGAAGCCGAAGAGCCCGAGGAGCCGGCTGCGGCCGAGCCGGTCTCGACGGGTTTGCGGATCGCGGTGAGTAAGCCGCCCGAGAACGACAAACTCGACGAGCTGATGGCCGAGGCGATAAGCAGGGAGGAGGAGGAAGCCAAGCGCAAGGCGGAAGTGCCTTCGCTCGATGACGTCCTTGCCAAGGCCCAGGAAGAACCCCGCGACAGCGCGGCCAAAGCGGGCGCGCTCGAGGAGCTGTTTGGGCCGGAAGAGGCGGAAGAGGCGGAGCAGACATCCGGCGATGAGGCATCCGGCGGTGAGGCATCCGGCGGTGAGGCATCCGGCGGTGAGACATCCGGCGATGAGACATCCGGCGATGAGGCATCCGGCGCCGAAGAGGGGGCCCCGGGAACGGAGACGACGGAGAGCGCCGACGAGGCCGACGAGGGCGACGAGGCCGGGGAGGCCGATGAATCGGAGGAGCCCGAGCCGCCTGGCGAGCCGGAGCCGCCGGCCGGGGGCCCGGTATAGGACGTATTGGACTTGTAGGACATATACGCGCGAGGGGAGGGAACCAGTGTGTGGGAAGGAGCCTGCAAAGCCTGTTGCACCCCACGGGGGGTATCGGAAGCTCAAGTCGTACCAGATGGCCGAGATCGCGTACGACGCGACGGTGGCGTTCTGCGAGCGGTTCGTGCCCGTCCGCTCGCGCACACGCGATCAGATGGTCCAGGCGGCGCGAAGCGGCAAGCAGAACATTGCCGAGGGCAGCATGGGCTCCGGAACGTCGCGCAAGGGGGAGCTCAAGCTCGTCGGCGTGGCGAGGGCGAGCCTCGAGGAGCTGCTGCTGGATTACGAGGATTTCCTGCGTCAGCGTGCCCTGCCCCTGTGGGGCAAAGAGCACGAGCAGGCGCGCGCCGTTCGGAAGTTGGCGCACTTGCCGGATAGGACATATAGGACTTATCGGACATATATCGAGGAGGGGGCGCCCGAGGTGGCGGCCAACATCGTGATCTGCGTCATCCACCAGGCCAACTACCTGCTGGACCAGCAACTGCGCCAACTCGAGCAGCGATTCCTGGCCGAGGGCGGGTTCACCGAACGCCTCTATCATGCACGCCAGGCCAGCCGGCGACCAACCCTCTCGAACGAACGGGGCAGCCGACGCCACAATGGCCAGTAAGACGAGCCTGCACACCTCACGTTCCACCGACGGGGACAGACCCGTGGACTCTTTGCCGCGTGTTGTGACGATTGCCGGGCGCCGGGTCGGGCCGGGCGAGCCCGCCTATCTCGTGGCCGAGGCCGGCGTGAACCACAACGGCGACGTCGGCACGGCCAAGCGGATGATCGAGGTCGCCAAACGGGCCGGCGCCGACGCGATCAAGTTCCAGTCGTTCCAGGCCGCCGAGATGTGCGACATGGAGCTGACGGAGACCAAGGACGTCGAGGGCGTCACGGGCGGCACGAAGTCGTCCTACGAGATGTACAAGAGCCTCGAGCTGTCGCCCTGGGCGCACGAGCGCCTCTTCGCCACGGCGCGCGAGGTGGGCATCACGCTCTTCACCTCCGTGTTCGACGCCGGGATGGTCGGTTGCCTGGCGGGGCTGGGGACGCCTGCGTTCAAGATCTCGTCGGGCGATGTGACCCACCTGCCGCTGGTGCGCCGCGCGGCGGCGGCGGGGCGGCCGGTCATTATCTCGACGGGGCTCTCGACGCTGGAGGAGGTCGCTGAGGCGGTGGCGTGCTGTCGGGACGCGGGCAACGAGGACGTGGTGCTGCTGCAGTGCACGAGCGCGTACCCGCCCGCCGACGACGAGGTGAACCTCAACGCGATGGCCACCTTGCGCGAGGCGTTCGGCGTGCCGGTGGGGTTGTCGGACCACACGGTCGGCATCGAGGTGGCGCTCGCGGCCGTGGCGATGGGCGCGTGCATGATCGAGAAGCACTTCACGCTGGACACGGCGATGCCCGGGCCCGACCAGAAGCTCTCGCTCGACCCGGACGGGTTCGCGAAGCTCGTTTCCGGCGTGCGACGGATCGAGCGGGCGCGGGGGTCGTCGGTCAAGGCGCCGACGGCGGGCGAGCGGGCCTGCCTCGTCGAGAGCCGCCGGGGCCTGTTTGCCGCGCGCGACATCGCCGCGGGCGAGGTCATCACCGGAGAGATGGTGCGGATCCTCAAGCCGTGCAAGGGCATCGAGCCGAAGCACCTCGAGACCGTTATCGGTCGCACGGCGCAGCGGGACATCAAGCGGATGGAGCCGATCGGCTGGAGCGACGTCTGACGGGACCGCGGGACGATTCGCCAAGAGGGAACGCGATGCTTGGGAGCAGGGACGTGTGCTTTCACGTTCGCCGGGCTTTGGAGCCGGGGTACGTGGAGGTGATCGACCCGGGGTTCGCCGGGCTGGAGTACCTGAGCCTGGGCGTGCTGACTCTGGGCGAAGGCGCCGAATACGCCCTAAGCACGGCTGGGCGCGAGGCAGGTCTTGTCGTGCTCGGGGGCCGGTGCAGGGTGGAGGCCGGCGAGAGCGTTCTTTGGGAGGTTGGTGGCCGGCCGGACGTCTTCTCCGGCAAGGCACATGCGGTGTATCTCCCTCCGCAGACAGAAGTCAGGGTGACGGCCCTGACGGGTCTGGAGGCTGCTGTGTGCTGGTGCCGGGTCGAGGAAGGGGGCAAGCCGGTGCTGGTCGGGCCGGAGGCGGTTCGGGAGAAGAGCGTGGGCCGAGGTAACTGGGCCCGCACGGTGTACGACATTATATATGAGGACAATGTGGACGCCCGGCGCCTGGTGCTGGGCGAGACGGTCAACCCGCCGGGCAACTGGTCGAGCGCGCCGCCGCACAAGCACGACGCGGACGATCCGCCGAACGAGGCGGAGCTCGAGGAGATATACTTCTTCAAGGTCGAGCCGCGGCAGGGCTTCGGGATCCAGCGCCTGTACAACAAGCGGGACTTCGACGTGGCGTACACGGTCAAGGACGGGGACGCGGTGGCGATCCCGGAGGGGTATCATCCGGTCGTGGCGGGGCCGGGCTACCGGCTGTACTACCTGTGGTTCCTGGCGGGCCGGGGCCGGAGGCTTCACCCCAGGACGGACCCGGACCACGCCTGGGTCGAAGAGGAGGCCGTCTAGTGGCGATGCGGATCGAGGAGCTCGTCGAGCGCGTTGACCGCCTTCCGGTGACGCCTTCGGTCCATGCGCGGGTGCAGCGCATGGTCCGGGACGCGGACGCGTCGGTCCGGGAGCTCAGCGAGGCGATTCTGGGGGACCCGTCGCTGACGGCCCAGGTGCTGCGGCTGGCGAATTCGGCGGCGTACGGCCGGTCGCGCACGGTGGGCACGGTGTCGCAGGCCGTGGTCCTGCTCGGATTCGAGACCATCGGCCGGCAGGTCCTTGCCCCGGCGCAGGACAACCCCACAGAGCGGGGCGCCGGCGACGGGGCGTTCGACTTCGGCGCGTTCCGGGAGCATTCGGTGGGCGTGGCGGCCGGGGCGCGGCTGCTGGCGCGGCGGGCCGGGCACGCGGACGAGGAGGCGGTGTACGTAGCGGGCCTGCTGCACGATATCGGGCGGGTCGCGATGGCGGAGCAGATGCCGGTCGAGCTGGAGGAGGCCGTGGACCGGGCGTGGCGGTTGCGGACCTCGCTGGTGGAGGCGGAGCGCCGGACGATCGGGTTCACGCACTGCCGGGTGGGCGCGTGCCTGGCGGCGCGGTGGGACCTGCCCGAGCTGGTGGAGGACGCGGTGGCGTTTCACCACGGTCCGGACCTGACCGAGCGGCACAACCTGGAGACGCGGATGGTCGAGGCGGCCGATGTGCTGGCCAAGGCGATGAGCCTGGGTTACAGTGGCGACGACCGGGTCGGCTCGATCTCGAAGAGGACGCGCGAGCTGCTCCAGCTCGAGACCGACGAGCTCGAGGGGCTGCTGGAGGCGATCCGGGCGGAGTCCGGCCAACTCACGGCGCCCGAGGCGGATGGCGCAGATCAGGGAGAGAATCCGGTAAAGGGAGCGGCAAAATCTGCCGATGCTATCCATGACCGGTAGGCACTGTTTTTGCGATAGGGGGATAGCATGGATGTGAAGAAGGTCAACGACTCCGTCCAGCTCACGGGGCAGCTCAAGCCCGTGGGCGGGCACAAGCCGGGTACGAAGGGCGTCGAGAAGGTCGTCGAAGCCGACAAGGCGGCCAAGGGCGACGCGCTCGATATCTCGGCGGAAGCTCAGGAGAAGGCGAAGATCGCTCGCTACGTCCGAATAGTCAAGCAGATGCCGGAAGTCCGTGACGACAAGGTCGCGGCGGCGAAGAAGAAGCTCGCCTCGGGCCAGTACAAGCGGCCCGACGCGGCCAAGAAGATCGCGGACAGGATGCTCAAGGACTAGGACGGGCCTCTCTGCCTTTCACACCGACACCGACCGGCGGCACTGGCGTGGTTTTCGTGCCGCCGTTTCTGCACCGGCCCGAATTATCCCGACCTGATGTCGCCCCCTGCGGGGGCTGGGGGGGACGCTGTCCACCTCGGCGGCGCGCTTGGCTTTCGGGAATTCAGTATGGTGTCCCCCGATTCCCCCGATTCCCTTCCTAACGTTGCCACTGAGGCGCTGCCTAGTGGATGTCGCCTCCACTCGTCTTGTTCGATGGTCCTTGTCTCTCGTATTGCGTCCACACAGGGGGAAACAGCAGGATCTCAATTCGTGTTGCGTTTTCATCCTCTATGAACACGGCGTAGCCTGCATCAGGCCTGTTGTCTGAGAAGATGAACTCCCACTGTTTCCGCGCTTCATCGAATCCGATTGACTCCAGGGGGTAGCCCTGCCAGTGATTGGATTCACGCATGAGTTCGACGACGCGGTTGAGCATGAGTTCCTGCTGTTTCTCGGGTAGCGCGCGGGCGTGCCATCCCTCAGATTGCGAAGAGGAGGTTGTCTTTACCTTACCCCCGCAACCGATGAGTGCAACGGCAATCAACATGACCAGGATTGTGTATTTCATGATCTCTCCCATCGCACGCCTGCGTTCACGCGCGCGGTTTACCGCGTCGCCGTGCAACCCTTTGCTGGACGTTCATCTCGCTTGTGACATGAGAAACTGCTTCTCCGAATCGGATAGTTCTTGTTTCCACTCTGTTGCTGCGATGAAGCGCTCCAGGGAGGCCTTGATTTGCTTGTTCGTCTTGTCCTCATATCTTTCGGGGACCCAGGTTCCTTCTTGAATGCAGTAGGACAAGTAGACTTCCACAGGCTCTGCTTCACCACCCACCGCATAGCCTTGTGTGATCAGGATTGGGACGCCTTCGAATATGGCAATGGGCTCTAATGGCCAATCATCATAGGTGGTTCCACCGAGAAACACTGCACCGCCCAAGGGAGGTCTGCGCAAAGGGGATTCTTTTCCCTTGAACAACATTCTGCACATGACGATTGTGCGGAAGTCATCTGGATTGGCTTTCGCCCATGCCTTGAGCTGGACTATTGCTTCTTCTGTGCCGCTTTTCTGCAATTCTCGTGCTGTATCGAGGGTCCGCTTGATACTATAGGTCTCGTACTCATCATACGGGGAGCTGTCCGATGAGGCTGTTGTGACAGATTCACTGTCACAGCCCATCGCAAAGATTATCAGAAGGACTGCAATCTGTTTCATCTTTGTTCCCCTCTCATTATGGTCCTGCGTTCCTGTCGATTCAGCAGTTCTTTCCTTTGTTAGAGTGCCGTCGCTGTCGAGATGTTCCTTCTTCTCGGGGTGTTCTGATTCATCGAGATGATCTCTGGAATGTCGGGAAAATCTGAGGGGGTTTGGGGGCGTTGTTCAATCCCGTTGGGGTTGGGTTGTTCTGCAGGTCGACAACCCCGGGTTTCACCCGGGGCTATTCGTGTTGAATCCCTTCGGGATTGAGTTCCCAGAGTCTACCTTTCGCGGGCAAGATGGTGTCGGGGGCGGGTGTGGGCGGCAAAAGCTTCCGTGTCTTGGCGACTTACAGCGAGGCCGGGCGGGGCGGAGTTCTTCTTTCCAATAGCCTGCGTCCGAAGTGGTTGTGAGTTCGGCGGAGGCGTGTGTGCGGGCGCTGGCACATGCGTTGCTCATTCGGGCGTCCGCCCAGGGCCTGCGCCGCGCGCGGGTGATGGGTAACAGTGGCTTCAAAAGGATTTGACAGGCGCCTGGCGGCGGGCGGCCGGCCGGAAGACCGGCTGAGGACTGGCTGAGGGCCAGGGGACAGGCTGAGGGTCGGAGGACCGGCTGAGGGCCGGAGGACCGGCTGAGGGCCGGAGGACCGGCTGAGGGCCGGAGGACCGGCTGAGGGCCGGCGGACCGGCGAGCCGGCGGGCGCGGCGGGCAGCGGAGGCACCCAGTCATCATGTCGAGCCTGTTCAGGATTCGGACGAACACGAGTGCCCTGCGGGCATATCAGATTCTCACGGAGATCAATGAGCGGATCCTGACGGTGGCCGAGCGGATCTCGAGCGGCCGGGTGATCAACCGGGCGTCGGATTCGCCGAGCGGCTACTACATCTCGCGCCACATGCAGCTCGAGGTGCACCGGTTGGAACGGCTCCAGCACAACCTCGAGCGGGGGATCAACTGGCTCGAGAGCAACGACGCGCGGCTGGCGCAGGTGGTGGACCTGCTCGAGGAGATGTACGACGTGGCGTCGCAGGCGGCGAGCGGGGGGATCACCTCGGCCGAGCGGGTGGCGCTGCAGGTGGACCTCAACGGGTTCGTGGCGGAGATCGGCACAATCCTGCAGAGCGGGGTGAGCAACACGCTCTACAGCGGCTTCACGCTTGGCAACCTGGAAAACGTGTCGCTGACCGGTTCGGCGGCGCCGTCAACGTCGAGCCTCGCCATCGACAGCCTGGTGCTGACGGGCAGCTCGACGGACCCCTCGACGATGCAGAACGCGCAGAGTGCGCTGACGGCGATCGACTCGGCGATGACGCGGATGCTTAGAGACGAAGAGGTGATCGGTTCGTGGATCCACCGGCTCGAGTTCCAGAAGGCGGAGGCGGCGGTGGATGAAGTGAACCAGCGGGCGAGCGTGAGCACGATCGTGGATGCGGACCTCGCCGAGGAGCAGGTGGAGCTGACGAAGCTGCAGATCCTGCAGCAGACAACGCTGGCGATGCTGGCCCAGAGCAACGCGTTTCCCGCGTCGGTGCTGAGCATGTTCGGCAGCGTTGTGTAGGCGGCGCCGGACGCGGGCGCCACACGGGTTTGTGGGCCACGGAGGCTGAGGGCCAAGGAGGCTGAGGGCCAAGGAGGCTGAGGGCCAAGGAGGCTGAGGGCCAAGGAGGCTGAGGGCCAAGGAGGCTGAAAGCCATGAGTGATCTAGCGAGAATTCGGACGAACATCACCGCGCTGCGCGCGTACAAGACGCTCTCGGACATCAACAAGCTGCTGCTCGAGGCGTCGGAGCGGCTCTCGACGGGGCGGAAGCTGAACTCGGCGGCGGACTCGCCGAGCGGGTGGTACATCTCGCGCCTGATGCAGCTCGATATCGCCAAGTACCGCCACCAGCAGACGAACATCGAGCGCGGCATGAACTGGCTGCAGACGAACGACAGCCGGTACGCGCAGATCGTGGACCTGCTGACCGAGATGTCCGACATCGCCTACCAGGCCGACAGCGGGGGCGTGACCTCGGCCGAGCGGGTGGGCCTGCAGATCGGTCTGAACGGCTTTCTCGCCGAGATCCAGAACATCCTCAACAGCGGATTGAGCCCGATCTTGTACACGGGCTTCACGCTCGGGGCGCTCGAGAACGTCTCGCTGACCGGCAGCGCCCGGACCATCTCCAGCCTCGGCCTGGACAGCCTGGTGCTGACGGGCGATTCGACGCTGGCGGCGACGCGGGCCAATATCACCGCGGCGATCGCCTCGATCGAGAGCGCGCTCGAGGAGGTGCTCAAGGACGAGGAGGTCATCGGGACGTGGATCAACCAGCTGCAATTCCAGGTCGAGCAGGCGGCGACAAATGAGGTGGTGGCGCAGGACAATCTGAGCACGGTGCAGGACGCCGACATGGCCTACGAGCAGCTCGAGCTGACGAAGCTGCAGATCCTGCAGCAGACGGCGCTCGCGATGCTGACGCAGGCGAACCTGGCGCCGGCGTCGCTGCTGAGCCTGTTCGGCATCGGGTAGGGCCCGGCACTCGGGCCATAGACAAGAGGATGCCGCCGTTGCCGCCGGTGCCGCCGACGGCGGCCGGGAGTCTTCGGCCCGGGCTGACCCTCCTTCGCCAAGGCTAGGGAGGGCAGGCGCCCGAGCCGTTTCCTTGTCCACGGCGGGTGTGTGGCCCGCCGCCCGTGGTGAATCGCCGAATACCGATGGGCCGAATCCCCGCAGGGAACGACATCGTGTAGCCACAGGCGTCAGGGCCTGTCAAGAAAGTCCGCCTTTGTTCTTCGCAGCTTTGCCCCGACGGGGCAGCATAGAATAGCCCAGGGTCAGCTTGGCCCCGAGCCTGCCGAGGGGCGAAGCGCCACCCTGGGTCGAAGGGCAACGCGCACGAGGTACCCTGAAGGGGTTGCATAGGGGCGGCTCGCGGGCCGCGCCTTTGTCCTCGACGAGGGATCTATGAAACCCTTTCAGAGTATTGTCCCTGCGTCGTCTCGATACCCAGGGCGGCGCTTCGCTTGCCCTGGGCTGAGCTATGTGGCCCTTTCAGGGCGACGGCCTTCGTGGCAAGCACGGGCGAGTCAGCATCATCGGGCTTGTTCCACGGGCCCGTCAGCCTGTGGGACATGACGGCGATGAGAACGGAGCCCCCGCAGGGGGCGGCATGCGGCCTTGTCTCGTGGAGAGTTTCACAGGTCGCCCCCTGCGGGGGCTTCTTCTCCCGGCGGCCTCGTGATCCACGGGCTGACCCTCCTTCGCCAAGGCTGCGGAGGGCAGGCGCCCGAGGCTACAACATGGCGCCCGCGGCTCGACTGAGCTCGCCGAAGTCTGCGCGGGCTCGGCCTGAGCTCTTCGTCACTTGGATCAAGGCTTGAGAGGGAGGCAAGAAGGTCCGGGCGTCCCGGCAAATATGGCGTGCGAAGCCGTGGCGGAGCCGGGGGCCGATTCGCGCAGGAAATGTTCCAAGATGCCTGATACCAGTCGGTTAGGATGCCGTCTTGCGTGGCGGCTTTGCGCTGGCACCGGCGTTGCTCAGGGAAGGGGCGGCTGATTGGATATCCGAAAAGCCGTTCAGCGCTGAAAGAATCACGACGATCGGAGGTCACGGATGATTTCCGGGTTCTATGACGCTGGGGGCGCGATGCGCACCTACAGCGATCGCAACGACATCATCGCGAACAACCTCGCGAACGTCTCCACGCCCGGCTTCAAGAAGGAGAGCGTGTACGTCGAGCCGTTCGACGTGCTGTTTGCGCGGGTGACGCAGCCGGTGGCGGACGAGGAGGGGCTGGTGCAGCCGCCGCTGGGCCGGCTGCGCACGGATGCGGTCACCGTGTATACGCCGGGGCCGGTGCGCCCGACGGGCGGCCGGTTCGACCTGGCCATCAACGGCGACGGGTTCTTCAAGGTCCAGACACCGGCCGGCACGCGGTACACGCGCAACGGGGCGTTCCTGCTCGACGGCGAGGGCCGGCTCGTGACCGCCGACGGCTACGAGGTGCTCGGCGAGGGGAGCACGTCCATTGTGATTGACACGAGCGAAGGGACCGACGTGGTGATCGCCGCGGACGGGGCGATCACGGCCGGCGGCGCGCCCGGCGGCCGGGTCGCGCTCGTGGACTTCGAGACGCCCTACCCGCTGCGCAAGGTCGGACAGAACCTGTTCGAGGTGACGAGCGAGGACGCGGTCGAGACGGCATCCGGGAGCCCCATTGTGCAGGGCTCGCTCGAGATGTCGAACGTGAACGTCGTCGAGGAGATGGTGGGGCTGATCACGAATTACCGGGCCTACGAGATCGCGCAGCGGATGGCGCGGCTGCAGGACCAGACGCTGGAGCAGGCGATCAGCGTTGTCGGCTCGGCGAGCTAGACGGCCTGCTAGACAGGGAGGACCTGAACGATGATGCGAGCACTCTACACGGCCGCCACAGGGATGGGCGCGCAGCAGATCAATGTGGACACGATCGCCAACAACCTGGCGAACGTCAACACGGCGGGGTTCAAGAAGTCGCGCGTGGACTTCCAGGACCTGCTCTACCAGCAGATCCGGATGGCGGGGGCGTCGTCGTCGGACACGACCCAGGTGCCGACGGGGATCAACGTCGGGCTCGGGGTGCGCCCGGTGGCGACGCAGAAGATGTTCACGCCGGGGTTGCCGAAGCTGACGAGCCAGCCGCTCGACGTGCGGCTGGACGGGGACGGCTTTTTCCAGATCGAGCTGCCGGAGGGCGAGTTGGGCTACACGCGGGACGGCTCGTTCAAACTCGACAACGAGCGGCGCGTCGTGACCGGGGACGGCTACCTGCTCGAGCCGAACATCACGATTCCGGAGAACGTGCGGTACGAGGACATCAGCATCGCGCCGGACGGCACGGTGCAGGTGCTGGTCGCGGGCGAGAGCACGCCGACGGACCTGGGCCAGATTACGGTGGCGACGTTCGTCAACCCGGCGGGTCTGACGGCGACGGGCAGCAACCTGTTCAAGCAGTCGCCGGCTTCGGGCGACCCGAACGTGGGCACCCCTGGCACCGAGGGGCGCGCCACGCTCGAGCAGGGCTCGCTCGAGATGTCGAACGTGGCGGTGATTGACGAGATGGTGGACCTGATCACGGCGCAGCGCGCGTACGACGTGAACTCGAAATCGATCCAGACGAGCGACGAGATGCTCGGCCTGGCCAACAGCCTGAAGCGCTGACCGGGAGGGCCGGGACGATGAAGCGGTTGATGCTTGGACTGATCGGGGCGGCCGTGATGGCGGCCATGGCCGGGGCGGCGTATGCGGAGAGGTCGGTGACGATCACGCTCAGGGAAGCGGCTGAGGTGAAGGGGGAGGCCGTGCTGATCGGCGACGTGGCCCGGGTCAGGGCGGCGATGCCGGAGGTGGTCAAGCTCGTCGCGGCGGTGCGCGTGGCGGCCGCGCCGGACATCGAGAAGAGCACGCGGGTGACCGCCGACGAGGTGCGTGCCGGGCTGGCGAAGCTGCCGTTGGACATGAGCGCCATCGCGATCGGCGGGGCGCCGAGCGTGGTGGTGTCGCGGTCGGGCCAGGTGATCCGGCCCGGGGCGCTCCAGGCGGCGGTCCGCAGCCACGTGCTCGAGCACCTCGGCCTGCCGGCCGACGATGTGGTGTGCGAGATGGTTCGGGTGCCGCGCGCGTTCGCGGTGGCCGCCGGGGCGGTGACGTACTCGGTGGTTCCGATCGGGGACAAGCCGTACGCGGGTTACCAGACGTTCAGCGTGGGCCTGCGCGTAGACGGCGCCGAGGTCCGGACGGAGCGCGTCTCGGTCAAGATCCGGCTGTTCCGGCCGGTGGCGGTGGCGCGGCGTCGGCTCGGGCGCGACGAGCTGATTCAGGACGAGGACGTGACGCTCGAGCGCCGGGAGGTCACCTCGTCGGTGGGGAGCTACTACGTGCGCAGCGGCGACGTGGTGGGCAAGCGGGCCACGCGCTCGGTGAGCGCCGGGGTGGTGCTCACGGACGTGATGGTGGGCGAGCCGCTCGCGGTGCGGCGCAACGACTACGTGACGCTCGTGGCGCGTCGGGGCCGGGTGCGGGTGCGGACCAAGTGCGTCGTCTTGAAGGATGCGTCGGTGGGCGAGCGGGTTGACGTGATGAACCAGGACTCGAAGAAGGTGATCCGGGCGCGCGTCGTGGGCCCGAACCTTGTCGAGCTGAACCTGTAGGGGCCCCGCACAGGGGAACCCGAGGAGACCAATGATGAAGGCGAGAGTGGCACGAATGGTGACGGCGCTGGGCGCCGTCGCGTTCATTACCTGCGTGACGGGCAGTGCGGAGGGCACGAGCTTGTTCGAGCGGCGCACGCCGCGGTCGCTCATCGGCGACAGCAAGGCGCGGGCCGTGGGCGATCTGGTGACGATCATCATCAAGGAGTCCACGACGGCGACGCAGGACACGTCGGCGGAGCGGAAGAAGGAGACCTCGACGGACGCGTCGGTCACGTCGTTCCATTATCCGGCGAGCAAGTTCCTGACGCACAACGGGGAGAAGCCGCAGTTCAAGTGGGGGAGCAAGCGCACGTCGAAGGGCGAGGGCAAGACGGACACCGAGTCGGAGCTCGAGACGAAGGTGACGGCGCGCGTCATTGACGTGCAGCCGAACGGCAACCTGCTGATCGAGGCGACGCGCGAGATCGAGATCGCGGGCTCGACGCAGAAGATCGTGCTGACCGGGGTCGTGCGGCCTGATGACATCGCGGCCGACAACACGGTGGAGTCCACCTACATCGCGGACGCCAAGATCACCTACGAGGGGCCGATGCCCGAGGTGATGAAGCGCGGGCTGCTCGAGCGGCTGCTGGACTGGCTGAACATATTCTGATCGCACGGATGCGACTGAGCGCGGGAGGACCGAGACAATGAAACGGGCGGCAATCATCATCGTGGTCGCGGCGGCGCTGCTCGCGCCGGCGGCGGGCTGGGCGAACAGGGTGCGCGTCAAGGACTTCGCCGACTTCAACGGGGTGCGCGACAACCAGCTCGTCGGGATCGGCCTGGTCGTGGGGCTGCCGGGCACGGGCGACAAGAACAGCACGAAGTTCACGACGCAGGCGGTCGAGAATCTTCTGAGGAACTACAACCTGACGCTGCCGCGCGAGGAGCTCAAGGTGAAGAACGCCGCGCTCGTCGTGGTGATGGCGACAGTGCCGCCGTTTGCGAAGAAGGGCACGCGGATTGACGCGTCGGTCCACGCGCTGGGCGACGCGGCGAGCCTCGAGGGGGGCTCGCTCGTGCTGACGACGCTCAACGGGATAGACGGCGAGGAGTACGCGGCGGCCCAGGGCCCGGTCTCGGTCGGCGGGTTCTTCGCCGGGCGGCGCGGGCGCGGGGGCAGCGTCGTGACGAAGGGGCAGACGGCTTCGGGGCGGCTGCCGAACGGGGTGATCATCGAGGCGGAGATCCCGGCCGAGTTCACGGACGGCCGGTGGCTGTACCTGACGCTGCGCAGGCCTGACCTGACGAACGCCGACCGGCTCGCCGAGGCGATCAACGGCAAGTTCAGCGGGGCGGCCGAGGCGATGGACGGCGCGACGGTCAAGATCGCGATCCCGAAGGCCTACCGCGAGAACGGACGGCTCATCCGGTTCATGGCGGAGGTGGAGCGGCTCACGCTCGAGCCGGACCACGCGGCGGTGATCATCGTGAGCGAGCGCACGGGCACGATCATTGCCGGGGACGAGGCGACGGTGGGCGCGGCCGATATCACGCACGGCTCGATCACGGTGACGGTGGACGCGGTGCCGGAGGTGTCGCAGCCGGAGGCGCCGTTCACGCAGGGGATCACGGTGTTTTTCCAGAAGCTCTTCACGAAGGTCGAGGAGCCGCAGGGGCAGAGCCTGCGGCTCGAGGACGGGGCGAAGGTGGGCGATATCGTGCGGCTCCTCAACGAGATGGGGGTGCCGCCGCGCGACATCATCATGATTCTGCAATCGTTGAAGGAGGCCGGCAAGATCCAGGCCGACCTCCAGGTGATATAGGAGCGCGGCCGTGGTTGCTGCAATGCCAGTGTCCGGCGTGGCCTTCATGCCGAGGCTCGACCGCGCGGCGCTCGCCGCCGAGGCGCACAACGCGCAGGCGGCGGGTGCGCGGGACCCGGAGCTGATGGCGGCGTGCCAGCACTTCGAGGCGGTGTTCCTTTCGCAGCTCATGCGCGTGATGCGGCAGGGTGAGTCGAAGGACAAGCTGTTCGGCGGCGGGCTGGCCGAGGGCATCTATCGCGAGTTGCTCGACGACCAGCTCGCCGGGGAAATGGCCACGACGGGCGGCACGGGCATCAGCGCGATGCTCTACGAACAGCTCGAGGCGGCGGCCCTGGCGGCCAGCACGGGCGCGACGGCGAGGGAGGTGGCTTAATGAACGAGCTGCTCGACGAACTCTCGTCGGTGCTCGAGCGCGAGGTGGATTGCTACGAGGAGCTGATCGCGTCGGCGCGGGCCGAGCAGCAGGCGCTGATCCGCGGCAAGCTCGAGGAGCTCAAGCTGGCGATCGAGGCGCAGGAGCTGTTGCTGGGGAGCACGAAGGCGCTCGAGGAGACGCGCCGGCAGATCCGCGCCGCGTTGGCCGAGCGGCTCGACGTCGGGGGCGGGGAGCTGACGCTGACGCGCTTGATCGAGCTGGGCTACGACGACGAGCGCGGCCGGCTCGCGGCGCTGCGCGACCGGGTGCGGGAGGTGGTGCGCGACCTCGACCGGCTCAACGCGGGCAACGCGCAACTCATCAACAGCTCGATCGAGTTCGTCAATCAGACGATGTGGGTGCTGCTGCAGCCGCGCACGGAAAAGACGACCTACGGCCCCGAGGGGGGCACGGAGGCACGGGCGCCGGGCAAGGCGCTCGTGGATCGGATGGGATAGTGCTGTGGATTGCAGAAGACGTGATATTTCCCGGAGCGGTGGCCACCGGCTCGAGGGCGGGGTGGCTGAAGCCGAATGGTCGGGAAGCCGGCTGAAGCCGGCTCAGGAGGATTTGGCAAGCGGCCGGAGACCACCGGCTAAAGCCGGTGGCAAGCAGGAATGCCGGCTGAAGCCGGCAGGGAAGCGCGTGGCTTAGCCGAATGTAGAGAAGTGTTAGATGCACCACGTTAGTGCTTACTTGCGGAAGTTCGCGTGTGACAGATCGGGCGGCGGGGCCAGGGGGCCCTGCCCTACATCTCAAGAGCTCAACAGAAGCGCTGGCGCTGTAAGGGAGGTCGCCCTAAGCCACCGAAGGTGGCCGCCCGTCGACCTGTCCTTCGTAGCCTTGGCGAAGAAGGAAGCGCCGGAGGCGCGATAGGAATCGCGTGAGGCGCGATAGGAATCGCGTGAGGCGCGATAGGAATCGCGTGAGGCGCGATAGGAATCGCGTGAGGCGCGATAGGAATCGCGTGAGGCGCGATAGAAGCGTAATGAGCACTACCGCAAGAAAGCACTAGGAGAGCGGGATGGGCTCGATCTTCAGCGGGCTGAACATCGGACGGTTGGGGCTGCTTGCCCAGCAGTATTCGATGCACGTGCTGGGCAACAACATCGCCAACGTCAACACCGAGGGCTACACGCGGCGGCAAGTGACGCTTGCGCCGACGATGCCGGTGGAGCTCGGCTCGGGCCTGATCTTCGGCACGGGCGTGGCGGTCGAGGACGTGGAGCGGGTGCGTGACACGTTCCTCGACGTGTACCTGCGCCGCGAGATGGGCACGTTGGGGACGCTCGAGAAGTCCACGGCCACGTACGAGCAGATCGAGGTGATCTTCAACGAGCTCAGCGACCGGGGCCGCAGCCTGAGCACGACGCTGAGCGAGTTCTGGGACGCGTGGCAGACGCTCTCGACCGAGCCCGAAAACGCCGGGATGCGCGAGACGGTGATGACGAAGGGGGTGTCGCTGGCGAGCACGTGCCGGTACATGCGCGAGCGGCTCCTGGGCCTGCAGCTCGACGTGAATACGGCGGTGAAACTGACGGTGGACGAGATCAACACGCTCGCCGCGCAGGTGCAGGAGCTCAACACGCAGATCATCACCGCCGAAGGCGGGTCGCACACGGCCAACGACCTGCGGGACCGGCGGGACCTGCTCATTGACCGGCTGAGCGAGCTGGCGGCGGTCACCACGCGCGATTTCGGCGACGGGGAGCTGGTCGTGTTCCTCAACGGGGGCCTGCTGGCTTCGGGCAACACGGTCCGCACGATCGAGGCGACGGAGAGCTCGAGCGGCCTGTACGACGTGACCTGGGCGGACACGGGCGACAGCGTTGACGTGGCTGCCGGCGAGCTCAAGGGGCTTCTGGACGCGCGCGACGTGACGATCCCAGCCTATATGGGGCGTGTCGAATATCTTACCCGGCAAGTGATCAAGGAGGTCAACCGTCTGCACAGTCAGGGCGTCGGTCTCGAGCGGTACACGAGCGCGACGGGCTCGTACGCGGTCGGCGACCCGGACGGCGTGCTGTCGTCGTCGTCGGGTCCGCTGTTTTATGACGAGATCGGCACGGGCAGCTTCTGGCTGGCGGTCTACGACGCCGACGGGGCCCTGCTCGAGCAGCAGGAGATCACGGTGACGGAGGGGGTCTCGACGCTCAACTCGGTGGTGGCGGAGATCAACCTCGATTTCCTCGCCAGCGGCACCCTTCAGGCGAGCGTCTGGAACGACCGGCTTCGGATCGCGCTGGACTCCGGCGCGCCTTCGGGGGCGACGTTCACTTTCGTCAAAGACGACGGCACGGGCGACACGAGCGGCGTCCTGATGGCGATGGGTCTCAATACGTTTTTCACCGGGGTGGGCAGCGAGGCGATCGAGGTCTCGACGGCGATCCAGAACAACCCGGACCTGATCGCCACGGGGAGCACGACGGCGCCGGGCGACAACACGATCGCGTTGGCGATCGGCAACCTGCGCAACGAGGCCTTCACCATCGGCACGGACACCGAGGCGCGCACGTTCGACCAGTATTACGAGATTACGTTCTCGACGCTGGGCGTCGAGAGCGCGACGGCGTCGAGCCTGCGCGACAACCAGCAAAACGTGGTGACGGCATTCGAGGAGCAGCGGCAGGCGTACTCGGGCGTGAACCTGGACGAGGAGCTGTCGCAGCTGATCAGCGTCGAGCACGCGTACACGGCGGCGGCGCGCTACATCACGGTGATTGACGACATGCTCGAGACGCTGCTGAGCATCGCCTAGCGGACGGAGAGGGAGCCATGCGGGTCACACACGGGCTATTGAGCCAGTCGCTGGTCACTTTGCTGGGGCGTGACCTCGAGCGGTTGCAGCAGATACAGGAGCGGATCGCTACGGGCCGCAACTACCAGTCGCCGTCGGACAACCCGATCGCGACGGCGCAGATCGTGCGCTACGCGGCCAAGACGGCCGAGAGCGAGCAGTACCGGCGCGCGGTGGACACGGGGGTGAGCTGGAACGAGATGACGAGTTCGACGCTCGCCCACGTCGAGGAGCTGCTCATGGAGATGCTCGACGTGTCGGACCGGGTCTCGGACGGCTCGACGACGAGCGCCGAGCGGATCCAGGCCGCGGTCGAGGTCAATTCGCTGCTCGAAGAGCTGGTGATGGCGGCGAACCGCAAGTTCAAGGACAAGTACCTGTTCGGCGGGACCGAGACGCTGACGGTGCCGTTTACGGCGAACTACGACGGGGCGGACGCGTTCGTCACCGGGGTGACGCCGAACCCGGACGGGATCGGCGGGGTGTGGAGCTATCTGGTGAGCGAAGTGGATACCGTGGCGATCAACACGCCGGGCGACGAGGTGTTCCAGCCGAACGGGGAAGCGGCGACCGACGACGTGTTCCAGATCGCGGTGCGGCTGCGCGAGGCGCTCCAGAACCAGGACTTCGACGCGATGGCGCTCGAGGAGGGGCGGCTGCGCGAGGCGATCCTGCGCGTCACGAGCGTTGATTCGCGCGTTGGCAACCGGATCAACCACCTCGAGTCGATCGGGGAGGCCGTGGACGCGGAGGCGCTCGCGTACACCGAGCAGCGTTCGAAGCTCGAGGACACGGACATCACCGAGGCGATCGTCGAGTTCAATATGGCGGACAGCATCTACCAGGCGGCGCTCGCGAGCACGGCGCGCATCCTGGGCCTTTCTCTAGTGGATTTCCTGTAGCCGGCTGCGGCGCGGCGGCCGGGTGCGGCCCGGTGGCCAGGTCGTCAGCAAGAGCGAGGTGTGCCATGAAGGCTGAGACCACACGCTTTGGACCCCTTGAGATCGCGGATGAGGAGGTGCTGGTCTTCCCCGAGGGGCTGATCGGCTTCGAGGAGTGCACGCGCTATGCCATTGTGGGGCGGGCCGAGGGTAAGCCGGTCTGGTGGCTGCAGTCGCTCGACGTGCCGGGGGTGGCGTTCATCCTGACCGATCCCGCGGACGTGGTGCCCGAGTACCGGCCGCAGATCAGCGGGCCGGAGCTGGAGCAGATCGGTCTCGCCTCGATCGAGGAGGCCGAGCTGCACGTGATGCTCGTGGTGCAGAAGGACCCGAAGGAGATCACGGCCAACCTGCTGGGGCCGCTGGTGGTGAACCCTCGCCGGCGGCTCGGCAAGCAGGTGGTGCTGCACGGCAGCACGCACTCGCCGGCGCACCGGCTCGTCGAGCCGGCGGCCACCGGCGCCGGGGAAGGGGGTGGTCCCCGATGCTAGTGCTCGATCGCAAGGTCAACCAGAGCATCATGATCGGCAAGATCGAGGTGATCGTCACCGAGGTGCGCGGCGAGCACGTCAAGATCGGGGTCCAGGCGCCGCGCTGCGTGCCCGTGCACCGCAAGGAGATCTACGAGGTGATCCGCTCGCAGAACATCCGGGCGGCCGGGGCGGACGCCGCGGACCTTGATGAGCTGCGGGGTTTGTTGCAGATCTAGCAGCCCGGTGTGTCGTTGGGCAAACGCCAGGAAGCAGGCAGCCGGATCAAGCGGGTCGTGCTTGAGTCCTCGAAGAGGACGACATGTTCTTAGCTACGGGTGTCAGGGCCTATTGAAAAACCTGTGCCCTCGACGCCCCGTAGGGGCACCACGTGAGTAGCCGTAGGCGTAAGCCTACGGACCGCGAGCAAGGAACAACCAACCTTCGTCGACGGGCGACCGGCCCCGTCCGGGCCGGTCGCCCGTCGAGAAAGAGGACCTTTATCTGTCGCCTCCTGCCCGTAGGCTTACGCCTACGGCTACTCACGTTCGGCGCCTTCGGCGCATGGGACGACGTGCGTCGCGCCCTGGAGGACGTGCTGGTCGCGGTTTTTTCAACAGGCCCGTCAACCCGTGGCGAAGGGGGTCGAGAGAGACGAAGCGCCAGAGCCCCTGCAGGGGGCGGGAGCTTGTAGGTAGGGCGCGTCCTGCGTGGGAGAAAGCCGATGTCACCCCCTGTGGGGTCCAGGCGATCTCGTGCGGACCGCTTTGCCACGGGCTGTTGGGATGTTGGTCGGGCAGAATGACCTAAAGGCCGCAGCGGCCCAACCGATACAGGGAGCGAGTACAGGTGTGAATCGCAGCGCTGTGATTAACTGTCTGAAAGGAGGGTGATGCCGCGGCAGTGACGGGTCCGCCGGGCGGGTGCGACGAGAGAAGATGGGACCTTTTTTCGGGGCGAGCAGTGGCTCGCGCAATCGCCGCAACATATCAGGCCCCATAGCGTGCCTGAAGAGCTCACCCGGGCAAGGATGCCCGGGGCGAGGTTCAAGGAGGATCAGTGAATGAGTGACCTTGCACGCGTACACACCAACGTTGCCGCCCTCCGCGCGTACCTGGCGTTGTCGACCATCAATGACGCGATCCTGAAGGCAGCGGAGCGGGTCTCGACCGGCAAGCGCATCAACCGTGCCTCGGACAACCCGGCGGGGTACTACGTGATGCGCTTGTTCCAGCGCCAGATCGGGGGCAAGCAGGGCTTCAACAACAACCTCGAGCGCGGGGTGGACTGGCTGCAGACGAATGACAGCAAGCTGTCGGGCATCGTCGACATCCTGATCGAGATGAACGACCTGGCCTCGCAGGCGAAGGCCGGCGGCGTGACCAGCGCCGAGCGCGTGGCGATCCAGTTGGAGCTCAATGCCCTGCGGGCCGAGGTGGTGGAGGTGCTCACGAGCGGGATCACGCCGACGCTCTACAGCGGGTTCTCGCTGGGCAACCTGTCGAACGTCTCGCTCACGGGCAGCGCCGCGCCGACGGCGGCCACGCTGAACATCGAGGCCGCGGACATTGACGTGACGGGCAGCCCGTCGAGCAGCACGGTGACGGCGAAGATCCAGACGACGATTGACAACATCACGGCTGCGGTCAACCGGCTCATCCAGGACGAGCAGCAGGTCGGGGCGTGGATCCATCGTCTGGAGTTCGAGAAAGAGATGAGCGACACCGAGCTCGTGAACCTGCAGGCGAGCCTGAGCACGATTTCGGACGCGGACATCGCCCAGGAGCAGATGGCGGTGACCAAGTACGAGATCCTGCAGCAGACGGCGCTGGCGATGCTGACGCAGGCGAATACGGCCCCGTATGCGCTTCTGAGCCTGTTCGGCAGCTAGGTTCCCGACGCGACGCTGAGCGTGCCATAGCCGGTGTTCCCGGCCCGGGCGGCCGGGGACATCGCGGTCCCGTGGTGTGCCGCTGCCGGTTCGTCCTATAGTGCGCGGCCGTTTGGCCGATACTTGAACTGAGACGGGCGGCATGGCGGACCTGTGCCGCCGGAAGCGGGAGCGATGGCAGCCCATGTTTTCACCGGTCACGAGCACCTTTGACATCCAGTCGCTCGTGTCGCAACTGATGGCCCTGGAACGGCAGCCGCTCGAGCAGCTCCAGGGCAAGAAGACCACCTACCAGGCCCAGATTGACGTCTGGAACGACATTCGCACCAGCCTCCTGGCGGTACAGACCGCGCTCGACGCGCTCACGCTCTCCACGAGCTTCCTCTCCAAGACCGCCACGACGTCGGACAGCGAGGTGGTGACGGCGACGGCCGGCACGAACGCGTCGGGGACGACGGAGGTCTCGGAGACGACGTACACCTTCACGAACATCACGATGGCGTCGGCGGCCGCGGCGCAGTCGTCGTCGGCGCTGGGCCTGTCGGCCGGGACGGTCACGACGCTGGCGGGGGGCGAGGAGATCAACACGGAGGGGGGCGACGCGGGCTTCAACGAGCGGATCGACAGCGGCAGCCTGAACCTGGATTCGGACAAGGCGATCGTCTCGGGCTCGTTTTTCGTCAACGGCAAGGCGATCACCGTCGCGGCGAGCGATACGATCATGACGATCCTCGGCAAGATCAACAGCTCGGGCGCCGGGGTGACGGCGACGCTCGACAGCGACACGGTGACGATCACGCAGGACACGGTCGGGCCGAACTACTTCGTGAACCTCGAGAGCGATACGACCGGGTTCTTCGACGCGATGAAACTCACGGCCGGCAACGGCAACCCGGACCCGAGCCTGACGGCGGGCGCGGCCGCCGACGCCGAGCGGGACCTCGACGAGACGCCGCTGGTCGGCACGCTCCAGGACGGGTACTTCACGATCAACGACATTACGTTCGCGGTGGACGTGTCGGAAGACAGCCTGAGCGACCTGATCGGCGAGATCAACGCCTCGGCGGCCGGGGTGCTTGCGTTCTACGACAGCGTTGACGACACGGTGACGCTAACCTCGTCGGTGGCGGGCGAGGACATCGTGTTGTCGAACGACACGGCGAACTTCTTCAGCGAGCTCAACATCGCGACGGGGACGCACTCGGGCACGGGGGCGTCGTTCACGCTCAACGGCCAGGCGCTCACGCGCGATTCGAACACGTTCACGATCAACGGCACCACGTTCGTGCTCCAGGGCAGCGGCACGGCGTCGGTCACCGTGGCCAAGGACACGGACGCGGCCGCCGGCGCGGTGCAAGGATTCGTGAGCCGATACAACGAAGCGGTCGAGCTGATCCACACGAAGCTGACGGCGGCGGACTCGCCGCTCAAGGGGGACCTCCGGCTCAAGTCGCTCCAGCGCCGCCTGCGCTCGTACGTGTACACGAGCGTCGCGAACCCGGGGACGCTGACCCACCTGTCGCAGGTCGGGGTCACGATCGACCACGATACGAGCGCCAAGACGCTCGTGCTCGATTCCACCGCGCTGGCGGACGCGCTCGAGGACGGAGCGGCCGACGTGTTCGAGCTGTTCGCCTATGATTCGGACGGCGACGGGCGGTACGACGACGGCGGTTTCGCCAACGTGCTCGACGAGTACCTCGACGATTACACGCACCGGTTCGACGGCTCGATCGTCGAGCGGAACGAGCTGATCGAGGACCGGATAGACACGGTCGAGCGCAAGATCGCCCGGATGGAGAAGTCGCTGGCGCTCAGGGAGCAGCGCTTGATCGCCGAGTACGAGCGGCTGTTCAGCCTGTTTCAGCAGTTGCAGGCGCAGAGCACCGGGGCGGTCAGCGTCCTGACGCAGGACTTCAGCAGCAACAACAGCAGCGCCGCGTCGCTGCTGTAGCCGCAGAGGAAGGGACAGATGCGAACCGGACGGAGAGGAACGCATGGCTGAGAACCACGAGCCGGCGAAGGCGTACCTTCGGAACAAGATCCTGAACGCCTCGCCGATGGCCCTCGTCATCATCCTGTACGAAGGCGCGATCGCGTCGTGCGCCAGGGCGCGCGAGGTGTTCGGCGCCAAGCGGCGGGCCGAGACGTGCGCGGCGCTGATCCGGGCGCAGAGCATGATCCGCGAGCTGCGCAACTCGCTGGACATGTCGTGCGGCGAGATCGCGCACGGTCTGTACCGGCTCTACAGCTTCATGATCCAGCGTCTCGTCGAGGCGAACGTGCAGCGCAGGCGCGAGCACATTGACGAGGTGATGGGGATGCTCACGGAGCTGAAGCAGACGTGGCTCGAGGCGATCGAGAAGGGGGGCGGCGAGGCGGCGCTCAGCGGCCGGCTGCAGCAGACGCGGTCCAATCCCGACTTTTCGTCTGAGAACTATCTGAGCATTGTGACGTAGCCCCGCGGGGCCGTTTTCCGGGGAGTTGACGCTGTGAACGTGTCCGGGGTTTCAGAGCCGCTTGCCTACCTGCCCGTGGGGATCGTCCACCGGCGGCCCACGTGCGAGGCGGTCAAGGCGGTCCAGCGGCGCGTCGCCGGCAGGGCCGCGGGCCCCCAGGACGAAGTCCCCGGCCTCCAAGGCGAGGTTTCGGGCCCCAAGCTGCTCGTTGATCTGAGCCTGATCGCCCCTCGGCCCATCGAGCCGGGCAAGCCGAAGGCGGATGGCCGCGGGTCCGTCGCGGACGTTTCCGAGGCGTCCGGGAGTCCGGCCGGGCGCCCAGGGGTGTCGGCTCGGGTTGATCTGGTCGCCTAGCCCGCATTTCTCACAGGGAGCCGGCGCGAGGCCGTTTGCGGTGCGCAAGGGAGCCTCACCGCAAGGGGCTACGGGCCAGGAACAGGCAGGTTGTTGTGGACAGCCCGTGGCAGACGAAAAAACGGGGACAGGCACCTATTCTTTTGCGCCGAGGTGTGTCACATGTGTTCGGCATCTACGAAGAATAGGTGCCAGTCCCCATTTTTTCCCGCGCCTTGCGCGCTGTGAGAAGTGCGGCCCCGCCGGCCTGGGCGGCTCCGGCAGGGTTTGTCGTTTCCCTGTTGTAGTGCGTCACAGTTGTGGTGATTTCCAGCGCCTTTGATTGCGTTTTCGCGCCGGCCTTCAATGGTCATTCTCTGAATAAACGTGGGCCGGTGGCCCGGGGCCTCTTGGCACAGAATCTGTATTATTCCGCCCTCCGAGAACCAGTGTGTTCAGGAAAGGAGTCGCCATGCACGTGACAGTCAATGGCGTCGAGGTGGACGTGTCGTCTTCCGGGGTGCGGACGCTCGGGGAGGTGATCGGGGCGGTCCAGGGCGCCGCCGCCGAGAAGAACGAGGTGGTTGTCGAGGTGTTCCTGAACGGGGAGCCTCTTGGTCCGGAACAGGAAGCGGCGCAAAGCGGCCAGGAACTCGGGCCGGATGACAGGGTCGAGGTCACGGTCCAGGACGCGGTGGCCTTGCTCACGGGGGCGCTGCAGGTGACGCGCGACAGTCTTCCGGAGCTGCAGCACAAGCTCGGACACGTGGCCGCGGCGCTCCAGAGCGGGTCGCGCCAGGAGGCGTTCTCGCTGTTTTCGGAGTGCCTGACGCATTGGCGCCAGGTGGTGCAACTGCTGCAGGTGAGCCAGACGTGCCTGGGCTTCGACCCGGCGCAGGTCACCATCGAGGGGAAGTCGCTCAACGAGCTGAACGAGGCGCTGCTTCGCTCGCTGCAGGGAACGAAGGAGGCGATGGAACAGGGCGACCTCGTCTCGCTGAGCGACCTGCTCGAGTATGAGTTGGCCGAGAAGATCCGGCTGGAGGATGCGATCCTCGACCGCCTGATCGACATGGTGCCCGGCGCGGATTGATCGCTTCGCTGAGCGACACGGCATGACTTTCTTTGGGCGTAACATTGAGGTGCTGCGCGCGCGCCAGCCCGAGCTGGCCGAGCGCGTGAGTGCGTGTGCCGTCGGGGAGTCGCCGGCGGTCCGGCCGTCGAAGGCGGGGCCGCCGACGCTCGAAGTCACGGTGCCGGAACGCGGGCGCGTGCTGCTGCACAGCGCGCACGATCCGGTGAAGGAGGCGCAGCGGCTCGCGGCGGCGTACGAGGAGGCGCGGACCGAGAACGTGGTGGTGCTCGGGCTGGGTCTGGGTTACCACGTGCTCGAGTACCTCAAGCGCGAGCACCATCGGGACTTCATGCTCGTCGTGGAGCCGGACCTGGCGCGGTTCCGGTGCTGCCTCGAGCACACGGACCTGACGCGGCACATCGCGCGGCACAACATCCTGTTTGCGGTGGGTCTGGCGCCGCTCGACGTCTTCACGATGCTCAAGGCGGAGGAGTGCACGCTGGTCCGGAACGGGCTCAAAGCGTTCAAGCACCCGCCGTCCATATCGCTCGATCCGGCCTACTACCAGGAAGTGCTGCGGCGGCTGCAGGACCTCGTGCTTTACACGGCGGTCAACAACAACTCGCGTGACAAGAGCTGGCGTCAGTTTGCGGCCAACACGGCGCGCAACGCGCCGGCGGCGCTGTCGCTGCCGGGGGTCAAGGAGCTCTTTGGGGCGTTCGAGGGCGTGCCGGGCATCGTGGTGTCTGCGGGGCCGTCGCTCGGCAAGAACGTGCGGGAGCTGGCGCACGCCAAGGGGCGGGCGGTGATCATCGCGGTGGACACGGCGCTGCGCGTGCTGCTCGACCACGGCGTCCGGCCGGACCTGGTGGTGAGCATTGACTTCACGCCGCACACGGCGCGCTATTTCGACGGGCTGGACACCTCGACCTTGCGGCTCGTGGTGGACTCGGAGGTGTACCCCCCGATCGTCGAGCGGTTCGGCGGGCGGTGCTTTTATGCGTCAATCTCGAACAAGCCGGCGTCGCGGTGGTTTGCGCGCGCGGTGGGTGGGCCCGGCGGGCTCGACAAGGGGCTGTCCGTGGCGCACACGGCGTTTCTGCTGGCGATCGAGATGGGGTGCCGGCCGGTGGCGCTCGTCGGGCAGGACCTCGCGTACACCGGCGAGGTCTCGCACGCCAAGGGCACGGCGATGGCGCGCATCGAGAGCCGCGGCCCGGGCAAGGGCAACGTGATCAGCGTGCCGGACATCTTCGGGCGGCCGGTCAACAGCCACGCCTCCATGGTCGTGTTCCTGCGGCACTTCGAGGAGCTGCTGCACGAGCATGCGGACCGGCTGCCCGACGGGTGCGTGGACGCCACGGAGGGCGGCGCGCGCATCGGCGGCACGCGCCCCACGACGCTCAAGGACCTGATCGCCCGCTGGTGCACGCGGCGGGTGGACGTGGACGGCATTCTGGACGCGGCGGTCTCGAGGGTTGGGGCAACGGACTGCGAGCGCACGCTCGGCGAAGTGGACACGATGCGCGGCGAGCTCAAGGAGCTCGCGCGGGACGCCGTGTCGTGCCGCTCGACGCTCAAGAGTATTTTTGGCGAGATCCGTCGGCCCACGCGGGACGCGGCGCGCATCAGGCGGCTGCAGGCGCGGTACGGCCGGGAGGCCGCGGCGCTCGAGTCGCACACCGAGGCGCTCGAGCTGCTGGCGGACGCGCTGACGCGGGCGATGACCGTGATGCGCGACCGGCGCGTGGCGAGCCGGTCGCTGGCGGGGACGCTCGACGAGCAGGGGCAACTCGACGCGGTGACGCAATTCATCGCCGTGATGGACGACATCGGCGAGGCGGCGGAGTTCTGGCTCCGGCTGCTCCGGGAGGTCAAGGCGGGGATTTCGGCGCAGTGCGCCGCCGGGGCGCGGTAACGGCACGGCGGGGCCGGGGCACGAGCACTTTTGACGCACCGCACGCGCGGTGATTTTGGACACGGGACGATCATGATTGTGGACAAACGCTTGCAGTTTTTCCGGCCGAGCGCGGCCCTTCGCGAGATGACGCTGCTCTTCGGCATCCACCAGGAGTCGGACACGACGCAGTCGCGGCTGGGCAAGCTGGCCGGGATCGTGCCCGCGATGGTGAACAACTACATCAAGGACTTCGTCAAGGCGGGGTACGTGGCGGTGCGCGGCCAGACGAACCGCGACATGACGTACCACCTCACGGAGACGGGCGAGGCACGGCTCTCGAAGCTGTTTCGCCGGTACCTCAACGAGACGATCGGGCTCTACATCCGCGCGAAGGACGAGATCCGGAGCCGGCTTCAGGGCTTGCGCGACGAGGGTCTCCGGCGGGTCGTGTTTTACGGCGCGGCGGAGACGGGCGAGCTCGCCGTCGGCGTCGGGCACGAGCTCGGCCTCGTCGTGGAAGGGATCGTGGACAGCGATCCGCGCAAGCACGGCAAGTCCATCAACGGCCTGCGCGTGCAGCCGCCGGAGACGATCGCGACGATCGCGCCCGAGGTCGTGGTTATTTCGTCGTTCGGTTACCAGAGCCAGATCCGGGAGCAGATTCGCGAGATCTCGGAGTGCGTCGAGGTGCGCGCGATCTAAGGCGTTTTTCTTCTCGGGAGTGTTCAGTCAGTGCATGGTGACGTGAGGCGCGCCGACGCGGCGCACATACGATAGGGCGATGATGAATCGAGTGGCCATTGTCAAGACAGGCGGCGATGTGCGGGATGCGCTGGGCCGCGCAATCGGCATGGTGGGGGGGATCGCGCGCTTTGTTTGGCCCGGGGCGAAGGTGCTCATCAAGCCGAACCTGTGCATTGACAAGGACTGGCGTTCGGGCGCGACGACGAACCCGGCGGTGGTCGAGGCGCTGGTGCATCTCGTCCGGGCGGCGGGCGCGGGCGACATCGTCGTGGCGGACGGGACGACGGTGGGGCTCTCGACGGCGCGGGTGTTCCAGGTCACGGGTTATGACGTGATGGCGGCGCGGTGCGGCGCGCGGCTGGTGGACCTGAACGAGGACGAGACGGACCGGATTGACATTGTCGAGCCGGAGTCCATTCGCAACATCCAGGTCGCGCGGGAAGTGCTCACGAGCGACGTGGTCATCAACGTGCCGCTGCTCAAGACGCACGTGCACACGACGGTGTCGGTGAGCCTGAAAAACATGAAGGGCGTGATCTCGCCGCGCACGAAGCGCAAGTCGCACCTCGTCGGGCTCGAGGGGAGTATTGTGGACATCAACCGGCACGTGCCGGCGCACCTGGTCGTGGTGGACGGGATCGTGGGCCACGAGGGGCTCGGGCCGCAGAGCGGCGAGCCGAAGCGGATGGACCTGATCCTTGCGGGCACGGAGCGCGCGACGGTGGATGCGGTGGCCACGCGGCTCATGGGGTTCGATCCGCACGAGATCCGGCACATCGCCGTGGCCGCCGGGCGGGGCCTGGGCGAGATCGAGGCGGACCGCATCGAGGTGGTCGGCGAGCGGATCGAGGACGTGCAGGCGCAGTTCAAGTCGTCGTTCGAGGCGCTTGCGGGCGGGCACTACGAGGGCGTCAACATCCTGTGCCGGGACGCATGCAGTGACTGCATGGGCGGGCTGATGGTGGCGCTCAAGCGGATGGAGGAAGACGGCAGCCTCGACCTGCTGCGGCGAAAGTTTTCGCAGATCAATCTGTCGATCGGGAAGAACGCGGACTTCGTGAGCCGCAACGGCGGGAACGAGGAGTGGGTGTGCATCGGCCGCTGCCAGCGGGCGCAGCGGGAGGGCAGGAGGTACATCCCGGGGTGCCCGCCACCGGGTTTCGTGATCCGCGACATGCTGCGCAACATTGTCGGCCTGAACAGCCTGTTCGACTCGGAGGAGTTCGTCACGCAGGAAGAGCACATCATGCGGCTCGAGGAGCAGGAGCAGGCGGGCGGCATACCACTCGGCGGCGGCGAGGCGAAGGTTGAGGTTGAGGTCGAGGCTGAGGCCCAGGGAGCATGAGCGCGCGAGCTATCCCCACGTCCGGGCCGAAGGCATTCGCCCCGGCGCTTCCGAGTCCGGTGCTCGAGCTGTGCTGGAGCGTCGGGGGCGACGGGACGTTTCTCGGTCCGAGCGGCGTGACGGCGCTCGACGACGGGCTGATGCTGGTGGTGGACGAGTGCCGGCACGGGCTCGTCGTTCTCGACGAGAACGGGTCGGTGGTCCGGCGTCTGGGCGAGGCAGGGAGCGCGCCGGGGTCGTTTCGTTACCCGACGCAGGCCGTGGCTGACGGCGACGGCGGGTTCTGGGTCACGGACCGCTGGAACCACCGGGTGCAGCGGCTGGATGCGTCGGGCCGCGTGTTGTGCGCCGCCGGTTCGTACGGCCCGGCGCCCGGCGAATTCAATGAGCCGTGGGGCATCGCGGTTGGCGACGACGGGCGGCTGGTGGTGTCGGACCGCTCGAACCACCGCCTGCAAGTTGTCTCGGGCGACGGGGCGTTTGTGGGCACGTGCGGCCGGGGCGGGTACGACCGGTTCTACTACGAGGGGAAGGCGTTCAAAGGCGGCTACGTCTATCAGCGCTGGGGCGCGTTGTCGAACCGTTTCATGCCGCACGAAACGCTGTTTCACGAGCAGGGCTACACGCTCGGCACGCTCGAATACCCGCAGGGGCTCGCCGCGTGCGGCGGCGGGCGGGTGCTCGTGGCCGATCCGGGGATTGGCGTCGTGCTGCGGTGCACGCTCGAGACGGGGGCCATAGAACCGCTCACGGCGCCGGGTGCTCGTCCGGCGCCGACGAACGTGGCGGGCATCGGCGGCGGGCTGTTCGTCGCGGTAGCCGACGCGGGGAACGCGGCGTGGCTGCTGGATGCTGAAGGCTGCGCCGCTCAAGACAGCGCCGCTCAAGATAGCGTCGCTCAAGGCAGTGGCGCTCAAGGCAGCGGCGCTCGAGGCAGCGGCGCTCGAGGGAGCGTCGGGCTGTTCGAGGTGCCCGGCATCGAGCACCTGACGGCGTGTGCGCCCGGGCCCGGCGGCACGCTGTGGTGTCTCGACGGGTGGAACCACCGGCTGGCGTGCTACCGCCTCGAGCTCGGGCCGGTGGAGGCGCCGAGCAGCGTGTGGTGAAAGTGCCGGATGGCAATGATCGGAGTCCCTGCAGGGGAGGGTATCCTGTAGCCACAGGCGTCAGCCTGTGGGAAGCGACAGCCGGGCGGACGAAGCCCCCGCAGGGGGCGACAGATGAAACATAGGAGTTATCCCTCGACGTGAAAAGAGCATATGCCGCCCCCTGCGGGGGCTCTTTTCAGCGCGTGCTTATGATCCACGGGCTCACGGGCCTGTTGAAAAACTCGGTTTATGTAAGCCCTTCAGGCTATGTTTTGGTTTGTTGCGGGCCCTGTACCCAGGGTGGCGCCTTGCCCCTCGCCGAGCTCGGGGCAAAGCTGACCCTGGGC
>Ga0180432_10000211_pt1 | contig 93793 bp, 94 predicted proteins | sample SS_ome_10_FD_132414 | JGI IMG/M metagenome (GOLD analysis project Ga0180432, IMG submission 132414) | Hypersaline lake sediment archaeal communities from the Salton Sea, California, USA - SS_1_MS_2 metaG | ecosystem: Environmental > Aquatic > Non-marine Saline and Alkaline > Hypersaline >... | reverse complement strand
TGATCGCCAGATAACTGAATTTCTTGTGATTATCCACTCCAATATACTGCATAGCGCACCTCCCGTTTATTTCAAGTATACCACTTGCTTCAGTGCGCTAAATTATCATTGTAGCTCCTTTTTGTAATTTCAGATTTTCTTAAAACAAAGTTTCCCTGTGTGGTTAAGCCGTTTTAGCTCTGTTATCATTCTGCGGCTTAAATTATAAGTTCTTCGTTTCGGGAACCCGGGAAACATGTTTACATCAACAATGTAAGTTTCTTTTAAAGAGCTGTCTATCACGACATCTATTCCGGCAAAATATAAGCCTAAGGCTTTCATCCCTTTGAGGGCTGTTTTTTTTGCCTGCGCGACCATTCTCTTGGGTATAACTCTTAAAAGAGAAGGGTCTCCCTTGCCCCCTTGGCTTATGTTGGTTGTTACTTCATCTATCTTATTTCTTCTCGGATAAATATAGATAATCTTATCATAAAAACCGTATATTCTCAAATCAACCTTATCCCCTTTTATATTGAACGGTTCGATCCCTTCCTCTATATAGATGTTTTGCTTAAGAAGTTTTTCCAGAAAAATTTTTTTCCCGGTCACATCATGGAATTTCCAGCCCAGATCTGATTTTCGGCTTATGATCTTGTTGTTCTTAAAGCCGAAGTTCGTTTGCCAATCTCCGGACTGAAGAAAAGTTATGCCTTTACCCATTGAGCCGCATCGCGGTTTGATGTATAATTTATGTCCTTTTTCCAGCAGTTTCTCGATATCGCCGATCTTTCGGGTCCTGTATCTTCTTGGGACCGGAACCTTTCCCCCGCTGAGCTTGCCCATTACTTTTGCCTTATCCCTGCCGAGCAGGAATAAAGAGGGATCATCGATAAGAATTACTTCCTTGCCGGACAGCTGCTTTTTTACCATTTCTGATAACATCTTGCAAAAATGTTCGAACTTTTTATAAAAATGTTTATTCCCGTACATCCCCCTATAGGCGCGGTGCTCAATATGTTGATTCCAGTACTCGAAAGGAAAGAAGAAAAAAATCGCCGCTTTTTTAGTGGGGATCTCCGGCATGTCCCCATTCAAAAACTCCAAATAACCAACGCTTCTATATTCGAACCCCTGGCTGGCTATAAACCTTTTCTCTTTATTGAGTTTTTTAAATGAATCGTAATCGACTTCATCTCCTACATTCAAAATTGTGATATTTTTCTTTTTTCTCATTAATTTTCTTTTAAATATTTGTGCAAATACTGGTATTTTTTACAAAGATGTCCGTTTTGCGTTATAACCGCTTTACGGATCTCCATCGGAATAGCTGCATGTTTGGTAAGATCCCTGACGCCATGCGCCGCAATTTGATAAACATAATCCCGTATAAGGCCGCTAAATTCACGGGAAGAATCTTTTGGGAGTTCTGCCGGTAAATTATCAACCGCCAACACTGTAACGCCTTTTCCTTTGTATCCCGCCGTATAATCATCTTCTTTGGGATTATACGTATATGTTGGATCATCGGGAGTAGTTACCCCTCGGTTGATTTCTACGGAACCTTTAATATCACACGAAATATCCCCGATAAATTCAAGGCGGCATTTTTGCCTGCCGCAAAGTTTTCTGATCATTTTTTTCGTGACCAGCCGGGGGTATTTATCGTCCCAATAGCTGCCGTTGAGCAAAATGTTCAAAAAAGAAAGATATTTATCTAAATTAGACTCGAACCTCTCCGGATGGGCAAGATATTCCTCGAAATAATATCCTCTCCTGTCTTTTTTTCTGAATTTTTCTTCCCTCAGAAAAACTATTTTATATATCCTGTCATTTGCATATTTTTGATGCCTGATAAAGCTTTTCATGTCTTTCGGGTGGATCTCGATGGGATTCAATAGGTTCAGCACTTCATGCGCGCCGTTACTGACATTCCCATGTCCGGTAATACCTATAATGAATGGAGAGATTCTTTTGTCAAATCCTCTTTTTTCAATATTCTTCGCTGTTTGTTCCATGTTTCCCTTAAGCTCTTCAAGGGATTTATATGTCCAGGAGGGATTAAGTGAAGAAAATGGATTGTTGATGCCTCTTTCCTTTAGTTTTCTGCCGCAATAATAAAGGCTGTCAGTCACGCCGCATATACCGGCAAATCTGCCGAAATAAACCAATCTTTTCCCGTTGCTATCGGTAATTTTTTCGCATTCAACAAGCGTTGCCTCTTTTTCCAACAATTCTCTAAGTAAAAGCATATTGTAGCTTTGTCCCTTTGTAGTATGCGAGAAAAACATGTATACGGCTTTTTCTCTGATCTTCTCTTTCCTCGGCTCTTTTATCCCCACAAGAAAGGATGCCTTCTTCGGCTCTTTCACGATCTTTGCCCCGTTCTTTTCATATGCTTTATCTTTAAACGCACGGATGGGGCTGGATTCAACCTCCACCTCAATGCCCTTTTGCACAAGCCACCTTACGTCAGACGGGGTAAGAGGCGCTCTTCTTTCCCATTTGTTCTTTTCTTCTTTCAATATTCCCACAACAAGACTTTTTCTCATGATTCTATTAAACTTATGACATATCAGGTGTTTTGTCAAAATCTTTTTCCCGCATAAGAATGTTCTGTATTTTTTCTTTCCATTCGGGATCTTTGCGCTGAATGTGGCGAAAATGCCAGTGTTCGGCTCCCCACAAAAGGATAACATCGAACCCTATTTCGCGAACCTCCTGAAAACTTTCCTCAAAAGAATCGATCCGGATCGAACTCGGTTTTTTATTTTCTTTATAAACAAGGCGTCCTGCCTCCCACGGTTCGGCCTGGAATTCAACGATCCATGCTTCTTTGCCGGCATCCCGCGCCTTCGCAAGAAGCTTCGAAAAATAAAGTTCTTTTTCCTTCTTATTTGTTCTAAAGTAAAAATTCAGCCCTAAAAATTTATGCCCTACAACGGGATAGACATTTAACCCTAAAATGTCGCACATTTCCAAACATTCTTCTATTGGGTCATGCTTTATGAAAATGCCCGAAGTAAAACGCAAGAGCCTGTTAGGGTATGTAGCTGTCGTTAAAATAACGGGCCTTTCCTCCCCGTCGATCCTCTTCACAAGTTCGATCTCTTGTATTAAAAAATTTTTGCCGATAACCCAATATTCTCCGCCGAAGCGGTTCAATGGTTCATTTTCAACCTGCCAATAGCGGATGGTCGCTTCTTTTTTATATCGCTCCACGACCGCTTCTATAAATTTAAGTGTGTGTTCTTTTAAACATGCGTTCTTTGACACGTCAGCGCCAAATGAAAACGTCACTTTTTCCATAACCCAATCGGGGATAAAATATTCCGGCCAGCGCGGGGCTTTCATGCCGACGGTAAGAACAACCGGAATGTCCCTTTTTCTTGCCTCTTTTACCTGCCAATCAAGTTTAGAAAAATCATAGACTCCCTGTTCCTTCTCGATCTCATTCCAATAAGCGCCTAAGCGAATAAGGTCAAACCCCATCTCAAGAATGGAAAGATATGTTTCCCTCCAATTCAATTCGAGATACGCGCACTGTACCGGGCTGAATGTGGTCCCTATCTTCAGCGGCCCTGCAAAAACAATTGAGGCCTGAATAAGAAAAAAAATTGACAGAATAAGCCTTTTCATTATTTTCTTTTTTTATCCGTGACCCAAAACGTCATATATTTTCCCAGCATAAGGCGGGTTTGGGCGTCTAACGCCGGCAACGCGCTTAGAAAAATGACCGTAAAAGGCACTAAAAGCCATTGGAAGGCATATCCTATTCTCATCAAAACAGGATGCTTCTCCCTGCTTTTGGGAAGAAGACAAATACTCAAAATGATGCTCGTTATAAGCGAAAAAGACGCAAGATGGAAGATAGTTCCCGCTATACGCGGCGCGCTGTAATAAAAAACCGTGTGCGTGAATTCTCTTCCGGCGAAAATGGCGGGAAGCCAACCGATAAAGGTAAGAAGAAATGCCCAGGTCGCCCACGCGATATGCCCTTCGAAAAGTTTAAAGAGGTACCTCATTTTATTAAAAAAAGATATTTTTTTATTTTTAAGAAAAGCCCTCATAATGATAGGAAAATTTTCAACTCCCCACGCCCATCGTCTCTTTTGTTTATAGACATTGACCACTGTTTTCCACCAGTTTTCCGCCACAACGGCATCCATGGAAAGTGTCGTGTACATCGGAACCACCCTGTACTTCCCGTCATAATGTATGAACGCCTTCCAGAAAATAGCGGAATCGTCCGAGATCATATCAACGGGCCAATACCCGATATCAACCAAAGCCTTAAAGCTCATACTATGACTGGAAAAAGTCACTAATTTTTCAGGATTTGTTGCTTCGATCAATTGGAAAAAAGATGACCCCGTCTCAAGAACCCTCGTTATCCCCGGGGCCTCCCATATATTATTGTTGTAAACAGGAACCGGCTGGAAGCTTGCTCTTTCCCTTTCCGGAGAAGCCATATAATAGTATGTAAGGGCCGCGAAATAATCAGAGTCGATTACTGTATCCGCGTCAAAACAAGAAGCCACAACTTTTTCAAAAGGAATATCTTTCTCCAGAAAATATTCCGCAGCTCTTTTGGCCGCAAATGTTGTATTGGCTCCTTTAACTTTTGCCTCGCCTTGTATCCCGTCAGGATGAATTGCTACCAAAAGATCCAAAAAATCTCGCCTATAAACTTCTTGTGTTTTTTTTACGCCTTCTTTTACTTCCTGGCCTGCTCTCTCTTCAAGGGCAATAACTACCAGGACCTGCTTTGAGGGGAATGCCCCCTGAATAAAGCTCTTGATCCCCGGCGCTATGACTTCCTGCGTTTCCTTGGAAACCGGGATAATGACCAAGTGCACAATGTCTTTTAAGCAAAGCTCTCCGGGCTGATCCAATTCTTTGGCCTTTTTCATCCAGTCAGTTCCCTTTTCCATTGAAAGCCTGAAATAAGAAAGAATGAGAAAAAGCGTCATGTATAAAAGCCGTAAAAGCCAGTACAGATCAAAGGCGATAATAATAACGGCAGCTACGAGCGGCTCACAAAAAGCAAGTATGGTCATGCCGACAAGAATCATCCAGCTTGTCGCGCCCGGGACGATCTCAAAAAATCTTTGAAGCCCTCTCTCTCTTCCCTGTATATTACTTCCTGAAAAATCAAACTCCATTATATTTCTTCCCTTTATCCTGCCCCGTATCTACGGACGGCATTTCGATGATATCTTTCTTCGGCACTATTCCTGAAGCAAACAAGCTCCCCGGGGACTGAAAAAGGCAATATGCTTCTCCCGTTTTATCCGAATAAACAATTGAACTTCCGTCTGCAACATCAAATATGCTGTTCAGGCTAAAACCGCTATCTTCAAATGCCCCCGCTAAAAATACTTTGTTCCCGTCGCGGAACAATACATGTGAAGCTTCATGCGCCCAAAAAACCTGTTCGATATTCTTCGCGTTTTTATAAATCCATTTGATTTTGACGGGCTTTATGGCTTCCCCCGATATCTCTTCGGCTGAAAGATCAAGAACCCCTACTCGATCGTTTTTAAATAAAACCGCTCGATCAAATTGCAAATTAACGCTCACTCCTTTTATCCCCTCTCCCTCAAGATTATACGGGGCATTGTTCGTCAAAAGGCCTCCCCTCTCCCCCCAAAAAAGAAAGATCTCTTGCCCAAGAGGGTAAATTTTATAAAAATCATTTCCCCTGAAAAGAAAAGTATTCATTGTTGTTTCATCTATTAATATTTTTCTGTCTTTTTTATCATAATCCATCTTTACAAGCTTGTTATCATTCGCAAGCACATAAAGAGCGTTCTCCGAGAGGCCGAATCCTTTAACGTTCTTTATATACTTTTTATACACTTGTCCCGAATCGAGATCGATCCTGTTTAAGGATCCTTTTTGATAAGAAAAAATATCTTTCGGAGATGAAGCGTGCCAAAAAACACGCGAAGGTTCTGTGGGGAAAAATTTAGTTATATCTTCAGCGGGGGCTTCTTTGTTTTCGGCAAGTTCAACTCTTAAGAACTTATTGCCTGCCGGAGATTTCACGCAGAAAATAATATAGGGGCTTTCTTTTTCTGTAAAATAAGACAGCGCTTCCCCTCCCCCAAAAAGCATGCCAGATTTAAGCAGCGGCCATGCTTTATTGCTTTTGATGTTGTACGCGAGAATATCATCTATTTTTTCGCTTCTCGCGAGAACCAAAAAATCCGTCCCGGGAACTGAGATAATATCCCGGAACTTCCCGTGAAGAACTTCCTTGCTTCGTAATCGATCCGGCAGGAGAATGACCTTGTCAAAAACGGTTGCTTTCTCAGGCTCTACCCGGACTGTTCTTATCCATTCTTTATGTCCTTTTAAAAAAATCTTCAGCGAATAGCTTCCCGGGATTAGTTCGGGGATAACGGCAGGACTTTTTTGCGTATAGCGGCTTTTATTTAGGTAGATCTTTGCCCCGGAGGGGACAGTCGCAACAGATATTAACCCGGTCTTTACAAAACCTTCTTTTGTCCCGGGCTTATAAATATATCCGACCGCATAAAGAAGAATTAAGGGGCAGGCTATTAAATAAATGATCAGAAAAATATAGAAAACGGCTTTTCTCAGAAACTGCATTTATCCCCATTTCCCTTTTATTTTTCCAGCCCTTCCCAAATCGCTTCAATGCGCTTTTTGAGATCATCTGTCGAAAACGGCCAGACTGTTCTGCCATACAAAGCTTGAGTTATCTCCCTATATGTCAGATTGTTCAGCCTGAAGGAGGGCACTTTATTGTCTATTTCCATTGCATAACGCATAAGCGTCAGTTCTTTGTAAACCATCCGCGGCAGAAGAAAATGCTGCTCCACGGTTTGTTTGGCATTTTTTGAAAGTGTTTCCCTTAAAAGATCATCTTCCAGGATCGACTTGATGGCGCTGGCCACTTCTTCTGTTTCATGAGGGTCCACTAAAAAGCCATTGTGTCCGTTCACGACTTGTTTAGTAATGCCCCCTATTGTGCTCCCCACAACCGGGGTTCCTTGCCACATCGCCTCAGAAACCACAAGCCCGAATCCCTCTTTAGTCGAAATATGGACAAAGCAGTCTGCTATCATCATTAGAGAACCGATAACTTCATCGTTATTTTCCACATTAAGCAACAGGTGAATATCTTTTTCTCCCTCTGCGATTTCCTTCATTTTCTCGTACATAACGGTTCCTTCGGGATCATCTGTCGCCGAATTCCCGACTATCACGAGAACCGGATCGATGCCTTTTGAAAGTTTCTTTTTCAGAAGTTTAAAAGCTTCCAAAATGGTTTTCTGGTTTTTGTGCACATCATATCTCGACACGGCTGCCACGATCGGTCTTTCCGGGTCAATGTTGTTCTCGTTAAATATTGTTTCCAATACTGCAAGAGCTTCTTCTCTGGTCCGTTGTCTGTTCTTTTTGCGGAGAGGATCTATTGACGGGTTTATTTCATAGGTCGGTATCTGTACATTTTCCCTGACAAATTCTTTCGCAGTAAAGATCGCACCTTCAAATTGATTGATGTACGGCAATAAAAACCGCCATATCCTGCGGCTGGCGTTTGAAGTATCTATATGACATCTCCAAAATATATGGCCGTACACATTGCCGTTCATTATTATTGCCGCGGGTTGCGGGTCATGTATCGTGACCATGTGCCCTACAACTTTGACTTCTCTTGTGTTTTCGTCGATCGTATCAAGATAGGCGTGAAAAATCTCTCTTAGCGTTATATCCTGATCGACCCCTTGGAGTAAATTGTGGAATTTTTTAGTAACGTTAAAAAACTCTTCGCTTCCTTCAATAACGAACCATCTTGCGTCTATGCCAAGCCCTCTGGCGAAAGGCACAACACTTTGAAGCATTTCCGCGACCCCTCCGCCGACAAAAGTAGAATTAACATTCGCCCATACTTTTTTATTTAACGGATCTGCCATGAATTTCAGGTCGTCCATAAATTCTTTGCCGACAAAAGGCTCGTACAATTTAATATCGACAGGGTTTAAGGGAACATACTCGTTGCTGTACTTCCTGCTCCTATCATCAAACATGCCGTCTCTCCTCTCTTTTTAAGCGGTAAAGTCTTAGAAGAAAGTTTTTTACCTCCTCTGTCCCTTTTAAATAATGCTTCGCTCTGCTGGGATGCTTCTTGTCTTTTGCGACCCTCACTGACCATCCTTTCCCTTTAAGCTTGCGGAAAGCATCTTCATCTGTTTTGTCGTCTCCTATATATAAAGGAACGATCCGTGCCTTTGTTTTTTTTCTTTTCTTTTCCAGCAGGTATAAAACGGCTGCTCCTTTGTCCCAATCAATGGGGGGGCGTATTTCCCACACCTTTTTGCCCCGGGTAAGCTTGATCCTTCTTTTGGCGCGATAAGGAGCTGTTGTTCCCTCTACTATCCTGTTGACTTCCCGGATATCGCGCTTCCTTGCCATTCTGTAATGCACGCTTAAAGAAACTTTTTTATCCTCAACTATGACCCCTTCAAATGATGCTGTTCTTTCTTTTATTTGTTTATTTATGCCGGAGATGACTTTCTTCGCCTCTTTGACCCCCTTCACGATATGCTGCCCGTCCTCCCCTTTGATCTCCAGGCCGTGGTTGCCGGCATATGTGATATTTTTTACCCCGACTCTTTTGGTTATATCTTCGAGGCTTCTCCCGCTTATAATAGCCACTGACACATTGCCCAAGGAAGCCAGATCCTTGATCGCCCCTCTCGTTCCCATGCTAAGCCTGACTTTTGCCGGATGTTTTCTGATACGCGTCAATGTCCCGTCAAAATCCAGAAAAAGATACAAGTGTTTTCCTTCTATGTCCTTGCTTATCTTTTTCCATTCTTTGATCAAATGTTTCATTTTTTATTCGGGGATAAAGGGACCCTTGGACATTTCGAAGTGCTGCAAGCAATGATTGAGCCAGGTTTTAATATTGTTTGATTGTATGTTTTTCCTCATTTTGCCCATTCTTTTTCTCCGCTCGCCTTTTGGCATATGCAGCGCCTGGTGGATAGCGTTTGCTATGTCTTCTATGCTGTACGGGTTGACCGGCAGACAATTTTTTATCTCAGCTATCGCCCCGGCGAATTTGGAAAGCACTAAAACCCCGTCATTGTCGGAATGCGCCGCAACATATTCTTTGCAAACTAAATTCATCCCGTCCCTCAAAGGCGTCACGAGAGCTACGTCAGAAGCCAGGTACAGGGCAACCAGCTCTTCAAAAGGAACTGTACCGTAATTATAGTGGACCGGCGACCACAGTCCGGTCGAGAATTTTCCGTTGATCCTGCCGATAATTTCATCGATCTCTTTTTTGAGCTTTTGGTATGTTTCCACAGATTCTCTGCTCGGGATGACCAGCTGGTAATAAAAGAACTGTTCTTTAATCTCCGGGTGCTCTGTTAGAAGATACTCAAGACCCAACAATCTTTCCTTTATGCCTTTGGAATAATCAATGCGATCGACCCCTATTATAAGCTTCGGACATGCTGCTTGCTCCCTGATCTCATTTTTCCTCTTTATCACTTCTTCTTTGCGGGACGTTCTGTCAATAAGATTAAAATCTATGCTTATCGGATTGGCATAAGCGTGCGTTTTGATCTTTTCTGCTATGCTCTTTTTCCCGGAAATTTTCATCTCTTTCCTGTAAACTTCAACCGCCCCCATGAAATTCCTAAAATACTGTTTGTGGTGAAATCCGATCGTATTACAGCAAAGAAGAGATTCTAATATCTGCCTTTGCCAGGGCAGGATCGAAAAAATGTCCATGTGGGGGAAGGGTATGTGAAGGAAAAAATGTATCTCCTGCTTGGGTCTGATTTTTCTCAAGAAATACGGGGTTAAAAAAAGATGGAAATCCTGTATCCAGATTATATCGTCTTCTGACGCGATCTTATCAACATAATCCGCGAATCGTTTGTTAATATCAAGATATGTCCGCCAGGAAGGATAGTCTATATGAGATTTTTCAAAAAAGTAATGAAAAAGCGCCCATAATGTTCCGTTAGAAAATCTGTTATAATATTTTTCAACTTCTTCTTCGGTTAGCGGGACGCATCCTAAACTATATGATTCCTCTTTTCCCGTTTCGTCTGGACTGACCTCTTTAACATCATAAGTTACTACTTTTCCCGGTTCTTTTATTTCCTCGACAACATGTCCGTCCCATCCCAGCCATGTCCCTTCAGCTTGAATAATGATCGGTTCCAGCGCAGTGATCAGTCCGCCTGCGGCTTTGGCCCAGACAATTTTTCCTTTTTCATCTATATTTTTATAGAAAGGGAGCCTATTTGATACAACTATAAGCCCCCTGTCTTTGCCCTTATAATAGATCATCTTTTTTCCTTAAAACCCGCGTCTCAATATTTGGCCAGATCGCTTAAAAGCCTGCCGGCTGATTCCGGCGCAGTCCCCTTGTTGTTAATTAAAATATCCCTGGCTGTCATTCCGCTTCCGTATAGATCAGAATTGGCCTCACTGTTCTGGGAGATCACTGCTCCTTCTAATTTTACTCCTATAAAAGCGCCTCTACTTCTTGAATATGAAAGTATCCCTCCTTTTAGCTGGAGGTCTGTTGCCGCAGCTGCGTCCCTTCCAACGGGGCCTGCTGACACTGCCGCGTCCCCTCCCAGTTTGAGCTTGCTCTGAAGGAGGCCGTCAAGTCCTCTTTCGCTCATAATAAGCAATATAATATCTGTGGCTTGACCGCCTATCTGAAGTCCCCAGCTTATCCCTGCAAGGTTAAAAACTGCCGGATTGCTCCAGGTGCCTTTGCCTTTATCTTTCGCAACTATTGCCCCCTGCCCATATTTGCCTCCGAAAACAAACCCTCCGCTAACGGTTGAGGGGAATATCGCGATCGCGTAAGCATCCTTCAACAAGGATTCCGGGATCCCTTGTTCGGGCATTTTTGTCATTTCTTCAAAAACCCTGGCTGATTCAACTAAAAGGTTGTCCCATTTGTCCTGCGCAAAGCAAGGAATTGTTAAGCACAAAATAAACGCAAATACAGAAAATACTGTAAAACCTTTCTTCATAGCGCCTCCCTTTTTAATCCATGGATTTTATTGCTTCCTGCATCATGGGAATAACGGCTTCGGCCTCCTGTTTGGTCATTCTTCCCAGCTTGGCAAAGCGCAGTTCCCCCTGAGCATTCCTGTTCTCTCTGGTAATCTGCATTTTTTTCGCGCCTTGATTGTAAGAATAGATGCTTACAGTCAACCTGTCTGCATCTACTTCACAGGATTTCGAAAACAGACATTCGTCCAGATCGCGTTCATACGGCATTTTTTCCTCCTTTTATTTTTTAGTGCATATAATAATTATATTTATTCCTGTAATTATAGCGCATATTCGGCGAGAGGAGAAGATTTTTTGTGCTCTGCCTTGTTTTGAAAAAGAAAAAGGCCGCTCTTGCGAGTGGCCTTTTTTGCTTCTGGCGTCCCCACGGGGATTCGAACCCCGGTCGTCAGAATGAAAATCTGATGTCCTAGGCCAGGCTAGACGATGGGGACGTAAATTTTTGAGGCCTTATTCTACAAAATAGTTTTTTTCTTTGCAACAAGTTTTTTACTTTTCTTGCGCTCCTTCTACTTCTTCTTCCTCCTCGCGCGAAACAACGCTTGCGATAGAAGTAAGCTTGTCTTGCGCCTTTAAGGTGATCACTCTTACTCCTTGAGTGGCTCTTCCCACCTTGCTTATCCCTTTAACGGCGACCCGAACCACCATCCCGCGTTTTGAAATAAGCATTATTTCATCTTCGTCTCTCAGCGCTTTTATGCCGACAACCGGCCCGTTTTTCGCAACAACTTTTAAATTGATAATCCCGCTCCCTCCGCGTGACTGCACGCGATATTCTTCAAATTCTGTTCGTTTCCCGAAACCGTTTTCGCTGACAGTTAAAAGCGAGGCATCAGGATTAACTTTAACCATCCCTACAACCTGGTCTTTTTTCCCGAGAGACATGCCTTTAACTCCCTGGGCTGTCCTCCCCATGGACCTTATGTCCTTTTCTTTAAATCTTATTGCTTTTCCGCTTGCTGTTGCCAGGCATATCTGGTCATCACCCTCGGAAATGATCGTCTCTATAAGCTGGTCTTCTTTCCCCAGGGTCATGGCGATGATCCCTCCTTTTCTGGGGTTGCTGAACGCCTCAAGCGGTGTCTTTTTGATCTTCCCTTGTTCCGTGGCCATAACAACGAATTTGCCTTCTGCAAATTCTCTCACGGGAACGACTGCTGTTAGTTTTTCTGTATCGCGGATCCCCAGCATGTTAACGATGGGCCTGCCTTTAGTTCTTTTTCCTGCTTGAGGGATCTCATGCACTTTAAGCCAATGGCATTTCCCTTCGCTGGTGAAGATAAGCATATAATCATGTGTTGAGGCCACAAAGAGGTGTTCGATAAAATCTTCTTCTTTTGTTTCTGCTCCCGTGACCCCTTTGCCTCCGCGCCTTTGCTTTTTATAAGCGCTTACCGGGAACCTTTTTATGTAGCCCGCATGGCTTACAGTTATTACCATGTCCTCTTCCGCGATCAAGTCTTCTATGTCTAACTCTTCTGCCGCTTTTGTTATTTCTGTCCTGCGCGGATCGGCGAATTTTTCCCTGAGTTCCAGGGTTTCTTCTTTTATTATCTCCAGCACCTTCTTTTCGCTGGCAAGTATTCCTTTGAGTTTCTCGATCAATTTGATAAGCTCCTTATATTCCTCTTCCAGTTTTTTTGTCTCAAGGTTAGTAAGGTTCTGCAGCCTCATCGCAAGGATCGCCAGGGCCTGTTTTTCTGACAAATCAAATTTTTTCATCAGGCCTATTTTGGCTGTTTCCGGGTCTTTCGAAGCCTTTATAAGCTTTATCACTGCATCTATATTTTTTACGGCTATCTTTAATCCTTCTAATATGTGGGCCCTGTCTTCGGCTTTGGCAAGATCAAATTTTGTTCGTTTTATAATGATGTCCTTGCGGTGCTTAATAAATAATTCCAGCATCTCCTTAAGGTTAAGCGTTCTTGGCTCCCCGTCAACAATTGCTAACATTATCACGCCAAATGTTTCTTTCATCTGTGTATGCTTGTACAATTGGTTCATGATAATGTCGGTACTCTGTCCCCTGCGGACATCAATAACGATCCTGATCCCGTCTTTATCAGATTCGTCTCTTATGTCAGCAACTCCTTCAACTTTCTTGTTTTTGACCAGATCTGCCATGGAAGTTATTAGTTTCGATTTGCTCACCTGATACGGGATTTCGGAAACGACAATGCTTTCTTTTCCCTGTTTTTTCTGTTCAACATGTGCTTTTGCGTGCATTTTGAGGCTTCCACGTCCGGTTTTATAGGCTCTCACGATTTCTTCCTTCCCGCAAATAAGAGCGCCTGTAGGGAAGTCCGGCCCTTTAACGATCTTTATCAGATCATCTATCGAAGCTTCGGGGGTATCGATCAGGTGACATACCGCATCTGCTATTTCTCCGAGATTGTGCGGAGGGATATTTGTTGCCATTCCTACGGCAATACCGCTAGACCCGTTTATCAAAAGATTCGGCAAGGCCGCCGGCAAAACCGTGGGCTCTATAAGTGATCCGTCAAAGTTCGGCTGGAAGTCCACTGTTTCTTTTTCTATGTCCTGCAGCATCAGGTTTGTTATCTGCTGAAGTCTTGCCTCGGTATACCTCATTGCCGCAGCAGGGTCTCCGTCTAAAGAACCAAAGTTGCCTTGTCCGTTAATGAGGGGATATCTGAGAGAGAACTCTTGCACCATACGCACAAGCGCATCGTAAACAGCCGTATCTCCGTGCGGGTGATATTTACCTAAAACCTCACCGACTATCCTTGCGCTCTTTTTAAATGGCTTGTTGTACAGCATGCCCATATCTTTCATGGCGTACAGTATGCGCCTATGTACGGGTTTTAGCCCGTCTCTTACATCCGGCAGCGCGCGCCCCACAATAACGCTCATCGCGTAATTGATGTAAGAATTTTTCATTTCTTCTTCTATATAGATCGGGATAATTTTTTCGTTTCTCGTGTACATTGTCTCTCCTGTCTACTTATCTTTTAAACATCCAGGTTCTTTACTTCTCTTGCGTGGGTGGTTATAAATTCTCTTCTGGAAGCAACATTGTCTCCCATAAGGATAGAGAACATCTCATCCGCTTCAACAGCGTCCTCTATCGTAACTTGTTGAAGTGTTCTTCTGTCCGGGTCCATGGTGGTCTCCCACAGCTGTTCCGGGTTCATTTCGCCTAGACCTTTATACCTTTGGATGTTGATCCCTTTTTCTCCCTCTCTAAGGGTATACTCCAAAAGCTCCTTAAGTGAGAATATTTCTTGTCCGTCGACCTTAAAAAGCGGTTTTTTCTCTTTCTCTTTCTTTGTTTTTTTCTTGTCCTTCTTCTCTTTCTCTTCTTCTTTCTCATAGTCAGCTATATCCAGTCCGAATTTTTCTACTTCCTTGGTTATTTTTTCAAGCTCTCTTGCTTCATAAAATTCATGGACATCAATGGTAGACGCTTCCTCTGGTTCCGGCGTTCCTTTTGTAGCCCCCATCTTTAGTTCTTTTTCTCCTCCGCCTTTCCCTTTGAGCTTAGCCAACTCATCATCATTATACAAAAATTGCTCTTCTCCCTCCACAACTACCCTATAAAGTGGCAATTTTTTGGTCTTGTTGTCTCTTAATTTGAGATATTTGCTCAATTTCACTCCACGCCTCTCAATCGCTGTCGCCAGTTTTTCTGCCCGGCTTAACAGCTCAAGAAGTTCTTTTAGCCGTTTTGACGTGAATTCTTTTTTGTCCCTTTTTGCCTCGACTTTTAACTCCTGCGTTCCTTGCTCGATAAGAAAGTCTTTCATTTCTTTTTCCGTGGTGATATATTGCTCGGCTTTCCCCTTTTTTAACCTATAAAGCGGGGGTTGCGCAATGTAAACATGTTCTTCTTCTAAAAGGGACTTCATTTGTCTGTAGAAAAAGGTTAAGATCAAGGTTCTGATATGTGACCCGTCAACATCAGCATCGCACATTAGGATAACCTTGTTATACCGAAGTTTGCTTACATCAAAATCTTCCCCTATGCCCGCCCCCAACGCTGTTATCATGGTCTTTATTTCTTCGTTGTTGAGAACCTGTATTGTCCTCGCTTTTTCAACATTGAGTATTTTCCCTTTTAAGGGGAGGATGGCCTGATATCTTCTGTCTCTTCCCTGTTTTGCCGAACCACCCGCAGAGTCCCCTTCAACAATATAAAGCTCAGTGAGAGACGCGTCCGATTCAGAACAATCCGCCAGTTTGCCGGGGAGGGTCCCTCCTTCTAAAACGCCTTTTCTTCGTGTAAGCTCACGGGCTTTCCTTGCGGCTTCCCGGGCTCTCGCGGCCATAACCGTTTTTTTGGTTATCTGATTAGCCACGTCCGGATGTTCGTCAAAATAACTGCCCAGCATTTCGTTGACGGCAGTTTCTACCATGCCTTCTACTTCGGAATTGCCAAGTTTTGTCTTGGTTTGCCCTTCAAACTGCGGATTTGGTATTCTGACGCTGACAACGGCCGTTAATCCTTCCCGCGTGTCATCCCCTGACAACGCTTCTCCCTTAAGGATCCCCCGGTTTTTGCCGTAATTTTTAATGGTTCTGGTAAGGGCGGACTTGAACCCGGTCAGGTGTGTCCCCCCTTCGATCGTGTTAATATTGTTTACATATGTGTAAATGTTTTCGGCATATCCATCATTATACTGAAGCGCCACCTCAAGCTGTATTTCGTCTTTTTCCTTCTCAAAATAAACGATCCTTTTATGCAGAGAGGTTTTGTTCTTATTCATATGTTCTATGAAAGAAACCACTCCCCCTTTATAATAAAATTCCGCTTCCTTGTCCGTTCTTTCATCTTTAAGCCCGATTTTCACTCCTTTATTCAAGAACGCGAGCTCTCTAAGCCTGGCGGCTAAAATATCGTAAGTAAATATGGTTGTTTCCTTGAATATTTCTTCATCTGGCTTAAAGGTTACGCTGGTCCCTGTTGACTTCGTTTTCCCGAGTACTTTTATCTTGGATTTTGTCTTTCCCTGCTGATATTCCTGGTGATGTATTTTGCCGTCTCTTTTTACTTCTACCTCCAGCCATTCGGATAAAGCGTTCACTACGCTGACGCCCACGCCATGAAGCCCTCCAGAAACTTTATAGGATCTATGGTCAAACTTTCCCCCGGCATGAAGCGTTGTAAGAACAACTTCTACCGCCGGTTTTTTCTCTGTGGCATGCATGTCGACCGGGATGCCTCTTCCATTATCGCTGATCGTAATGCTTTCGTCAGCATGCACAATCACATCTATCCGATCGCAATATCCGCCCATCACTTCATCTATCGAGTTATCAACAACTTCGTATACAAGGTGATGAAGTCCCCTCTTTCCTGTATCTCCAATGTACATGGCAGGCCTTTTGCGCACGGCCTCTATCCCTTCCAGAACTTGTATTTTTCTGGCATCATATTTTTTATCAGCCGCTGCGCTTTTCGCGCTTATTTTTTCTGGCTTTCCCTTTTTTTCTTTCTTTTCTGCCTTTATCTTCTTTGTTTTTTGTGCTTTCTTCGCCATTTATCCCTTCTTTCCTTATTAACTGCGCTAGATATTTAGCTCTATCTTGCCCACTCTGAACCTTATGTCCCGCGCTTTTTTTCTTCCCGAATATTTTTTGTTAAACTTCTTGAGTATTTCTTTCTTCTCCATGGTCAATTCATACAGCCAGGATGAATTCTCAACAATGACCATTATTACATTGTTTTTAAAACTTACCGGCTGTGTGTGCCCCAGAGCTTTTTTTGAAACGGCCTCCCGCCACGCTTCTCTTACGGCATTTGCCTTCTTTACCTTATGAGCTTCCAGCCTCTGCAGCAGGCCCGACACAACGCTATCTATGTGTTTTGTTTTTTTTCTTTCCATCATTAAGCGGCGAGCTGCATCGGAAGAACAACGTACGTGTATTCCTCCCCGCGCCGGATAACCCCGGGCTTCGTCGCGTCATTAACTTCAAATGTAATTTCCGTTCCCGGGAAATTCTTCAAAACGTCTATCAAATAACGCGGGTTAAATCCTATCTGTACAGCATCATTTCCGGAATAATTTATGTCCAGCTGTTCTTTGGCCTCTCCAAGATAAGGAGTGTTTTTCGATATTGTCATTTTCGTTTTTTGTATATCGAGTTTTATCGCAAGTGAGTCCTGATCCGTAAAAATACTTGCCCTTCTCGCTGCCGATAAAAAATCCTCTCTTGAAACCTTGATCTCTTTTGGGGATTTCTCCGGAATAACTTTTTTATAATTCGGGAACTCCCCTTCAATAAGCCTGGAAATGATAAAACATCCCGAAAAAGAAAAAAGGACCTGATTGTCGCTGAACTGGATCTTTACCTCTCCTTCATCTTCTAATAATCTTTTAACCTCTTGAACTGTCTTGGTCGGGATTATTTCCTCTCTGTCGACAAGTGTTTTTGTGGGCAGCTTTTTATGAACGGCTGCCATCCTTCTTCCGTCGGTCGCAACAATGCTCATATCATCCCCTTTAAGCTCGAGAAGGATCCCGTTTAACACATACCTGGTATCGTCTTTGCTTACAGCAAACTCCGTTAAGTTCAACATCTCTTTAAGTAAGCTTTGTTCTATTGTTATTGAATCTTTGTCTTTGAATTTTGGGAGCTGCGGGAACTCTTCTTTGGGGAGCCCTATGATCCTAAACTGCGCCTTCCCGCTTTTGATGGTCATGGAGTTGTTTTTTTTGATTGAAAGCTGTATTTCGCTTCCGTCAGGCAAAGATTTAACAATATCAAAAAATTTCCTTGCCGGCACAGTGATCGCTCCTTTATCTTTAACGGTTACAGGTAATGTCGCGCAAATCCCTATGTCTAAATCAGTTGCAGTTAATTGCAGTTTTCCTAAGTCTGCTTCCAATAATACATTTGAAAGAACGGGTAAACTGCTTTTTTGAGTGATAGCATTTTGAACGATCTGTATACCATTACCCAAAACTTCCTTTGATATCGTCAAGTCCATTTTTTCCTCCTAAAATAAATTTTTCCTGTACTGTTATGCTCTTTCTATACTATTCTTAAAAAACAGTAGTATATAGTTATAATAGTATGTATGTTTCTCTGTGGATAACCTTGTAAGTTCTTTTAAATAAAGCACTTGTGGCCAGAAAAGCCTGTGCATAAGGGTGTTCATATTTATGGGAGAACAAGCAGAAGCCTTATAAAAGTTATCCACAACATATCAACGCTATTTTTTTATCTGGATCTTTAGTTTAGTCACTATTTCTTGGGTTTCTTCGTTGGAGCTTATTTCCTTTTCGATCTTATCGCAAGCATGTAACACAGTTGAATGGTCTCTTCCTCCAAAAAACTCACCTATCTCCGGCAAGGAGTAATCTGTTAATGTGCGAGAAAGATACATCGCCATTTGCCGAGGATACGCTATTGTGCGGGTTCTTTTTTTAGATTTCATATCAGAGACGTTCATATTAAAATACCCAGCAACTGTCGACTGGATCTGGTCAACACTGATCTTTTTCTCTTCCTCAATTATCATGCCCTTTAGAACCTCTTTAGCAAGATCTACGGAAATATTCCTGCCCGTGAGCTTCGCGTAAGCAACAACACGGATAAGCGCGCCCTCCATTTCCCGGATATTGGTTTTGATTTTTTCGGCCAGGAAGAAAAGAACGTCTTGCGGCATTTCCACCGATTCGTTTTCGCATTTTTTCTCAAAAATAGCTATACGTGTTTCAAAGTCGGGAGGCTGGATGTCCGCTATTAACCCCCAGACAAAACGGGAAACCAAACGTTCTTCCAGGCCCGGGATCTCTTGAGGAGAACGGTCGCTGGAAAGAACTATTTGTTTATGGTCATCGTATAACGTGTTAAAGGTGTGGAAAAACTCTTCTTGTGTCGAGTTTTTTCCTGCGATAAATTGGATATCATCTATAAGGAGAACATCGACATTCCTGTACATATTACGGAACTTTGGAGTCGTTTTTGTGCGGATAGCGGAGATAAGCTGATTTGTAAATTCTTCACTCGAGATATATAAAGTTTTGATCTTAGGATTCTTTTTAATGACGGCATGTCCTATGGCCTGCATCAAATGGGTTTTTCCGAGCCCTACACCGCCGTATATAAATAAGGGATTGTAGCTTTTGGACAAATTGTCACACACAGAAAGAGCGGCGGCATGAGCAAACCTGTTGCTGGACCCGACAACAAAATTGTCAAAAGTGTATTTTGGGTTAAGACCGATCTCCTGGTAACGGCTTTCCGGCATTTGACGGGTTCCGCCAAGCATTGATTTCAGCCAGTGCATCGATGAACGTTCTTTTTCGCGCTGTTCAACAGCCGGAACCGGAGCAGGGCCGCTTTTCTCCGGTACTGTTTCTACGTTTTCATCCGGAGGCGAAGAAGTTTCCGACACATCAAACTGTATCGACATTTCTTTGCCGGAAGCTTGCAGTATGGCCGCTTTTATTAAACTAAAATATTTTTCCCGGATCCAGTTTTCGAAGAATTTATTCGGAACACTTAAAAAAATAGTGTTTTCTTGTAAAGAAGCTTGCCGTATAGGAGAGAACCAGGCATTATAAACCTGTTCGTTTACCTCGGATTGCAGAACAGAAAGGGCTTTTTCCCAAATATTATCCATCAAATATGCTCAAAGTTTGTTAAAAACCATTAACAGAAACAATGCAGTTGTCAAAAAGAAGAAAACAAGCTATCAACAGATTATCCACAGCCTTGATTTGCTAAATCAAGAGATGCTTTTAATGCTGGAACTAATTATAACTTTTCACCCCGAGCAATGCAAGCAAAAATTTCATTAAACTCCTTGACTTAGACAAGCTGTATGCTATAATCATAAATCTCATTTTTTATATTATGGTTAAGGAAGGAGTAATCTGGTGAAAAAGAATCTCAAAGCCAAGTCAAATCTTAAGAGGAAAAGGAAACACGGGTTCCGAAAAAGAAGCCAGACAAGCTCGGGGAAAGCGGTTTTAAGCCGAAGAAGGAAAAAAGGAAAAAAAGTTCTTTCCGCGTGAAGATAAGGCATCTAAGGAAAAGAGAAGAGTTTGCCTATGTTCTTGATGGCAAAACGAGAAAAAGAAGCTCGATAATTTCATTACATACGAGACGAGCTGGAGAAAAAGAACAGGATCTAGTAAAAGTAGGGATTATAGCAACAAAAAAATTTGTCTCCAAGGCCGTTCTTCGCAATTATATCCGCCGGGTTATTTACGAGCATTTCCGTACAAATAAGGAACTTTACAGCCCCGGGGCAATGATTGTTGTAAGGATAACCCGCGATTTAGAAAAAGAAGCAAAACGGGAACTATCAGCTAAAGTAAGAAAAGAACTTACAAAACTTTCAAAGGAATTAAGGATAATTGCGCGATGAAACAAGCAGCGATTTGGGCGATAAAGTGGTACAAAAAACTCATAAGTCCTTATCTTGCAAAGAGTTGTAGATTTTCCCCTACCTGTTCAGAGTATGCCCAAGAGGCAATAAACGAGCATGGCTTTTTAAGGGGGAGCATTAAGGCTGTTTGGAGAGTTGTAAGGTGTAATCCTTTTTCGCGCGGAGGGTATGATCCGGTAATTAAAAAATAAACTGAGCGGAATTTTTCGCAGAAAGCAAACAACTAAGGAAAGAATATGGAAAAACGAATGATAACAGCGCTAGTCCTATCAGCGTTAATACTTATCGGGTTCCAGCATTTTTTTAAAGGAACTGCCACAAAAACACAGCCCGTTGCGGCTATCGTTCCGGCACAACAAGCAGAACAGGCCCGAGAAGAAATTCCGCCTGCGCTTCCTTCCGGGGTCTCTTTAACGCAGCAAACGGCAGAATCTTTAGATGAAAATGAAGCGGTTATCGAAACAGAAAAGTATACTATTGTATTTTCTGACATAGGCGGGACCATTAAAGAGATAAGCCTCAAAGAATATGAGGATGACGGCGGAGAAGAAACCCTTTTAAGAGAAGATAACCCTCAAATAAGACCTTTTTCGATACAAAGCGACCTTATCCCCGGACTCGGGAATAGCCGTTACAAAGTTAATAGAGGCAAAGGATATATAGAATATAGTTTTTCAGATCCTGGCCGGGCTGAAATCGTGAAAAGATTTAATTTTTATAACACTTTTGATTACATAGACTTAACTGTTTCATTCAAGAACCTCTCTGCCGGGGAACAGACCTTTTCATATCAGATGATAGGCCCGTCGGGGATACAACAATCCAGCAAAATCATGGGAAGACGGTTTTTAGAGGCAGACTCAATGATCGATGATAAAGTCGTGAAAGATAGCTCCGCAAAGGCGGCCAAAGAAAGAATGGGCAATGTTTCGTGGACAGCATTAAAGAGCCGCTATTTTGCAGCTATCCTTAAACCATTGCAGCCGGTCAAGTCCGTTGTAGTAAGGCAAGCCAACGGAGAACTGTTCACAGCGCTTAATAGCCAAATATTGAGGGTTGGAGCAGCAAGAACAATAGAACAGTCATATATAATGTATGCAGGACCATTAAACGAACAAAGAATAGAGCATGTCGGACAAGACATGAAAAATATTATTAATTATGGTTTTTTTGGAGGAGTCAGCAAAGCGCTATTGTCTGTTTTACGGTTTTTTGAAAAGGGAACAAAAAATTGGGGCATAGCAATTATTTTGCTGACGATAGTTATAAATGCAATACTCTTCCCTCTCACAAAAAAGAGCTTTGTATCAATGCAGCAGATGAAAAAGCTGCAGCCTCACATGCAAAAGCTTAAAGAGATCCACAAAGATAATCCTCAGAAAATGAACAAAGAAACCATGGAGCTTTACAAAAAATATAACGTTAACCCATTCGGAGGGTGTTTGCCGCTGCTTTTGCAGATGCCAATATTTATAGCGTTGTATCAAGGCCTGATAAGATCGATCGAGTTAAAAGGAGCTAACTTCTTGTGGATCAAAGACCTGGCAAGGCCGGACGCTGTAAGCTTGCCGGTGACTTTGCCTATAATAGGAGCGCATATAAATATTTTACCGCTTTTGATGGTGGGAGTAATGGTCCTCCAGCAGAAGATCTCTCAAGGGGCAACAGAAGCCATGACTGCAGAACAGGCTTCACAACAAAAAATGATGATGACTATCTTCCCCATCTTTTTCGGATTTTTATTTTATAATATGCCGTCAGGACTGGTATTATACTGGCTGACGAACACTATTTTAATGACTGTTGAACAAGGCTTTCTGAACAAACGACTACAAGTTTCTTAGTATGAGCGGAAAAACAATTAAAACAATAGAAGTTGAAGGAACGACTATCGAAGAAGCGATACGAAAAGCGCTTAAAACTCTTCATGCACATAAAGAAGACGTCAAGATCGAGGTTTTAAAGGAAGAATATAAAGGTCTTTTCGGCATGAAAGGCGCAACGCCAGCCAGAATAAAAGTTTCCCTTAAAGCGAAGCAGTAATCCCCCATTTCCACGTGGAAACGTACCTCTGAAAAAATTTTCTCCAAAAACTTGACTTTGGCAATTTGTGTGCTATATTTTCTACAAAAGAGTATTTGTAGTTCCACGTGGAAATGTCTAGCTATTCTATTGCGGACATTCCGCGTCCAAGAGCCATTAGTTAGTGCAGCGAAATTGCCAGCTGTTACGATTAGGCAATTCCGCTATCATAGAGATTAGAGCGCACAGCGAAAACCCTACCTAAAAACAAAAGGAATTCACATGAAAAAAATAGCGATATGTAACCAAAAAGGCGGTGTTGCAAAAACCACCACTGCCATCAATCTTTCTGCTTACCTTGCGTTAAAAGGCAAAAGAACACTTCTTATCGATCTTGACCCGCAAGCCAATGCTACGAGCGGCCTGGGCATTAATAAAAAAGAGATCGAAAACAGCATCTATAACGTGCTGCACGAACATGTCGGCTTAGACCAAGCCATCAAGGAGACTCAAGTCGAGAACTTGTTTTTAGTCCCATCAAATATTAACCTTACAGGAGCGGAAGTTGAGTTAGTAAATGTCATGGGGAGAGAATACCGCCTAAAAAAAGCCTTGGAAGAAATGAAAAACGCTTTTGACTTTATTATGATCGATTGTCCTCCGTCTTTAGGGCTATTGACAATTAATGGCCTCACCGCGGCAGATTCAGCGCTTATCCCGATACAATGCGAATATTACGCCCTTGAAGGATTGGGGCAGTTAATGAACACGGTTAAGCTGATACAAGAAAACTTAAACAACAAATTACAAATTGAAGGCGTTTTGATGACAATGGCCGATTACAGGACCAATCTGACAAAAGAAGTTATCCATGAAGTAAAGAGCCATTTTGGCGACAAGGTATACGATACGGTTATTCCAAGAGCTGTCAAGCTTACAGAGGCTCCGGGATTCGGTAAGCCGATAGCTCTTTATGATGAATTTTCAATCGGCGCTAAAAAGTATGATGAATTGTCCTGTGAAGTTCTAGGGGTCCCCCTAAAGCCAGAGACACAAGTAGCCGCAAATAAAGAAGTTACACAAATAAACGGAGAAGAAATGAGGGATGTTTTTGGACAAGAACCAACAGCTTGACAGATGGGTGGCGCTGATACTTGTTTTGCTGACAGCAGGGCGAATATTTTTAAGCTGTACCGCAACATTAACTGATCTAACATTCCGCGTAAGCGATGACGCATTTTATTATTACCAAGTTGCTCACAACATTGTGAGCGGAAATGGCATGACATTTGATGGCATTAATCAAACCAACGGGTTTCATCCATTGTGGATGGGAATATTGATACCAGTATTTTTCATATTTCGCGGGAACATTGAAATTGCTACAAGAGCGGTTTTGTGTCTTGGAACGCTGATCGCTGGAGGAAGCTTTTGGGCGGCGTATCGGGCAGGTACGGGTCTGGCGGGGCGGAAGGCGGCAATTATAGGAATATCATTGCTTTTTTTCCCTTTGTTTTTAAACCCGTTAGTCAATGGGCTTGAAACGGGACTGCTAATACTGCTTTTATTTGCAATGATTTATTTGTGTCAGCAAAAAGACCTTTTGTCATTGCGCAGCGGGTTTTCCAAAAATATTCTTTTGGGGACGGTACTTGCGCTGATATTCTTGTGTCGGCTTGATACAATATTTATTGTCCTGTCTGTCTTGGGACTGGTAATAGTACGTGCCGTTATTAGTTTTGATGATGCGAATAAAGTGAGACAGCTGGGGATAAAGCTTTTTCAAACAGGCATGGTTTTGGTCTTTTTCTGCTTGCCATACTTTTATTGGAATTACAGCGCTTTTGGGCACATTATGCCGATCAGCGGCGCGATAAAAACCACTTTTCCAACAATTTCGCTTGGTCATATTAGCGAGGTAATGCATTACTCTAAAATATTGGCTTTAGCTGAAATAATATTTTCATCCGCTATTATTATCCGGACAATAGCGTCTAAGAACCAACTTGATGAACAGAAGCCAGAGCAGGCGACTCTTAGTATAGGAAGCAGAAATGACATTTTGTTGGCATTGTGGGTCGGGTCCATAATTCATTTTTTATATACGCTCTTCTTTATGAATTGGGGAGTTCAGTGGTGGCACTATGCAGCGTATGGGCCCGTTGCTATTTTATCAGCCGGGCTTGTTTTTGCCAGAATACATCTGATGACCAATTATTCGCTGCGTGTTTTCGCGGGTGCCGTGGCGATAGTTTTAACGTTCTCTTTTTGCGGCCTATATTTTGATTCATTTATGCGGGGAGAACGCAACAAAAACTGGCACAAAGCAGCAGCTTGGGCGCGAACCAGCCTGCCTGAAAATGCGGTAATTGGGATGCATGATTGCGGACTGTTCGGATATTTTTGCGGGCGAACAACAATAAATTTAGACGGAGTGATCAATGGCTACGAATATCAAATGGCCCTGAAAAATCATAAGCTAACAGAATATTTGCGCAAATGCGGCATCACGCATATTGCAGACTATGAAACGATTTACCGCGAGGGCGTGCGAATCATAAAATTACCAGCACGTTTATATGGCCTCCCGGGCGGTGCAATAAAAGTAACCCCAGCAGGCGAGGCATACCGGTCTGACCCGTACTCTGATCATGTTTCCCGGATAAAGGGAGAACCTATCCGCTTTATCTTGTGGGATGTTGAAAAGGTTGAAATAATAGATGACGTTCAAACAATAACAGAAAACTCAACAAATAAGGAGAGAAAAAATGGATAAGAGATTAGGAAAGGGCTTGGATGCGTTAATCCCGGACAATCCGAATAAGGAAAGAGGAAAGATAGACAAGATCAAAGTTGCGGAGATAAGCCCAAATAAATTCCAGCCAAGAAAAACGTTCAAACAGGGGAAAATGGAGGAGCTTTTAAGTTCGATCCAGGAAAAAGGAGTTATCCAGCCGATCCTTGTAAGGCCAAGCGATAAGGGGTATGAAATTATCGCGGGAGAAAGAAGGTGGAGAGCGGCGCAGGAATTAAAAGTTGAAGAGATCCCGGCGATCATAATGAAGGATATAAGCGATGCCAGCAGTCTTGAAATATCCTTGATTGAGAACATCCAAAGGGACGAATTAAACCCGATAGAAGAAGCTAACGCATATCAGGAGCTCATAAGTAAATTTGAATATACGCTGGACAAAGTAAGCCAGATGGTAGGAAAAGATAAAACAACGGTCTCTAACAGCATGAGGCTCCTGAATTTGCCGGATGAGATCCAGGCATATTTACAGGACGGCACGATAACTACCGGGCACGCAAAGGCCCTTTTGTCCATAGCGAATGAAAGACGCCGCCGCAGATTAGCCGAAGATATCGTAAAAAAAGGGTTCTCAGTAAGAGAAGCGGAACATCGGGCAAAACAATCGCAGGATATTCGGGTTAAATCAAAAAAACAAAAAGACCCGGAAATCGCGCATTTGGAAGAGCAGCTTCAGCATTATTTCGGGACCAAGGTTAATATACAACAGGGGAAAAAGAGAGGGCGCATCGAAATACAATATTATTCCAACGATGATCTGCAGAGACTCTTGGGATTAATGCTGGGGAATAATATGCTTGACAAATCCGAGCTAAACTAGTACCATCTATAGAAAGAAAAGCACCTTTTAAACCGGTCCTGTGAGGCCGGAAAAGGAGAAGATGGTGAATAATATAGCTTTATATAGGAAGCCTGCCTGTCGTGTGACGGGGAGGCTTTTTTTATATCCGCAAGGAGGAATCAGGATGGTACAAAATGGCATTTAAGGAAAAAGCAAAAATTTTGGACAAAGAAGGAATAGCAAAGACACTTCAAAGAATAGCGCATGAAATCTTTGAGAACAATAAGGAAGAAATAAAAAATCTCGCAATAATCGGGATAAAGCATAGAGGCGCGTATCTTGCCGAAAGGATAGCGCAAAAGCTTAAGAATGTAGTGGGAAGCGAGATCCCGGTCGGGGCGGTTGATATCACCTTATACAGGGACGATCTCACGGAAGTCGCCCAGCAGCCGATAGTTCATTCTACGGAAATCGATTTTGATATAACCGGAAAAAGAATAGTTCTTGTTGACGATGTGCTGTATACGGGAAGGACAGTAAGATGCGCTCTTGATGAATTAATAGATTTCGGGAGGCCGGCATGCATTCAGCTGGCCGTTCTTATAGACAGAGGGCACAGAGAGCTGCCCATAAGGCCGGATTTTGTGGGGAAGAACGTTCCCACGGCAACAAAAGAGAGCGTGGAAGTAAGGCTTAAAGAATCCGATGGAGCTGAAGAAGTAGTTGTCATAGAGGAGAAGAAGCAGGCATGAAGAAGAGATCAATAAAATGGACAAAAAAACATCTTCTGGGGATAGAGGATCTTTCGCGCGAGGAAATAGAGCTTATTTTAGAACAGGCAGAGAACTTCAAGGAAATATTAAAAAGGCCTATCCCGAAAGTTCCGACTCTGCGGGGAAAGACAATAGTCAATCTTTTTTGCGAGCCGTCCACAAGGACCAGGGCTTCTTTTGAGCTCGCTGCTAAAAGGTTAAGCGCCGATACATTGAATGTAGCGACAGCTTCCTCGAGCTTCCTTAAAGGAGAAACCTTAAAGGATACAGCAAGGAATATAGAAGCAATGAAGATCGACATGATAATAATGAGACATTCCTGTTCGGGAGCGCCGCATTTCTTGTCAAGCAGGGTGAACGCGACAGTCATTAATGCGGGGGACGGAACACACGAGCACCCTACCCAAGCTCTTCTGGATACGTTTACCATAAAAGGAAAACTGGGGAAAGTAGAAGGGCTGAATATAAGCATTATCGGAGATATCGCTCATTCAAGGGTCGCGCGGAGCAACATCTGGGCGCTTAAGAAACTTGGAGCAAAGGTGACAGTGTGCGGGCCGAAGACATTAATGCCGGCCCAGATAGACAAAATGGGAGTAAAAGTCACATATGATATCCGGGAAGCATTGGAGAAGGCAGATGCCATAAATGTCCTGAGAATACAATTGGAGAGGCAGAAGAAAAATCTTTTCCCAAGCATCAGGGAATATGTAAAGCGCTTCGGCATCAATAAGGAAAAATTAGATAAGTTCGCGAAGAAGAACTTAGTCCTCATGCACCCGGGACCTATAAATCGGGGAGTTGAATTGAGCCAGGATGTGGCTGACGGAGAGTACTCGGTGATTTTGGATCAGGTCACAAATGGCGTAGCTGTCCGGATGGCGGTCTTATTCTTGCTGAGCCAAATTAAAGAATAAAACAACAAAATGGAGAGAAAAATAGAAAAATAGGCAAAAATACACATAAATTCCCAAAAATATGCTAAAAATTAAAATAAAATGGAGAAAATATGCAGATTTTAATAAAAAACGGACGGGTTATAGACCCTGAACAGAAGGTAAATAAAATAAGTGATATCCTTATTGAAAGAGGCAAAATAACCCGGATAGCGCCGTCCATTAAAGCGAAAGCGGACAAGACGATCGATGCCAAGGGAAAAATAGTTGCTCCGGGGTTCATCGACATGCATGCTCACCTAAGAGAGCCCGGCCAGGAAGATAAAGAAACTATCGAAACCGGGCTTACGGCCGCCGCAGCCGGCGGCTTTACAAATGTGGCCGCCATGCCTAACACCGAGCCTGCTTGTGATAATCAAGCTCAGGTGAAATTTTTACTGAACAAGGCAAGTGATGCCAGAAAGGGAAAAATCATCCCTATCTGCGCGATAACTAAAAACCGGGAAGGTAAAGAATTGACCGAAATGGCGGAACTTAAAGATGCAGGATGTCCCGCTGTCAGCGATGACGGTGATTCGGTCAGCGATGCGGCGCTTATGCGCAGAGCCTTGGAGTACGCATCGATGTTGGACATGGTCGTTATTTCGCATTGCGAAGATAAGGCTCTTGCGGAAAACGGCGTAATGCATGAGGGGTATTGGTCAACTGTATTGGGGCTGGCCCCGATACCCGCGGAAGCGGAAATGAATATTGTAAAACGGGACATCCAGCTTGCGGAGCTGGCGGACGCAAGATTGCATATCGCGCACATATCAACAAAAGGAAGCGTGGAACTCGTAAAAGAAGCAAAGAAAAAAGGAATAAAAGTAACCGCTGAAGTTACGCCTCACCACCTTACGCTTAAGGACGAAGATCTAAAAACGTATGATACAAATCTTAAAGTAAACCCGCCCTTGAGATCAGCCGGGGATGTAAAAGCGCTCAAAGAAGGGCTGAAAGACGGGACAATAGATGCTATCGCTACAGATCATGCCCCCCATCTTGAAAATGAAAAAGAAAAAGAGTTTGATTATGCACCCTTCGGTATGATAGGATTTGAAACGGCATTACCCTTGGCAGCAATGAAGCTTATAGATGAGAAATATCTGGATTGGACGAAGCTGATCGAAAAATTTTCGACAAACCCGGCGAAGATACTTGGATGTGAAGGGGGTACGCTTAAGGAAGGAAAGGCGGCGGATGTCGTGATCATAGACCCTGAAAAAGAATGGGTGTATGAGAAAAAACTGATCAAATCCCGCTCAAGCAATTCGCCGTTTATCGGCTGGAAATTAAAAGGCGCCGTTACTGATCTTTTGGTTGACGGCCGTATTGTAGTGAAGGATGGAGAGGTCGTATAGGCCTATGGAGCTATCGATCAATGGAACAGCTTGCATTCATAGTTACACAGGAATTGGGGAAACTGGCAAAGTGGTTAAGGATTTTAGGATTTGACTGCGTTTATTTTAGCAAGAAAAAAGAAGCGGATCTTATCATCCAGGCGCTAAGAGATAAACGGATCCTTGTTACGAGGAAAGCCGAGCATGCAAAACACAAAGGGATCCGGATAGTAGTTATAAAACATGATTACGTGGAAGAGCAGATGGAGCAACTTGTAAAAAAACTGGATCTGGGATTAAAAGAGAATAATTTTTTCCGGCGCTGCGTGGAATGTAATACTTTACTTGAGGATATTGAAAAAGAAAAAATAAAGCAAAAAGTGCCGGATTACGTATTTCGAACGCAGAACTTCTTTAAAAGGTGCCCGGATTGCGGAAAGATCTTCTGGCAGGGCACGCACTGGGATATGGTCGGCAAATGGCTGAGCGAAAAAGGGCTTAAGAAATGATAAAGAAAAAAACAATAAAAACGGAAATAATCTCGAACAAAAAAACAGCAAAAGATCATTATGTGATGGCAGTGGGAACAGCTTATCTGGCGAAGAATTCCAGGCCGGGACAATTCGTGAACGTAAAAGTCCGCGAGGAAGGGACAGATCCTCTTTTAAGAATACCTTTAGGGGTACACGCTATAGAGAAAAAAGGCATTAAATTATTGTATAAGGTTGTAGGGCAGGCAACGGAAATCTTGAGCAAAAAAAGGACAGGTGAAGCGCTTGATATTTTAGGGCCTTTGGGCAACGGGTTCGATCTGGCGCCGGCAAAGAGGAAAGAAAAAATAATAGTGGTAGCCGGAGGGCACGGCGCAGCCCCCCTTTATGCCTTAACAGAAGCTATAATCAAAAAAAGGGGAGAAGTTGAATTTTTTACAGGGGCATGCACCGGCGAGCACATCGTTTGCGTGAAAGAGCTAAGAAAGATAGGCGCAAAGGTCCACGTGGCAACCGAAGATGGCTCAAAAGGCAAAAAAGGTTATGTAACTGACATCTTGAGAGAATTTTTACGTAAAGCCAAAGGAGAGAAGGGACCGGAGATAATTTATAGCTGCGGCCCCAGGCCGATGCTTAGAGAGGTCGCGAAATGCGCTAAAGAAAGCAATATCCCTGCACAAGTTTCTCTTGATGCGTATATGGCATGCGGGATAGGGGCTTGTTTAGGATGTGCTATCGAGACGGTTTCCGGATACAAGCTTGTATGTAAAGACGGGCCCGTGTTTAGCGCGGAAGAAATAAGATGGGGAAAAATATAAAATGGGATTAAAAACAAAGATAGGCAAAATCACGTTCAAAAACCCGATCTGGGTCGCTTCCGGGACATTCGGGTACGGACAGGAGTACGAAGACTTTCTTGATCTTGAAAACGTTGGAGCAATTGTAACTAAGACAGTTACGCTCAAACCCCGGAAAGGGAATCCTCCTCCAAGGACCTTTGAAACGGCATCAGGGCTGATCAATTCTATCGGCCTTGAAAACCGGGGCATTCAACACTTTAAAGAAGAATATCTTCCTTTTTTGAATAAGTTAAAAACACAAGTAGTGGTCAGCATTGCAGGAGACACAACAAGCGAGTTCACCTCTTGCATCGAGAAGCTTTCGGGAAAAAATTCTCCGGATTCTATAGAAGTAAATCTTTCCTGCCCCAACGTTGCACATAAAACAAAAAAATACAGCTTGATAGCGCAAGACGCAAAAACGACAGAAAAAATGATCTCAGCAATAAGAAAAAAGACAAAAAAACTGCTCATCGCGAAATTAACGCCGAACGTTACGGATATTGCCGAAATAGCAAAAGCGGCGGAAGCTGCCGGAGCAGATGCGGTATCGCTTGTTAATACATATTTTGCCATGGCAGTTGACGCGGAAGAAAAAAAACCTCTTCTTGGGAATGTTGTCGGAGGGTTAAGCGGCCCCGCGATAAAACCCATGGCGCTTAAAGCGGTTTGGGATGCATACAAAGCGGTAAAGATCCCTATAATCGGGATAGGCGGGATAACGAGTGGAAAGGACGCGGCAGAATTCATGTTGTGCGGCGCGAAAGCGGTACAAATAGGAACGGCGAATTTTATTGACCCGGCGATCTACGAGAGAATCCTTAAAGAATTTGAGGATTATCTAAAAAGGAAAAAAATCGATAATGTAAATTCTCTTGTGGGAGCGTTGAAAATATAAATTAAACCTGTTTCACCAGAAAGGCACAATGAAAGCAAAAGACAAACTTATCGTGGCATTGGATGCAGACACTTTGGAAAGGGCAGAAGAGCTGGTCGATATTCTTTCTCCCGAAGTTGATATTTTTAAAGTAGGCATAGCGCCTTTTACGGGTTTTGGAGAAAGATTGCTGAATAAACTCCGGGAAAAAGGGAAAAAAGTTTTTTTGGATCTGAAATTCCACGATATTCCCAATACTGTTAAGAACGCTGCAAGCGCAGCGGCGCAAAAAGGCGTATTCATGATTAATTTTCATTGTCTTGGCGGGAGAGAGATGCTTAAGGCCGCTGCTATAGGGGCTAAAGAAGGAGCAGCTTCTCACGGGAAAGTTGCCCCCATACTCTTAGGAGTCACGATCCTGACAAGCATGGATGAAAAAAGCATGCATGATCTGGGCATGAGCGGACGAATTAATGATAAGGTGATAGAATTGGCGTCTCTCGCTAAAGGATCAGGGATGAACGGGGTTGTAGCTTCCGCGCAAGAGGCGGCAAAGATAAAGAAATCTTTGGGAGAAGATTTTATAGTCGTTACTCCGGGGGTGCGACCGGCAGGGACGGCTCAAGGCGATCAAAAAAGAATAGTTACACCAAAACAGGCGATAGAAAACGGCGCCGATTATATAGTTGTCGGAAGACCGATAATACAGGCAGAAGATCCTCTTCAAGCGGCGAAACAAATAATTGCTGAAATAGAAGAATAAACCGCACTTTGCGGCAAAAAGAGGGGAGCGAAATATGCAAGATATGGAAATAATAGAGATCTTTAAAAAGTCAGGAGCATTTCAGCAGGGACATTTTAAACTTTCAAGCGGATTGCATTCCGGAGCGTACCTGCAATGCGCGCTGGTACTGCAGGATCCCATAGTTGCCGCAAGGTTATGCGGTGCGCTAGCGGAAAAATTCCGCAGAGATACCCCCGATGTTATAGTGGGCCCGGCCATGGGAGGGATAGTTCTTGCGTATGAACTTGCAAGAGCGCTTAATGCGAGAGCTGTTTTTACCGAAAGAGACGCAGAAGGAAAAATGGTCTTGCGGAGGGGCTTCCAAGTTTCTCCTAAAAATAAAGTTCTTATTGCGGAAGATGTCCTCACTACAGGCGGTTCTGTTAAGGAAGTCATAACGCTTTTGAAAAAGCAGGGGATCGATCCCGTGGGGGTAGCTAGTCTTGTCAATCGAAGTTCTGAACAGATAGATTTCGGCGGGGTCAAGAGCGAAAGCTTGATCAAACTCGATATTCCCACTTTTGAAGAAGCGGTTTGTCCTCTTTGTCAGGAAGGAATGCCGATCGATAAGCCGGGGTCTAAAAAATAAATTACCATCCAATATTTGCCGATCACCAGAGTAATCTAAAATTTACTTTTTTAATAATAAAATTCGTGTTATCATAAAAGTTAATTTATGCCGAACATTATAATTATACCCGCGATATAAATCATAAGGAGATATTTATGGAGATGGAACTCAATACCATTATCGAAAAAATCAAAAAAGAGGGAATAGGCGAAGCCGAGAGTAAAGCGGCCGACATCTTGAAACAAGCGCAGGCAAAAGCGGATAAAATAATCGCCGAAGCCGAGAAGAAAAAAGAGGATATTATAAAAAAGGCAAAAAATGACGCCGAAAACCTCAAGAAAAACGGCGAGGAAGCTTTAAGTCAAGCTTCAAGGGACGTTATTCTTGCATTGAAGGAAAGCATAACGGCCGTTTTTGATGCATTGATAAAGAAAGAAGTCGCTCAGCAGCTGCCCCCTGAAGTCCTCAAAGAAGTTATTGTAAACCTGATCCGGAAATTCAGCGAGGATAAAGAAGCGGAAATAGAAGTTTTGTTAAGCGAAAAGGATAAAAATAGCATAGAAGGAGCTCTTTTAGGCGTGTTTAAGGGGGAAGTGGGAAAAGGATTAACAATAAAAGTTTCGCCGAGCATTGAGCATGGATTCCGCATAGGGAAAAAAGGAGAAAGCTCCTATTATGATTTTACGGACGAAGCCATCGCGGAATCTTTTAAAACATATCTGAATCCGAAGATCAAGGAACTCTTAACTTAAAAACAATGAGAAGCAAATATTATTATTTGGTTTCATCTCTTCCGTATCTTAAATTTCAAGAAGTCCCGCCTATCTCAAGCGACGAGCTTCTTTCGGAATGCAAAAAATGGCTTTCTGGAGAGGACATGACAACTATCGCATCAGCGCACATAAAAGAACATGAAGAAAAAGACGAGGACACGGAGTTTATAAGGGCATGGAAACGTTTTAACAGAACCCTCGAAGAGGATCTGGCAAAGGCGAGGTCCGGAGAAAAGGTAAGCTACAAGGGAACTTCAGAGCTTATAAACGAGATCATGGAACAGGAAAACCCTCTTTTAAAGGAGAAGATTTTTGAAAAGATAAGATGGTCTTTTCTGGAAGAGATGAGCGCGAAGGTCCACTTTGACATCAATTGGCTGGCATTTTATTTTTTAAAACTGCAGATACTCGAAAGGCTCTCCACGTTTAATAAAGACAGAGGGGAAGCAATATTCTATGAAATATGCGAGGTAAAAATATGACAAGAAAACAATTAGGAAAAATAGTTTCGATCAACGGCAACATGATAGCGGTCCGGTTCCAGGGGGACATCATCCAGAACGAAGTGGGGTACGTGTTGAGCGGAGATAAGAAATTAAAGTCGGAAGTCATAAAAATAAAAGGAAACATAGCATATCTTCAGGTCTTTGAATATACCAAAGGCATAAAAGTGGGAGATGCGGTCGAGTTTTCAGAGAACATGCTTTCGGTGCAATTGGGGCCGGGTCTTCTGGGACAAATATATGACGGGCTTCAAAACCCGTTGCCGGAACTGGCCGAAGAGCATGGTTTTTTTCTGCCGATAGGAGTCGAGCTTAATGCGCTCTCTTTTGAGAAAGAGTGGGATTTTGCCCCCGCGGCCCAAAAGGGAGATAAAGTAAAGGCGGGAAGCGTTCTCGGGGCTGTCCCCGAAGGTATTTTTAAACACAAAATAATGGTGCCTTTTTATCTTTATGAAGAATATACAGTCGAGAAAATAGTTCCCGCAGGCAATTATGCGGCCGGCAAAGAGGTGGCTGTTTTGAAAGATGAAAAAGGGGAAAGCATCAGCGTGTCGATGATCTTTGACTGGCCGGTCAAGGTCCCTATAGAAGCGTATAAGGAGAAGATGCAGCCCAAAGAGACATTAGTCACAAAGGTAAGGATCCTCGACACAATGTTCCCGGTTGCTAAGGGAGGAACGTATTGTATCCCCGGGCCTTTTGGGGCGGGCAAGACGGTGCTTCAGCAGATAACCAGCCGGCATGCGGAAGTGGATATAGTTATTATCGCGGCGTGCGGCGAAAGAGCGGGGGAAGTCGTGGAAACGCTTAGAGAATTCCCTAAACTAAAAGATCCGCGTACAGGGAAATCTTTAATGGAAAGAACGATAATTATCTGTAACACTTCATCAATGCCTGTTGCCGCGAGAGAATCATCTGTTTATACCGGCGCGACTTTGGCCGAATATTACAGACAGATGGGTCTTAATGTCTTACTTCTGGCGGATTCCACATCACGCTGGGCCCAGGCAATGCGTGAAATATCGGGAAGATTGGAAGAGATCCCGGGAGAAGAAGCGTACCCCGCCTATCTCGAATCACGTATAGCTTCTTTTTATGAACGGTCCGGCATAGTAAAACTTCATGACGGAGAGATCGGCAGTCTTACAATAGGGGGCACCGTAAGTCCGGCAGGAGGCAACTTTGAGGAACCGGTGACGCAAGGAACGCTTAAAGTCGTCGGGGCTTTCCACGGACTTTCCAGAGACAGGGCTGAAGCGCGCAAGTTCCCTTCAGTGTCTCCGCTTGAAAGCTGGAGCAAGTATAAAAGTTTTATTCCCGAAGACGAGATCCAGACCGCAAAAAATATTCTTTTTAAAGGCAACGAAGTTTCGCAGATGATGAAGGTCGTGGGTGAAGAAGGAACATCTTTAGAGGATTTTGCGGTATACCTGAAAAGCGATTTTCTTGACAGCGTGTATCTTCAGCAAAACGGATTCGACGAAGTAGATGCCGCGACGACAGCCGACAGACAAAAATATGTTTTTTCAAAAGTCATATACGTTTTGAGGAAAGAGTTCCCGTTTAAAGACAAACAGGACGCAAGAAATTTTTTCTACAATTTAAGGCACGCTTTTATCGATTGGAATTATAAGAAATGGGAATCAGATGAATTTAAAGAAGAGGAAAAGAAGATCGATAGCTTATTGGAAGGTGAAAAACAATGAGAAAAGTATGCACCAGAATTCTGAATATTGTGGGCAATGTCGTTACCGTAAGGGCTGAAGGCGTCTCTTATGAGGAACTCGCCGAGATCTCCGCTTCAAGAGGGATCTCTCTTGCCCAGGTTATAAGGCTTGAAGGGGATATGGTGTATTTGCAGGCATTTGCCGGGGCGAGAGGCATTTCCACCGGAGATGAAGTAAGATTTTTAGGCCATCCCATGAAAGTGGGGGTAAGCCCTAACATGTTGGGCAGGATCTTTAACGGCAGCGGGAAGCCCCGGGATAAAGGCCCCGACATTCTCGAAAATCTGACCGAGATAGCCGGCCCGGCCGTTAATCCCGCGAAGAGGATTATCCCGAAAAATATGGTGAGGACGAATATCCCCATGATAGATGTTTTTAATTCTTTAGTTGAATCACAAAAGCTTCCCATTTTTTCTGTTTCGGGAGAACCTTACAATGAACTTCTTGCGCGTATCGCTCTTCAGGCGGAAGTTGACATGATCATTCTTGGAGGGATCGGACTCAAGTACGATCAATACATGTATTTTAAAGACACGCTTGAAGAGGGAGGAGCTTTAAGCAGAACCATCTTTTTTGTTCATACCGCCGCCGATCCAATAGTAGAAGGCCTTATGGTCCCGGATCTTTCGCTTGCCGTTGCGGAAAAGTTCGCGCTCGGGGGAAAGAGAGTACTGGTCCTTCTTACGGACATGACAAATTTTTCGGATGCGCTTAAAGAGCTTTCCATAACAATGGAGCAGGTTCCTTCCAACAGGGGCTATCCCGGAGACCTTTATAGTCAGCTTGCGGCAAGATATGAAAAAGCTGTGGATTTTGAAGGCGCCGGATCGATCACGGTTTTGGCTGTTACGACCATGCCGGGAGATGATGTTACCCACCCGGTTCCCGACAATACGGGCTATATTACGGAAGGACAGTTTTATCTGAGAAACGGCAGGATCGAGCCTTTTGGTTCATTAAGCAGATTGAAGCAGCAGGTTAACAAGGATACCCGCAAAGACCATAGAGACATCATGAACGGCATGATACAGCTTTATGCTCAGTACAAGGAAACCGAAGAAAAACGGTCAATGGGATTCAGGATGAGTGATTGGGACAGAAAACTCTTGAAATATGGCGATCTTTTTGAAGGTCAAATGATGGATCTAAAGGTTAACATTGCGCTTGAAGAGGCCCTAGATAATGGATGGAAGATACTCGGAGAGTGCTTTAATCCGAAAGAAACCAACTTCCGCACAGAACTTATTAAAGAATTCTGGCCGAAACAAGAAGAGAAAAAAGAAAAATAATGGGCAAGCTGAAACTGACAAAAAATGAATTAAAAAGACAAAGGGATGAGCTTAAAAGGTTCGAGCAGTATCTTCCCACGCTTCTTCTTAAAAAACAGCAGCTTCAGCTGGAAATACAGAAAATACATAAAGCCATGGAGGAAGTAAAAAAAGAGAAAGCCTATCTCAAAGCGACAATATATAAATGGGCTGATGTTTTCGCTGAAGATGTCGGACTAAGAGATCTAATAAGCCTTAAAGAAGTTCTGACAGATACAGGGAACATTGCCGGGATAGATACCCCGGTCTTTAAAGAAGCGGTTTTTGATGTTAAAAAATACGATCTTGTAATAACTCCCTTGTGGGTTGATTATGGCGTCGATGCAGTAAAACAGGTAATGACAGAGAACGCAAAAATGGGAATCCTTGAAAAACAAGAAGAACTCATCAGGGAAGAACTAAGGATCACCACGCAAAGGGTCAACTTGTTCGAAAAAGTAAAGATCCCGCAAGCAGTAGAAAACATCAGGAAGATCCAGATATGTTTAGGGGATCTGCAGACCGCGGCTGTAGTAAGAGGGAAGATCGCCAAAGAGAAAATACAGGCCAAGCAAGAAGAGGTAATTCATATATGATAGTACGAATGAAAAAACTCACTTTATTGATCTCCGAGAAAGAAAAGGGTAATTTTGTATCCGACCTGCGGAAAGCCGGTGTAGTGCATATTAAACATGTAAAACTGCCGGAAGCACATGATATTACTTATGTGGAAGACAAGATCTCCAATATAAACAAGATGATATCGATCCTATCCCCTTATGCGGAAGAACATAGTCAAAGGGAGTTAGTTTGCAAAGACGAAGAGATCCTCTCGAATGGCGAGAAAATAGAGGAAGCCTGCAAGGAAAAAGAGGAGCTTTCGGCATATATCAATACCCTTAAAAGGCAAGGAAAATGGTTTGATGCCTGGGGCCAATTTGATCCAAAGGAGCTGGAAGCTTTTAGGGCGAAAGGCATAAATGTCAGATTATATAGATTGAGGAAGGATGAGTTCAAAAAAGCACAAAAGGAAATGAAATGCCAGGTTATCGGCAAAGAAAAAGGACATATTCTGGCAGCCGCAGTTTCAGTGGATCAGCAAGAAGAAATCCCTTATCATGAAATAATTCCGCCCGCAATGAGCCCGGACGAGATAGAGGAAGAAATAGATAAAGCAAAAAATAAAATAGTACAAATAGAAAGTTTTCTTAAGACAGAAGCCGAAGGGTTGGGAAGCCTGCGAATATGCAGGCAAAAATATGAAAAAGAACTTACATTTTTAAATGTAAAATTCGGCATGCAGGTAGAAGACAGGTTTGCGTACCTGCAGGGCTTTTGTCCCGAGAAGGAAACCCAAAAAGTGATAGAGGTTACAAAAAAATACGGGGCAGGGTATATTGTGGATGAGCCCGATAATCCGGAAGAGACCCCCACGCTTGTGACAAATCCGAAGTGGATAAGAATAATAAATCCGGTATTCCGGTTCATGAACACACTGCCGGGGTACAATGAATTTGATATAAGCTTTTATTTTCTCGTGTTTTTTAGCTTGTTCTTCGCCATGCTTATAGGGGATGCGGGGTACGGCATTCTCTTCTTAATAGCGACCTTTTTAATAAGACGCAGGCTCAAGCATCTGCCTTGGGAGCCGTTCTTTTTAATGTACCTTTTGAGCGCGGGAACGATAGTTTGGGGAGCCATTACAGGGACGTGGTTCGGCGCGGAAAGAATAGCCCAGCTGCCGTTTTTGAACGGTCTTGTAGTGGGAAAAATAAACAGTTTTGCGGATAATAATCAGAATTTCCTTATATATATATGTTTTTTGATCGGGGCTACTCAGCTGACCATAGCGCATCTTTTAAGAGCGGTGAGAGTGATCAATTCCATTTTATCTTTTGCCCAATTTGGGTGGATACTTATATTGTGGGGCATGTTTTTTGCTGCAGGGAAATTTGTTATAGGCAATGTTTTTCCGCCATTCGCCGGGTGGCTACTTATTATGGGAATAGGCTTGGTTCTCTTTTGTTCGAATCCCCAGAAAGGGATCTTTAAAGGCGCTTTAATTACGTTAGCCGAGCTGCCGTTAAGCGTCATAGGGTCCTTTTCCGACATAGTTTCATATTTAAGGCTGTTCGCAGTAGGATATGCCACGGTTGTTGTCGCTGAAAGTTTTAACAATATGGCGCTTGCAGGAGGGGTACACAGTGTAATAGGAGGGATAAGCGCCGCATTGATACTCTTTTTCGGACACATGCTCAATATAACTTTAGGATTCATGGCAGTTATAGTTCATGGCATAAGGCTTAATATGCTTGAGTTTTCAAGTCATCTGGGCATGCAATGGTCAGGCAAAAAATACGAACCTTTTTGTGAGGAATAAATTTTAAAGGAGGAAATATGGTTTCAGGATTGGGAGATATGGGCCTTTCATTGGCATTCGCGGCTGTAGGTTCAGCTTTAGGAACAGGCGTGGCGGGCATGGCTGCAATAGGCGCGTGGAAAAGAGCGTTCATGCAGAATAAATTAGCTCCGTTCATTCTTATAGCATTTGTAGGAGCACCTTTATCTCAGACGATTTACGGAATGATATTAAGGAATGCCATACAAAACGCGAATATTAAACCTGAAATGTATCCTTATCAGATGGCTTTAGGATTGGCGGCGGGTCTCGCAATAGGAGCTTCAGCCTGGATGCAGGGAAAGGCCGGCGCAAGCGCAGCAGATGCTTTGGCGGAAACAGGAAAAGGATTTGGGAATTATATCATGGTCCTGGGGGTTATTGAGACAGTAGCGCTTTTTGTCATGGTCTTTGCGATGACGGCACTGCCAAAATAAATGTATAGTATTTGACATATTATTGCTCTTAATATATAATACGTTTTCTCAAAATGCGGGCGAGTAACTCAGCTGGTTTAGAGTGCTTCCCTTACAAGGAAGAGGTCACAGGTTCGAATCCTGTCTCGCCCACCACTGTGAAAATTCGGGCCTTCGGGCCGCCTTTAAAGGAAAACGGCGCCCTTCGGGCCCACAGCAAGTTAAACGCTTTCTCCTTTAGAGGAGGAAGCTTTATAACCATGGGGCGGTAGTTCAGTCGGCTAGAACGTCGGACTGTCGATCCGAAGGTCGCGGGTTCGAGCCCCGTCCGCCCCGCCATAAAAAGCTGGCTTAGTGAAAGCTGGCTTTTTTACAAGAGGATATCAATATGGACATAGAACAGCTTTGGGAAGCCGCGCGAAATTTAAAGGCAGGACTATAAGGTTCCCCAATAGCGTTTCAAGGAGCAGGCAACGTGAATATCGAAAGTCTTTGGGAGAAAGCTGAGCAAAAAACAGAAGTCATTAGAGGCAGGGTAAAGGGCTTATCCACTTTTTCCGTGACAACGGTTCCTTATATATTTCTTGCCGAATCCTCCGTAAATGAAGGCAACACGATTGTCAGGAGAGGGAAGATCATTGTTGAAAAGCCCATGATAATACTTCCGGAGGACATGCCGCAGTTCGAAGGGTTTGATTTTGAAAAGGAATTGGATCTGGACCAGAACATCCTGCAGATGTTTTTCTTGATGAGGGGCATCAGGCTGCCCTCTTTAAAATACAACAATGCAGTGGACAGAATAGATGTTGATGAAAAATCTCTTTCAAAATGCGTGGAAACGCACAAGAGAAAGCTGGAAAAAGAGGAAAATATCAATACTGCGCTCATTGTCGGGCCGGAAGATTGCTGGCAATTTTCATTACTCCTTTACATGGCTTCTCTTGTCGGCCGTTGCGCAAGAGTGGACATTAAAAATATGATGGATAAGTGGTATAAAGAAAATTAAAGGCAAAGGGAAAATATGTGCGGCATTGTCGGATATGTGGGAAAAAAAGAAGCGGTAAAGATACTCATCAATTCGTTGTCCCGCCTGGAATATAGAGGATATGATTCTGCCGGTGTGGCGGTCATAAAAGACGACGGGATAACAATAAGAAAAAAACAGGGGAGGCTTTCTGTCCTCTCGGACGAACTGCACCATGTCCCCCTAAAAGCCCATTCAGGGATCGCTCATACACGTTGGGCTACACATGGGGTCCCCAATGATGTTAACGCGCATCCTCACCTTGATACCGCGGGGGATATCGCGGTTGTTCATAACGGCATTATCGAGAACTACATGGAACTTAAGAAAAAACTTCAGGAAGAGGGATGTAAGTTCCGTTCGGAAACAGATTCGGAAGTTATAGCCCACCTGGTATCAAAATATTATAAAGGAGATCTGCGCAAAGCCGTTACTACAGCAATCAAGCATCTCGAAGGATCTTATGCGATCGCGGTAATACATCAGGGAGAAGAGGGCAGAATAGTCGGAGCGAGAAAAGACAGCCCCTTGATAGTCGGACTGGGAGAAGGAGAAAATTTTCTCGCAAGTGATATCCCGGCAGTGCTTGAACATACTAAAAAAGTTATTTATGTTGAGAATGAAGAAATCGTTGATCTGACCAGAGAGAAATGTTCAGTGTACGATATTTCCGGGAAAAAAGTCAAAAAGCAGATAATGACTATAAAATGGGATATATCCCAAGCGGAAAAGGGCGGATATAAACATTTTATGCTTAAAGAGATCTTTGAACAGCCCCAGATATTAAAAGACATTTTCACAGAGAGGATCAAGAAGGGCGATAAAATAGAGTTTGAGGAACTTACTATTCCCAAAAGCGTGTTCAAGAGGATCAATCAAATCGCTATAGTTGCCTGCGGAACAGCTTATCATGCCGGGCTTACCGGGAAATATCTTCTGGAAAAGTTCGCGAAAGTTCCGGTATGGGCGGATGTATCAAGCGAGTTCCGCTACAGAGATCTTATTGTTGACAAAAAGACATTGTTGATCGTTATCTCTCAATCCGGAGAAACGGCAGACACTTTAGCCGCACTTAGGGAAGCTAAAAAAAGAGGAGCAACTGTATTGGCTATTTGTAACGTTTTAGGGAGCTCTATTGCGAGAGAATCGCACGGAGTGATTTACACGCATGCCGGGCCGGAGATAGCAGTTGCCTCTACAAAGGCTTACACGGCGCAGCTCGCCATTCTTTACCTCTTTGCTTTTTATCTTGCCGGAGTGCGGGGGATTAGGATCCCAAACAAAAAAAAGCTCATGAAAGCGCTGAAAAGGCTGCCCGCGCAGGCGCACGAAGTTACGGAACAGTACCGCCATCACAGGAATAAAATAGCGAAGTATGCCGAGAAATTCCATGAGTACTATCTTGCACGGCATAATAAAAGTAATTTTCTTTATCTTGCGAGGAACATAAATTGTCCTAACGCTTTAGAAGGCGCATTGAAGCTTAAGGAAATTTCATATATCAGCGCCGAAGGATATCCCGCCGGAGAAATGAAACATGGTCCTATTGCCCTCATTGACGAAAATCCATGGGTGGTTTGTATCGCTGTCCAGGGGAGCACGTATGATAAGATGATCTCCAATATACAGGAAGTCAAAGCCAGGAGCGGTTTTATTATAGCTATTGTTTCAAAGGGGGATAAAAGGATAACCAGTAACGGTAACGCGGATTATGTTGTTGAAGTGCCCAAAGTGGACGAACTATTCTCCCCTGTTCTTGTGGTTATCCCGCTTCAGCTTTTAGCTTATTATGTCGCGCTTGATTTTGGTTATGATATAGATAAACCGCGGAATTTGGCAAAATCCGTTACAGTTGAATAAGTTTTATGCCTTCCGGAACACTCTATATAGTAAGCACGCCTATCGGGAATCTTGAAGATATAACTTTAAGAGCGATAAGGATCCTAAAAGAGGCAGATCTTATCGTTGCAGAGGATACACGCCATGCTAAGATCCTGCTTAACAGATATGATATAAAAACACCTGTAGAGAGTTTTCATTCTTATTCTGGAAAGACAAAAGTTTCCAAGATCGTTAACGATCTTGGAAACGGGAAGAATATAGCTTTAATATCCGATTCCGGGACCCCTGGCATATCAGATCCCGGGTGGGGGTTGATCTCAGAGGCGATAAAAAAGAATATCCCCCTCACTGCAATTCCCGGCCCTTCTGCTTTTGTTTCCGCCTTAGTTCTTTCAGGAAAACCTACGAGTAAGTTTGTGTTTGAAGGTTTTCTTTCAAATAAAAGCGCAAGAAGGAAAAAGCAGCTTGAAAAATTAAAAGAAGAGGATAGAACCGTAATTATTTATGAGTCACCGCACCGCATAGAAAGCTTTTTAAAGGATTTTATAGAAGTCGTAGGAGACAAAGAAGTTGTGCTTGCTCGGGAGCTGACCAAGAAATTTGAAGAAGTAAGAAGAGAAAAGGCCAGCCGGCATCTCGAACACTTTACTAAAAGTAAGCCGCGTGGTGAATTTATCGTAATTTTCTGATCATAAACTGTAAATCTATTGACTTTTTGCTTACACTTGTTAGAATAATGTAAAATTAACATTTTTATTTAATTGCATATATATAACAACGGTGCGGACATGCTAGAACAAACCCTTGTACTTATAAAGCCGGATGGGCTGAAAAAATCACTTACGGGTAATATCCTTACGCGTCTTTCCGAGACAAAACTGGATATTGTCGGCGCCAAGATCGTGAAAGTCGGAAGGGGCCTTGCCGAAGAGCATTATAAAGCCCTGAAAGAGAAAGATTTTTTTGAGGACCTCATAAACTATATTATGGGAGAGTATCATAAGAAAAAGGTCATGGCCCTTGTATATTGGGGCGAGGATGCGATACCAAAGGTGAGAGAAATATGCGGCAGCACCAATCCCGAAGAGGCGGACGCGGTCTCAATAAGAGGAGCTTACGGAAGGATAACTACAGAAGGTGTTTACGAGAACGTTATACATGCCTCGGAAACATTGCAGGATGCCGAAAGAGAGATCAAACTCTGGTTTGAGCCGGATGAAATCATCGTGGACATATACCCTGTTACGGTGATAAAGGAAAACAGGGATATACGCAAGTGGGCGTAATTACCCTTCAAAAAAATACTTACCGAGGAAATATTAGCTTATGATCAAATCAATGACAGGATTCGGAAAAAGCACCGTAAGGTGCCCTTACGGCGAAATAACCGCCGAGATCAAGACCCTTAACAATAAAAGTCTCAGTATAAGCTGCGCTCCGTTAGACGGTTTTTTTCTCATGGAAGAGAAAATAAAAGCGCTTTTTAACGGGAAAGTGTTCAGAGGCAAAGTTTTCGTGAGGATAGCAAGAGAAAATGCCGAAAAGCAAAAGTCTCTCAAGAAGTTAGTGTTTAATGAAAATCTTGCCAGGGAGTACATAAAAAAACTTAAAGCTGCTCAGAAAAAAGTGCATGTCAAGGGGGAGCTTGATCTGAAAGATATTATTGCCCTTCCCGGAATACTGGAGTTTGAGAACGAAAAAATAGAAGAGAAATTATGGCTTTACGTGAAAAGAGCGATGAACGGCGCGATAAAAGATCTGATCGATTACAGGGAACAGGAAGGGGCGAGACTAGCGAAAGATCTTAAGCAAAGAGCGGGTAAAGTCAAAAAAGCGCTGGGGAGCGTGAAAAAATACGCGAAAAAAAGCGTGGAAGAATACAGGGATAAATTAAAAAAAACCGTTGCTGAATTATCGGATAAGATAGAGCTGGACAAGGAAAGGCTTGAAACGGAAGTGGCATTATTTGCCAGGAATTGTGACATCACGGAAGAGATGATACGTCTTGAAAATCATCTGGCAAATTATGCTAATTCGCTGGAGGGAACGGAAGAAGATATCGGGAAGAAGCTCGACTTTATCGCTCAAGAGATGCACAGGGAGGCGAACACGATGTCGGCCAAATCAAATGATTTCAGGATAAGTAAGGCCGTTATCGAGATAAAGAGCGAAGTTGAGAAAATGCGGGAGCAGCTGAAGAACATTGAGTAGAAGCATAGAGAGAGAGCCTCTGGTAATAATAGTATCTGCGCCCAGCGGCAGCGGAAAGACAACGATAATCAATCATTTGCTGGAGAAAATGCCGGGTGTAAAAAGAAGCGTTTCATATACTACAAGGCCCCCGCGAGAAGGAGAAAAACAAGAAGAGGATTATATCTTTCTTTCCCGTGAAGAATTCGAAAAAAGAATAGAGAAGGGCGAACTTCTTGAATGGGAGGAGAACTTCGGGCACTATTACGGGACTTCAAAGGCCCAGCTTGATGAAGCCATAGAAAAAAAGGAAGATTTGATACTGAGCATAGACGTTAAAGGCGCAAGGAAGGTAAGAGAAAAGATCCCGGAAAGTATCAGTATTTTTGTAATGCCGCCCTCCGTGGAAGAGTTAAGATCCAGGCTGGAAGGAAGGAATACGGACCAGGAGACGGATGTATCTCAACGGCTGAAAGAATCGGAAAGGGAAATCGCTTCGTCTGATGAATATGATTATGTTATTGTTAATGAGGAAATAGAAAAGGCTGTTGATGAGCTTTATTCTATCATAGAGAAAGAAAGACAAAACAGGCAAAAAATGAGGAAAAGGTGATCATGTATGGGAGATGTTCCCCGGGAAGAACTTTTAAAAAAAGTTGATAGTCTTTATAAATTATGTAATCTGGCTGCCATGAGGGCCACCGAGCTTAACAGCGGCATGAAAAAATTAGTAGATGCAGGCCCGAAAGAAAAAGTGACTACAATAGCCATAAAAGAAATAGTGGAAGATAAGGTAAAGCTTAAACAGGGAAGCAAATAAAGGAAATGGCTAAAAATATTGTTTTAGGTGTAACAGGAAGCATTGCGGCGTATAAAGCGTGTGATCTTATCAGTATGCTGCGTAAAAAAGGATATTCCGTGCGTTGTGTGATGTCGAAAGATGCTAAATGGTTTGTTACGCCTTTGACATTGGAGACTCTCTCTCAAGCGAAAGTCATAAAAGACATGTTCAAACTGCCCGACAAAAGAGACCCTGTGCATATTTCTTTGGCGGATGAAGCAGACCTTGTTTTGATCGCTCCCGCGACAGCCGATGTGATCTCAAAAATAGCGTCGGGCGTGTGTGATGATATACTGTGCTGCACGGTCTTTGCGTCAGATTGTCCGGTTCTTTTCGCGCCGGCCATGAATGATAAGATGTATAACAATTCGATTATTCAGGATAAAATATCCTATCTGCAGGGAAAAGGATATCATTTCATCGGCCCCGTAAAAGGCCATCTTGCTTGCGGCCGAGAAGGAATAGGGCATCTAGCGCCTGTCGAGGATATTGTCGAACAAGTTGATAAGATTCTGGCGTGAAGAAAAGAAAATCACACTACAAGATCCTTGTAACCGCAGGCCCTACCATAGAACCTATAGATCCGGTAAGATATATTTCGAATTACTCTTCAGGAATCATGGGGCAAGAAATAGCCCTCGAAGCAAAAAGGAAAGGATTTAAAACATTTCTGGTAAGCGGTCCTGTGTCGATAAAACCTTCCAAAGACGTGCAAACTGTTTTTGTTAAAACTGCACGTGATATGCAGAGAGAAGTAATGAAAAGAATAAAAGGGATAGATTGCATAATAATGTCGGCTGCAGTATGTGATTTTCGTCCTGTTAAGATAAAAGGCCAAAAGATCAAGAAAAGACAAAAAATACAGTTGGAGCTTGTAAAAAATCCGGATATCCTGCAAGGTTTAAAAAAGAGGAATGGGCTTATGAAAGTGGGCTTTGCTCTCGAGACAGAGGAGCTGGTAAAAAACGCCAAAAAGAAACTTAAAGAAAAAAATCTGGATCTTATCGTAGCCAATAAAAAGGATAAAAGCGCAGATCCCTTTGGAGAGGGGGAAAAGACTTTTTTAATTATTGATAAGAAGAATGTTATTACAGAGTTAAAAAATATCGGTAAAAAACAGTGCGCGAAAGTCATAATCGAACAAGTGGAAAGATCGTTTAAAGATGAATAAAGCTGATAACAGGGGATTTACATTAGGCGAACTGGTAATAGTTTTCGTTATAGTGCTTATTATAGTAGTGGCGCTGCTGCCTTTCGTTAAATATATCAGCATAAGATCAGACAGGATAATGTGTTCCAACAATCTGCGGGAATTGGGAAGGGCCTCTTATATTTATGCCCGTGAAAATAACACAAAATTCCCGGATTCACTTAAAGTGCTTTATGACGAACAATATCTTGCCGATAAACGTTTTGTTGATTGTCCGGCAACCGGGAAAATAGGGACCCCTGAAGATCCGGATTATATCTACACAGCGGGGTTGACAGTTAAATCTTCCTCGCTTGAGCCGATCATACGTGATAAAGCTAAAAATCATTCAAAAGGCATGAATATACTGTATGTGAATGGCGCTGTAGTGTGGGAAGAGCAATAAAGCTGATTGACAATTCATATATATTGTGATAAGTTATTTCGCTATCACTATTTAGTCTATATAATATTAACATATTATATAGGAATACGATTGAACGCAAAAAGAAGCATGAGGCGCGGTGGCCGAGGAGCTAGGCAGCGGTCTGCAAAACCGCGTACACCGGTGCGATTCCGGTCCGCGCCTCCAGGGCGAGGGCGAGTGGCGGAACTGGCAGACGCAAAGGACTTAAAATCCTTCGGGTGAATAACCTGTGAGGGTTCGATTCCCTCCTCGCCCACCATTTTAGGAATTTGGTACTTCGGCCCTTCGGACAGTTTTGTGGGCGGTTAGCTCAGCCTGGTTAGAGCGCCACGTTGACATCGTGGAGGTCACTGGTTCGACCCCAGTATCGCCCACCATTATTGAAGTTCGGGTCTTCGGGCAGTAAAAAGAAAAAAAACGATGGTTAAGAAGAAAAAAGACGAAAAATTAGAGAAAATAAGGCACAGCGCAGCGCATGTTATGGCGGACGCCGTAAAAAGGCTTTATCCCGGGGCAAAATTAGGAATAGGACCCGCAATCGAAGAAGGGTTTTATTACGATTTTGACTGCGAGCATACCTTTACGCCTGAAGATCTCCCTAAAATTGAGAAAGAAATGGCTAAGATCATCAAGGAAAATCTGCCGTTCGAGAAGAAAGTAGTTTCAAAAAAAGAGGCCGAAAAGATCTTCAAGGGAGAGGGAGAAACTTATAAGCTGGAACTTCTTAAAGAACTCGGTGATGAAGAGATAACCATTTATTCGCATAGTTCCTTTTCCGATCTTTGCAAGGGCCCGCATGTTGAAAAGACCGGCGAGATCGGAGCTTTTAAATTATTGACTGTCGCCGGAGCTTACTGGAAGGGCAGCGAAACGAACCCCATGCTGCAGAGGATTTACGGGACGGCTTTTGAGAGCAAGAAAGAGCTTGATGAATTCTTGCGCCTAAGAGAAGAAGCTCAAAAAAGAGATCATAGAAAACTCGGCAAGGAATTGGATCTCTTTTCTTTCAATGACGTAGCGGGTGCCGGGCTTGTAATATACCATCCCAAAGGAGCCATATTACGGCAGATCATAGCCGATTATATTACCAAGAAACATCTTGAAAAAGGATATTTACTGATCTCAAGCCCTCATATTCTTAAAAGCGATATATGGATAAAGTCAGGGCATTATGATTACTATAAAGAACACATGTACGTATTTGAAAGCGAAGGCCAGGAATTCGCCGTAAAACCCATGAATTGCCCGGGGCACATACTTGTTTTTTCTTCCAGGACAAGAAGCTATAAAGAACTTCCGCTCAGATATTTTGAACTGGGAAGCGTATATAGGCATGAAAAGTCCGGGGTTCTTCACGGGCTTCTGCGCGTCAGAGGATTCACTCAGGATGACGCGCATATTTTCTGTTTAAGAGAACAGGCTGAGGAAGAGATCATAGGCGTGATAGATTTCGTGGAAGAGGTTCTTAAAGTATTCGGGTTTGATGAATTCGAGATAGAGCTAAGCACCAAGCCTGAAAAATATATCGGTGAGGATGAGGATTGGGAGTTAGCCACGAACGCGTTAAAAAATGCGCTCGGTAAGAAAAAGTATGAGTATGATATAAATGAAGGCGACGGGGCTTTTTACGGCCCTAAGATCGATATTAAGCTGAAAGACGCTTTGGGAAGAGCCTGGCAGTGCGCTACGATCCAATGCGATTTTGCCCTGCCGGAAAGATTTGATCTGACATATGTCGATCAAGACGGGGATGAAAAGCGGCCCATAGTTTTGCATCGGGTGATACTCGGCAGCCTTGAAAGATTTATAGGGGCATTAGTTGAGCATTTTGGCGGAGATTTTCCATTATGGCTGGCTCCGGTACAGGTAGAGGTTATTCCGATAACAGACATGCAGGCTGAATATGCGAAAGAATTATGTAAAAGTTTACAACAGCAAGGCATGAGGGCGGAGATAGATCTCCGCAATGAAAAGATGCAGAAAAAGATAAGGGAAGCCGAGATAAACAAGATCCCGTATATGGCGATTATCGGGAAACGAGAAGTGGAAAAAGGCGCCGTTTCATTAAGAAGCAGAAAAGAAGGGGATATAGGCACGCTGGACAAGGCAGCCTTTTTTGAAAAGCTGAACAATGATATTGATCGTAAAGAGTAATTTACTTATTGCGAACTTAAAGGAGAAAATTTAAACAGGAGGCATATGGTTAAACCTAATCAAAGAAGACCTTTTGGCGGTCGGAGAAATTTTAAAGACAGGACAAGAATAAATTTTTTGATAAGGTGTCCCAAGGTAAGATTAATTGACGACGAAGGCAACCAGCTGGGAGTTGTGGATACTCGAGAAGCACTGGATAAGGCCAAAGAAGCAGAGTTGGATCTGGTGGAAGTTGCGCCTGATATTGATCCGCCCGTTTGCCGCATAATGGACTACAGTAAGTATAAATATGAACAGGAGAAAAAGCGCAAAATAGCCAAGAAAAAGCAGCATGTAGTGCATGTCAAGGAAGTAAGGTTCAAGGCCAGGATAGAGGAACATGATTACCAGGTAAAAATAAAACACATAAAAGAGTTTCTGGAGAAAAAGGACAAGGTCAGGGTTTCCCTGCGTTTTAGGGGCAGAGAAATGGCTCATAAAGAGTTTGGGGTGGAGCTTTTGAACAGGGTCGCGAATGATGTGTCTGCCTCGGGAGAGATGGAGGCAGAACCCAAAATAATGGGGAATACGATCACTATTACAATTATTCCGAAAACATAAAGAATATACAAAACGCTGCAGGCCAGCGTGAGAATAGAAGGGAGATGTGGAAAGGATGCCTAAACTAAAAACAAAAAAAGGCGTTAAAAAACGCTTCAAATTGACAAAAAGCGGAAAAGTAAAAAGAACCAAGGCCAATAAGAGCCATATTTTAACAAAAAAAAGCAGAGGGCGTAAACGTTCTTTGAGAAAAGGCGGGATCGTCGACAAGACCTTTGAAGACAAGGTTAAAAAATTGCTCCCTTATGGGTAACGTTTAAGTCCACGCTTTTCTAATGTACAAGAAGGAGAAATCATGTCGAAAGTAAAACATGCACCAAGTTCGCTTAAAAGGAGAAAAAAGACCCTTAAGGCCGTCAGAGGTCAGCGCGGCGCAAGATCTAAACTTTACAGGATAGCCAAGGAAGCCGAAAGAAAAAGCCTTATAGCCAGTTATATCGGCAGAAAGAAAAAGAAAAGTGATTTTAGATCGTTGTGGATATCAAGAATAAGCGCTGCGTGTAAAGAGGAAGAGATCTCATACAGCAAATTTATCGCAGGGCTTAAAAGGGCCGGGGTTGAACTTAATAGGAAGGTTTTAGCTTTTTTAGCTGTTTATGACGACAAGGCTTTCAAAGCTCTCATCAAAAAGGTAAAATAAACTATTATGAGAAATCTTACTCCTCCGAGGCTTATTATTTTAAGCTTTTTGAGCGTTATATGTCTGGGCACGATCGTTTTATCCCTGCCCATCGCCACTAACGGCCCGGGAAGATTACCGCTAATAGACAGCCTTTTCACCGCGACCAGCGCCACATGTGTGACAGGCCTTATTGTGAGAGACACCGGCAGTTATTTCTCGGCTTTCGGGAGGTGGGTGATTTTTCTTCTTTTCCAGATGGGCGGGTTGGGCATTATGACCTTTTCTACTCTTTTCGCGGTAATGCTGGGGAGAAAAATAGGTTTCAGGCAAACAGAAATCGTCCATAGTACTTTAAATAAACAGAGCATCGTAGGGCTGAAAAAACTGATCATTTACATTGTCGGGATCACTTTCGCGATAGAGATTACCGGGGCGCTTCTTCTTTTCGCCAGGTGGAGCGCGGTCACAGATTGGTCAATAATAGAAACCGCGGAAAGGGCGGTTTTTCATTCTGTTTCAGCTTTTTGTAACGCCGGTTTTGCTCTTTTCCGTACAAGTTTTGAGAATTTTTCCGCGGATCCTTATATAAATCTGGTGATGATCGTTCTCATCGTTTTGGGAGGTATCGGATTTGTGGTTAAAATGGACATTATAGGGCTTTTTATCAATAAGGGGGCGGCTCGGAGGATAAGCTTGCAGGCGAAAATAGCGCTTTTCACATCATTTCTGCTTATTGTATTAGGCGCTGTTGCTATTCTGTTTTTTGAAAAGGAAGGGGTTTTAAAGACTTTGTCGTGGGGGGAAAGACTCTGGGGCGCTTTTTTTCAATCTGTTACCGCAAGAACAGCCGGATTTAATACTCTTTCCATAGGAGAGTTCACTACTCCATCGTTGCTTTTTTTGATTTTTTTGATGTTTATAGGCGCTTCACCCGGATCGACGGGAGGGGGCATTAAGACATGCACTTTCGCGATATTGTTTGTAACCGTTAAAAATATGCTCAAAAATAATAAACATGTAAAAATGTTTGATCGCACTATCCCGAGACAGGTTGTGAGAGAATCTTTAGTGATCTTTTTTCTCGGGTTTACATGGATATTCGTTTTCACGATAATTCTTGTTTACTTACAGGCCAGAATCGCATCAGGAGAGGTTTCCCTTGCGAGGACGATGTTCGAGGTTGTTTCTGCTTTCGGCACAGTAGGACTTTCAACAGGTATTACAGAGAGCTTGGACAGCGTAAGCAAGCTTTGTTTAACAGCAACAATGTTCGCGGGCAGGATAGGGCCTTTAACGCTTGCTTTGGCTGTGGCTTTTAGGGGGGGGAGAGACACCTACCGTTTCCCTGAAGAGAATGTAATGGTAGGATGACCATCCTTTATATCAGGAGGAATAAAAAATGAAAAATTTTGCGGTTATAGGATTAGGGAGATTCGGGTCCAGCGTGGCAAGGACATTGGGGGAGAAAGGGCAGCAGGTCATAGCTGTGGATACCAATGAAGAGCTTGTTCAGGATATCATGGAAAACGTTACAAGGGCTGTTTGCCTTGATGCCACGGATGAAAAAGCCATGAAAGCCGTTGGGATACAATATGTTGATGTTGCCGTGTGCAGCATAGGGACCAACATAGAGGCGAGTATATTAATAACTATCCTTCTAAAGGATCTGGGCGTACCCACGGTAGTGTGTAAGGCCGTGAACGAAGCGCATAAAAAAGCCCTTGAAAAAATAGGCGCGAATAGAGTGGTCCTTCCGGAAAGGGATATGGGGGCGCGTATCGCAAGCTCGCTCATATCGATGTCGGATGAAGTGCTGGAACATATAGATCTATCCGCCGATTCAAGTATCATAGAGTTAGTAGCGCCCGAAGAATTTTTGGGAAAAAGCTTGAGAGAGATTGACATGAGATCAAAGTTAGGGGTCAATGTTATCGCGATAAAGAGAAAAGAAAAAACCACCGAAGACGGGCAAGTCATAGAAGAAGAGAGCATCAATGTCGTTCCGCAGGCTAATGATATCATTGGAAAAGAAGATGTCCTGGTGGTTTTTGGGGCGAATGAAGATATAGAAAATCTTAAAAAACAAAAATTAAAACCTTCCACAGGCGCCAAGGAAGGCGGAGAATAAATGCGGCACCAGGGCATTTGGGAGATAGAATGGGCATATTGGATAAATTAGAGGAGATAAAACAGGATTTTGAGAAAGCGCTCAGAAGCTGTAAAGATATTAATCGCGCTGAGGAGATAAAAGTAAAATTTTTAGGGAGAAAAGGAGAGCTCACCGGCATTTTAAAATCTCTTTCGGCCCTTTCGGAAGATGAAAAGCGGGAAGTAGGCAAAAAAGCCAATTTATTCAAGATCGAGTTTACCGACAAGATAAACAAGGTGAAAGAAAATTTATTACATGAAAAAGAAGAAGGCAAACAGAAAGAACTGGATGTTACGCTTCCCGGTTTTAAACCTTCACTTGGCACTATTCATCCCATTTCCAGGGTAATGTCAAGGATAAGCGATATTTTCACCTCACTCGGTTTTACCGTAGCCGAAGGCCCTGAGATAGAGACAGAATTCTATAATTTTGAAGCGCTGAATATTCCCTTGGACCATCCGTCAAGAGATGCGTTCGACACTTTTTATATCGAAGGGAAGTATCTTCTCAGAAGCCACACGTCTAACGTGCAGATACACATCATGCAGCACCAGAAACCCCCGATGCAGGTCATTATGCCGGGCAGGGTATACCGTCCGGATGCCGTAGATGCTTCTCATTCCTTCATGTTCCATCAGGTAGAAGGGCTTATGGTAGATAAAGGGGTGAGTTTTTCCGATCTTAAAGGTGTTCTTGAGGTTTTCTGTAAGAGCATGTTCGGAGAAGACATAAAAACGCGGTTAAGACCGCATTTTTTCCCGTTCACCGAACCCAGCGCAGAAGTGGACATCTCCTGCATTATTTGCAAAGGCCAGGGGTGCAGGGTGTGTAAGGGAAACGGGTGGCTGGAAATACTCGGCGCAGGAATGGTTAACCCGAAAGTATTTGAAGCGGTCGGATATGATCCGGCTGAATATACCGGATATGCTTTCGGCATGGGGGTTGAAAGAATAGCGATGCTGCTTTACGGTATAGAGGATATACGGTTATTTTTTGAAAATGATATAAGATTCTTAAAGCAGTTTGTTTAGCAAATAGGAGATATGCGTGAAACTAAGTTATGAATGGATAAAAGAATATGTTGATCTTAACGTAAGCCCGGAAGAACTCGCTGATGGCCTTACAATGTCAGGGTCTGAAGTAGAGTCTATGTCCGAAGAGGGCAATGATATGGTCATGGACCTTGAGATAACTTCTAACAGGCCCGATTGTCTCAGCATTATCGGATTAGCCAGGGAAGCTTCAGCGGTGTTTGATGAGGACCTAAAGATGCCGGACATGGGCGTCGGTACGGAAACACAGGCCGGGGATGTGAAAGTGGGATGCACAATAAAAAATCCTGAACTTTGTCCGTATTATACTGCCAGAATAATCAAGGATATTAACGTTAAAGGAATAGAAGGAAAAATCAAGGATAGAATAAGTGTTCTGGGAATGAGGCCGGTGAATAACGTTGTGGATATAACGAATTATTGCCTCATAGAATTAGGGCAGCCGCTTCATGCGTTCGATCTTGATAAGATAAAAGACGGCAAAGTGATCATCAGGTCCGCAAAAAAGCGAGAGAGAATCACTACAATTGACGGCGTTGAACGAGAACTGCAAGATGGCATGCTGGTCATAGCTGACGCTGAGAGGGCAATAGCTATAGCCGGGATAATGGGCGGGATAGATACGGAGGTTTCCGCGTCTACCAAAAACATTCTTCTCGAAAGCGCTTATTTTGATCCAATCTCCATAAGGAGGACGGGACGCGCTTTGGGGCTGTCAAGCGATTCAAGTTATCGGTTTGAAAGAGGGGTTGATAAAGGGCTTGTTAAAAAAGCGTCTGACAGGGCGGTAAATATCATAGCCAGTGAAGCAGGCGGTAAGGTTTGCGATTTTATCGAATCGGGAAAAATTGAGACAGAAAAAACAGTTATTGAAATAGACACCGAAAGAATAGATGGCCTTTTAGGCGTTTCTATCGGCAAGGAAAGGATAAAAAATATATTAAACAGGCTCGGCCTTTCAATTAAAGAAGAAAGCGGGAATAAATTCAAAGTGGGGGTGCCCAGTTTCCGTGAAGATCTCAAAAGAGATGTGGATCTGATCGAAGAACTGGCAAGGATATACGGGTACGGCAACATCCCGGTCACAATTAACAGGTTTGTCCCTGGAGTAAAAAGAAAAGAAAAACCGCGCGAAGTTGAAGAAAAGATCAGGGATACGGTTGCCGCGCTCGGGCTCAATGAGATCATGACTTATAGTTTAATTAGCGATGATTCGGTGAGAAAGTTTGAAGCTTTGTCAGAAAAAGCTGTGGGATTAAGCAATCCCCTTTCAGAAGAGCAAAAGTTCTTAACGCCGCAGCTTTTAGACGGGATGCTCAAAACTATTTCATGGAACATCAACAGGACGAATAAGGACCTTGAATTGTTTGAAATAGGCAAAATCTATTCGCATGCGAAAGGTGAAAGGAAATATGGCGAAGAAAGTGCGCTTTGTATAGGGCTTACCGGTATCATGAGAAAAACATGGAAAGAAGGCGATAAGCAAGCGAGCTTGTACGATCTCAAAGGTATTGTGGAAGCGCTGGCAAACAGGCTGAAGATCAGTCTGGTTTTCCAGGGGACAAAAATAGAAGGGCTGACTTCCCCGACAGAGATAAAACTGACCGGGGAAAAGCAAATGGCAGGTTTTTTAGGGGGGGTCAGGACAACACTTCTTTCAGAATACGATATAACACAGCCCGTTTTTATTTGTCAGCTTAAACTGGGTGAAATAACAGAAAAAGCTGTTCTTGAGAACAGATATCGCTCTATCCCGCGGTTCCCGTTTTCAACAAGAGATGTTTCCATACTATGCGATCAAGCACTGCCGGCCGGAGATATTATCAAAGTAATTAATGATACGGGCGAAGAGATCGTATGCAGCGTGGAACTCGCGGATGTTTACGAGGGCAAAAATATCCCGGACGGCAAAAAAAGTCTGACTTACAGCATACAGTACGGCTTAGACACGAGAACCCTTACGGATGAAGAGATAGAAGCCGTTCATGAAAAGATAAAAGCGGTTCTCGCAAAAAAACTCAACGTTTCTTTCCGCTGATTATTAAAGAGCAAAATCCTAAAACAAAAAGGAAAATACATGAAGTATTTATTCTTTTCACTCAGGGCACAGCAATGGATCAAGAATTTCTTCATTTTCCTGCCCATGATCTTTGGCGGCAAACTTCTCGAGGCGAGTGTCGTTCTGAAAGAGATAGCCGCTTTTTTACTTTTCTCGCTTACGGCCAGCGTGATTTATATAGTTAATGATATCATAGACGTTGAGAAAGATAGAGTGCATCCCACCAAAAGATTAAGACCCATAGCTTCGGGGAGAGTAACAATAAAACAGGCCAAGATTTTGGCTCTTGTTTTAGCGATTGTTTCCATCCCAAGCGCTTTTATTTTGGATATTACTTTTGGCTGGATATTAGTGGTATATTTTGTTTTTAATTTTTTATATTCGAAGATCCTTAAAAACGCCGTTATCATTGATATATTTTGTATCGGCTTTTTCTTTCTCTTGAGAATAATGGCCGGCAGTGTTATTGCTGAAGTGGAGATGTCGCATTGGATAATATTCATGGTGGTCCTCCTGGCGCTTTTTTTGGGGTTCAATAAAAGAAGAGAGGAAATACGCTTGCTCGAAAGACAGGCTGCATCTCATCGGGAGGTTCTCAAGAAATACAGTATTTATTTTATTGACCAGATGACAGCCGTGATCACTTCCTCGATAGTTGTTGTGTACATGCTTTATACGATCGATGCCAGAACGGTCAGAGTTTTTGGCACTAACCATTTGATATATACTATACCATTCGTTTATTACGGAATTTTTCGATATTTATATATTATCCATAAAGTTGTAAAAGAAGGAGACCCCACACGTATTTTACTTTTTGATAAAAAAATGCAATTAAATATTTTGTTTTGGGTTGCAAGCTGCATAGCTGTAATATATTTTGGTTTATAAGGAAACAAAAGAAAGGAATAATTTCTATTTATGAAAGTTTTAATTACCGGCGGATCAGGGTTTTTAGGCGTCAATCTTATCAGGCATTTTTTCACTAAAGGGATAGATGATATTGTAGTCCTTGATCTGGCAGACTTTGATTATCCTGAAAGGAACAAGATTGAATTCATTAAAGGAGATATTAGAGACAAGAACGCGGCTATTCAGGCAATGAAAGACGTAGATCTTGTGGTACATACCGCCGCGGCTCTTCCTTTATATAATAGGAAAGATATTTTTTCGACCGATGTTGAGGGTACGAAAAATTTATTGGAAGAAGCATATAAAAATAATGTTGATCGTTTTATACATGTTTCTTCAACAGCAGTATACGGCATCCCGGATCATCATCCGCTTTATGAAGATGATAAACTGGATGGGGTTGGCCCTTACGGGGAAGCAAAAATTATGGCGGAAGAAGTATGCCTGGAGTACCGGGAAAAAGGCATGTGCGTGCCGATAATAAGACCCAAATCTTTTATTGGCCCGGAAAGATTAGGGGTATTCGCATTATTATATGACTGGGCAAAAGATGGGAAAAATTTCCCCATGATAGGAAGCGGCAATAACAGATACCAGCTTTTAGATGTCGAAGACCTTTCGGAATCGATATATCTATGCGCGACAAAAGAGAAAAGGATCGTTAACGATACATTTAATATCGGCGCCAAAGAATTCACTACCATGAAAGAAGATTACCAGGCCGTTCTTGATGAGGCCGGATTTGGAAAGAGAATCGTGCCTTTTCCCGCTTGGCCCGCCATAACGGCTTTGAGAATATTGGAGTTTTTCCGTCTTTCCCCGCTCTACAAATGGGTTTATGAGACCGCCTGCGAAGACTCTTTTGTTTCGATCGAGAAAGCAGAAAAGGTCCTCGGGTTTGATCCAAAGCATTCCAATAAAGACGCTCTTATAAGAAATTTTAAATGGTATTTGGAAAACCTGAAAAATTTTGAAAACCAAACAGGCATTTCCCATCGAGTACCGTGGAAGCAGGGGATCTTAGGCTTGTTAAAAATTTTTTTTTAATTATAATTAACCCTTTTGTTCTAAATGATTTTAATTTAGTTCTCCATGATGTGGAAAAGTGATATAATAAAGTTGTAGACCCTGTCGGATGCGTGTAAACGGGCACAAGAGAATTTTGGCCAACACCAAAATATTGGGAGCCTAGCTCTGATGTTCCCTTGGGGATATCAGGAGGGTGCCCACCTGGATTACCAGGCCCAATAATTCTCCGCTTGTTCACGGTTTGATGGGGATAAAGGGGTCGGATTCACTCCGGCCCCTTTTAACTTAGAAAAGATGATTACAAAAATGGATCTATTTGAAAAAGAAACACACAATACTAAAAAGATGCCTTTAGCGGCGAAGATGTGCCCGCAAAGGCTGGAAGATTTCTACGGGCAGGAACATATTCTCGGAGAAGGAAAACTCCTGCGCAGGGCGATCGAGGCGGACAGGATAAGTTCGCTTATTTTTTACGGCCCGCCGGGCATAGGAAAAACCGCTCTCGCGACTGTCATATCCAAAAGGACCGGATCACGTTTTGTAAAAAAGAATGCCGTATCAAGCAATGTAAAAGAGACCAGAGAAGTCATAGAAGCCGCAAAAAAACAAAAACTTTTGAACGGACAAAGAACCATACTTCTTCTGGACGAGATCCACCGGTTCAACAAAGCCCAGCAGGATGTCTTGATGCCTGATGTTGAAGACGGCAATATCATCCTTATCGGGACAACAACCGAAAACCCTTTCTTTTCGGTGAATTCAGCGCTTATTTCAAGAAGCCAGATCTTTGAGTTTAAACCTCTGGGTCAAAAAGATATATTTTTAATGTTAGAGAGAGCCTTAAAAGATGAAGAAAATGGGGTAGGGAACAAAAAAATCAAAATAGAAGAAAAGGCCTTGCAGCATCTGGCTAAGCTTTCGGATGGCGACGGGAGAAAAGCATTGAATGCGTTGGAAGTAGCCGCTCTTACAACTAAACCGGGAAAAGGCGGAGAGATCAATATCACTTTAAAAGAAGCCGAAGAATCCATCCAGAAAAAAGCCATAGTTTACGATAGAGACGGCGACGCTCATTATGATGTCGCGAGTGCTTATATAAAAAGCATGAGAGGTTCCGACCCGGATGCGGCGCTTTACTGGCTTGCAAAAATGGTTGTAGCGGGCGAAGACCCCAGATTCATTGCAAGGCGCCTTGTCATATGCGCATCGGAGGATGTCGGCAATGCTGATCCGCAGGCGCTTGTTGTCGCTAACGCCGCAATGCAGGCGGCTGATTTTGTCGGTTTTCCCGAAGCAAGGATACCTCTGGCCCAGGCAACGATATATGTAGCTTGCGCCCCGAAAAGCAATGCTGCTTACATGGCTGTTGAATCCGCCATAAAAGAAGTTTCGGAAGAAAGAACACAGGAAGTGCCGGACCATCTAAAGGACGCCAATTATCCGGGTGCGAAGAAATTGGGAAGAGGCGATGATTACAAATACGCTCATTCATATGAAGGGCATTACGTTAAGCAGGATTACATGAGGAAGAAAAAAACTTTTTATTATCCGACAGAGATCGGTTTTGAGAAAAGGATCAAGGACTGGCTGGAGAAACTCAAGAAAACGGACCATGAAGCATAAAGCAGTTGCTCTCATATCAGGCGGACTGGATAGCCTCCTTGCCGCAAAAATCATGATGGAGCAGAACATTGATGTTATTGGCGTTGCATTTGTCATGTCAGCAGCGTCGAGGGACCCTGAAATTTTTACAAAGAGGATAAAAGAATCCGCTAAAGACATAGGAGTTTCCGTAAAGATAATAGATATATCAAAGAAATTCTTACTTGTTCTAAAAGATCCGCATTATGGATACGGCGCCAATATAAATCCATGTATCGACTGTAAAATATTAATGCTTAAAGAGGCAAAGAGGGTCATGGAAGAAAAAAAGGCCGATTTTGTGATCACTGGCGAAGTCCTCGGAGAAAGGCCCATGTCACAAAGAAAGGACGCGCTTAACATAATAAAGAAAAAGTCTTCGCTCGGGGGACATCTTTTACGTCCTTTATCGGCGAAGCTATTGGATGTAACGGAACCCGAGAAAAAAGGGATAGTTAAAAGGGAAAAACTTTTAGCCATAGAGGGAAGATCAAGAAAAAAACAGCTTGCTCTTGCGAAAAAATACGGAATAAACAAATATTTCACGCCGGCAGGAGGATGTTTATTGACATATCCTTCCTTTGCGAAGAAGGTCAAAGATCTCATTAAAAGAGATGAGCTCTCAGAGGATAATATCACATTATTAAAATATGGAAGGCATTTCCGGCTGGATGATTCCACTAGAGTGATCATCGGGCGTGATGAGGAAGATAACAAAAAAATTGTTTCTCTAAAAAAGAAAAAAGATATCATTTTAAGATTAAAGGACGAGGCCGGGCCTTACGGGCTTTTGAGGGGGAAGACAACAAAAGAAAACATCGGAAAAGCAGCAGAACTAGTAATAAGCCACTCCAAAGCAAAAAAACAGCCCGAGATTAAAGTCGAGTTTTGGAAAAACAGCAAAAAAAAAGAGCTTATGGAGGCAAAACCTATAGGAAGAGAAAAGATCGATAAAATAAGAGTCAGTTAAATTTTCAAATAACAAAGAGCAGGATAATGAAAGAAAAAGGGATAGTAATCAAAAAAGAGGAGAATAAAGCGCTCATTCAGACGGTGCCGGGGAAGGAGTGTAAGGACTGCAGATCTTGCGGAGCATCCGGGCCAAGGCAATTTACGATCTACGGCGAGAACGCGCTTAAATTGCAAGAGGGGGATAAGGTGGAAATAGAGATAGATTCCTCTTCGATGATGAAAGTGTTTTGTTTTTTGTACGGCATACCCTTAGTTGCTTTCGTGGCATCTATTGTTGCGTATTATCATCTTACCCAAAACCCTGTCACGAGCTTCATTGTGGCAATAAGCGCTACAGTCGTATCATATATTCTCATCGTAAGGTACCTTAGGGGCAAGGAACAATACGCCCCGAAAATCACCAAAAAATAATGATTAAAAGTCTTTACGAAAAACAGTATAAACAGCTTCGGCAAAGAGCGGCAGGGCCCGCAAAAGGGCTTTCTTTATTGACTATAATATAGTATTGATATACAATTACACCGTTATTATATGTTAGCTGTAAAGTTATACTTATGCTGATAAATAGCTAAAAGGGTGGAGTGTCTTTATCTCTGATTAATATTTAAAAGGACGGGATAATGGAAAAGAATAAATTAAAACTTGGTATCCCAAAAGGCAGTTTGCAGGAAACTACCATAAAAATATTCGAGAAGGCCGGGTTTAAGATCAGGGCATCGGCCAGGTCTTATTTTCCGTCCATAGATGACGACCAGATCGAAGTAGTGCTTTTTCGTGCCCAGGAAATGTCGCGTTATGTGGAAGACGGGACGATCGATTGCGGCATAACCGGGAATGACTGGATAGAAGAGAACGGCTCAAAGGTAAAAAGAATAGCGGAACTGGTTTATGCCAAACAAAGCATGAGGCCTGTCAGATGGGTGCTCGCAGCGCCTAATTCCTCGAAGATAAGAAACGTCAAGGACCTTAAAGGGAAACGGATCGCTACTGAACTTGTTAAAGTCACAAAAAAATATCTTAAGAAGAAAAAAGTAAACGCTGAAGTTGAGTTTAGCTGGGGCGCCACGGAGATCAAACCAAAGCTTGGAGTTGACGCTATAGTCGAGGTTACCGAAACCGGATCAAGTTTAAAAGCGAATGATCTAAGAATTATTGAAACGATCTGCGAATCCACTACACAGTTTATCGCAAATGACGCAGCCTGGAAGAATCCCCGGAAAAGAAAAAAGATCGACCAGATCGTGCTCCTGCTGAAAGGGGCATTATTGGCCGAAGGAAAAGTCGGGCTCAAAATGAACGCCAAGAAAAAGGATGTGGAAAAAATAGTTCGGATCCTGCCTTCCATGAAAAACCCGACTATTTCCCAGCTTTTTGGGGCCCAATGGGTTGACATAGAAACTATCATAGACGAGGAAGATGTGAAGCGATTAATACCGAAACTTAAAGCAGCAGGTGCACAAGGGATCATCGAGTATCCGCTGAATAAGGTAATATATTGAAGGAGGTGACAAAAGAACATGCCTTGCGGCAAGAAAAGAAAGATAAAAAAAGTTAAAAGACACAAGAGAAAAAAACGGATGAGAAGAGACCGCCACAAAAAGAGGGATAGATGACGATTTTACGTATTGCTTCCTTTTGTGCTGTTATTTTTCTTGGTTTTCTTTTGTGCAATAATCCTATCGGAGCGCTTTCCCTTTCGGCACTGGAAGGAGAAAAGATCGATAAAACCATTGCGGAAGATCCTGCGGTAAAAACACAATCAAATACGCTTGCTCATTATGTGATGGGCTCTATTTACGATAATTTCGGAGAAACCTCCCGGGCCATATCGGAGTACGAAAAAGCTGTTTCCTTTGATGAGAATGTAAGTGAGATTCATGCCAGGCTCGGAGCGGATCTGCTTATAAAAGGCGATGTCGACAATGCGATCAGTTCTTTGAACAGGGCACTTGAGATAGATCCCGAAAATGTCACGCCATACGGCCTTCTGGCGGTGGTGAATACTGCCCAGGGTAATTACGAGAAAGCCCAGGAATTATACGAAGAGGCTCTTAAGCACGATCCGGAAAACCTTAAGGTGCTGACTTTTCTGGCGGACCTCTTTATTATCCAGCGCAAACTTGATAAAGCTGCTGAAGTTTATGAGAAGATCTTAAGCATAAGAAGAAACGATGCGTTTCTTTATTTTAACCTTGGGCTTATATACAGTAAATTACAAGATCTTGATAAAGCTAAAGAAAACCTGCAGAAAGCCATAGAACAGGATAAGAGCTTTCTTGAAGCTCAGATGGTATTGGGTTTTATCTTTGAGATAGAAGGGGATTTCGAGGAAGCGATCAAACAGTATGAGAAAATCGCGGAAGTCGATCCTCTGAATAGAGAAGCTTATATAAGATTAGGGCAGCTATATTACAAGTTAGGTGAAACTGAAAAAGCTATCGAGCAAAACCGGATCTTGATGCGGCTGGACGTAAATTTTCCCGCGCCGTATCTCAGGGCCTTCAGTATCTATATTGCCGAGAGAAGATACGCTGAAGCTGAAACCATTCTGCTTGAAGCTTTGAAGAACGGCATATCGGGCCCGTTTGTTTACGCGGGATTAGGGTATTTAGCGGTGATAGAGAAGGATTACCCGAAGGCGGTTGAATATTACAGGATCGCCGTTGATAAAGAGCCTGAAAATAATTTATATCTTTTTTATCTGGCTTCGGCCCTTGAAAGGTCAGGGGAGCGGGGAAAAGCCATAGGGATTCTGGAGAAACTTGTTTCAGAGACAGATAAATTACCTGAAGCGTATAACTACCTCGGATATTTATATATAGAAGAAAACAAAGATCTTGACCGCGCTGTAATGCTTATACAAAAGGCGTTAGAGAAAGATCCTGACAACGGGGCTTATGTCGATAGTCTCGGCTGGGCGTATTTTAAAAAAGGGATGTATAATGAAGCTCTTAATGAACTGAAACGAGCTGTTGAATTGATGCCTGACGATCCGATCGTGCGGGAACATCTTGGAGATACTTATCAGGCGATCGGGGAAGGGGAAAAAGCTTACGAGGAATGGGAGAAAGCTCTGGAACTCGATCCGGGAAATAAAAGTTTAATAAAAAAGATCAGAAGAAACAGGTGAGAACTGATGAAGAAGATAAAAGAGGTAACGGAATTAAAAAGAAAAGCTATTGACGTGCGCAAAGACATTCTCGTGATGCTGGAGAAAGCGGGCAGCGGGCATACCGGAGGGTCGCTATCTATTGTTGAAATACTGGTTTTTTTATACTATCAAAAGATGAAGTTCGATCCTAAAAAACACGATTGGAAAGAACGCGATAAGTTTATTCTTTCCAAGGGACACGGGTGCCCTGCTTTGTATGCGGTTCTGGCAGATCAAGGGTTTTTCCCGCGGGAAGAATTGTGGACCTTGAGGAAACTCGGTTCGCGCCTTCAAGGACATCCTCAACTGGGTTTGCCGGGCATTGAGACCTCCAGCGGTTCTCTCGGCCAGGGGCTTTCAGTGGCTGTAGGTTTTGCGATTTCCGATAAGATGGATAAAATAAAATCACGTGTATATTGTCTTATGGGTGATGGTGAGACAAACGAGGGACAAGTGTGGGAAGCAGCCGCGACGGCCGCGCATTATAAACTTGATAACCTTTGCGGAATAATCGATTTTAATAAGATGCAGATAGACGGATGGTGCTGTGAAGTAAAAGAGCAGGGAGCTTACAGAAAAAAATGGGAAAATTTCGGATGGCATGCCATTGAAGCGGACGGGCATGATTTCCAATCGCTCGATAAAGCGTTTGACCAAGCGCAGTCGATAAAAGATAAACCGCAGGTTATAATCGCTCATACGGTTAAAGGCAAAGGGGTATCCTTTGTTGAAAATAAAGTCCAATGGCATGGCATAGCGCCCAAGAAAGATGAACTGGAAAAAGCTTTAGCCGAACTGGAAGAGCAGGAAAAAGTTTTAAAGTAGAGGAGATCTATCATGATCAGCAGAAAAATCGGTATGTTCTTCAGGCAATACAGAACGATCGTTATTCTTGTCGCGGTTGTTGTAATACTTGTAATACTTTCGGTGATAGGACTGATGTCTCTGGAATCTTTTTACCGGAAAATGACCCTTGCAACGATGCCGGTGCAGTTTATCATGGCCGGTATACACGCCGGGATATTTGTATTTATGTATCTTACGTTCATGCGAGGCGGTTTCGCAAAACTGGATAAAGCTCCGATAAAAGGTAAAGACGTTTCTATTACTTGGGATGACGTTATAGGGATGAAGGAAGCGAAGCAGGAAGCCAACGAAGTGGTACAGCTTATTAAGGATAGGGCGAGAGTAACAAAAATGGGGGGGAGTGTCGTAAAAGGCCTTCTCATGTTAGGACCTCCGGGATGCGGGAAGACATACATGGCAAAAGCTATCGCCACGGAAGCCGACATGCCTTTTATTTCCATGTCGGGCAGCGAATTCGTGGAAGTTTTTGTAGGAGTCGGGGCTTCGCGTGTCCGGAAACTCTTTAAAAAAGCGCGTGATCTGGCATATGGATACGGCGGATGCATACTTTTTATCGACGAGATCGATGCTATCGGCAGGTCGAGGACATTCAGTTTCATGGGCGGCCAGGAGACCAATAGCACACTTAACCAGGTTCTTGCTGAAATGGACGGCCTTAAAGGAAAAGAATCGAACATTGTCGTAATAGGAGCTACCAATGCTCCTGAAGAACATCTTGACCAAGCTTTGCTTAGGCCGGGCCGGTTTGACAGAAAGATCATCGTCACAAATCCTTCGCAAGAAGACAGGGAGGAACTTTTTAAGTTTTATCTTAACAAAGTCAAAGCTGAAAAAGGGCTGGATCTGGGGAGGCTCGCACGAAGAGCGGTTGGGAAAAGCCCCGCAGATATAGCGAACATAGTCAAAGAATCCGCTTTGATAGCAACAAGAAATAAGAAGAAAGCAATAGGGCAGAAAGAGATAAGCGAAGCGTTTGAACGCGTGGATCTGGGGATAAAACATCGCTTGTCTGTTACGCCCGGAGAGAAAGAGATGACAGCATATCATGAGTCGGGGCACTTGATAGTGACTTTCCTGAAAGCGCCTTCAAAGTCGGTTTTCAAGGCGAGCATTATCCCGAGAAGGGGCACGTTAGGCGTAGTGTGGTCGCCCGAGAAAGAAGAACTTCATAACAGAAGCAAAGAGCAGCTCATGTCGGATATAATGATCTCTCTCGGAGGGTATGTGGCTGAAAAAATAAGATTCGGGACAACCACAACAGGCGTTTCAAGCGATTTTCAAAAAGCTATGAAGGTAGCTCATGGCATGGTTTGGCAGATCGGCATGGGGGAATCGGGGTATGTAGGCGATTATACTGCTGTACCCAAAGAAGAACTTGCCGAGGAAATAAAAGTAACACTTAATAAAGACACCAATTCGATAATGAATGAGTGCATGAAAGAAGTGGAAAAAACTTTAACTGCAAAAAAGAAAGTTCTCGACAGGTTTTCGAAAGAGCTTTTGGAACGCGAAGAATTGGAATACGATGAAATAATACAGATTTTCGAGGAATACGGGATAAAGGAAACGGCATATGATGAAAATGCGCCGGTTCAAGACAAGAGTTGGGATGAAAAAGCGTAAGATCTTCAAAAAATATTATTTAGGAATTGGTTTTGTTGCGGCGATAATACTGACATGCGCCGCATTTATCCTGTCTTCCTGCACGCCTACTTATCCTAAAGAAAAACTTCCGGAAGCGATTAAAAATGTATGTGAAATCGAGTATGGGATGAAAGTGGATGTCTCGGTCATGGATTCAACTGTGGGCATTTATTATCCAATGGAAGGGTTGCTTGATGTCGGACTGGGCATCAGCAAAGATGCGTGGGACCAGATAAGCAACCTTATACTCGTTGCTTCAAGGGTGGTGTTGAGTACGGATGCAGATGTGAAATTTTATTGCGTGATAACCCAGGACGTGAGGTTGCCCGAACTTCAAGTAGTTATAATCAAGTATGTAGAGGATGTAAAACACGGCATGTACAGGAATATCTCACGTTCGGAATCGTTTAAACGTACGCTTTTCAGCGTGAATCTTACGCCGCAGGCGAAAAAGGAACGCACGGTTGAGAAGATCTTTGAAAATCTCGGAGTAGAAGACGATACGCGGGAAAAAGTTTTAGATGAATTCTTCAGAAGCCCTCCCACAAAATTGTCTGATATAGGTTATTGGAAGGGACATTTTTATCTCAAAAGTATTACTCTGGGGGAATTTCTTGCAGCCCAGATGGCCAGCAGGATCAAGATAGATTTCAGGCAGGATGAGAAATTAATGGAATTTTTCCAGTATAAATCCTCTGAAGGCGAATACATGAAAGATCCGGAAGGAGAGTTCTTTCTTTTAAAATTTAAGATCGCGGACCAGCGCGCAAGTGACGGCATAATCGAGATGCGCAAGAAAAAAGTGCAGGAGATCTTAAGAATAGCGAACGAGGTGGTGCGCGGTTATAAATTCCAGAATTTCAAGTTTTTAAAGATGGAAGATCAGCTGGAGAACGTGGACATGTTCGTGGGCGAGGAGGATATTTACGATTTCGACAAAGAAAAATTGTCTATTGAGAACATTGTCCAGACTTCGGGAAATTATTTTTAAGCGAGGAGCAAAACGTGATGAATGGGAAAAAAGAGCAAAAATCTGCGACCAGGGATGGTTTCGGGAAAGCGCTTGTTGAACTGGGAAAAACCAATAAAGACGTTATTGTGTTATCCGCGGATCTGACGGAGTCTGTAAGGGCGAACTGGTTTAAAGATGAATTCCCGGATCGGTTCGTCAGCCACGGCGTAGCCGAGCAAGACATGATAGGTACGGCCGCAGGACTTGCTCTTTCCGGCAAGATACCTTTTGCCTGCACTTTCGGCGCGTTTGCTGCGGGCCGTGCATGGGATCAGGTGAGGGTTTCAGTCGCTTACATGAATCTTAACGTCAATATTATCGGGACGCATGGAGGCATATCGGTGGGCGGAGACGGAGCTACACACCAGGCGCTTGAAGAAATAGGTCTCATGCGCATCCTTCCGCACATGACAGTGGTCGTGCCCGCTGACGCAAATGAAGCTTTTCAAGCCACCAAACAGGCTGCGGATATCCCGGGGCCGGTATATTTAAGGTTAGGCAGAGCCGCCGTACCTTATCTTAACAAGAAGTATGAGTTTAAGGTCGGAGAAGCCGTAACGCTTCAGGAAGGAAATGATATGACGATCGTAGCATGCGGACAGCTGGTGTTCACAGCGCTTGAAGCAGCGGAAGAGCTTAAAAAGAAAAATATAAAGGCAAGGGTTATAAACTTGCATACTCCAAAGCCTATCGATAAAGAAGTTTTAATAAAAGCCGCCCGGGAAACAGGGGCAGTATTGACGGCCGAAGAGCATAATGTTTACGGAGGCATGGGGAGCGCTGTAGCTGAGGTGTTGGCGCAAGAGTGCCCGGTACCTATGAAAATTATGGGCGTTTCGGATGTTTTCGGGGTAAGCGGCAAGCCGGATGAACTTTTTGAACATTTCGGGTTATCCTCAAAAGACCTTGTCCGTGAGGCGGAAGCGCTTCTTCAAAGAAAAAGCGGATAAACTATACCAAAAGCAACGATGATCATCAACGCGCCTGCTAAGATAAACCTATATCTTAAAGTCCTTTCCAAAAGAGATGATGGATTCCATCAGATAGAGACTTTATTCGAAAGGGTCTCTTTGTTCGATCGTATATCTGTTGAACCTTCCGAACGGAGCACGCAAATTACATGCGACAATTCATCGGTCCCTACAGATGAAAATAGTTTATTAGGAAAAGTTGTCAGGGATTTTATGGATAAAACAGGCATAAAAAAGCATTTTAAAGTATCTGTCGAAAAACATATTCCTATCAGTGCGGGTCTTGGAGGGGGGTCAAGCGACGCAGCAGCTTTGTTGAAAGGATTGAACGAGCTTGAGGGCCATCCTCTTGAGGAGGATAATTTGACGGAAATAGGCGGCAAAATAGGATCGGACGTACCGTTTTTTCTAAGCAACAGTTCTTTTGCGTATGGGAAAGAAAGGGGAGAACGTATTACAAGGGTCGATTCACGGCTGAATTTGCACCACATTTTGATCAACCCGCCTTTTGAAATATCGACAAAGGATGTATACGGCAGAGTCTCGGCTTTTAGCTTGACAAAAAGTAGGCCGGTTGATAAAATGTTCACCTCTTTTTTAAATAATAATAATATAAAAGGGATAACGGAAAATCTTCATAACGATTTACAACACGTAGTATTACGAGATTTTCCGCGATTGGAGAAGGTGTTTTCCGAATTAAGGAAAGCAGGCGCCGAAGGGGTATTATTATCGGGAAGCGGGCCGACCGTTTTCGGTATTTTTACTTCCGGCACGACGGCAATAGAAGCCGGGAAGGAACTTGAGAAAATCTTTCCTGAAGGTGAAGGATGGAAAGTTTTCGTCGTCAAGACGTGCTAAAATTTGTGCTAAGTGCGAAGACACGCAGCTAAAGAAAGGAGAGAGGAATGGAGATAACTGAAGTAAGGATCTTCCCAACAGAAAGCAGAGACGGAAAATTAAAGGCGTTTGCCACAATGACCTTTGACGACTGGTTTGTAGTCCGCAACGTAAAGGTTATACAGGGCAACAGCGGTCTTTTTGTCGCCATGCCTTCAAGAAAAGCCATGGATTCCTGCCGAAAATGCGGATTTAAGAACGCCAGGGGAAGCAAGTTCTGTAACGATTGCGGCGACAAACTCCCCTTTAACGCAGAAAATAATGAAGAAGCTTTCGGGAAGAAAAAGTCGATACACATGGATATAGCTCATCCTGTGACACAGGATTGCAGAATGTACATTCAAGATAAAGTTCTCGAAGCTTTTAAGAAAGAAGAGGAGAAGAAACAGGTTCAAGGTGCTGCGTATAAACCGGCCACCGAAGAAGATCTGGATGCAGCATCAGAAACTCTTATCGAGGGATCCAAGGAAGAGAAACAACCCGCTAAAGAGTCTTCTATGCAGTCAGAGACTGACGACAAAGACATTGCTTTATAATTATTAAAAAGCGTGACGGAGGTTGGCGGGTAGTGTAACGGTAGCACCGCAGCTTTTGGAGCTGCTTGTCAAGGTTCGAATCCTTGCCCGCCAGCCACTTTGAGCGAAAGATTAAAAGCTAACCCAAATGGATAATATCAAAGCGGTTATACTTGCGGCTGGACTGGGAACCAGGATGAAAACGGAAATCCCGAAGGTGCTTCATCCTATTGGTTCCGGGACAATGTTGGGCAGGGTATTAGATAATTTAGGGAAAATAGGGATATCCGATATTATAGCGGTGATCGGATATAAAGCCGAGATCGTAGAAACGATCTTTAAAAACAGAGCCAGATTCGTAAAACAAGAAGAACTTTTAGGTTCGGCAGACGCTCTTTTACAAGCGTGTAAACATTTGGAAGATTTTGACGGTACAGTACTGGTCACCTGCGGGGATACCCCGCTTTTTGAGGCCGCAACGTACCGGGATCTTATTGAAGCACATCTTTCGAAAGGCGCCTCATGCACTGTCTTGACCTGTAAGATGGAAGACCCGACTTCATACGGAAGGATCGTAAGAAGCGGGGATAGGGTCCGGAAAATAGTTGAAGAAAAAGACGCTTCAAGCGAAGATAAAAAAATAAATGAGATCAATACCGGCACATATTGCTTTAACAACTCTGATCTCAAGAGGTTTATACGGGATGTAAAGATAAACGAAAAAAAACAGGAATTTTACCTTACAGATATAGTGCAGATACTTGCGGAAAACGGCAAAATCGTGACAAACGAATTATGTGACGATAAAGAAGCTGTCGGGATAAATTCAAGGAAAGATCTTGCTATGGCGAACAAACTCTTGAACAAAAAAACATTGGAAAAACTCATGGGATCAGGGGTGACTATTATCGATCCCGGGACAACGTTTATCGATGAGAACGTTGAAGTGGGCAAGGATACGATAATTTACCCTAATACAGTTATTGAAGGGGGGGTAAAGATCTCGGGGAACTGTAAAATAGGGCCTTTTGCAAGATTAAGAAGCGGGACAACTGTCGCCCAAAAAGCCGAGATAGGCAATTTTGTTGAAATTACCCGCACCAGTATCGGCGAAGGGTCAAAAGTGAAGCATCTTACTTATTTAGGGGATGCTGAAATCGGACGGAACGTAAATATCGGGGCAGGGACTATAACCGCGAATTACGACGGTAAAGCAAAAAACCGGACAATAATAGAGGATGATGTTTCGATCGGTGCGGGAGCGGTGATCATCGCTCCGGTAAAGATCGGCAAGGGCGCCACGGTCGGAGCTTCAAGCGTAGTAACTAAAAATAAGGATGTTCCCGCGGGCGAAACAGTTGCTGGAGTACCGGCAAAACCACTAAAAAAATAGAGGTGATGGCATGAATAACTTGGTTATTTTTTCCGGCAATAGTAATGCAAAATTGGCTGATGATATTTGTGAGAATTTAGGCGTGTCTTTGGGGAAATGTGCCATAGACCGTTTTAGTGACGGTGAAATACGCGCAAAAATAGGCGAGAATGTAAGGGGCAAAGACGTATTTGTGATCCAGTCAACATGCTATCCGGCCAACGAAAACCTGATGGAACTTTTGATCATGATAGATGCTTTGAAAAGGGCCTCCGCGCAAAGGATCACGGCGGTGCTTCCTTATTTCGGTTATGCAAGACAGGACAGAAAAGATCAGCCGAGAGTCCCGATAACCGCAAAACTTGTGGCGAATCTGCTCACACGTGCGGGATCGAACAGAATCCTGACTATGGACCTGCACGCGGGCCAGATACAAGGTTTTTTTGATATACCTATGGATCATCTTTATGCGATCAATATCTTTGTAGATTATTTCCGGGATAAAAAGATCAGTGATACAGTTGTCGTGACGCCTGATGTCGGCGGCATAAAAATGGCGAGAGCCTATGCCAAGAGATTAAAAGCCGGCCTCGCGATCGTGGACAAAAGGCGCGTGAATGATGTTAAAGCGGAAGTTATGCATATACTGGGAGAAGTGAAAGACAAGAACGTTATTCTTGTTGATGATATGGTAGCCACAGCGGGCAGTTTAGTAGAAGCGGCCGCGGCACTTAAAAAAGAAGGCGCTAAGGATATATATGCGGCCATCACACATCCTGTACTTTGCGGTCCCGCTATTGAGAGATTAAAGGGATCAAGCATAAAAGAACTTGTAGTAACGAATACTATACCCATTTCGAAAGAGAAGAACATAGATCAAATAAAACAACTTTCAGTCGCGGATATGCTGGCTGAAGCGATAAAGCGCATACATAACGAAGAAACTATCAGCGCTTTATTTGAAGAATAACAAAGAGGAGAGATAAATGGAAAAGGTACTATTAAAAGCGGCAGTACGAGAGGAACAGGGCAAGATCTTCTGCAAGCATCTTAGGAAAAGCGGACAGGTTCCCGGGATAGTGTATAAAGACGGGAAAGAGGGGCTAAAACTTCAGGTGGAGAACAAAGACCTGTGGCATGCTCTCCATACGGACGCGGGAGAGAACGCTATCATAACACTTGATATTTTCGGTGAAAAGTCTTCCCAGAAAACCGTTATCGTTCAGTTTGTGCAGACAGATCCTATTAATGACAAGTTCATTCACGTGGACTTCCGTGAGATTTCATTAAAAGATAAATTGAAAGTCAATGTGCCGATCTCTATCAAAGGTGAAGCGAAGGGTGTTGCAGAAGAAGACGGCGTGTTAAACCAGGTTATCTGGGAGATCGAAGTCGAGTGTTTGCCTACAGACATACCGGAGCACATTGACGTTCATGTTAATGATCTGGAGATGAATGACTCTATTCACATTAAAGATTTAACGCCGCTCGAAGGTGTCGAGTTTTTAGGCGATCCGGAACAGGTAATAGTCGGCGTCAATCCGCCAAAAGAAGAAGAGGAAGTAGTGGAGGAAGCTGTAGAAGGCGAAGAAGGCGTTGAGCCGGAAGTTATTAAGAAGGGCAAGAAAGAAGAGGAAGAAGGCGCTGAAGGCGAAGAAGGCGCTGAGCCAGCTGAGAAGAAAGAAGCTCCCAGCGGCGAAGAAGGATAAACATACTGTATTGCGTCATGCTCAGTTGGCGCTACACGTTAAATAATGAAACTTATCATCGGATTAGGCAACCCAGGCTTGAGGTATAGAAATACCAGACATAATGTCGGTTTCAAAGTTCTTTCAAAAATCGCCGCGAAGTACCGAATAAGCATAAAAAGAAAAGGGTTTAGCGGCACTTATGGGGCCGGGAAAATAATAGGGAAGGAAGTCATATTATTTGAACCCTTGACTTACATGAACTTATCAGGGGCGGCCGTGCAAGCGGCAGGCGCTAATTGGCTGGAAAAGAGAGAAGACCTGCTTGTAGTCAGCGATGACGTGAACCTGCCCTTAGGAAGCATCAGGATACGGGAGAAAGGGTCCTCAGGCGGGCATAACGGCCTACAGTCGGTTATTGACAGAATGGGCGAAGATTTTGCAAGATTAAGGGTCGGCGTCGGAGCGGGCCATGAGGCAGGGGAGATGGCAGACTATGTGTTATCCTCCTTCCCGAGAAAAGATCGCGCTTTATTGGAAGAGACACTTGATCGGGCAGTTAAATGCATAGAAGTCTGGCTTGATAGGGGGATTAAAAAAGCGATGGCAGGTTATAATAAAAATATATCGCTTGAATAACTTATATAATATATGTTATCATCTAACAAAATATGGCAGGTAAAATGGAGAACACACAATCTTATTCAGGGTTATTTATCATAAACCCGGAGATGCTTGAATCAGTTGAAGATGTTACGGGCAAGATAAAGGCGATCATTAACGATAATTCGGGCGAAGTCGTAGAGGAGAACGTAATGGGGAAGAAAGCCCTATCTTATCCTATAAGCAAGAAGTCCGAAGGGATATATTACGAGATCGTTTTTAACGCTAAATCTGAAAGCATTGTCAATATAATGAGGCAGTGCAATATCAATACGAATATAATGCGTACTTTGATCGATAAAAAGAAATAACGAACGAGGTAATATCATGGCTGCAAGTCTTAATAAAGTTTTTTTGATGGGCAATCTCACCAGAGATCCGGAACTGAGATATATACCCAGCGGTGCGGCTGTCGCTAATTTTACAGTTGCAGTTAACCGGTCATACAAGGATTCGGCCGGCGGACGCAAAGAAGAAGCCTCATTTATCCGCGTGGTTATATGGGGGAAAATGGCCGAAGTTTGCGGCGAGTATCTGTCAAAAGGAAGGGCTGTGCTTGTCGAGGGCCGCATAAGAACCCGTACGTGGGAAGGGCAGGACGGACAAAAGAGGAACGCAACGGAAGTTGTGGCCACGAATGTTCAATTTCTCGGTTCGCGCGGTGAAAGAAAAGAAACCACTGTTGGTCCGCAAGAGAACCTGGAAAGCATAAATCTTGAGGAATATGACAACGCTTCGGAGGGAGCAGATACAGGCAAAGAAACGCCGGAAGAGGAAATACCTTTTTAAAAAGCAGAAAAGTGAGTGATAAATATGGCAACTAAGAAACCCAGACAAAAACCTAAAAGAATATTCAAAAAAAGACCGTGCCGTTTATGTAAAGAGAAGATCAAGACGGTGGATTACAAGAACGCTGATTTTCTGAAGAGATTTATCTCGGATCGCGGCAAGATCCTACCCAGCCGCATTTCGGGAAATTGCACCAGACACCAGCGTCTGATCGCGAACAGGGTGAAAAGAGCCCGCATAGCTGGCATTCTGCCGTTCGTCCAGGAAAGAAGCGCCAGATCCAGGGGAGAATTTTCCAGATCAAATAGATCAGATAGGGAATATTCAAGGTAACATTTCGGGAGAAAGAATGAAACTTATCTTAATAGAGAACGTAAGAAACCTCGGTGAAGCAGGGACTGAGGTCAATGTAAAAGACGGTTATGCCAGAAATTATCTAATACCGAAAAAACTTGCCATAGAAGCCACCGCAGGGGCGTTAAAGGTGTTGGAGCAGAAAAAAAAGGCGAAACAGCGTCAAGAGGATATGATGATAGCTCAGTATGAAAATGTCGCTGAAAAGATAAAGGATATCTCGTGCACTATTTCCATGGAAGCAGGGGAAGAAGAAAAACTTTTCGGTGCAGTTACTTCAGAAATGATAGCTGAAAGCCTTAGCGCCGAAGGTGTTGAAATAGATAAGAAAAATATACTTCTTGAAGAACCAATAAAAAAACTCGGGGTTTACAACGTTGACATAAAACTGCATCCAGAGGTTAAAACTCAGCTAAGAGTTTGGGTCGTAAAAAAATAAACAGTTCCTGTCTGTATGAATCCAGATGCCCTAATTGAAAAAGTGCCCCCGCAGAATCAAGAGGCGGAAAACTCGGTTCTCGGAGCGATGCTGCTGGACAAGGAAGCCATAGCCAAGGCTATCGAAACGCTCAGCGAATCCGCCTTTTACTCAGAGGCTAACAGGAAGATCTACAAGGCTATAATCCGTCTCTACGACGAGAATAAAGCTGTAGATATAGTTACCCTTATCGAGGAATTAAAAAAACATAATGTACTTGATGGCGTCGGCGGTCCTGCATATGTGACAGAGCTTGCCAACGGCATTCCTACAGCGGCGAACATCGATCATTATACTAAAATAGTCCGGGAAAAGTATCTCCTGCGCACCCTTATCAACACTGCCACGCAGATCGTATCCGAAAGCTTTGAACCTTCCACAGATGTAGACGATATTCTTGACAGAGCCGAAAAGATGATTTTCGAAATATCATCCAATAAAAGGGGAGAAACACGTATAGCGGATATAAAAGATGTAGTTAAGGATAGCATAGAGCGTATCGACAGGCTTTATCAGCGCAAGGAGAACATCACGGGAACCCCGACGGGTTTTCATGATCTGGATGTTATGACCGCCGGACTTCAAAGGTCGGATCTTATCGTACTTGCGGGAAGGCCGTCAATGGGCAAGAGCGCTCTGGCTGCCTCAATAGTTGAATATGCGGGAGTTGTCGAAAAAGTCCCTTGTGCGATCTTCAGTTTGGAAATGTCGAAAGAACAACTCGCGCAAAGAATGCTTTGCTCTATTGCCCGGGTCAACGCGCACAAGGTAAGAACCGGGTTTTTCTCTCAATCGGATTGGCCCAAGCTTGTAACATCTGCCGGAAAATTGTCCGAAGCGCCTATCTATATAGATGATACTCCCAGCATATCAGCTTTGGAGCTGAGAGCAAAAGCGAGGAGACTGAAAGCCAAACATGATATCCAGATATTGATAGTTGATTATCTCCAGCTCATGAGGGGCGCTTCAAGTCTTGAGAACCGCCAGCAGGAGATCTCTGAAATATCCCGTTCCTTGAAGGCGTTAGCCAGAGAACTGAGTATTCCTATCATTGCTATCAGCCAGCTTTCAAGGGCTGTGGAGCAAAGAGCCGACCATAGGCCGCAGCTTTCGGATCTCAGGGAATCAGGCGCTATCGAACAGGATGCGGACCTTGTGCTTTTACTTTTGAGGGAAGAATATTATAATCCCACTGAAGAAAATAAAGGTATAGCGGAAGTAATTATAGCAAAACAACGTCACGGCCCGGTTGGAACAGTAAAGCTTGCATTTTTGCACGAGTATACCAAATTTAGTAACCTTGCAAGAAAAGAAGAAGAGGAAGGGTTTTAATGAAGAATAAAATTTTGTCTTTTTTCGCGGCTATTCTCATTGTTATTTCTGTTCCAGCATTTTTATTTGCCGAAGAAGGAGCTCCAGAAAAAGAAGTTATTGTTGAGATACAGGTAAAAGGCAATTATGCCGTCAGCACGGCTACGATCCTTAACAGGGTTAAGGTAAGACCGGGGGATGAGTTCCAGGAATCCGCGGTTAATAAAGAGATCAAACGCCTTTACGCCATGGGATATTTCAGCGATGTTTCCGTTGAAACGCAGAAACATCCCGACGGGGTGATAGTTGTTTTCATTGTCACGGAAAAACCGGTCATTGAAAGCATAGAGTTCAGGGGAAACTCAAAAATAAAGACAGGGCGCCTCAGCAAAAAGGTCCTCGTCAAAGAAGGCGACCTGTTGGACCATAGCGGGCTGTCGCGGGATATGGCGGAAATAAAGGCATATTATGTGGAGCAAGGTTACTCCAGGATGACGGTGGATTACATAATCGAAACAGATCGCGAAACCGGCAAGGCGAAAGTCATCTTTGTTATTAATGAAGGGGAGCCTTTAAAGGTGCGGTCGGTAAAGGTCGAAGGAAATAAAAGTATTCCTGCCGGAGAGTTAACAAAGCTCATGACAACCAAGACCGCGTGGTGGTTTATAAGAAAAGGTTCTTTTGATGAAGATAAGTTCGAAGCGGATCTTGACCGCATCAGGCTGTATTATAGAAGCAAGGGCTTTCTTGATGTAAAAGTGGCGAGCGAAAGAGAATTTTCCGAAGACGGGAAAAGTTTACATTTGATAATACTTGTAGACGAAGGAAAAAGATACCAGATCGGAGACATCACGGTAACGGGCACGCTGACATTCCCGGAAGAGGAGATACGTAAAAATATTAAGGCGAAAAGCGGTGATTATTTTGAGTACGAGAAGATCAAGGAAGACATCGATAATATAATCACGTTTTATTATGACAGGGGATACATGGACGCGGAGGTGGACCTGGAACGCAAATACAATCCTTCTACTGACCGCATGGATCTCGTATATCATGTAAATTCTCATGACGTGATTTCCGTCGGCAAGATAAATATCATCGGGAACACCAAGACCAGAGATAAAGTGATCCGACGTGAAATGAGAGTTTATCCGGGAGAAAAATACGACGGCAAAAAATTAAGAAAAAGCAAGGAGAGGATTTATGACCTTGGCTTTTTTGAAGATGTGTTTTTTGAAACCGTTCCGACGGACCAAAAAGACGTGAAAGACCTTGATGTAACCGTGAAGGAAACCAAGACGGGCGAACTTTCTTTCGGAGGGGGTTATAGTTCCGTAGACGCTTTTATCGGCTTTGCGCAGATAAGGCAGAGGAACTTTGATATATTGGATTTTCCGACCTTTACCGGTGCCGGCCAGGATCTTATAATCAGAGCGGAGCTGGGAAGCGCAAGGAATAATTATTTCGTCGGCTGGACCGATCCCTGGATCTTTGATTATCCGTTCTCTTTTGGTTTTGATGTGTATCGTGAACAATACGACAGATACGGCAAGACCGGTTACGGGTACGATGAAACGCGTACAGGCGGAGATCTGAAACTCGGCAAAGAGCTCACGGATGAAATTTACACAAACCTGGTTTATAACATAGAAGAAGTCAAGATCTCCAATATCCCGGACGATGCAACAGATGATCTGAGAAAAGAGCAAGGGACAAATTGGATCAGCCGTTTGAAATGGGGCATAGGGTATGATACAAGGGACAACAAATATTCGCCCACGAAAGGTTTCGTAACCGGCCTCTCCCTTGAAAATGCCGGAGGATTTATAGGAGGAGATAAAGATTTCGTAAAAGGATACACTCACGGGACGATATATCATAGTCTTATTAAGGATATCGTTCTGTCGGTGAACGGCAGGGTAGGCCTTGTTGAAAATTATGGAGATTCTGATGAGGTCCCTATTTATGAAAGATTTTTCGCCGGCGGCGCAACTACCATAAGGGGATATAAGCAAAGAGGCGTAGGGCCCAGAGACAGGGGTTCAAATAGCGCGCTCGGCGGAGAATCAATGGCTATCGGGAATGTGGAAGTAACCTTTCCTATTTATAAAAAGCTGATAAAAGGCGCGGTTTTTTACGATGTCGGTAATGTATGGGCGAAATATGACGATATTTTCAGTACAGGCGGATATAAACAGGGTACAGGTGTGGGGGTCAGGGTAAAAACTCCGATAGGCCCCGTTAAAGTTGACTGGGGATATCCTTTAAATAAGAACTACGATGATAAAAGAGAGGGACAGTTTTATTTCAGTGTAAGTCACGGATTCTAAGAAAAATTTTCAAGAAAAGGAGAAAAAAATGGGCATAAAAAAAATATTTTCGATCACAACAGCAGTTTTATTGATAACGGTGATCTCGGCTCCAGTGGGATTTTCCAAAGACGCCAAGATCGGCTGTATAGATTCAAGACTTGTACTGCAGAATTACGAAAAAGCCAAGAATTTTGAGAGTGAAATGGAAACTTTCACCAAACAAGCCCAGTCCGACAGGCAGGCAAAAATTGATGACCTCAGAAAACTTCAGGATGAAGCCCAGATCATGACGGGGGACGCAAAGAAGAAAAAGCTGCTTGAACTGGAAGGGAAACGGGCCGATCTTAATGAATATGACTGGAAGACCAGACAGGAACTCCTTAATAAACAAAATGAAATGTTTCGCGAACTGACCGGAGATATCAACGACGCCGTTGAAAAAATAGCTAAAAAGGACGGGTACGACTATATCTTTGACACGCGCAGTATTATATACAAAAAACCGGAGTTCGATCTTACCGATGAGGTTATTAAAGCACTTGGCAAAAAATAACACAAGCGGTGGAACAGAGAACAATAAAAAATGAGGTTTACTATTCCGGAAGGGCCCTGCAAACGGGCCGGGAGACCGATGTTATCTGCAAACCTGCCGAACCAGATACGGGAATAGTTTTTATCAGAAAAGATCTGGACAATTATCCTTCTTTACAAGTAAACGGCTCAATACTGACAGGTGATCATGCAAGAAGAAGCTCCCTCAAGCTTGGCCCGGTGGAGATACAGACGATCGAACATTTTCTTGCCGCTTTATGGGGGGCGGGAGTAGATAATATACTGGTCGAGATAAACGGTTCGGAACTTCCCGCGATGGACGGCAGTGCGAAAGGGTTTTTGGAGCCGCTCAAAAAAGCGGGTACGATCGAACAAGGCAGGCCCAGACGCTCTATTAAGATCCTTGATGAAGAAAAAGTGAAAACGCAAGACAGATCTATAACGATCTTCCCTGATAATAATTTCAGCATCGCATACACCATAGATTATGATATCCCCTCTATCGGAAAAGAGGAGTTCAGCATAGAATTGGATCAAGGTTCTTTTGAAAAAGAAATAGCTCCGGCCAGAACGTTCTGTCTTAAGGAAGAAGCGGAAGCTCTGCTTAGAGCCGGGCTTGGCAAGGGCGCTGATTTTAATAATACTCTTGTTATGGATGACAACGGTCCGATCGAAACGACATTAAGATTTAAGAATGAACCCGTTCGACACAAGATCCTCGATCTTGTAGGAGACTTGTATATATTGGGTTTTCCGGTCATTGGGCGCGTAGTTGCCAAAAAAAGCGGGCACGATCTGAACGCGCAGATGGTCCGGAAAATATATGAAAAATATGTGAAACAGTAAAAGGAGAGAGATATGAGCGATAAAATACTTAACATTAAAGAGATCATGAGACGCATACCGCATAGATACCCGTTCTTGCTTGTTGACAGGGTGGTTGACTACCAAAAGGAGAAATGGATAAAAGCAATAAAGAATGTCACCATTAACGAATTATTCTTCCAGGGGCATTTCCCGCAGGAGCCGGTAATGCCGGGCGTGCTTATGATAGAGGCTTTGGCGCAAACCGGAGGAATACTTGCTCTGCTCGAAGGTAAAGATAAGGATAAAATAGCGTATTTCATGACGATAAATAACGCGAAATTCCGGAAACCTGTGGTTCCGGGGGACCAGCTTGCTTTACATGTTGAAGTGACTAAATTAGTAAGGAAAAATATTGTGCAGACTCACGGTGAGGCCAGCGTTAACGGAGATGTTGTTTGTGAGGCTGATTTAATGTTCAGTATCGTTGATAAAGAGTAATGATGGAAAAAATAGGTCTTGTAGCCGGGGCAGGGTCACTGCCTGTAGAATTTGTCCGTTCCGCCCGCGCTAAGGGCGATAAGGTGGTAGTCTATGCTATCGAAGGCATGGCTTCACGGGAACTGGATAATGCCGCTGATAAGACATACTGGCTTAACATAGGACAATTCAAGAAATTCATTTTTCTCCTCATCAAGGAACGCATCCGCAAACTTGCGTTACTGGGAAAAGTTGATAAAGGAGTTATTTACGATAAAAAGATCCACGATGAAGAGGCTTCTTCGGTCCTGAGTAATGTTGAGAACAAAAAAGACTATTCGATCCTGGAAGAGATCACCAGACGCCTGAAAATATTGGGGATCGAGGTTATAAAGGGTACGGATTACCTGGCTCACCTCTTGCCGGAGAAAGGCGTGATGGGACAAATATTGCCGGATGACCGAATAAGAGATGATATAGAGTTCGGCGTTAAAGCCGCCAAAAGACTGGCTGACATGGATATAGGACAAACCATTGTTGTTAAAGATAAAACAATTGTTGCCGTGGAAGCGATGGAAGGCACTAATGCCACAATAAGAAGGGCCAGGGAGATCGCAGGAGATGGCTGCACAATGATAAAGGTAAGCCGGATCAAACAGGACATGAGATGGGACATACCTACAGTTGGCCCGGAAACGATTACTTTGCTCGGTGAAAATAATTTCGGCGCTTTAGCGATCGAAAGCGGCAATATGTTCGTTATAGATAAAGAGCGGTTTTTGCAAAAAGCTAATGAGAGCAATATAGTGGTGGAGGCTGTATAAAAGATGGAAGAGAACCCGCTTAAATTCGATGCAGCGAAAAAAGCTGAAGAAATCACGGAAGGCATAAAAAGATCGTTTCAGGAAAAAGGGTTTTCAAAAGCCATTCTCGGCCTTTCGGGCGGCGTTGATTCCAGTGTAGCGGCTTTTCTTCTGGTCCGGGCATTAGGCAAGAAAAATGTCGAAGGGTTAATAATGCCGTATAAAGAACAGGAGACACTTCACGCTGAAGAAGTTTCGGATATTTTGGATATCAAAACTGAAAGAATAGACATCTCGCCGATGGTAGATGCATATTTTTCTAATTTTCCCGATGCGGACAACCTTAGGCGCGGGAATAAAATGGCCCGTGAAAGGATGTCGATCCTTTTCGATCGATCTCATAAAACGGGAGCGTTAGTTGTCGGGACAGGCAATCGAACCGAACTTGAATTAGGATACTTCACAATGTACGGAGACGGGGCATGTGCTGTTGCCCCTCTTGCATCTTTATATAAAACTCAGGTTTTTGAATTAGCGAGGCATCTTGAAGTCCCTGAGGATATCGTAGGCAAGGCCCCTTCCGCCGGACTTTGGGAAGGGCAGACCGATGAAGGCGAACTCGGAGCGACATACCTCGAGATGGACCGGATCCTTTGTTATATCGACGAGGGGCTTTCGACCGAAGATATTACCAATAAAGGACTTAAAGAGTCTGCCGTGAAAATGGTGCGGGAAAGAAAAAGAAAAAATAGATACAAATTGGAAGGCCCTGTTTTTCTGTAAATCCATCCGATCATTTAGATGTTCCTAAAATGATTTCATCCAAAAAAAATACAACGATAATTGTAATACTGTTTTTCGCGGCGGTCCTTTGCGTCGGCTTAATTGTTTTTAAAGATTACGGCATGTCATGGGATGAGCATGTTTCAAGATATAATGGGGTCATGGCCCTGAAATATATCCTTGAGAATGACAGAAGTTTGTTTACATACCAGGACAGGTTTTATGGGCCCGTTTTTGAGATTTTTCTTGTAGCGGTCGAATTATATTCAGACCTTACAAGCGACATAAGAAAAGTCTTTTTAATGCGGCACGCGGGTACATTTTTACTTTTCTACCTGGGCATAATATTTTTCTATAGAACATGCAGATATAGATTTAAAGACCGGAAGATAGCTTTATTAGGGAGCTTTTTCCTCATTTTAAGCCCCAGGATCTTTGCCCATTCTTTTTATAATTCAAAGGATATGGCCTTTTTGGCAGTGTTCATAATAGGCGTCTATTCGCTCATTTCGTATTTAAATAAAAAAACTTTTTATAATGCGGTCATACACGGGATAATTTGCGCTTTTTTGATCGATATAAGAATAACGGGTTTACTCCTGCCGATATTTACGGTCATTTTCCTTTTTATGGATTTAATGGTTATCGAAAAGGAAAAAGAGGGGGCTAAAAGATCGGTTGCGACCTTTATGGTTTATATCATCTTCCTGATCTCTTTCACCGTACTTTTTTGGCCGACCTTGTGGGTAGACCCTTTGAAAAATTTTATCGAAGCTTTTAAGTTCATGAGCCGGCATTCATGGCCCGGTAAAGTGCTTTATTTCGGCGAATATGTAAGGGCGAGCAATTTACCCTGGCACTACATACCGGTATGGCTTTTTATAACCACTCCTCTTTTGTATTCGGTCTTATTTTTTACGGGCTGTTTAATATCGCTAAAGTCATTTGTTACGCATCCATTGGGATTTTACAGGAACAGGCGCGATGATCTCGTGTTTTTCACATGGTTTTTCCTTCCCTTAATAAGCGTGATAATCTTAAGGTCAACCTTATACGATGGGTGGCGCCAGATGTTCTTTATATATCCGGCCTTTTTGATCATTGCGCTTATCGGTTTAACATCGGTCTTCAAGGGGATAGGGCGGATGTCTTCTCCGGGGAAAGTGAAGATATTAAATTCTGCGGTCGCAGCGGCGATATTGCTGAGCGCGTGTAATGTCGGTTATTCCGTGATAAAAAGCCATCCTTACGAGAACGTTTATTTTAACTTTCTGGCAGGCAGAAACGGACAAGAGATAAAGAACAATTTTGAACTGGACTATTGGGGCTTATCTTACAGAGAAGCCCTGGAATATGTATTGGAAAATGACAGCGGTAAAACGGTTAAGATCTTTGTGGCCAATCCGTCGGGGATAAGCAACGCAAGCATTTTAAAGCCGGGATATGTCAAGAGAATAGTATTTGTGGAGGATCCCGGAAAAGCAAAGTATTTCATAAGTAATTACAGGTGGCACAGAGAAGAATATCCGTACGAGAATGAATTTTTTTCGATAAGCGTGAACGGCATGAAGATCATGGTTGTTTACAAGCTGTAACTATAGCGGAAGGGCTCACATATTATGGGTTTTTTGAATGATTTTCCACAAAATCCTTAATAGCTTTAGCCGCTCTTAAACTGGCGCCTTTTTCTCCGAGAGATTGTTTTACTTTCCTCAGATCGTTCTTTATTTCCTGCGTCCTGGAGGGGTTATCTATTATTTTCGTTACCTCATCAGCAAGGATCTCAGGCGTGAGACGTTCCTGGAGCACTTCCGGGACGACCTCTTTACCGGAAATTATGTTGACCAACCCCAAAACAAATACCCCTTTGACAAACTTTCTTGCCAAAAAAGCCGTTAGTCTGGCTGCGCGGTAAACCACTACCATGGGTTTTTCCATTATAGCTGTTTCCAATGTGGCTGTTCCGGAAGTTACTATGGCAAGATCCGCTTTAGCTAACGCCCCGATGGTATTATCGCTTATCCGTTCGATATCAAGCCGGGGGTGCTGTTCCAGAACAAGGTCATATAATTTTTTATCAATATTGGAATTTTCCGCAAGAGTGAATCTTGCATTTTTCCCATGATCTTTTATTGTCTCTGCCGCATCAAGGATTACGGGGAAGATATGTTTTATCTCATTTTCACGGGAGCCGGGGAGAAGAGCGATAGTAAGATCTTTATTTTCAGCTTCAACTGCCGGCTGGGAAGGGACTTTATCCACCAGAGGATGGCCGACGAACTCCGAATCCGTATCATGATCAGAAAGGAATTTTTTCTCAAAATCAAAAAGCACCAGGATCTTGTCGGTAAAACGTTTTAAGAGTTTCACTCTGCCGGCTCCCCAAGCCCAGACTTGCGGGATAATGTAGTAGATAACGGGCACATTTTCTTTTTTAAGGAATTTTGCTATTTTCAAGTTGAACCCCGGATAATCTATGAGTATGGCAAAATCCGGCTTTCTTTCTTTTATGTTCTTTGTGACATTCCTGTACTGGGAAAATATTCTAGGAATTTTTTTTAACACTTCCAGAACGCCTACCATGGAAAGGTTTTTGACGTGTTCAATAAGCTCGACCCCGTTCTCCCGCATGGAATCTCCGCCGATACCCCAGAAGACAGTATCCGGCAGCAATTTTTTAAGTTCCCCCAGAAGTTCGCCGGCGCGAATATCGCCTGAAGGCTCACCGGTTATAATTAGAATATTCTGATCCATGTAAACGAAGGATTTTAAGTCAGGTTATCAAAGGATTTCTGCTGCGGCCGCATCAATAATGTCGATCGAAGGCCGGCGGTTTCCGTTGGTCTTTATTTTTTCCAGGATGTCTAAGGCTACGCGCAATGCCTGACGGCCCTCATGTCCTGATACGATAGGTCTTTTGTTCTTTTTGACGCAGTCTACAAAAGATTTAAGTTCAACTTTTAACGGTTCTTTTTTCTTGATACGAACCTTATTCTTTTCTATGTTTTTTGATCCTCTTTGAAAAAGAAAAGCTTCCTGATGTTTATAGTCCAGAAAGATATAGGAATGTTCCTGGAAGATACGTATGTTCCGGGTTTCTTCGCTGGTGACTCTGCTTGCCGTAATGTCGGCGATAACGTTGTTCTGGAATGACAGACGGACGTTGGCCATATCTTCATGCTCGGAAACCGTACTGCCGCCGACGGCTTCGATATTCTTCACTTTTGATTTTACAAGCCCCAGGATTATGTCTATATCATGGATCATCATGTCGAGTACGACGCCGACGTCTTTTATGCGTTCTTTTTTCTTGATGGAACCGAGGCGCTGGCATTCGATAAACTTGGGTTTTGCCAGAAGGGGTTCTATTGACCGGACCGCCGAGTTGAATCTTTCGATATGGCCCACCTGGAGTATAAGGTTCTTTTTCTCGGCCAAAGCGATCAGGTCATCAGCTTCTTTCAAGGTTTTAGTGATAGGTTTTTCGATCAGAACATGAATGCCCGCTTCGAGAAAATCTTTGGCTACCTTGTAATGAGAGCTGGTGGGAACGACGATGCTTACGGCATCTACCTTGTCGATAAGATCGCGGTAATTTGTGCAATAATCAGTACCGTACTTTTTAGCTACTTCGGAAGCGGACCTTTCATTTATGTCGCAGACACCGATGAATGATATGGTCCCTTTTTTTGCGATAGATGCGTATACTTTGGCGTGCCTGGATCCCAGATGCCCGGTGCCGATAACGCCTACACGAGGTTTGTTTATCATATTAGCAGTTTCCTTTAAGATTGTGTTTTACGCAAAACCTCGGGAAATTATAGCATTATTACATGTTAAGGGCAAGAGGAAAGGGAAAAGCTCGACATAGTATTATATATATGCTAAAATTTATGGCTATCCGTCTGTTCCAGACGGGAAGAAGGGTATAAAATGAAGAGTTACGGAAGATTTATAAAACTTATGCTGCCTCATATAGGCACGTTTATCGCCGCGATCGTGTGCATGGTATTTTCATCCATTTTTGCCGCTTCGCCTATAGGCATGATAATACCTCTTATAGACGTCGTCATATCAGGCAAGAAGATAATTCTGCCTTCCAATATAGCCGCACCGCAGTTTTTGGCGGATATTGTCCAGAGGATCAATGATCTGCCCCGGCTCCAGCTTTTGAACATCATGACCATGACCGTGGTGGTATTTTTCCTGCTTAAAGCGGTCTTTGAATTTTTACAAACCTATCTGATGAGTGATGTCAGCCAGAAGGTCATACGCGATGTGAAAAACAGGATCTATAAAAAACTTCTGGATCTTTCGATGGATTTTTACAGCCATAATCCCACCGGACAGCTCATGTCAAGAATAACCCATGATGCCGCGGTCATACGCGATGCGATAGGCTCAGGGGTCGCGGATACGTTTTACCAGCCTATACAGATAGCTGTATATGTGGCGACCCTTATAAGCGTTAAGATATTTTTCGGTATTCCGTTAAAACTTATCGTGGTAAGCCTTATATTGTTCCCTCTCATTTTATTCCCGGTTGTGTTTATAGGGAAAAGGCTGAGACAGATCAGCAGGCATTCCCAGGAAAAAGTCGCGGATATCAATAATATGCTTTTTGAAACAATATCCGGCATGAAAGTCGTAAAATCCTTCGGCATGCAGGATTACGAATGGAACCGTTTCAAAGACCATAACCAGACCTTTTATAAACTGAACATGAAATCCATAAAAAGGATGAAAATCGTCAGCCCGCTTACGGAGTCTATCGGCATAATATGCGTGACTGTTGTGCTGTGGATGGCCGGACAAAGCATTGTCACGGGAGAGCTTTCGGCCGGGGCCTTCGGCGCGTTTATTGCCGCGCTTCTTTCGATGATGAAGCCCGTTAAAAAACTCAGCAATGTATACGGGATAAATCAGCAGGCTCTTGCCGCCGCGGACCGCGTATTTCAGATCATTGATACGCCTGTAAGGATCATGGAAAAGGCGGATCCTATAAAGCTGAGTTCCTTTACTGACGGTATAAGCTTTAAGGGCGTTTCGTTTAAATACGCCAGCGAGAATGTATTAAGAAATGTTAACCTTGAGGTAAAAAAGGGAGAGATCGTGGCGTTGGTGGGGCCTTCGGGCACGGGAAAAACAACATTAGTTAATCTTATTCCCAGGTTTTATGATTCGACTGAAGGGGAAGTTCTGATCGACGGAATAAACGTAAAAGATATATCCATAGAGTCATTAAGGGGGAAAATAGGCCTTGTGACGCAGGAGACCATCCTTTTTAATGATACGGTCAGAGCCAATATAACTTACGGCCACAAAGCGAATGAGGAGCAGCTCATACGCGTTGCGAAGGCCGCGAACGCTCACCAGTTCGTTAAAGATTTTCCAGAGGGATACGATACGATCATAGGCGAAAGCGGCACCAAGGTTTCCGGCGGGCAAAGGCAGCGCATATCCATTGCCCGGGCAATATACAAAAATCCGCCTATACTTATATTGGATGAAGCAACGTCTCAACTTGATACCGAGAGCGAAAAGCTTGTGCAGGAAGCGATAAATAACCTCATGAAAGGAAGGACCGTTATAGTGATTGCGCACAGATTAAGCACGATAACCCATGCCGATAAAATAGCCGTCCTTGATAACGGTCAGATCACTGCTATAGGCACGCACAAGGAGCTTTTGGACCGTAACCCTCTTTATAAAAAACTCTACGACATGCAATTTGCGGACAAGAACGTATAAAACGCTTGCATTTATATAAAATTTATATATAATATTCGTTCAGTGTTCAGTATGATTTATTGACAGGGACGGGTAATGTGCCGCGGTGCAATGAGCCTGTGTCAGGTTTTTTAATTGTATAATGCGGGATTTACCCCGAAAAAACAGGAGGAAGAGTTAAAAATGGCAGCACCATCAAAGATGATACGGGAATTATTGGAGAACGGTGTTCATTTCGGACACCAGACCAACAAATGGAATCCGAAAATGGGGAAATACATCTTCGGGGAAAAAAGCGGGATCTATATAATAGATCTCGAAAAGACCGAGGAAGCCCTTCAGAAAGCGGCGGATTTTCTTCAGAAAATCGCTTCAGAAGGCAAGACAGTGCTTTTTGTAGGCACGAAAAAGCAAGCCAAGCAAGTTGTCCGGGATGAGGCTCAGCGTTGTGAGATGTTTTACGTAGATGAACGCTGGCTGGGAGGATGCCTTACCAATTTTACCACCGTAAGAAAAAGCGTCGAAAGACTTGATCAAATCCAGGAAAAGAAAGAGAGCGAAGAGTATAGCTCTTTGTCCAAAAAAGAAAAAGCGCATATTGACAAGGAAGAGCAGAAGCTTCTTAAAAATTTAAGAGGTATCCGCGAGATGAACGTGCTTCCCGATGCTTTGGTCATAGTGGACGCGGAAGCTGAGAATATTGCCGTTAGGGAAGGCAAGAAGATCGGCATACCGGTGGTGGCGCTCATTGATACAAATTGCGACCCGGATATCATAGATTATCCGATCCCGGGGAATGATGATGCCATCCGTTCTATCCAGTATGTGGTCATGAAGCTGACTGATGCGGTCGAAAAAGGGCACAAAGAATTCATGACCGGCAAAAAAGTGGAAGTCAAAAAAGCAAAGACCGAAGAAGCCGAGGAGGCAACCCCTGAAATAGAAACGAAAGAACGCGCGGAACGGACTGAAGAAACAGAAGAGGAAATAGTAGAAGAAATAGAAGAAGAAATAATAGAAGAACTTGTGGAAGAAGCCCCGGAGGAGAAACCTAAGCCTAAAAAGAAAAGAAAAGAACCGGCCGAGGAAGATCTGGAGGGAGATATAAAGCTGGATTAAAGATAGAAGGAGAGATCGATATGAGTTTCATGGAAGCAGTAAAAAAACTAAGATTTAAAACATCCGCTGGAATGATGGAATGCAAGGAAGCGCTTAAAGAGTCTAATGGAGATATAGACAAGGCTATTGAGATATTGAGAAAAAAAGGCGTGGCTAAAGCCGCTAAAAAAGGTTCACGGGCCACCGGTCAGGGAATTGTAGAAAGCTATATCCATGCGGGAAGCAGAATAGGCGTTCTTATCGAGGTTAATTGTGAAACCGACTTTGTGGCAAGAAACCACGATTTTAAGAAAGTCGTGAAAGAACTCGCCATGCAGGTCGCTGCGGCGAATCCTTTATATATCGCGAGAGATGATGTCCCCGGCGATGTCATAGCCAAAGAACAGGAAATATTCAGGAGCCAGATAAAGGATAAGCCTGATAATGTAGTCGATAAGATAGTAGAAGGCAAAGTAGAAAAGTACCTGCAGGAAGTATGCCTTCTCGAACAGCCATTCATTAAAGATCCTAACTTAAGGATAAAAGATCTGGTCACCCAGCTCATAGCCACTATCGGCGAAAATATAGTGATCAAAAGGTTCACGCGCTACGAATTGGGGGAAGAGGCGTAACGCTGATGGCTAAAAAATTAAAATACAAAAGAGTTGTTCTGAAAATAAGCGGTGAAGCTCTCATGGGCAATTTAGGGTTCGGGATAGACCCTAAAGTCAATGACGGTATCGCCGCCGAGATCAAGGAAATCCACAAAAAAGGCATTCAAGTAGCCATTGTCATAGGCGGAGGCAATATTTTTCGCGGATTGACCGCCGCCGCAAAAGGCATGGACAGGTCTACCGCTGATTATATGGGAATGCTTGCGACGATGCTCAATGGTTTGGCCCTTCAAGATGCTCTTGAAAGACTTTGTGTTGATACACGCGTTTTGACCGCGATCGAGATGAGGGAACTTGCCGAGCTTTATATCAGACGCAGAGCCGTGAGGCACTTGGTGAAAGGCCGGGTCGTGATCTTTGTCTGCGGCACTGGCAATCCGTATTTCACTACCGATACAGCGGCCGCATTAAGGGCCAGTGAAATAGGCGCTGATCTCATCCTCAAAGCCACGAAAGTCGAGGGAGTATATTCTAAAGACCCCGTGAAATATAAAGATGCCAAAAAGTTCGACAAAATAGATTACATGACGGCTTTAAGGAAAAGGCTCAAAGTCATGGATTCAACGGCTATCAGCCTTTGCATGGATAATAATATTCCCATGATCGTTTTTAATTTAAAAAAGAAAGGCAATATTAAAAAAGCCGTCGAAGGTAAAAAAATCGGGACTTTAATAAGTTAAGGAGTAATTGTTATGGTCATGACCGAGGTCGATAGGATCATTAAAGAGAGCGAAACAAGGATGAAAGAAACGGTTGAAGCTGTGCGCAAACAATTTTCAACTGTCAGGACCGGAAGAGCCCATCCTTCGCTGGTAGAGAATGTGAAAGTCGATTATTACGGCAGCAAAACTCTTCTTAAACAGCTGGCGAACATAAACGTTCCGGAAGCGCGTCTTATAGTGATACAGCCCTGGGACAAAGGTTCGGTCGCGGCTATAGAGAAGGCTATCCTTGCTTCGGATATAGGTATCACCCCGAATAATGACGGCAAGATCATACGTCTTACTCTGCCGCAGCTTACGCATGAAAGACGCGACGAGCTGAAAAAAGTATTGCATAGGATGTCGGAGGAAGGCAGGGTATCCGTTCGGAATACGCGTCATCATGCCAATGAAGAAGCAGCCGGGCTTGAAAAGAATAATATGATGACGGAAGATGATAAGTTCCAGTGCAAGGAAAAGGTGCAGGAGCTTACCGCTAAATATATCAAAAAAATAGATGAACTTCTTGCTGAAAAAGAGCAGGAAATAGAAAAGTAAGCGGGCCGCTAGCTCATCCGGTAGAGCAACGCCCTTTTAAGGCGTGGGTGCTTGGTTCGAGTCCAAGGCGGCTCACCACTTTAGTTCCCCTAGGGGTTACCCTGGGGGAATTTTTTTGCTTGGATTGGGAACAACGGCCAGCGGCCGCCCCCACCCGTCATTGCGAGGAGGCCCGGAGGGCCGACGAAGCAATCCCCTTTAAAGTAAAAAAGGCCAAATAATCTCGCCACACCATCTCTTTATCTCGGAATTGGCTTGTAGTTAAGGAGAGCTAGTTAATGGTTATATTGGCTGTATATGGACAATATACAGGCCATTAACTAGGAATTTGGATAGAGATAAGGGGATTATTGGGTGAGGCCGGGTAAAACCCGGTATTCCTTGACTTATTATATATAGGAGCTACAATGAAATAAGAGCTTAACAAGGGGGACCAAAACTCAGATGTTTCAAAGCCGTAGGCTTCAGTTTTGAGATATTGAACTTACGGTTTTTTTATTGAGCTATATTTTTTTCTAGGAGGATCTATGTTACCAGTAGGCCCTTTAATGACAGAGCACAGGCTCATAGAGCGAAGACAGTTGATGATATTAAAAAGGAAAATAATCCGAATTAAATCCATTATAAGGTAGAAAAGAGGAATAAATGGCAACAAAATTCGAAAAACCTGTTAAATGCGAGGAATATCTGGAATGCAGAGATTCCTATATATCCTGGATATTCTTTATCATAGGATTAATAGCTACTTTTGCCATAAGGGTCGTGACGGTTTTAATGCACCTTGACCCGATATACGGACGTATCTCCTGGTATATCGGCGTGGGGGGTTTTTTTCTTTTCTTTATTTATAAATTCAAAGTCGGGCATGCTCGTGCTAGACGCGTTAAGGAAAGCGGTTTGTCTGACAAAATAAGGCAAAATAAATCTCTCAGCTGCAATGATTATGCCTTGATAAATTCTATTCTTTGCGGTGTGGGATCAATAAAAGAGAGAATAAATTATTTTTTTATCTTTTTCCTGTCAGCTATAGCAGTTGTATTAGCTATATACATGGATTTTTTGAAAGGATAGAAATGGCTGAAAAAAGAATAAAATGTGCTTTAATAGAAAAGCATGAAGTAGTTCCGGGGGTAAAGAGGTTTTTGTTTTCTCCGGAAGAAAAACTCGATTATAAGGCAGGGCAATTTGCTTTTTTTGAGTTTGATCTTGATAACAGTGAATATTCGAAACACTTCACTATTTCCAATTCTCCTGAAAGAGAAAAAGTAGAAATAACTACCATGATAAGGGAATCGGACTATAAAAAAGCGCTGGATTCGCTTGAGCCGAGACATGATGTTTATATAAAAGGGGTGGGAGGCAATTTTACTTTGGAAGAAGAACCTGAAAAAACGATCGTTTTTTTAGCGGGAGGGATAGGAATAACGCCGGTTAAAAGTATGCTCGAATATGCAATAGACAAGGGGCTTTCTATGAAGGCGAAGCTGTTTTATTCAAACAGGGAAAAGAAGTTTATTGCTTATGAAAAAGAGCTCGATAGTATAATGGGTAATCTGGATGATTTGGAGATTATACATACTCTTACCGATATTTCCCATGAGGAAGTGTCTTCGTGGAAGGGTGAGACGGGATTCATAGATCAAAAAATGATAGAAACGCATGTTAAAGAGCCGGATAGTTCCATATTTTATATTTCAGGACCACCGTCTTTCAATGAAGCTATGAATAAAATGCTTAAAGAACAAATTGGATTGAATAAGGAAAATGTTAAAACGGAGAATTTTTCCGGCTATTAGTCATGAGGTTATTTAGGGGGTAGTATGAGTATGACAAAAACCAATGAGAAAACCCGCGGAGGTAAGTCAGTGGTGTTTAAGTAATTATAGCAATAATCCGAGTCAAGTCCCGCGAAACAGGAATAGATAAAAGCTGATGCAGCAGTTGGCTGGTTTAAGGGTGTGAAACTCTAAGACATTAGCAAGTTATGTTAAGGAAAGTGACTAAACAAAGAGGTGAAAGATGGATATTTTCGATTTTGCGATGGATCTGGAAAAAGAAGGGGAAAAATACTACCGTCAAATTGCCGCCAAATCCAATAACACCGGGTATAAGAATATTTTCAACATGCTTGCCGACGATGAGGTCAAACATTTCAATGTTTTTAGAGACATGAAAGAAGAACATGGTGTGGACTTTACTGACACAAAAGTATTGGATGCGGCCAGAAAGACGTTTGTGGATTTTGTGAGGGAAGGGGATCCTTTCAAAAAAGAAGGGGAGCAGAAAGAATTATATGAAAAAGCGCTGGACATAGAAAAAAGAAGCAGGGATTTTTATCTGGAGAAGGCCGAAGAGGTTGCAGACGATTCCAAGAAGAAGATATTAAAGAAGATTGCCGGAGAAGAAGAGAAACATTTCAAACTGATCGACAGGTTGCTCGGTTTTATAAAGGAGCCGGAAACTTTTCTTGAGAACGCTGAATTTTTCCAGAAGGACGATTATTGGATGCTTGTTTCCTAGGAGAGGATATTAGGAGGATAGGATGAGGCTGACGAAACCCAAAGTTTCTATAGTAGGAGCCGGTAATGTCGGAAGCACTTTTGCCTTTGCTTTGATGATAAGGGGTATAGCCAGGGAAATAGTTATTGTTGACAGGAACTCAGAAAAAGCAGAAGGCGAATGTATGGATCTTAACCATGGGATGAGCTTTACTCATCCAACAGAAGTGTATTCGGCAGGATATGAAGGATGCAAGGAATCAGATATTGTTGTTCTTACCGCGGGAGCAAAGCAAAAACCGGGCCAGACAAGGATAGACCTTGTCCAGACAAACGCGGATATATTCAAAGAAATAGTTCCGGAAGTTCTTAAATATGCCAAAGATGCTATTATCATAGTTGTCACTAATCCTGTTGATATATTGGCATATGTAACAATGAAGATATCAGGGCTTCCTTCAAATAAAGTGATCGGGTCCGGAACGGTGCTTGATACATCCAGGTTCCGGTATTTAATAAGTCAGCATTGTGAAGTAGACCCGAGAAATGTACACGCGTATATCATAGGGGAACATGGAGATACAGAGCTTCCGGTATGG
>Ga0180432_10000209_pt1 | contig 93808 bp, 90 predicted proteins | sample SS_ome_10_FD_132414 | JGI IMG/M metagenome (GOLD analysis project Ga0180432, IMG submission 132414) | Hypersaline lake sediment archaeal communities from the Salton Sea, California, USA - SS_1_MS_2 metaG | ecosystem: Environmental > Aquatic > Non-marine Saline and Alkaline > Hypersaline >... | reverse complement strand
TGCACAGCTTTCGCGATGAGCCCCGAATATGGTAAAATAGACTTTAATCTCGTAAAGATATTTAAAATGTTCAGTGCCGGCATAATTACCATCAGCGACAAGGGAGCCCGAGGGCAACGACTGGATAAAAGTGGCGAGGTAATCAGGGATAACCTGGCTACGATAAACAGCCATGTGGTCCAGTATGATATTATCCCGGATGACACGGACATCATTGCCGGCAAGCTCACTGACTGGGCGGATGAAGGCAACCTGGATGTTATTTTAACTACGGGGGGCACCGGTCTGAGTGAACGTGATGTCACCCCGGAAGCAACCCTGTCTGTGGTCGATAAAGTTGCCCCCGGCTTTGGCGAGGCGATGCGCGCGAAGACCTTTACCATCACGCCAATGGCAATGCTTAGCCGGGCTGTCGCCGGTGTCAGGGGAAAGTGCCTGATTATCAACCTGCCCGGCAGCCCCAAAGCCGTCCAGGAATGCCTGGAGGTTATTCTGCCGGTGCTCAATCATGCCGTAGAAATCATCAAAGGGGAGGTTACTGAGCATGCAACTCAGTGAGTAGCCGTGAAAATGCGCATTGATGTTTTTACGCTATTTCCAGAAATGTTTCAGGTGCCATTTGGCTTTGGTATCTTCAAGCGGGCTATTGACAATAATATAGTCAGCATCAACCTGCACAACATACGGGACTACGCGCATGATAAACACAGGACAGTCGATGATTACTCGTATGGTGGTGGCCCCGGCATGGTGCTCAAACCCGAACCCGTATTCGAGGCCGTGGAAGCGGTGAAAGCAGAAATCTACCGGCAAGAAAAAGTCAGCGAACTACCGATTATTATGCTCACCCCCCAGGGCCGCCTCTTCACCCAGCAAATCGCCGGGGAGCTGGCAGCACATAGCCACCTTATGTTTATCTGCGGCCGCTATGAAGGGACTGACGAACGTATCGGAGAACACCTTGCCAGCGATGAAATCAGTATTGGCGACTACGTGCTTACCGGCGGTGAGCTGCCAGCAATGGTGGTTATCGATACCGTGGTCAGGCTAATGCCTGGAGTCCTCGGCGCCGAGGATGCCACATTGGATGATTCTCACTCCCGTGGGCTGCTGGAATACCCGCAGTATACCCGGCCCGCGGTCTATCGCCACTGGCCAGTTCCTGACGTCTTGCTCTCCGGAGACCATGCCCGGATCGCCCGGTGGCGCCGTGAGCAGGTCATCCGCCGCACGCTGGAACGCCGCCCGGAACTACTGGAAAAGGCTGACCTGCAATCAGAAGAAAGGCAGCTGGTCTCCAGTCTGACAGCTTCACCACCTGATACTCTTCGCAAGCAATCCAAACGTAATTTAAAACGGGAGTCTGAAGAATGAATGTCGAATCGTTAGTCAAAGTCAAACCAAATCCAAATATCCCTGACCTTGCCCCCGGTGACACCGTCAAGGTCAGTGCCAGGATAGTGGAAGGCGGTAAGGAGCGCATCCAGGTATTCCAGGGAGTAGTCATCAGATTGCGCCGCGGTGGTGCCGGTGCCAGCTTCACGGTAAGGCATATTTCCTACGGCATCGGGGTCGAGCGCACCTTCCCTTTCTATTCACCACGGGTAGAGAAGGTGGAAATAGTGCGCCACGGCAAAGTACGCCGGGCCAAGCTTTACTACCTGCGCGAAAGAAGCGGTAAGTCAGCTCGCCTTAAAGAGAGAAGAAACGTTAGAACCAGAAAACGGGCTGAAGAAGCCGTACCGGAAGCGGAACTTATAGAAGAACCAGTTCCGGAAACGGAACAGGTCACAGAACCGTCACTGGAAGCAGAGCAACCAAAGGAGATAGTACAGGATCCGGTGGCAGAGCAGGAAGCGGAACCGGTCGCAGAACCAGCCCTCGAAGAAAAACCGGCTGCTGAAAACGCTCTGGAAGCGGAACCAGCCCGGGAGACAGAAGAAGGCCAGGAAACTGACCGGGAGAGCACATCCGGTTAATCACTGAAGCTGTCAAAAGCTCCGGCAGGCGCCGGGCAGAAGCAATGTCATCCGCTGGTGTGTATCATGATGTACGCTGAGGTTAGTGTTAATTCGCCGGTAGCCCAGCGCAGGACGTTCAGTTATTCCATACCGCCAGATTTAAAGGTTAATGCCGGTGATGCGGTACTGGTACCCTTCGGGGAGCGCACACTTCAGGGAATCGTTACTGAGCTTACCCCCCACCCTGCCGTCGAGGAAACCAGAGAAATAATCGGGGTCACGGGGGCGGTCTTATCACCTGCCCAAATATCCCTGGCCCGCTGGATAAGTGACCATTATCTCTCCCCGCTGTTTGACACTCTGGCGTTAATGCTACCACCCGGCTATGAGCGAAAGCCTTTAACCCTGGTCACGGCAAGTCCTGAGGCTGACCTTAATCAACTGGAATCCCTGACCCCGGAACAGAGGCAAGCTTTCGATTTTATCCGGACACAGGGCAGGACCAGCCTTAAAACTTTAGAAAAAAGGCTGGGCAAGAAAAAGGCATCGGCAATGATATCCTCCCTAGTGAGACGACGCCTGATAGCCAGAAGCTACGAACTGGAACCGGTTAAGGCAAAGGCCAAGCTGGTGCCCTACATATATATAATATTGAAAACGCCTCAGATACATCATGAGGTGGATAATCTGCGCAGGCAGCGAGCCATAAAACAGGCAGACCTGCTTGAATTCCTGGCCAGGCAGTCAAAACCCGTACCCTGGTCGGAAGCAAGAAGCCGGACTGCCTGCAATAAAGCCACCGCTGACGCTCTGGTGCGCAGGGGTTGGGCAGCTTTCCAGCAAACTGAGGTAAGACGGGAGCCGATTTCTTATCAAGCCATAACACCATCACAACCGATGCCACTCACTGCCGCCCAGAAATCAGCCTTCACCGCGATTAAATCCAGCCTGCCACAACCGAAAGGTTCTCCTCCATCCGTCTTCTTGCTCCACGGCATTACCGGAAGCGGCAAGACGGAGGTCTACCTGCAGGCGCTGGCAGAGACAGTCAAGCTAGGCAAACGAGGTATCGTTCTGGTTCCGGAGATTGCCCTTACCCCCCAAACCATAGAACGCTTCGCCTCACGCTTCCCCGGCAAGGTAGCCGTCATGCACAGCAAGCTCTCGCTGGGGGAACAATTCGATGAATGGCAACGTATCAAGAACGGCGAGTTCGACGTAGTCATCGGTTCAAGAAGTGCCATCTTTACCCCGCAGCCGGAACTGGGGCTGATAGTAATCGACGAGGAGCATGAATGGACTTACAAGCAAAGTGACCAGTCGCCCCGTTACCATGCCCGCCATGTAGCCATCAAGCTGGCAGAGCTGACCGGGGCGGTGGTTGTTCTGGGGAGCGCTACCCCTGACATCGAGACTTTTTACCACACGCAAACCGGTGAGTACCGCTTACTCAATCTCCCGGAGCGAGTTGTCCCCAGCCCCGGGGCAGCCCTGCCCCGCGTTGAGGTGGTGGATATGAGAGAGGAACTCAAGGCAGACAACCGCAGTATCTTCAGTCGCTCTTTAGACCAGGCAATCACCCGGGCGATAGCCGGCAGAGAGCAAGTGATTCTATTTCTCAACCGTAGGGGAGCCTCTACCTTCGTACAATGCCGCAGTTGCGGTTTCGTACTGCGCTGCCGGCGTTGCGATGTTGCCCTCAACTACCACGCTGCGGAAAACACCCTGACCTGCCACCAGTGTAACTATCAGACCTCGGTACCACAGGCCTGCCCCCGCTGCGCCAGCCGCCAGATAAAATTCCTCGGCCTGGGCACCCAGAAGCTGGAGAAAGAGGCCGGTTACACCTTTCCCCAGGCGAAGCAACTGCGCTGGGACAGCGATATCACCCGACAAAAGGACTCCCACGAAAAAATACTGAACCGGTTCCGCAACCGCGAGGCGGATATGCTCATCGGCACACAGATGGTAGCCAAGGGGCTGGATATACCGTCGGTGACTCTGGTGGGGGTGGTCAGCGCTGATACCAGCTTAAATTTACCTGATTTCCGCGCCGGAGAGCGCACTTTCCAGCTACTCAGTCAGGTAGCCGGGCGGGCCGGGCGCGGCGCTTCAGGCGGAAAGGTCATCGTTCAGACCTACTCCCCGGAGCACTACGCGATACAGGCTGCCGCCAGACATGATTACCCTGACTTCTACCAGACAGAAATCAACTACCGGCGCGAATTACAGAACCCACCGTTCACACAGCTGGCCTTACTTATTTATAACCACACCAACGACATCGCCTGCCGGAAAGAGGCGGAACGCGTTAAAAGATTGCTTGCCACGGAAAGAGATGCACGGGGCATTGCCGGCCTCACTATTATCGGCCCGGCGCCAGCCTTTATCCAGCGGCAGCGGAGCAGATACCGCTGGCAGTTAATACTGCGCGGCTCAAGCCTCTCCACCTTTTTATCATCAATCCCACTTCCCCAGGGCTGGATAATTGACATTGACCCGGCAAGTATAATCTAGTAAACTTTAACCAGAGTTTCCATGGAGAATATCAGGTGACCGTTCGTACCATTCGCACCCTGCCCGACCCTGTCCTGAGACAGAGAGCCAAAAAAATCAGGACTATCGACAGCTCAGTAGAAAAGCTAATCACTGATATGCTGGAGACATTGCACGCTGACACCGGACGGGCAGGATTGGCAGCACCCCAGATAGGCATTCCACTACGGGTCATCGTCATCAGTCTTCCTGAGGATGAAAAGGATATCGTCCTGATTAACCCGGAGATAGTGAAAAAGTCCGGTGAGCGAACGGTGACCGAGGGCTGCCTGAGCGTACCCGGCTATTACGCTGAGATCACGCGTGCCGAATCAGTTACCGCCAAGGGCCGAGACCGTACCGGAAAAGAAGTACGCATCAAGGCCCAGGGATTGATGGCGCAAGCCCTGGAGCACGAGATAGACCACCTCAACGGAAATCTCTACGTTGACCACGTGGAGAGTCCAGAAAAATTACACAGAGTCAAAGCCGAAGAAACTGAACTTTAGATAAGAACAGCGGTATGCCTTCAAACACCGGGCAAATCCGCTTCACGGTAGCGTTCCACTATATGATTGTACCTGTGAGTGACAAATGTCTCCACACCAGCACCAGGCGATGGATCAGGATCAAGATAGAACAGTTCATCAAGCCGATACTCCGGAAAGGCTACTTTTGCCCCGATGATAAATTTCTGGTTGATGCTGCGTGTGCCCTCACGCACGCGGTACACCTGGCTTACCGACAAGCCCATAGCCCTGGCCAGATCCGAAAGGTTACGGTACTTCCCGTTACAGAGGTTAAAAACCCTCGTCTTAATCATCATAGGCATAACACCTAAAATGCCAATTGGCTATATTATAACATAAATATGCCATTTGTCAATACATTCCCGGGAAAAGAATTTGACAGTTCGTCCATATATTCATACAATACTCATTTGTGGCATTAGTTAAATTAGCAGAGCGTTATGACTTATATCTGGCAGCGTAAACCGGGTGATAAGATTTTTCGCCCCCGCCGCATCAGGCGCTTTCGCCTGAGAAGAGTACTGGGGGTTTCCGCGGTATTCAGCGCCGGTTATGGAAATGTCGGCTCCTCCATCTACTACGCACTGGGCATTGTCGCCCTCGTAGCACTGGGGGCCACTCCGATTGCGCTGGGCATCGCGGGTATTCTCTTCATCTTCACCGCCCTTACCTATGCGGAAGGAACATCCACCCTGCCCGAAGCCGGCGGTTCCGCCAGTTTTGCCCGGCACGGCTTTAATGACCTGGCCGGTTTCAGCGCCGGGTGGGCACTGATGCTGAGCTACATCGTCACCATCGCCATCTCTGCCTTCACCATACCCCCTTATCTGGGTTTTTTCTGGGAGCCATTTAAAGCCTCGCCCATTATTGGCACCACTGCTTCTATGGGTATCGTCTTTTTCTTAATGGTCCTGAATGTTATCGGTATCAAAGAAACCTCGGTGGTTAACATCGGCGCCACAGTGCTGGATATCGCCACCCAGGTTTCACTGGTGGTCATAGGTTTTATACTGCTTTTCAATCCCGTCGTTCTATGGCAACGCATTATCGAGAACTGGCCAACGACGGAGAACCTGATTCTGGGCATAGCTCTGGCTTCTATCGCTTACACCGGCATCGAAACCATGTCACAGATGGCGGAGGAGACCAAACAACCGGAGAGAAGGGTGCCCCGGGCGCTGGTGATGATGATAGTTACCGTACTGGTTATTTTCGCCGGTATTTCCCTGGTATCCCTGTCCGCCATGTCACCCCAGGAGCTAGCCTCGGAGTGGGCACGGGACCCGGTTGCCGGTATCGCTTTTTACCTGCCGGTAGAATTAATACGCACCGTCCTGAAACCATTGATAGCTATTCTTGCCGGCACCATTCTGCTGATAGCCACCAACGCCGGGATTATCGGCATTTCCAGGCTGGCTTTCTCTCTTGGCAGTCACAAACTGGTGCCGCCGTTTATCAGCCGGATACACACCCGCTTCAAGACTCCCTACGTATCAATAATTTTATTCAGCGTAATAGCTATTTTCATCCTGCTACCGGGCTTTTTCGCCACTGATGTCTTCAAAAACATGGGGGCCCTGTATACTTTCGGGTCGCTATTAGCCTTCATGTTCGCCCACGCTTCAATTATCAGCCTGAGAATCAGAAAACCGGAACTGCCGCGGCCCTTCAAGCTGGGCTTTAATATAAAAATCAAGGGGCGTGAACTGCCCGTAAGTGCCATCATCGGTTTAGTGGCAACTGCCGCGATATGGATAATCATCTTAATCACCGAGCCTTACAGCCGCTGGGTCGGTTTCGCCTGGATGGCTATCGGCCTGGTTATCTACTACTTCTACCGGCGCCGGCAACGGGCAACATCAAACCACAACGGAGATATATGGCAAAGGCAGAGTAATTTTAAAGCGCCAGATAGAAAGCAACGATTGTAGATTTTGAATAAGAGTAATATAATGTCCGTTAGCAAATTAAAAGCAGTTAGGTATGGTATTTAAAAACATTCTAGTACCGGTAGCCGGTTATACCGCTGATGAAGAGGCAATGCGGCTGGCCTGCCGCATGTCGAAGAAGGACAAGAGTAAACTCTGGTCAGTTTATGTGGTTACCATCAAACGTGCCCTACCACTCGACGCCGAAATAGAGTCTGAAATTAAAAAGGCGGAAAATATCCTCGACCATATAGAAACGATCGCCGAGGAAGAAGACTGCGAGATAGAGACCGATATATTGCAGGCTCGTGAGGCAGGCCCGGCCATCATCGATGAGACTGTGGAAAGAGGTGTTGACCTTGTTCTAATGGGCATTAACTACAAAAGGCGCTTCGGGCAATTCAGCCTGGGCAATGTGGTGCCCTACGTACTGCAAAACGCACCCTGCCCGGTGATACTATACCATGAACAAAGATAACTTAAGCTGGTGTTAGCTATGAAAGTAGTAATTATGGGCTGTAGCCGTGTTGGGGCGGTGCTGGCGGGAATGCTGGATGCCGACGGACATGAGGTCACCATCCTGGATTTAGAGCCTTACAGCTTCCGCAGGTTACCGCAGGAGTTCGGCGGTACCGCACTGGTAGGCAATGGTCTCCACGAAGAAACCCTGAAACGAGCCGGGATTGAAAAGGCTGACGTCTTTGTGGCGTTAACCCAGGGCGACAACCGCAATATCATGTCCTGCCAAATTGCCAGGCAAATCTTCAACGTGCCTCGGGTAGTCTGCCGCATATATGACCCGCTGCGCCAGGAACTTTACGATACCCTCGGGCTGGAGACCCTGAGCCCGACCACCGTTTTTGCCCAACTCCTGAAGGAGAAACTGGAGGGCTGAGGTAACAAGATGTATATTATCGTCGTTGGCGGCGGAAGAGTCGGCTATTACCTGGTCAAAGCGCTGATGGAAGAGGGTCATGAGGTGCTGCTCATCGAGCAAAGCACGGTCGTCTGTCACACTATTAATGAAGAGGTAGGGAGTATCTGCTTCCGCGGTGACGGTTGTGAGGCAGCCACCTTGCAGGAAGTAGGTACCGGGCGAGCTGACATGCTGGTGGCAGTTACCGGTGATGATGAAGATAACCTGATTGCCTGCCAGGTAGCCAAGCATAAATTTAATGTACCCAGAACTATCGCCCGGATCAGAAATCCGCAAAATGAAACCCTGTTTAAGCAACTGGGCATAGATGTTACGGTCAGCGCCACTCAAATCATCCTTGAAGCCATTGAGCAGGAGGTGCCCACACACCCGCTGACGCATTTATTAAGCATCAGGGATAAGGGATTGGAAATGGTCAATGTCCGAATCCCATCCGAATCATCCACGGTGGGCAAGTCCATCAAGGATATCAAGATACCCGACGGGGTTAAACTATCATTAATCATCCCCAGGGAGGATAAACCTCACCTGCCGGCACCCAGCACCACCCTCAAAGCCGGGGACCATATAATTGCCGTGACCCCGTCAGAACTTGAAGAGGAACTCCGGGCGGCGTTAAGAGGCACCTGAAACAACTTAAAGCGCGTGAGTCCCGGAAAGAGGCCTGCGGAACCTTTCCTTGCCCTCGCCTGGCAATACCGCTATGCTAAGTAAACTATCGAAAGGCTTGGTGTGACGACAGGTAAGCATATTAACCACTGGTCACTGATTTCCGTCTTCCTGATAGTCATCATCACCGTCGCCAGCGTCATAATCTGGGCACGGCACAGCCGAAGCCAGCCGGTAGTAATTTCACCAGCTACCGAACCCGAGCTGCAAGGTGAGATTTATATCAGCGGCAGCATCGCCAACCCCGGCTACTATCCATTAACCAGCGGGGACAGTATCGCCGATATCATTCTCGCCGCGGGGGGAGCTACTGACAACGCTAACCTCAACGAAGTCAGAATCTATATCCATGAGACAGAAAAGGAGACACAGTCACAGAAGGTCAACCTGAATCAGGCAGAAGCCTGGCTGCTGGAGGCATTACCGGGTATCGGTGAAACCAGAGCCAGGGCAATTATCGACTACCGTGAGCAAAACGGGGGCTTTAACCATGTTACTGAACTGCTCAAGGTGGAGGGTATTGGTACCAATACCTACGAAAAGATAAAATCCCTGATTACCGTGGCTGACTGATATTCCGGATGAAGGCTCATGCCACTAATCACGATTAGCTGCGCCTGGGTTACAGGTATTTTCCTGGGCTCTTATTTTAATTTGCCCCTGGCGTTTATCCTAACCGGACTTATCCCCCTGACCCTCCTTTTTCTCGTCCGTAATCACCGGAAACCGGTAATCATAAGCAGTCTCTGCTTAATTGCCATGTTCACTGCTGCCACCTACTCCTATTCCAGCCAGCATGAATTCAATGAGACCAGTCTCCGTTTTCATAACGACTGCGGTACCATTGAAATCAAAGGCAAGGTAGCCAGAGACCCGGATGTCAGAGATAAAAGCACCCACCTCCATGTCTCTGCCACCGAAATCAAGCTGAAAGATGGCTGGCAGGCAGTTGAGGGGGCGGCGCTGATTTTTATGCCCCGCTACCCTGAATATCAGTATGGCGATGTGCTGCTGATAAAAGGCGACCTGGCAACGCCACCTCAACTTGATGATTTCGATTACCAGGGTTACCTGGCCCACCAGGGTATCTACACCACCATATCCTACCCGGAAATAGAAATTATAGAGAAAGGGAACGGTTTCCCACCCCTGGATTTGGTCTATTCGCTGCGAGCCCACATGTCCCAGACCATAGCCAGGGTACTGCCTGAGCCGCAGGCGTCACTGGCACAGGCTATTATCCTCGGTATTCGAGGCAACATGCCATCAGAGCTTAAAACTGATTTCATTCACAGCGGTACCACTCACCTTCTGGCCATCTCCGGCCTTCACCTCAGCATTATCGCCGGCATCATGCTCAGCGTGGGCATCTGGCTTTTCGGGCGCCGCCGTTACCTCTATGTCTGGCTGGCACTGGGTATCATCTGGCTCTATGCCTTACTTACCGGCATGCACCCGCCGGTGGTGCGGGGGGCCATTATGGCGAGCCTGTTTCTATCGGCGGAAATGCTGGGCAGGCAGCGCAGCGCCCTTACCGCGCTGACTTTTGCCGCGGCGATAATGGCCGGCATCAGTCCTTATATCCTCGGTGATGCCGCCTTCCAGTTGAGCTTTCTGGCTATGACCGGACTGGTCTTCTTTTCCCCGACCTTACAAGCCTGGGGCAGAAAGATAGTCCAGGCTACGCTGGGTGAAGAGGGCGCACCAGTGGCACTCGCCAGGCTTGCCGCTGATTGCTTTGGCGCCACCCTGGGCGCACTGCTCGCGGTCTGGCCGGTAATTGCCTATTACTTCGGTATTGTCTCTCTAGCCAGTCCGCTGGCAACATTCCTCCTGCTGCCGGTGCTGCCCGCCATTATCATCACCGGGGCTGTAACCGGCATTCTGGGATTCATTGCCCTGCCCGCTGCCCAGGTTACAGGCTGGCTAAGCTGGCTTTTTCTATCCTATATGACAGTGACGGCCGGCGCTCTGGCGGCACCACCCCTGTCCTCCATCGAGGTTGGCGCCATTGCTGCCCCCTGGATATGGGCTTATTATGCAGTGCTGGCGGCTATCATCTGGGTGAAGAGCCGACGTAACATAAACGGCCTGATACCGCAGGCTACCGCTACCTTGAGGGCAGGCATCAGTAATTCAGCCGATTTTATTTCCCGATTTCCCGTTAAATGGGTGACGCCACCACTGCTGGTGATTGCGCTATTGGTCTCAGCAACGGCGGCTACCATGCCTGACGACAAACTCCACGTGAGTTTCCTGGATGTCGGCCAGGGGGATGCCATCATGATTCACCAAGGAACACAGCAGGTGCTGGTTGACGGTGGCCCCAGCCCCCAGGCGATAAACCTGGAGCTGAGTGACAAAATGCCTTTCTGGGATAGGACCATTGAGCTACTGGTGCTAACGCACCCCCACCATGACCACCTCGCCGGCCTTGTGGAAGTGCTGCAACGATTCCGTGTGGAGCAGGTGCTTTCCGCAGATCTGGACAGCGATTCCCCGTTATATGCCCAGTGGCAGCGACTTATCACGGAAAAGAAGATTAAATACACAGTAGCCCGGGCCGGTCAACAGATTTATCTGGACCACGGCACAGTCGTCCAGGTACTCAACCCCCCAGCAGATCCTTTTACCGCCACCGGCTCAGACCTGGACAACAACAGTGTCGTACTGCGACTGAGCATGGATAATATCAGCTTTTTGCTCGCCGCCGATATCATGAGGGAGGCCGAATGGGAGCTTATCCGGCAGCGGGCCAGGCTAAACAGCACCATCCTCAAGGTGCCCCACCACGGCTCGGCCACTTCCACCTCCCCAGAATTCCTGACAGTAGTCAACCCACAGCTTGCTGTCATCTCCGCCGGCGCTGATAACAAACTCGGTCACCCCAGCGAAGAGGTGTTAATCAGGCTACAGGAGAAAATAGGCCCGGTTAACATCTACCGGACTGATAAACACGGCACTATCGAATTCATCACCGACGGAGAGAGGTTGCGGGTGGAGACAGCGAAACCGGTCAGATAGCCGGGGCAGTACGGCAATAACGACGAAAATTGGCGGAACCGAGATAAATAGGCTATAATTGGGATTAAGTTTGCCTGAGGAGCTTTGCTTAAATGAAATCCTTTTTACGCGAGTTTCTGATGACGATCATCATTGCCGCCATCATTGTCTTCGCTTTCCAGTTTTCCCTGCAGACCTTTATCGTGGTTATGAGCAGCATGGAGCCCAGCTTTCACGATGGACAACGCTTGCTGGTCAATAAAGCTGTCTACCATTTTGACGAACCGGAAAGGGGCGACGTAGTCGTCTTTAAAGCGCCGAACGGAAGAAAGGGCGACTATATCAAGCGGGTTATTGCGCTGCCCGGTGACATTGTGGAGATAAAAGACAGTGAGGTCTATATTAACGACTCGGCACTGGATGAACCCTACATTATGAACCCACCGCAATACACCCTGGAAGCACAGGAAGTCCCGAAAAATCAATACTTCGTCCTGGGGGATAACCGCAATAACAGCGATGACTCCCATCATGGCTGGTTTGTGCCGCGGGAAGACATAATCGGTAAGGCCTGGCTCTCCATCTGGCCCCCAAGCGTATGGCAGGTAGTCCCGGACTACCCGTTAAATGAAGCACTGACCGGCTCTTAAGGACAGTTTCCAGAGCACATAACGCGTGAAATTGAAGAAAGGTAGCCAAGACCAGCTTGACAGATAACGTAGAAGAAATCTTTGAGAAAGCCGGGGCAGTATTGAAGGGGCACTTTCTGCTTGCCTCCGGCCGGCACTCCCCCGTTTACTGGGAGAAATTCCAGGTTCTGCAGTTCCCCCGCTATACCGAGCAACTTTGCGGCCTGATTGCCCGCCACTTCGGTGACAAAGAAATAGCGGTAGTCGCCGGTCCCACTACCGGCGGCATCATCCTGGCTCACGAGACCGCCCGCCAGATGGGAGTCCGCAGCATCTTTGCCGAAAAGGAAAGCAGCGGCGAAAGAAGCTTCCGGCGCGGCTTTAACCTCAATCCCGGCGAGCGGGTACTCATCGTTGATGACATCCTCACCACCGGCGGCTCGATAAATGAGGTCCTGGCCGCCGTCAACAAACTGGGGGGGGAAGTGGCCGGTATTGGTGTCCTGGTTGACCGCTCGGAACAGCAAATAGACTTTGGCGCGCCCCTGTTCAGCTGTCTCCGTTCTCAAACGATCACCTACACACCTGATAACTGCCCTCTATGCGCTGCCCGCATTCCTCTGGTCAAACCGGGTAGCAGCCAGAATAAACCAGGGTAAAGTTCATCTCCGGTCAAGGGGAGGTTTATCATGGAAACCGCAGCCGTAGTGGCCATAACTACCATTGCCATCATTCTTTCAATTTTCGTCGCTTACAACCTCGCCCGATTGAAGTATGAAAGAAAGTACCGGGAATGGCAACAGGCTGAGGAACTGAGCTGGCAGGAAGAAATAGCCAAAGCGTGCCAGACGGCGGTTACCCAGAGCCGGGCGGTGCTGGGCGGCAAATTCACCGAGCAGATGGCGCCTTACCTGCCCGAGTTTAATTATGACCCCACCGAAGCCCGCTTTATCGGCAGTCCTATCGACTTCATCGTCTTCCCCGGCATGTCACAGGGTGAACCCCGGGAAATAGTCATCATGGAAATAAAAAGCGGTAAAAGCCAGCTTACTTCCGTCGAGAGGAAGATCCGCCAGCTGGTGGAAGACGGTATGGTACGGTGGGAACTTATACAGAAACCGAACAAAGAGGTTGTTTAAGGGAGCATTACGTCCTGCCGAATTCCCGGGCCAGCTGCCCGGAGCTGAGGTGAATCATGGTGGGTCTACCATGCGGGCAGGTGTGCGGATTGTCTGTCTGCTCCAGCTGGCGTACCAGCTCCCGCATTTCATCTTCAGTCAGTGACTGCCCGGATCTTATTCCGCCGTGACAGGCGACAGTTACGGCTATCTTTTCCTCCCGGTCAGTTCCACCCCCGCTAACCAGAGAGTCCAGCAGTTCCCGTAACAACCCGGACCAGTCGGCATTAGCCAGCAGGTTGGGTACCGCCCGTACCAGATAAGTACGCTCACCAAAGGACTCCAGAGAAAAGCCGAATTCCGCCAGGCTACGGTAGCATAACTTTAAGACTTCCTCCTGACGGGGACTCACCTCAAAAGTGACTGGCTCGAGCAGGCCCTGAACCTCCAATTCCTGCCGCGACCGCTGGCGCTTTATCTGCTCAAAACGGACTCTCTCGTGGGCGGCATGCTGGTCAATAAGGTAAAGCCCGTCCGGCCCCTCGGCAACAATGTAGCTGTTCAGTACCTGGCCCATTACGCGCAGCACCGGTAAGGATTTAGCGAAGAGCGTAAGAGGCTGCGGCGGCTGGTGAACCGGGCGTTTATCCACCGGAGCCGGTGCCGATGATACGGAACCTCTGGCTAACGGTGCGGCATAGCGGGTCTCCACCTCTTCTATCCCCGGCACCACCATCTGTGCCACGAGAGCTTTGCGAACCGCCCTCTGCACGGCAGTGAAGACCGCCGGCTCATTGCGGAATTTCACCTCACTCTTGGCGGGATGAATATTAACGTCCACCTCCGCCGGCGGCACCGAGATATTGAGCACCGCCACCGGATGCCTGCCCACCATCAGCAGCCCGTGATAAGCTTCTTCCACCGCCCGCGCCAGCAGCCGGCTGCTTACCCAGCGGCGGTTGATAAAGAGGCTGAGGTAACCCCGCCCGGAGCGGCTTACTGATGGGGAACTGACCATACCGGTGACCACCAGGGAATCGCCCCCGCTCTCCCAACCATCAGTCGCTTCACCCACCGCCAGCATGCTGGCGGTTACTTCGGTGCCGTAAACCTCAAGCACGCTGTCGAGCAACCGGCCACGCCCGGCTGTCTTTAACCCCGGTTTACCCTCAATGAATGAATTGAATCTGACCTCAGGATAGGCAAGCGCATACTGACTGACCACATTGGCGATATGACTGTTTTCCGTAGCTGCCGACTTAAGAAACTTCAACCTCGCCGGTACCTTGCCGAAGAGATTTCTTACCGTTACCGTGGTGCCACAGGCACGGCCCTGGTTTTCCCGCTTAACCATCACCCCGTCCTCCAACGTGAGGTGACTGCCCACCGCTTCTCCGGAGGCACAGGTAACCACCTCCACCCGGGTTACGGCGGCAATGCTGGGAAGCGCCTCCCCGCGAAAGCCAAGGCTACCTATAGCATACAAATCATCCGGTTTATCCAGCTTGCTGGTAGCGTAACGCTGAAAGGCGAGTTCCACCTCGCCAGATGAGATGCCACTGCCATTATCTGTTACCCTCACCAGGCTCACCCCACCATCCCTCACCTCAACCGATATCTGGGTGGCGCCGGCATCCAGGGCGTTCTCCACCAGCTCCTTTACTACCGATGCCGGTCTCTCCACCACCTCACCGGCAGCAATCTGAGCGACTACTTTCTTATCTAATATTCTGATTGGCATTTTGGTTAAAACTACGCGTTTATGTGTAATTTTTTAATACTCTCGATAGAGTTTAACCTTTTGTTTTTACTCAGTCAAAGTTTTTGTCTATCTCACAACCGGGATATTTTGCAACCCTCCCCCTTTATCCCCCTCCCTTAAATAAGGGAGGGGGAGGTTTTTTAGAAGAGGGGCTTCGCCCCTCTTAGACTCCCCTTTTGTATTCACCTGAGGGCTTCGCCTCTCCTAGACTCCCCTTTTTGTTTTCGCCTGAGGATTTCGCCTCTCCTAGACTCCCCTTTGTTATATTTAGTACGCATTCCCCGTACGCATATACTTCAAGTCTCGTTTCACTGGAAAGGCACGCGCTAAAACTCTCCGCGGGGTGGTAGGATAAAGAAGAAAACAGCCTTAAATGCCACAGCGTGGCGGGGAATACCTGCGGGATATGCCGCTGATGATGCAAGGGCGGTGGGCGGGAAAAGATACTATAAATAGGGCTCAGGAAAGAAGGGCTTTTTATACCTTCTCCAGATTGGCAAAACCGAGCAAAAGTCTTTTTACCCCGGCGCCATCAAAAGCTACCACCACCTCGTTATCATTTCTTACCTGCCGGCAGTTCACCACAACACCTTCGCCAAAACTGTGGTGGTAAACATGGTCACCCGCCTTTAACTGGAGAGTCGCTGCTTCTGGAGACACTGTTTCTGGAGTCGCTGTTTCCGGAGCGGCAGCATCAGTCCGGGAGTACCGGGGTTCCGCTATCTGGCTATCCTTGGTCGCCCATGAGCTGCTTCCCGAAGTGAGGCGCGGCGGTATATCCAACAAAAAGCGGGACGGCTTGTTCACCGTGCTGCTCCCCATCAGGCTACGCCGAAAGGCGCGCACCAGATAGGCACGCTGTCTGGCCCGGGTGATACCAACATAGCACAGCCTCCGTTCCTCTTCCATCTGAACCGGGTCGTCAAACGACCTGAAATGAGGCAGGATGCCTTCCTCCATACCGACGATGAATACCACCGGAAACTCCAGTCCCTTCGCCTGGTGCAGGGTAATCAGGGTTGCCGCATCCACACCGCTGTCAAGCCCATCAATATCAGCGACCAGTGCCACTCCCTCCAGAAAGGCAGCCAGCCCTTCCTGCGGCGGTAAATCACGGTACTCCTGCACCGCGGTGCGGAGCTCCAGTATATTCTCCCAGCGCTCCTCTCCATCCACCATGCTCGTGACATAACCCTGGTAGCCGGAGTTCGCCACCACCAGGTCGAATAACTCGACTATCTTCAGCTCTTTACTCCGTTCAACAAATCCTGTCATCATCCTGGCAAAAGCGGTGAGTGACCTGACGAGGCGAGGACTGAAGGAAATTCTATCTGCGGCAGCCCCAGCCTCACTGGCTTCTACCAGAAGCTGCAACGCCTGATATTCCGCCACACCCTGCGACCGTGCCCACTGCGACAGTTCCAGCAAGCTGCGGTCTCCGATACCGCGCGAAGGAACATTTATCACGCGCAGCAGGCTGACATTATCATAAGGGTTATGAATAACCCGGAGATAGGCAAGGATATCCTTGACCTCCCGCCGCTCGTAGAACCGGGTGCCCGCCACCAATCTGTAGGGCATACCGTAACGCATAAATGCCTCCTCCAGGGCTCTCGACTGAGCATTGGTGCGGTACATCACAGCGCAGTCACCCGCTCTGACCTCCCCCCGCCGCATCAGATTGTCGATTTCGCTGACCACAAACTGGGCTTCTTCCTGCTCATTGTAGGCTTCTGCTACGACAGTCGGCTGGCCTTCCTCATTCTCCGTCCACAATTTCTTCGGTTTGCGCTGCTGGTTGGCAGCGATGACACGGGATGCCGCCTCCAGGATCATCTTGGTTGAGCGATAGTTCTGCTCCAGCAGAATCACCTTAGCCTCAGGATAATCCTCCTCGAAGTTAAGGATGTTACGCAGGTCGGCAGACCGCCAGGAATAAATCGACTGGTCAGGGTCGCCAACCACACAGATATTGCGATATTTACCAGCCAGTAGCTTGACCAGCTCATACTGCACCAAATTGGTATCCTGGAACTCGTCCACCAAAATGTGCAAGTACCGTGACTGGTATCGGGCCAGTAGCTCCGGATTATTGCGGAACAGCTGCTCCGTTTTCATCAGTAAATCATCAAAGTCCAGAGCGTTGCTCGCCGTCAATAACTGCTGATAGCGCTCGTAGACCCGGTTGACCACTTCTTCAAAATAGCTGTGGCTGTGCTGGAGATAGTCCGCCGGCGTCATCAGCTGGCTCTTGGCGGCTGAAATCGCTGATTGTATTGCGCGCGGGGCATACTGATTGGGGTCAAGGTTCAGTTCCTTAAGAGCACGCTTGATCAAACTTATCTGGTCGTCATCGTCATAGATGACAAAGTGTGAGTCAACATTTATCGCCCTGCCATCAATCCGTAAAATACGCGCGCATATAGCGTGAAAAGTGCCGATAGTAAGGTTATCCAGAGAGCCACTAACCAGATTACGCAGCCTCTCCTCCATCTCCCGAGCAGCCTTATTGGTAAAGGTAACCGCCATAATGCGCCGGGGACTTACCTGGCAAACCCGCATCAGGTAAGCAATGCGTTGAGTGATCACTCTGGTCTTGCCGCTGCCCGGACCAGCCAGGATCAGCACCGGGCCACTAATCATCTCCACAGCCTCGCGCTGTGCGGGATTCAGATCAGACAGGATATCCATCAAGTAAATTATAACATTTTACGGGATGAGATGTCTTATCTCGGCATGATTAACACCGGCAGGCAAATTGCCAAATTAATAGATTTTATATTGTCAAGCGGAGGACAGGGAACTGGCTTTAACGCAGCCTGACCAAAAAGGAAGAAGCGCCTCAGCTGAGGCGCTTCTTTTTTAACAGCCCAAGCCAGTGGCCTGGCTCATAAATTTACAGCTTCCACGGAATTTTCTTATTTATCAGCTCGATGCCTCCCGGCACCACCACCACATCGTCCTCGAAGCGGATAGTGAACCCGGCAAAGCGCGCCGTACCGGAGACCGCACAGGTCATCCCGCTTTGCAGCTCATGGCTTCTATATTCCACATGGGGTGGGTCATGCATCGGGCCCAGACCGATACCATGAATGCCCACGTAGCCCCGCCCCGCAGTGCTTGATAGGGACGCGTGTCCTTCGTTTGAGAATCCCGCGTTTCTAAGCTCACTGTTTCCAGCTTCAATTACTTCGCCGATTATGGCTCCTGGCTTCATGGCGTTCAGAGCTTTTTCATGGGCCCGCGCCAGGTCATCAGCTATCTTATTCTGGGCTGCGGTAGCCTTACCCACAATCCAGGTCCTGGTCAGGTCAGAGCCATATCCCTTGTAGACCACACCGATGTCTATCATGACCAGGTCATTCTCATCCACCTTTTTCCAGTTCGACGCCATGGCCCGGTGGTGGGCGGTTCTTATTCCAGACTGACACATAGTCTCCACTTCCCTGACGGCTCCGCGGCGTTTTGCCTCTATCTCGGCAGCTTTAATTATCTCGCTCTCGGGCACGCCAACACCCGATGTCTCCATTCCCGCCTGTAAACTGGCTTCAGCAATCAAGACTGATTCCTTAATAAGCTCAATCTCTTCGGGTTCTTTGACCGTCCGGGCAACCTGAAAGATTTCATCCGCGGCTTTAAATTGAGCTTTGGGAAGAGACGACTGCAGTTGCCGAAAGGTACTGATGACACAAACTTCTTCTTCGATACCTATCGCGCCTTCGTGTACCCCGTTTTCCTTGAGCACCTCCGCCACGTAATCTGACCAGTTCATCCTGCCACCGGTCTCTCTATCCACAAATCTTACGTCTTTTATCCAGGTCCCCTCTTTCAGGCCATTACCCGTCAACGAAGTAATTAAGAAAATCGGCTCCTTGGCCGGGTCCCGGAATACTATCAGCGGCTGCTCAGTATTAAAGTTGCATTCCACCGGATACCAGGGTAAAGGTTGATACATTCCGGAGATGTAGTACTGGTTCGGCCACAAATGCACCAGAGTAGCGTCAATATCCCGCTCGTCCATCAGTTTTCTGACCTTTTCCAGTCGGCCCTGATAGTCAAAACTAGTGCTGAATACGTTCATCATTATACCTCCTTTTTTGAGACCGTTTAGTTTAATCTTTATTAAAAATCCTGTCAACATCAGCTAATATAGCCATAAGTCTTCAGTGACTGGCGCTAAATCCATCTTGATTTTACTCCCGACATCAGCTATACTCCCCAGTACCCCATTAATTAACCGGGGAGGTGCCCTGAAATGAAGAGATATTTATGGATAGTCATCAGCCTCAGCTTGCTACTGACCGTAATCGCCATAGGCGGCACCGGATGCGAGAGTCTATCACCGCCATCCCGAACCACGGGTACCAGCGGCTTCGTTCTCAATCAGCAAAACACCGGGATATGGGTAACCGGTGAGGGTGAAATAAGTGTTACGCCGGATGTGGCCATACTCAGTCTGGGCGTGGAAGCCCAGGCAGCTACTGTGAATGAGGCACAGACCCAGGCAGCGGCAGCCATGGACGCCGTAATCCGGCAGCTGGATAATTATGATGTTGCCGAAAAGGACATCAAGACCCGGTACTTCAGTATTTATCCGGTAAGAAAATGGGTGCCGGATAAGGAAGAGGAGGTGCTTATCGGCTACCGGGTGAATAACATGGTCACTGCCAAAATCAGAGAGGTAGCGGATACCGGCACCATCATTGATGCCCTGACCCTTACCGGCGGCGACTATATTAGAATCAATAATATAAGTTTCACCGTGGATGACCCTTCCGCTTACCACGAGGAAGTCAGAAAAGAGGCAATGGCGGATGCCGCCACCAAGGCAAAACAGCTAGCTGACTCCAGCGGGGTAAAGCTGGGCGAGCCGATATATATCAACGAGGGCGGCGGCTATGTCTCCCCGATCACCTACCCGGCGGAAGCAGTCATGCCAGTACCCGCACCGGCTCCCTCGCCAACCCCCATCAGCCCCGGGGAAACTGAAATCAGGCTCACCGTCCAGGTCGCCTACAGCATCGAGTAGCCCTAAAGGTGCCCGGTACCGTCAATATTGCAACCGTTGCCAGATAGGTGTTAAAATAAAAATACCTGGCAGTTATGTTATGTTTACCGGCATTATCGAAGAAATAGGTAAAGTAGCTTTTGTTGAGACGGGACGGCTGATTATCTCCGCCAGTGATGTCCTGGAAGGCATTGGCCTGGGTGACAGCATGTCAGTCAATGGTGTCTGTCTGACCGTAACCAGCTTTAATAAAAGTTCCTTCGTCGTGGATGTGATGCCGGAGACATTAAAACGGACCAACCTGGGGTTGCTCCGCATCGGGGACGAAGTTAACCTGGAAAGACCGTTAACCCTGGAAGGGCGGTTGGGCGGACATCTGGTACAGGGGCACGTGGATGACACCGGCAGTGTAGCCTCGATTATACCTGAGGGTGAAGCAACCCTCATCAGATTTAACGCTCCTGCCGAAATAATGCGCTTCACCGTGCCCAAGGGTTTTATCGCCGTTGACGGAATCAGCCTGACCATTGTCGACAAAGACAGTAATTCATTCCGGGTTTCCGTCGTTGCCCATAGCCGCAAGTATACCACTCTTGGCAACCGTAAAGTTGGAGATATAGTTAATCTGGAGGCGGATATCATCGCCAAATATGTCGCTGAATTCAGCCAAGCGCAGAAGACAGGCATAACCGTTGATCTGTTGCAGGAAAACGGCTTCCTGGTACAGTAATCACCTGCCTGAAGAAGGAGCAGTCACTAATGGGAATAGTAAGTATCCGTGAAGCTATCAAGGACATCGGAGCAGGCAAATTTATCATCATCGTTGATGACGAGGATAGAGAGAACGAGGGCGATCTCACTATCGCCGCCGAGAAGGTTACCCCGGAAGCAATCAATTTCATGGCCAAACATGGGCGGGGGTTAATCTGCCTGCCGGTAATCGGCCAGCGGCTGGATGAGTTAAAGATACCGCTGATGGTGCAGGAGAATACCTCCAAATTTTCCACGGCCTTCACAATTTCTATTGAAGCCAAACACAGGACCAGCACCGGTATCTCCGCTGCCGACCGAGCTGAAACAATAAAAGCGGTCATTAACCCGGAGACCAAACCCGAGGACATTGTCCGGCCCGGTCACATGTTTCCGTTACGCGCCAAGGAAGGCGGCGTCCTGGCCAGGGCGGGACATACCGAGGCAATAGTCGATCTAGCCAGATTAGGCGGTCTTTACCCCGCCGGGGTAATCTGCGAGATTTTGAATGAAGACGGCACCATGGCCCGGCTACCTGAACTTGAAGTAATGTCCGCCAGGTTCGGCATCAATATAGTCACCATTACTGACCTTATTGCCTACCGCCACCACCACGAAAAATTAATCAGCCGGGTAGCGGAAGCCAAACTGCCCACACCCTACGGGGAGTTCACCATCACCGCCTATAAGAGCATTACCGACGCTGATGAACACCTGGCTCTGGTAATGGGAGACATCGCCACTGAAGAACCGGTACTGGTGCGGGTGCATAGCCAGTGCCTTACCGGTGAAGTCTTTAGCAGCCTTCGCTGTGATTGCGGCGAACAAATCACCATGGCCATGAAAAAGATAGCCGAGGAGGGACGCGGCGTTCTCCTCTACATGAGACAGGAAGGCCGGGGTATCGGTATCCACAACAAGATCAAGGCTTATGCCCTTCAGGATGAAGGACTGGATACTGTTGAAGCCAATCTATCTCTGGGCTTTGGTGCTGATTTGCGCGATTACGGCATCGGTGCGCAGATTCTGGCTGACCTCGGCTTGCGTGAAATCCGCCTGCTCACTAATAACCCTAAGAAGGTGATCGGCCTGGAAAGCTACGGGCTCAAGGTCGTGGAGATAGTCCCGATTGTTTGCTCACCTAATCCGTATAATTCCCATTACCTGGAAACAAAACAGAAGAAAATGGGCCATCTTCTGGAAGTACCCGAGGCCACTGAGAATTAGAAAATAAGGAGAATGCAATGGGTAAATCTTTTGAGGGTATGTTAGTCGGCAAAGGACTTAAGTTCGGCCTGGTTATATCCCGTTTCAATGAATTTTTCAGCAGAAAGTTGCTTGAGGGAGCTCAGGACGCCCTGCTCCGCCACGGAGTCAATGAAGATGACATAGAGACCGCCTGGGTACCCGGTTCTTTTGAAATCCCGCAGATTGCCCAGAAATTAGCCGGGTCCAAGAAATATGATGCTATCATCTGCCTCGGTGCCGTTGTCCGGGGAGCAACGCCGCACTTCGACTATATTGCCGCTGAGGTTACCAAAGGTATTGCCCAGGTAGGGCTGAACACCAGCCTGCCGGTGATTTACGGCATCATCACTGCCGACACCCTGGAACAGGCCATTGAACGTTCAGGCACCAAGGAAGGAAATAAAGGCTTTCAAGCCGCCATGAGCGCCATTGAAATGGCCAACCTGATGAAGTCTATAGGCTAATCATCAAAGAACAGAAGACGTCAGCCCCTTGCCATCTCCGTATCGGACAGCGCTTCCGCCACCATACAAGGCAAAGGGACTGAAAAGATACCGGCAGAAACATACTATAAGCTGTAGTTCAGTCAGTAACCTTGTATACTGTATCCCCTCTTCTCACCCGGTCACTGACCTTGATTCCCACCATATCCCCCGCTTTGGCTTCGCTAACATTAACGTTGTCAATCTGCATTGAGTCAACAACCAGTTCCATATCGGTGGTATGCCCCTTGATCTGAATTTTGTCTCCCACCTTTAAGGTACCGATTAGCTCAATACCGGCCACCACCGGACGGGCAAAAAAGTCACTTATCGTACCAACCACTTCCTCTGGCATCCTTCCGCCTCCTTTCCGCTTAATAGTAACCGGCTAACGGCTTTATTGGTAGGATTATACCCCTCTGTTTTTGATAAATCAATATCAAACGAAGAAGTTATCAGCAACCGGCCAATCCGGTCCCGCGCTCAACTTTGACATACCACCACCATAGCCCTATAATGATTCTGACGTAATCTCATAAGGTGATAGCCTTGGTGAACCGAGACAAACCAGCTCCGGCTGATGAAGAACAAAAGCCGGAATTCGAGCAACTTGAAAAGCGCCTTGACATGTTCGACCAGCGCCTGGATAATATCGATTCGGTGGTTTCCGCAGTTGTGGAACGGGTGATGAAGCAACCGATTATCATTAACGTAACCTGCTCCAAATGCGGGCACAAAATGGAAATCAGCCTTGTCGGCACCGAGAAGCCAAAGGCATAATTCATGTGATACTGATGATGATATCTCTCATCTACTTGCCGTCAGGCTTCGTCCCGAAACCACACGTAACCAATATCTAATGATGGAGATAAATATGGCAACAGTAGCTAGAATCAACCAGACCAGATATAACGTCTTCCGCTGGAGGTACGAGCTAAGTATCCCCAACAAGTTAGCTCTGGCTATTGGCATAGCTTGCCTCACCGGTCTTGCCGCGCAGGTCAGAGTGCCCCTTCCCTGGAGTCCGGTGCCGGTAACGGGGCAAACCTTTGCCGTACTCCTCGCCGGCGTCCTGCTGGGCAGGTGGTGGGGAGGTATAAGCATGGCCATTTACGCCGGTCTGGGCATAGCCGGCGTTCCCTGGTTTACCGGCTGGGGCAGTGGCCTGGGTTACCTGGCCGGCCCTACCGGCGGCTATATTGCGGGTTTCATTCTGGCCGCCCTTTTCCTGGGGCACTTCACCGATAAATACATCAGGTCAAGAAGCTTCTTAAGTATGCTTGGGCTTATGCTTTCTGCAAATTTCATCCTTATCTATGTCCCCGGGCTCCTCCAGCTTGGACTCTGGCTCAATCTGGTGAAGGGGGAAGCAGCTAACCTGAGCAGCATCCTCTTAATGGGGGCTATTCCTTTCATCGCTGGCGATATTACCAAAGCAGTCCTGGCGGCTGCTATCGCCAGGGGCATTACCCCAAAAGCGGCCTATAACAATGAGGCCGATAAAGACAAACAGGCAAGATGATGTCTTCAACGGAGATAGCGCGGCATTTCCAATATTCAAGGAAGAGAATTAAGCAATGGCGGTAGATAAAGCGGAAAGTGAAAAACTGGAGATACTGCGTCACTCGGCGTCTCACGTCATGGCTGAGGCAGTTCTGTCCATCTTCCCTGACGCCAAGTTTGGCATCGGCCCGGCAATCGAAGACGGCTTTTACTATGACTTTAACTTGCCGCGCTCCCTGAGCCCCGATGACTTACCGGTTATCGAGGCTAAAATGGAGGAAATCATCGCTAATGACCTGCCCTTCACCAGGAGAGAGATAACCAGAGAGGAAGCCAGAGAAATATTTGCCGCCCAGCCCTATAAGCTGGAACTGATTGATGAAATCCCGGATGAAAAGGTCAGCATATATCAGCAGGGCAGCTTTATTGACCTGTGCCGGGGGCCGCATGTAAGCTCTACCGGCGAGATAACGGCTTTCAAGCTGATAAATATTGCCGGTGCTTACTGGCGGGGCGATGAGAAACGCCCCATGCTGCAAAGAATCTACGGAGTCGCTTTTGATACCAAAGAAGCCCTTGAAGGCCATCTAAAGAAACTTGATGAAGCCATCCGGCGCGACCACCGGAAACTAGGCAAGGAACTGGACCTGTTCAGCATTCATGAAGAAGCCGGTCCGGGGCTGGTTCACTGGCATCCCAAGGGAGCCACGATACGGCGCGTTATTGAGGAATTCTGGAAAGAAGAGCACCTCCGGCATGGCTATGACATCGTCTATACCCCGCACATCGGCAAGGTTGACATGTGGCAGACGAGCGGTCACTGGGAGTTCTACCGCGAGAGTATGTATAGCCCGATGGAGATTGACGAGCAGCAGTACGTAATCAAGCCGATGAACTGTATCGGCCATATCCACATCTACAAGACCAGGTTGCGCAGCTACCGTGAGCTGCCCCTGCGCTATGCCGAGCTGGGTACTGTTTACCGCTACGAGCGATCCGGCGTGCTGCACGGATTGGCGCGGGTCAGGGGATTTACTCAGGATGATGCCCACATCTTCTGCCGGTTCGACCAGTTAGAAGAGGAAGTCACCGGAGTTTTACGACTGACCCGTTTAATGATGGACACCTTTGGCTTCAACACGTATCAAGTGCGGCTGTCCACCCGCCCCGACAAATTCGCCGGTGACCCGCAGACCTGGGAAGAAGCCACCGAAATACTGCGCCAGGCCCTGGCCCGTTCCGGAATCGACTATGAAATCGACCCTGGGGAGGGTGTCTTCTACGGGCCTAAAATCGACACCAAGATTGAGGATGCCCTGGGAAGAGAATGGCAGGGACCTACCGTACAGGTAGATTTCAACCTGCCCCAGCGCTTCAATGTTACCTACATCGGTGAAGACGGCCATGAGCATCTGGTAGCTATGGTGCATCGCACCGTGCTGGGTAGTATGGAACGCTTCCTCGCCTCCCTGCTGGAACACTATGGAGGCGCCTTCCCGGTGTGGCTGGCGCCGGTTCAGGTAAAGATTATCCCCGTGGCAGACCGTCACCGCGACTACGCCCACAAGCTGAAAGACGAACTTAAAAATGAGGGGATACGGGTGGAAGTTGATGACCGATCGGAAAGGGTCAACCTGAAAATCAGGCAGGCACAGCTGGAGAAGGTACCCTATATGCTTGTTTTAGGTGATAAAGAGGTCACCGACAACACCGTTTCGATTCGCCTGCGCAGCGGTGAGCAGCTAAATAACCAGCCTCTGGCCAGCTTCAAAGAAAAGCTGGAAACCGCCGTCACCCGTAAGGTAAAAGATGTTACGGCATGACATGGACATATTCTGGAAGGCAAAATCGCGCCCAGATTTGATTCCAGCGAAAGAATGTGATATAGTTTTACATCGTAGGACATCCGTGCTCTGAGGAGGTAAACGAGGACATAAGTAGGCAACTGCGTGTCAACGACAGGATAATTGCCAAGGAAGTGCGCCTGGTGGGGGAAAAGGGGGAGCAGTTAGGTATTATGACCTTAGCTCAGGCACAGGAACTGGCCAGAAAACATGACATGGATCTGGTAGAAGTAGCTCCTACCGCATCACCTCCAGTATGTCGCCTTCTTGATTACGGCAAGTTTAAATACGAGCAAGCCAAGAAAGAACACGAAGCAAGAAAGAGCCAGAGAACTTCGTCGCTCAGAGAGATACGGTTGCGGCCCAAAATAGGCAGCCACGACTTTGACGCCAAAGTCCGGACAGCCCGGAAATTGCTGAGCAGTGGGGATAAGGTTAAAGTAACCATAATGTTCCGGGGACGTGAGATCACTCACCCTGAGCTTGGCTTTAAGTTATTACAGCGGGTGACGGAAACAGTGAGCGATGTTGCTACCATGGAGAGGCAACCGTTGATGGAAGGCAGGCGGATGAATATAATTCTGGTACCGTCCAGCCCGTCTGCCAAAGCAAAACAGGAAGTAAAGGAAACTCAGAATGCCCAAACTTAAGACTCATAAAGGCGCCAGAAGCCGTTTCCACGTTACCGGTAACGGCAAGATTTTGCGAACTAAGGGGCCCAAAAGCCACCTGCGCCGCAACAAAACCAAGCGGGTCAAACGGCTTTTTGATGAGAAAGTACCGATAAGTCCCAGCGACCGGATACGCATTAAGAGACTAACACCATACGGGACCGGCTAGACAGGAGGATTGGTCTTTTGCCAAGAATAAAGAGAGGAATTACCACCCACCGCCGCCACAAGAAGATACTATCCATGACCAAGGGGCACCGGGGCACCAAACATTCCCTGTACCGCCGGGCCAATGAGTCAATGCTGAAATCCTTGAGTTATGCTTACCAGCACCGCCGCGAGCGGAAGGGTGACATGAGGCGACTCTGGATTTTACGAATAAACGCCGCCAGCCGGGCACATGGACTAACTTATAGTCAGTTTATCACCGGTTTGAAGAGGGCCGGTGTTGACATCAACCGCAAGATACTGGCGGAGATGGCAGTCAGGGAACCGGAAGCCCTGACTAACCTGATAACCGTAGCTAAAGAAAACGTCCCAGGCTAAGTGAGAGATACCGTTAAACCCCGATACCGGTTTTCCCCTTCCCCTGACCAATAATGGGGAATTCTTTTTGAGAACGCTGAAGATTAACCACCCGTACCAAAGGCAGCGACATGCAGGAGCAACTTCAAGAACTGGAGTCAAAGGCACTACAGGATTTACAGGGTATTGACCGGATCAATGAGCTGGATTCCTGGCGGGTCAAGTACCTGGGCAAAAAAGGTGCCCTGACCACAATTCTACGCAGTCTGGCATCTTTACCTCTGGAAGAGAGAAAGAGCACCGGCAGCCGCGCCAATCAGGTTAAGGTTCTTCTGGAAGACAAACTGAGAGAGGCAGAGCAATCCCTGCGGGAAACACAGCTGGCTGCCGATACCAGGAAAGAAACGGTTGATATTACCCTTCCCGGCCACGCCTACCCATGTGGTCACCTACACCCGCTTACACAGACAATCAATGAAATGTGTGATATCTTCATCTCCATGGGCTTTGATATTGCCAACGGGCCGGATGTGGAATGGGATTGTTACAACTTTGAGGCGCTGAACATACCCGCCGAGCACCCATCACGTGATACCATGTCCACATCCTGGATTGACTATCAGGACGACAGCGGTGACATGACGATGCTGCTGCGCACGCACACCACCTCCGTCACGGCGCGGACTCTGGAGAGCATGTCACCGCCGATAAGAATAATCGAGCCGGGCAAGGTTTACCGCTATGAGGCCAGTGACGCCACCCACGTTCCCATGTTCCACCAGATTGATGGCATTGCCGTGGATAGAGGCATCACCATGGCTGACCTCAAGGGAACACTGTATGAATTTGCCCGCCGTTTCTTCGGCGAGGATAGAAAAGTGCGTTTCCGCTGTGATTACTTCCCCTTTGTTGAACCGGGAGTGGAGATGGCTATTGAATGCCTGGCCTGCCGCGGCCGCGGCTGCCGTCTCTGCGGCAATACCGGCTGGATTGAAGTACTGGGGGCGGGGATGACCCATCCTAAAGTACTGGAACGCGGCGGCATTGACCCCAAGATATACGGCAGCTTTGCCTTCGGCATCGGCATTGACCGGCTGCCGATGCTCCGCTACGGGATCGACGATGTTAGACTATTTTACAGCAATGACCTCAGGTTTCTGAGGCAGTTTTAGGTTTGCGAAATGAAGGTTCCACTAAGCTGGCTAAAAGAATATACGGATGTAACGCTGCCCCCGGAAGCGATAGCCGAAAAACTGACCATGGCCGGCAGCGAGGTCAAGGGAATACAGGTCATCGGCGGCAACTGGGAGAACATCATCATCGGTCAGATAACGGCGGTTAACCCCCACCCCAACGCCGACCGCCTCCGCCTGACCACGGTGGACCTTGGTACTGAACAGGAGACCGTAGTCTGCGGCGCCCCCAACCTCAATGTCGGTGATAAGATTGCCTTTGCCCGTGTGGGCGCTCAGCTTATTGACCCTTATAAAGGCGGCGTCACACGCCTGACATCCGCCAAGATTCGCGGCGTTGTCTCCAGCGGTATGGTCTGCTCGGAAAAGGAACTGGGCATCTCGGAGAGCCACGAAGGCATCATGGTGTTATCGCCGGAACTTCCGGTGGGCGCCCCGCTGTCCGACCACCTGGGGGAGGTCATCTTTGACCTGGATATCACCCCTAACCGCCCCGACTGCCTCTCAGTAACCGGCATCGCCCGGGAAGTGGCTGCCCTCACCGCCCGGAGAACACATATCCCGGAAATCAGCTACAAGGAAGCCGGGCTGCCCATAGAGCAGCAGATTTCCGTGGAAATCGCTGACCCCGGCCTGTGCTCCCGCTACTGCGCCAGCTTGATCACCGGCGTTAAGATAACCGATTCCCCCGGCTGGATGCAGAAAAGGTTAACCGCCTGCGGTATGCGCCCTATCAATAACATCGTTGACATCACCAATTACGTGATGATGGAATACGGACAGCCTCTGCACGCTTTCGACTACGAGAAAATCAGGGACAAGAGAATCATTGTTCGCCGTGCCGAAAGCGGTGAAGTTATCGTAAGCCTGGACGGGATAGAAAGAAACCTGACCGCTGACATGCTGGTCATTGCCGATGCCGAACGAGCAGTGGCTATCGGCGGGGTGATGGGCGGAGCCAACAGCGAGGTAACCGAAGATACGACATCAATATTGCTGGAGGCAGCCAGCTTTAACCCGGCCAGCATCCATTACACCGCCGCCAGGCTGCAACTGGCCAGTGAAGCCTCAATGCGCTTTGAGCGCGGTGTACGCCCCGGCCTGACTGTACCCGCCCTGAAACAAGCCACACGGTTAATCATGCAGCTCGGGGGCGGCCAAGCCGCGGGGGGCATAGTTGATACCTATCCGGGAAAAACAGAACCGGAGCCAATCCCGCTGACCTTAAGCGAGGTAAAAAGGATTCTGGGCGTGGAATTCAGCCAGGAGCAGATAACCAGCACACTGACATCGCTGGGTTTTGAGGTTAAGTCCGCCGTTTCCGGCACAGAGATACTGGTTACCGCTCCCTACTGGAGAAATGACATCAGCCAGGATGTTGACCTTATTGAAGAAGTAGCTCGCGTCATCGGCTATGACCAGATTCCAATGACCATGCTCAGCCAGTCTATCCCCCAGCACAACCCGGACCCGCTCATCAGCCTGTCACGACAGATACGAAATTGCCTGGCCGGTCATGGCTTCCAGGAACTGGTGACCTATTCACTGGTAGGACTGGAAACATTGCATAAGCTACTCCCGGACACCGGTACGCCGGAACCGATGCCGCTGCGGGTAGCCAATCCGATGACCGCCGAGCAGGAATACCTGCGCACCGACCTGCGCGCCAATTTGCTCACAGCGCTGGAGAGCAACCGCCGGCATGAAGACAGCACGATAAGACTATTCGAACTGGGTAAGGCATATCTGCCCCGGGATAAGGACCTGCCTGACGAGCCCGAAGTTCTCTGTGCCGTAATGAGCAGCGCCAGAGAAAAAAAGTCATGGCTGGGTGATGAGGAACCGCTGAGCTTCTTTGACGCCAAGGGGATAATCGAAAACCTGCTTAACCAGTTGAATATCAAAGCTGATTTTGAACCGGCCCGTGACCAGGGCCTGCACCCATCCCGGCAGGCAGCCATTGTTATCAACGGTAACCGGCTGGGCACGGTTGGCGAAATACATCCCAAGGTAGCCGGGGCCTTCGAGATTGATGAGGCGGTGTATCTGCTGGAAATAAATGTAACCGCACTTTTACCCTTCGCCACCGGTCATGAAATGTTCCGGCCGGTTCCACGCTTCCCCGGCATCGTGCGGGACCTGGCGCTGATGGTTGACGCTGAAATCACCCACCGCCAGATTGAGGAGATTATCAGCAGTTTCCCGCTGGTAAGCGAGATTAACATCTTTGACGTCTATTCCGGCAAGCAGGTACCACCGGGCAAAAAGTCCCTGGCCTACCGCATTGTCTACCAGTCACCGGATCATACCCTTGTCGACGAAGATGTTAATGAAATTCAGGAAAAAATCCTGAAGAAGCTGTCCCGGCAGCTCAAGGCCACACTGCGCGCCTGAGAATCAGCAGCTAAACTAGCCCTCAATAATTCCCTTGAGCCTGGGGGTGATACCCTCTACCGGCACCAGCTCCGTTTCCTTTTCCGCGCGCTTCTTAATCTCTACACTATTATTCTGCAGAGTACGCGGGCTGATGGTAAGCCGGACTGGTATGCCGAGCAGGTCAGCATCATTAAACTTTGTTCCCGGAGATTCCTGGCGGTCGTCAAAAAGCACCTCCACACCGGCGGCTTCAAGCTCTGCATACAGCTTCTCGGCAACTTCAGTCACCGGTGAATCCCCGCGATAGAGGGGACAGAGATAGACCTGGTAGGGAGCAAGCGGCAAGGGCCAGACAATGCCCTTATCATCATGATTTTGCTCAATGGCCGCTGCCAGCAACCTGCCGATGCCAATCCCGTAACACCCCATCACAATGGGACAGGACACACCCCTTTCGTCAAGATAAAGAGCGCCCAGTTTTTCGCTGAAAAAGGTGCCCAGCTTAAAGATATGCCCCACTTCAATGCCAAAGGTGACCGCAAGTTTACCGCCACACCGGGGGCAGCCTTCTCCGGCTTTTGCCCTGGCGATATCGGCGATAATGTCCGCCTTAAAATCACGCGGGAAATTAACGTTCCTGAGATGGGTATCCGGCTTATTACCACCGGCAACGAAGTTTGTCCCTGATTTCAGCGAGTCATCAGCCACTACCCTGATGCCGCTCAAACCTAACGGCGAAGCCGCCCCGGCGACAATACCCGCTGCAGCAACCTCAGCCTCGGTAGCCAGCCGCATCTCAACGCAGCCAAGCACGTTCTTCAGCTTGATTTCATTAACCCCGAGGTCGCCACGGATAACCACAAAAATCAGCTCACCGTCAGCCAGGTAGAACACCGCTTTGATAGTCCGGCCCGGTGACACATTCAGAAAATTGGATACCTCTTCAATACTGGCCATGCCTGGAGTGGACACCTCTTCCCATGGTAATGGCTCACCGCTCTCCGCCCCGTTTTTAACGCTCTCTGCCTTCTCCACGTTGGCAGCATAATTACAGTCAGGACAGTAGATAACCTCATCTTCACCGGTCGGCGCCATAACCATAAACTCATGGGAGTCCTTGCCGCCAATAGCGCCGCTATCAGCTTCAACCATCATCGCCGGCAAACCGCAACGGGCATAGATATTCCGGTAAGCCTGAAGCATCTTCTGGTAGCTTGCCTCCAGTCCCGCTTCGTCGGCATCAAAGCTATAGAGGTCCTTCATGGTGAACTCACGCACCCGGATCAAACCGCCCCGGGGGCGCGGCTCATCGCGGAACTTGGTCTGAATTTGGTAGAGCCGCAACGGCAGGTCACGGTAGCTCTGCACATTACGGCTTACCAGCTGGGTGATGACCTCCTCATGGGTTGGCCCCAGGGCCAGCATGCGCTCCCGGCGGTCACAAAGAGTAAAAAGCCCTTTGCCGAAAGCCCGATCTCGCCCCGTTTCCTGCCACATTTCCAGAGGCTGCAGCACCGGCAGGCTCAACTCCTGCCCGCCCGCTTTATCTATTTCATCACGAACGATATTCTCTATCTTCTTTAGCACCCGCCAGGCCAGCGGCAGGTAAGAATAGACACCGGCGGCCAGCTGGTTTATCATTCCGGCACGCAACATGAGCTGATGACTGACCGTCTCTGCCTCCGCCGGTACCTCCCGCAGTGTCTTCCCGAATAGCTCTGATACACGCACTTTATTACTCCACTAGATTAATCTTCTTTTATTCCCGGTTCCGATTTGATACGACCGTATCTTCCATTATTACCCTCAGCCACCACATTTGGTCGCCAGGCTGTTCATCTCGGCGGTGATTTTATTCATCTTTCCTTCCATATCCGCAACCAGTCCCTGTAGCTGGTTATATCTGTTCTCTTTTTCAGCAACCATATTCTCCTGGGCTTCAATTTTAGCCTCATGTAGCTGCGATTCAGTTGAAACCGGCTGTCCGGCATACTTAGTATTATATTCCTCAACCAAATCCTGGTAATAGTCATAGGCTTCATCATACTGGTCATGCACGTCCCCGGCCGCCGCCTGCAATTGATTGATTATGTCAACTCTAACGTTGTATTCCCGCACCAGTTCCGCATGTCTCTTATAGTCCTTGGGGGTAGCGAAAGACCACCCCCGGTAATACAGGGCATTTTCCTCTTCAGTGACCACACGCCCGCCCGTCGTCTCCAAGGCAAGGTATTCCCCGGGGGCTATTTCCGCCATGACCCAGGCATGGTTGGAGTTGATGATATCAATAACCACCGTATCGACACTCCCCACCTGAATTACCGCCGGAATATCCTGGGCTTTGAGCATGTTCCAGACATCCGCAGCCATATCACCGCAAACGAATAAATCAGTGACGCTGTAGGTATGCGTTTCGTGGTAATACCCGACGATATTAGCCGCGGTTTCCGCCGGAGTCTCCCCGACCAATTCATCGCCATCCAGGCCAGCCGTCTGGCTTTCCGGTTCGCCAGCCTGCCCCTGTGCCGCCGCTAGTTGCGCTTCCATATTTTGATTCTCTTCCTGAAGGTTAGCGACCTCACCCTGCAATTCAGTAACCTGCGCCTGTGACGCTTCCAGTTGAGCCTCAAGCTGAGCTTTTAGACTGTCATAAGACTCCTGAGAAACGCCGCCCCCCATACACCCCACCAGCAGGCTGGAGAGTAATATCACCATTATTATTAATACAGCCAGTTTAATGTTATTTCTCATCCTTACCCCCTGATATTTTACAACCCTCCCCCTTTATCCCCCTCCCTTGGCAAGGGAGAGGGAGGGATTATATGAGAGGGACTTCTTTTTCATTCCCTCAGTTCCCGCTAATAATTTTAGCTTGTTATTCTCTCCACTTCCCTTATCAAGGCGCTTACCAAGTCCTTTTCCGCCACCACCCCTATTTTCTCCCCCTTCTTGAACAGGACACCCTTACCCTTGCCGCAGGCGATGCCGACATCGGCATCTTTAGCTTCGCCGGGGCCATTGACCACACAACCCATTACCGCCACCTTTACCGGCTTATCTATCTTTAATAGCTGTTCTTCCACCTCTCCGGCTAATTTTACAATATCCACCTCGGTGCGGCCACAGGTGGGGCAACTGACCAGCACCGGCCCGCGCTGGCGCAGGTTCAGGCTTTTTAAGATCTCGTAGCCGGCGACGACTTCTTCCCCGGGGGTAGCCGTCAGGGAAACGCGTATCGTGTCCCCGATACCGAGCCAGAGCAGCGTGCCGATACCCACCGTGCTGCGGATTATCCCCTGCCGCGGCGTGCCAGCTTCCGTGATGCCGATGTGCAGTGGATATGGTATCTTATCGGCAATGCTGCGGTAAGCCGCAATCGTCGTCGGTACGTCAAAGGCTTTAAGCGAGACTTTAATCAGGTCAAAGTTCAGGCTCTCCAGCAGGCGTATCTCGGCAAAAGCGGCATTGACCATATTCTCGGCAACACTCAGCTCCGGGTCAGCGGTCACGGGCAGACTGCCCGCGTTAACCCCGACACGGATAGGCACGCTTCTCTCTTTAGCTGCCAGCGCTACCTTCTTGACCTTATCTGCTTCACCGATATTCCCGGGATTCAAGCGCAGGCCATCAACACCGGCTTCCAGCGACTGCAAAGCCAGACGATAGTCAAAGTGAATATCGGCAATTATCGGTACGGAAACTTCGTTTTTTATTTCAGCCAGCGCCCGGGCAGCTTCAGCATCGGGTACGGCCACACGCACCAGTTCACAGCCACACTCCTCAAGTTCTCTAATTTGCCGTACTGTAGCCCTGACATCCCGGGTGTCTGTCTTGGTCATCGACTGCACCACGATAGGAGCGCCGCCACCAACGGTTACATCACCAATGCGGATGGGCTGGCTGATTCTCCGCGGCATCATGGTATCAAGCTTTCTCCGGTAATAATTCTCAAGACATCCTGATAGGTGATTAACAGCATGGCGCCAATGAGCAGAAAGAAACCGGTAAGGTGGATTATTCCTTCTATCCGCGGTGGTACCCGCTTACCCCGCCGCAACCATTCCAGAATAACAAAGGCAATCCGGCCGCCATCCAGAGCCGGCAGGGGGAAAATATTGATTATGGCCAAGTTAATACTGAAGAAGGCGGCAAACTCCAGCAGAGGGCTTAGACCGGCCCGAACCGCCTCTCCGGTAATCTGGGCGACACCTATCGGGCCAGCCACGATTACCGGGACCGTGCCGATAATCATGCTGATAATGATATTCTTAAACAGGACAAAGGTATCAATCAATTCCATTACGGCCATCGGGATTGCCCGCCAGAAGGGGTAGCTTTGCCGGGTGACAGCAGGATTCACTGTCTCGATGACGATACCAACCGCACCCTCCCCTTCCGGAGGCTGCCACCTTGGTACCAACTCAACACTCTCAGTAGTGCCATCGCTATGCCGTACCAGCACCATCATCTCATTGCCCAGATTGGACTGGATAGCCCGTTGCAAGTCAACATTGTTTTGCACCAGCCGGCTATCCGCCTTAAGAATGGTATCACCAGCTTCAATGCCACCCAGGGCCGCCGGTGAACCGGCAGCTACATCCTGCACCATTACCTGCCCGGAGACAACACTATGAGGAATCATAAAAGCAACGGCAAAAAACACCACGGGCAGCAGCGCATTCATCAGTGAACCAGCCGCAAGAACCAGTATCCTGACTCCGTGACTCTTACCAGCCAGACTACCGGGAACATCCGGGTCTTCTTCACCAGCCAGCTTGACAAATCCTCCCAGCGGCAGTGCGTTGAGCGAATACCTGGTTTCACCCCGCTTTATCGAGAAAAGGCGCGGGGGAAACCCGAGACCGAACTCGTCCACCCGCACACCAAAAGCCCTTGCCGTAACAAAATGACCTATCTCATGAGCAAGGACAAGGACTATTAGAACCGCAAGGAAGGCTATAATCGTTAGCGCCATTAACTATCTCCGTTAACCATTTTAAACACCAGTTCCCTTGCCCAGTCATCAGCCGCCATAATTTCCTCAATGCCGGGGTGAGCTATAACCTGGTGCTGATCCAGCACATGCTCAACAAGACGGGCAATATCAACAAAGCCTATCTTCTCCTCAACAAAAAGCCCGACTGCCGCCTCATCAGCGGCACAAAGCACCGCCGGGCAGGTCCCCCCCCTCTCACCGGCTTCAATCGCCAGACGAAGGCACGGAAACCTATCAATATCAGGCGGTTCAAAGTCCAGGCGCTTTATATTATTCCAGTCCAGCCGCGGCAGTTCCGGGTTGCTAACACGTTCAGGATAAAACAGGGCATACTGGATCGGCAAACGCATATCCGGGTAGCTCAGCTGAGCTTTGACCGAGCCATCGACAAACTCCACCATCGAGTGGACAATGCTCTGAGGATGAACCAGCACCTGAATATTTTCCAGAGGTATACCAAAAAGCCAGTGCGCCTCAATAACCTCAAGTCCCTTATTCATCAGCGTAGCCGAATCAATAGTAACCTTGGCACCCATTTGCCATGACGGATGCCGCAGCGCCTGTGACAGGGACACCCCTTTTAACCGTGCCGGTGAATAATTAAGAAACGGCCCCCCGGAAGCAGTTAAAATTAGCCGGGACACCCCCCGCCCCTCTCCACTAAGGCACTGCCATATAGCGCTATGTTCACTGTCAACAGGTAAAATCCGCGCGCCGTGCTGTCTTACCTCTCCGGTGATAATCTCACCCGCCATAACCAGCGATTCCTTATTGGCGAGGGCTATGGTCTTACCTGCCCTGACTGCGGCCGAAGTTGGGCTAAACCCTGCCCCCCCCGAGATAGCCATAATAACAGTATCCACCCGGGAATGAACCGCAATCTCATCTACCGGCAAAAACCGGCTACCAAAATCACCCCGGCAAGCCTGTGCCTTCTCATCCTGGTTATAGTCCTGAGAATAGTAAATGAACTCCGGATGGAACTCCTCAACCTGCTTCGCCAGTAAATCAATATTGCTCCCGGCAGCCAGCCCCACCACACAAAATCTATCCGGCAAAGCACGCACTACCTCCAGTGTCTGCCTTCCTATTGAGCCGGTCGACCCCAGAACAGCTATCCGCTTGACTGGACCACTCATAACAATTATTAGGATAACATAAATACCAAGCTAAATCACTCCTTCTATATTCACCAAAGAAAAAGGCGCAGATTAATCTCTGCGCCTGAATCCTGAACCCCGGCTAAGCTCACGGGGACGGTAGTAACTATTTAACTACAACGTCCAGGGTAAAAGACCACTCTCCCTTTTCGCCACCTTCCCACGGCCGGCTGTATTCTACATATATGGTACTTGTTCCCGATTCGAGCGTCTGAAAGCGCCATGTTTCCAGTCCCGGAGTTCCGGGTGGGGGCGGTGGTTCACTTTCCGGGCCAACGAATTCATGGACTTCCTGCTTCAATACCGAGGCATCACTTATCTGCGCATCTTCGGACCACTGGAAACCGGTGGTCGGGTTGGAGCACAAAACCACCACCAGTACATCACCAGCGTTCAAATCTATGGTATCACTGATGTGCTGGTTATTTTGAAACTCATCACAGTATTTTTCTACCCATACCCAAACGGCCGGTTGCGGTTGCGCCGGGGCAGCACAGGATAAAAGAAACACCGAAAGTATTAATGCGGTAATAAACAGGGCTGACTTTCTCTTCATTTGCATTCCACCTCTATTTTTTAACCCTCCTGTAGTTATAACGGATAAAACAAATTTTAGTTAGGTCAAATTTAAAAAAGATGAAGATAGCGCGCGGTTTAAATGCGCTTTATCTCATCTCTCCGGTAGAAGATAGCATAATTATGGCTTATTTATCATTTAAATCCCGTGAAATAAAGCCAACTACCCTGATAATGCCTCACCATCTTCCGTTGGTTCTTCTTCTTCCAGATTGCTTTCCGGCTCATCACCTATGATATCAGCCATCTTGAATTTATGATTTCCGTGCTTTTCAGATGTCACTTCCTGAAATGAATTATAGAACTCTCTCTCGGCGCCACAGCACTTACAAACGCCCTTGCTTATTGGCCCGTCAGCTATCTCAATTAACCAGTGGTGGCGGCACCCCTCGACACTATTAATAATGTGTTTTAGTGACGCATCTTTAACCTTAGCAACCATCATGCAACCCCCGTATTAACTTAAGACCATTTTAAGTCAGCCGCCGATAGTTGTATGCGACTTTTGTCTCAACCGGGAACTACAAGAGGAGGCTAAATCAATGGTATAACCGCGGGAAAGATAATGAAGATACTGTAGAAAAGCACCGCGTCAAGGTTATCTTGACACATTATCCGATCGGTCAAATTCTTCAATGATTATATCGCAGGGACAACTTATGGCACCCATGGGGCAGACAGCCTCGCAAAGGGTACACCAGTGTGTACAACCACGGCAATTATCGTGGTCAATAACTGTGATGACATTATCAATAACCACCAACCGCCTACATTGACATATGCTCACACACAGTCCACAGCCATCGCACTTCTGCCGGTCTATTAACGGTTTTCTCACCATAGCTATCGTCCCCTTTAAAGTATTTTAAATCCAAATCCAGCCTTTTGTCTGCGACCTTTGTCTCACGAAGCTACCCCTACCTTCTTCCTGAGCGCTTCCAGATTGGTAATGACAATACGGTGGTGCTCCAGCCGGACAATTCCCTCTCGCTCCAGGTCTTTGAGCGACCTGCCCACCATTTCCCTCGCCGTTCCGGCCATCGCCGCCATCTCCTGCTGGGTAAGCCGTGGCCCCAGACCCGTTCCATCTCCGGCATGCTCAAGCAGTATCCTGGCCACTCTCCCGGTGACATTACGGAAGGACAAATCCTCGACCAGCGACAGCAATTGCTGCACCTTACGGGATAAAACCTTAATTACGTTCACAGCTACCTGCGGGTAGTCTCGCAGGATAAGATCCAGGTCTCCCTTCTTAATTCCGTAGAGAACCACCGGCCCTAATGCCTCGGCACTGGCCAGGTTTACCCCACCACCGGAAAATGGAACATCATTAAAGGATTCACCAGGGCGGATGAGCTCAAGAATCTGCTCCTTGCCATCGGCTGAGAGCTTAAAAACCTTGACCACGCCGGAAACAACAAAATACAATGCCTCAGCCGGGTCACCCTCTAAAAAGATCACCTCGCCCCTATCCACAGCTCTTTCAAAGACGACCTTCCTGACCGAATCGAGCTCATCAGGCTTTAACCCTGACAAATAGGGAACCGAATTTAGAAACTCCACTGAAACTGCCATATTACCGGCTAATATCCTATATACGATTTAGATTTTCTCAAGATTATAGCATTATGCTGCAAATGAGCAAAGACAGTCAAGGCTCCAAGAGGCAAATCAACTTAGCAAACCTGCGAAGGGAAGGGATGATGGACAACTCGGTAAAAACAGCGATAAATCAGGCTCTAACCGGCCTTGTTAAAATAATAGCCAACCCCGGACTCAGTAAGAATATATCGGGGCATACTTGGTTCCGGTTCTATTTTCTGGCGTAAATGAGAGATATAAATCCGCACATAATCCACATCATCGATGTACTCCCAGCCCCAAACCTTCTCCAGCACCTGCTGATGGGTAAGGATACGCCCTGAATTCTCGACAAGGAGGGCCAACATGCGGAACTCGCGCGGTGTCAACTTCACCCTATTTCCATTAACCAGCACCTTACGCGCCATAACATCCACCGTGAGATAATCATCACTGAAGAGAGTATGTGCTTTCCCTTCAGCATAAGAAGGAGACTCGGCACGGCGCAACGCTGCCCGTACCCTCGCCAGAATCTCACTATTTCCCACCGGCTTGATCAGGTATTCATCAGCACCAGCTTCAAGGCCGCGTACAATATCATCCTCAGTACTCCGCTGACCGGTAAGCATGATAACAGGCACGTCAGAGACATCGCGGATACGCTGACAGACCTGCCAGCCGTCCATCCCCGGCATGACCACATCCAGAAGCACCAGGTCTGGTTTTTCCGAAAACAAGAGCCGCAGGGCCTCTTGCCCGCTGTCAGCCGCAAGTACTCCATACTCCTTCTGGGAAAGAACCTGCGTGAACATTCTGACCAGCGCCGGGTCATCATCAACTACTAAAATCTTCTTGTCCACGTCACCTCCTCCCATTACCAGGGACCACCTTTCTCCCGCCCGCGCAACATTTCGTCAACCACCCTGGGTAACTCACGGGTATTAATCGGCTTCGCCAGATAAGCGTCACAGCCCGCTTTCAGACACTTCTCTTCATCCTCCTTCATCGCATAAGCGGTGATAGCAATTATCAGGGTCTGGCTGAATTCCGGCATCTTTCTCAGTCTGCTGACAACTTCAAGCCCGGTCATCTTGGGAAGCTGGATATCCATTATTATCAGTTCGGGCCGCCCCTGGAGAGCCATCGCCAGCGCCGCTTCCCCATCAGCAGCTTTGAGCAGAGTATAGCCACCAGCTTGAAGCGCCATTTCTATCAGTCTCATATTCCGCTGGTTATCTTCAACAACAAGAATTTTCTCTTTCATCGCCACTACCCTCGAAATGTCTGCCACGTGGCTCCACAGTCCATAGTTAATCGGCCGCTGTCAGGGGCAGGGTAAAAATAAACCGGCTGCCCTTACCATACTCACTCTCCAGCCAGATTTGCCCGCCGTGTTTTTCCACAATCTGTTTGGCAATGGTCAACCCAAGTCCGGTACCGTTTTTACCATCAGTTAGCGGGCTTTCTATCTGGCAGAATTCTTCAAATATCTTTTGCTGATTCTTTTTTTCAATTCCGATACCATCATCGATGACACTAACCTGACACCAAACACCATCTTGAGCCACTTCAACCCTTATCCTCCCGCCATCAGGAGTAAACTTGGTGGCGTTGCTTAAAAGGTTGAGCAGCACCTGTCTTACTTTAGCCTTGTCAGCGTGAGCCGGAGTAAGTCCCCCGGCTATATGGATTTCAAGACTCTGTTTTCTGGGAGCCATTATCGGCATCATTTCACTTCGCAACGACTCCAGAATATTAGCCAAAGAAATATTTCTCAAGTTGAGTTCCATTTTCCCCGATTCTATCTTGGCAAGGTCAAGAATATCGTTAATCAGGTTCAGCAAATGCTTACCGCTATCCAGGATATCACCAAGGCAATGTTTCTGCTCTTCATTAATGTTACCGGGGACTTCATCCACCAGCAATTCCGAAAAACCGATAATTACGTTGAGCGGGGTGCGCAGCTCATGGGACATGTGCGCCAGAAATTCGGACTTCGCCTGGGTGGCTCTTTGCAATTCCTCATTTGCCCGATGCAGCAGCTTGTTGGAGCACTGTAAGCCATCAACCAGCCTTTTGTTCTCCTGTAAAAGTCTTTGCTGCCGAAGCGCATTAGCAATAGCGGTCTTTAACTCATCCGGGTTGACCGGTTTGATAAAGTAGGCGTAGGCACCCTGGTTTACGGCATCTATCGCCGTTTCCACACTGGCATAGCCCGTGACCATGATTACGGCAGCATCAGGATTCATCTCCCTGGCCAGCTCCAGTATCTCCAGGCCACTAACATCGGGTAACCTGATATCGGAGATAATAATATCAAATTCACCCCGGCGGATGACTTCCAGAGCGACAGTTCCCTTCTCCAACCCGACAACCCCGTACCCGGCGTCTTCCAGTATGCCGCTCAGCGTAGCTCTGACACCCTTCTCATCCTCCACCAAAATAACAGTGGCGGTAACTGAATTCACTCCCACGGTCATCTGCTTATGCTCTCCACCAGCTCGACAACTCGCTCCATATTGAAAGGCTTGTAAATACAGGTATAGGCACCACCCCCCACAGCCTTTTTCACCAGTTCTTCTTCACTGTAACCGGTCATCATAATTACCACCGCTTCGGGGTCTATATCCTTGACCTGCTCAAATGTGGCCACTCCATCCATATCGGGAAGCCTGATGTCCAGAAAAATAATGTCGTAATGCTTTTCCTTCACCATCCTTAACGCTTCACTACCGTCACCGGCGGTAGCCACCCGGTACCCCTTACTCTCCAGTATCCCGGTCAGTGTTTCACGGTCACCAAACTGGTCATCAACTACCAGTATCAGGGTCTTCTCCTGAAGCAAATCCTCAATAAGGTATATTATCTTATCAATATCAAACGGCTTATAGATAATGGCAAAGGCGCCTTCCTCCAGAGCTTCCCTGACCAGGTCCTCAACCGAGTATGCCGTCATCATCACCACCGCTGCCCTGGGGTCTATCTTTTTTACTTCCCGAAAAGTCTGCACGCCGTTGATGCCGGGCATCTTGATATCCATAAAGATGACGTCAAAATGCGTCTGCGTTACCGCTTCAATTGCCTGGTAGCCGTCCTCAACGGCAACTACATTATGTCCTTTATCCTCCAGTATTCCACCCAGCGTCAAACGGATACTGCGCAGGTCATCAACCACCAGGATGTTAGTTTTTTCCATTACCTACCTCCAGAATCATGATCAAACGATAGCCTATTCTGCCTTCAGGGGCAGTTTTAACGTAAAGGTAGCCCCCTTACCCACTTCGCTCTCCACCCCGATTTGCCCCCCGTGCCGCTCCATGATTGATTTACATACCGCCAGTCCCAGGCCAATACCTTTAGCCTTCATGGTGTAAAGGGGGTCAAAGATTTTACCGGCTGCCTTTTCCGGTATCCCCTGGCCGGTATCGGTAACCGCCAGTTCCAGGAAGCCATCGGCCGCTTTAGCCGCTATGGTCAGCTTGCCACCGTCAGGCATGGCCTGCACGGCATTGGTAATAATATTAACCAGTACCTGGCGTATCTGCTCGGTATCCATCTCAACCTCCGGCAGGCTACCATCCACCTCCCTGGTCAGACCAACACTTTCCGGGAGGCTGCTGTGAGCCACCGCATCATCTACCACCATTTCGATTCTGGCCGGTGATGCTGCCGGTTTACCCACCCGGGAAAAGCTGAGCAGGTCATTGATAATCTTATTGGAGGAAGCGATTTCATCATCAACAATCCCGAGAAACTCCATGACACGCGGTTCCTGCCGGGCCAGGTCACTACTGCCTACCTTTCCCCGGATATAGTAAACCGCATTTTTAATGGCACCCAGCGGGTTTCTGAGTTCATGCCCCACTCCCCCCGCCAGCTGACCTATCGCCGCCAGCTTCTCCGAGCGTACCAGCTGCTCCTGAGCTTCCTTTAACTCTTCGTTGGCTGTCTCCAACTCTTCGTTACTGGCCCGCAGCTCCTCCTCGGTGGCTCTCAACTCCTCGTTGGCTGCTTCCAGTTCTTCGTTGGAAGTCCTGAGTTCCTCCTCACTGGCCTGAAGCTTTTCGTTAGCTGCCTGGAGTTCCGTGGCATATTGGCGGGTGCTTTCGAGGGCCGTTCTTAAACCTTTTGCGGCGTACCAGCTCAAAAAAGCAACCAGGTAGAAGAAAATTACCCTGACGTTTACGGTCAGGTAAACAATAATAGCTTCACTTTTGTTTACCGGCATTATCTGGGGGAGAAGCCCGGCATTCTCCAGAGGTATAATGCCCAGATAAAGAATAGCTGCCAGCGAAGCGACAAGGAAACTTGATTTCGTGCTTTTCAGCAAACCTGAGACCAGAATCGGAAACAGGAAAATAATGGGCATTGGTCCGGCGAAGCCTCCGAACAGGCTGGAGATAACAGCAGCCTGTGCGAGGAGAATAGTTACCAGGTAATAGCTGGCGAACCGTTTCAACCTGGTCTTCGACATAATGAAAGCCAGCAAGTCCGCCACCGCGATTACCGCTGTGGTCACGGTAATGTAAAAAACGGGATAAGATGAATCATACAGAGAGATAACAACATTCATGATGATAGCAATAATCATGGCAATGAATAGAATCATGGCGAGAAATCTTACGGTGCGCATCGTAAGCTCTTGCTCGTCACCAGGCAAAGCTAATTGTTGTGTCATCAGACTAGACCTCCTCAGGCAAATGGTCTTAATTCGTCACTTTCTGGTATATCTTTGCTTTACTATCAAGGCACTCCAGCCTCTTTAGTAAACTACCCGTGGGTGTTTCCATCTCCCCCAGAACCAGGTAACCCCGGTCAACCAGCGCATCATAAAGCATGTTAAGCAGTCTCTCCTGTAGCTGCCTCTGCAGGTATATCAGCACATTGCAGCAGAAGACGCAGTCTACTCCGGTAAATGGTGGTTTACCGGCTGAGGTCAGATCAAAATGGGCAAAACTGACCATGTTTCTGATATTATCAATAACGCCGTAGCCTTCCTGCCGCGGAACAAAATATTCGTCCAATATGCGCCGGGGCAGTGTCTCCAAATCCTTCATGGAATACACCCCCGCCTCCGCCTGCCTTAAAGCCCAACGGCTTATATCCGTAGCCTGTATCGAGATAAACAATTCCTGCCGTTGCTGCCCCAGAAATTCATTCAGCAGAATGGCCAGTGAGTACGGCTCTTCCCCCCGGGCACAGGCGGTACTCCAGAAGCGCAACTCCCGCTCCCCTCTGGCCTTCTTCGCAACGATTATTTCCGGCAACACCAGTTTAGCCACCTGCTCAAAGCAATAAGGGGCCCGGAAAAAGCCACTGACCTTGATAGTGATTTCCTCGGCGAGTTTATGGTACTCTTCAGGGCAAGCGTCAAGAAACTGCATGTATTCCCGGTAGGTACCTGCGCCGACAGCGCGAAGCCGCCTTGCCAGGCGACGATTTACCGTGCTGCGCTTGTAGTCACGGAAGTCATAGCCGCCATCACAAGAAACTTTTTCCAATAACTGGCGTAGAAGTAACGTTTCATATCCGGCAACATCCCCCATAGCCCACCCCATTACTAACACATTTTATGGTCATAAGTAGTATTACAGCATATTATATGCCTACTGGCATTCTATTATATAGAGCAACATTAAATTTGTCAATACTGTGACATATAATATATAGGCAAGTAGATATATGTGAATCAATTTCAGAACGGGGTAGTGCCATCAGTGACAAAAGGCATAATCTGAGCCTGAAACAGCGGCTCAAATTATGAAAATGAACCGGGGGAACCAGGAGAGGGAGACCAAAAGAAAAGGCGGGCGTGAATACGCTCAACCTTTTAGATATTGCTGGATAGCTCTCTTCAGGAGGAGAATAGCTACGTCTTCCTGCCGGAATCTCCGTTCAGCGCGGGGGCCAATACGGTATGATTTAAGTATTCCCTGGTCGCACCACCGTCTCACGGTGCTGGTATGCACACCGAAAAGGCGGGCTACCTCACCGGTGGTGAGCATGGCGTTAATCTGTCTATCGTCGGTCATTTATCGGCTCCTACCAGCTTTCCCGGGCAACAATCTCCGGTTCACGAGAATAACCGAACCAGTGAGCAAAAACGGCATCACCCGGGGCATATTTAAGAATCATATCCCTGACCGCATCGTAACTGCCCTGATACTCGGGAACCTGCTCGTCATCAGCGTCGAAGACCATCACCACATCGTTCTTTAACCTGATTATTGTCTTGACTGCCATTGCCCTGCCCTCCTGGTGCTATCAGTTCATCATCCTGTAAAATCAAATATAGAATCTCTCTAATCGTCTCCTTATTCTCGAGGTCGTAGGAGGAAACAACCAAACTCCCCAGAGCTAAATCATCACCCAGCGCCGCTTCTGTAGCACGCTTCCTGAGCACCTGACGTTCTTCCTCGGAGAGATTGCGCATCCTGTCCACCAGCATAATTGCTTTAGCGATGTTCTCTCGCCTGCTCATGGTCCGCCTCCTTCACAATCTTCTCAGGTCCAATCTACAGATATGATATTTACCTTAGGCTAAATAGATAATGTTAAGTTTTTATTAAAAAAATATTAATCAAAGAACAATATCTTGCGATATGACTTTTGTCACTATCAATACCTCTATATTAAACAAGGCAGGGTTAATTCCCCATAAAACTGGTATAAAAATTTCATTAAATTTACCGGCGCAGAAGGCAGCCCTGCCGAATTGAAGTTTCACTGGTTTTCCGCTATAATTATTCTCGCCGGATGTGATTGGAGGAGGAATGAGCCGTTTCATTGATAAACTAAAACTGGTTGCCAGGTCGGCGTCTCAGCCGATAGGGTTTCAAACGGCCAGGTCAGCCTCATCCCAGCCACCGATGCTGCTTATCGCCGGTCTTCCCCGGGCAACAACCGTCACCGATCTGACCGGTTACCTTAGCAGCGTTGATGCCGTTTTACTGTCTCTCCCCAAAACTGCTTCAGGAATTAAAGCCCTTTCCCAGCTAAACCAGTCTTTCCCGGATAGTCCCTGGGGAGGATGGCGAAAAGACCACGGCGAGAAAGAAATAGAAAGGCTGACGGCAGCCGGCTGCGATTTCCTGGTAATCCCTGCAAGCAGCACCATCGCTGTAACGGGACAGAATGCTGAGACAGGCATGATTTTACAGGTGGAGTCATCGCTTAGCGAAGGATTGTTGAGAGCGGTGAATGAACTGCCCGTAGATGCGGTGCTGGTCACGGCCACAGACGATGAAGAGACAGCTCTTACCTGGCACCATCTCATGCTCTTTCAGCGCCTGGCTAATATCCTGACCAAGCCCCTGCTCGCCTCGGTACCGGCGAACATAACCGCCACCGAGGTCCAGGTCATCTGGGAAGCCGGAGTACATGGTATTGTGGTAACCACCACCGAGCAGTCACTCAGCCGACTAAAAGAATTGCGTCAGGCAACTGATAATTTAAAGCGGTTACCACGGAAAAAGCGCGGGGAAGTGGAAGCGATAATACCCAGTATCAGCGGAGACACGGGCACCGTGGAAGAGGACGTGGAAGAGGAAGGAGAGTAGGCTGCCTGCCTAAGCCAAACGCTAGCTATCTCTAACCGGCGCCCGGAACTGCGAAGCATTAATGCCCCGATTGTAATATCTGCCAGGACTTCCCTTCGGTAGTTATCGCCGGAGCAACCACCATCTCCACCTGGTGCATTTCCTTAATGTCAGCAGCGCCGCAGACGCCCATTGCGGTGCGCAGCGCCCCTACCAAGTTCTGGCTGCCATCGGTAACTGAAGTGGGACCCATCAGGATTTGCTCCAGCGTGCCGCTAATCCCTACCTTGATACGCGTCCCCCTGGGCAGTGCCGGGTGGGGATGAGACATACCCCAGTGGAAACCCTGCCCCGGTGCTTCCCTGGCCTGGGTAAATACCGAGCCCAGCATCACACCATCCGCACCAGCCACAAAGGCTTTACAGATATCACCACCCTTACGGAAGCCGCCATCAGTAATGATCGGCACATACCTGCCCGACTCCTGGTGATAGGCATCACGAGCCGCCGCGCAATCAATGGTAGCCGTTATCTGAGGAACGCCAACGCCGAGCACTTCCCGCGTGGTACAGGCGGCGCCGGGGCCTACTCCCACCAGCACGGCAGATACTCCGGTTCTCATCAACTCCAGGCAGGCGCCATAGCTGACACAGTTACCCACAACAACGGGTACCTTGGTTGACTGGCAGAGTTCGTTAAAAATCAAACCCCGGGAGCTCTTGGAGACATGGCGGGCTGTGGTAACCGTGGACTGCACTATAAAAATATCCGTTCCCGCTTCAACAGCCAGCGGGGCAAAAAGCTTGGTATTGGCCGGTGTTGCCGAGACGGCGCAAACCGCTCCACCTTGCTTAATCGCCTGCACCCTTTCCCCAACAAGGCTCTCCTTAATCGGCTGGGAATAGACCTTTTGCAGTAACGGAGTTATCTTATCCTGGGGTGATTGCGTGATCTCCTGCAATATCTCATCAGGATTATCGTAACGGGTCTGTACCCCCTCTAGATTGAGCACAGCCATTCCGCCCAGTTTGCTCATGGCGATGGCGAATCTGACATCGGTAACGCCATCCATTGCCGCCGCAATGATGGGAATAGCCAGAGTAAGGTTACCTACCTTGAGGTCAATGTTGGTCTGTTCAGGATTAATGGTTACATTCCCGGGCACGATAGCCACTTCGTCAAAACCAAAGGAACGACGGAGTTGCTTGGAACGGGGTTCGGTCATCTCATATCCCCCTTTTGACTACTAACTATAGCAAAATATGCGACCATAAGTCAACAAATGGCTCTCATTAACTAAAAGCAGTCAAGCTAGACAGGCAATGAGACGTAAGTTATAATGAGTATAGTTTGCTCAGGAGATTCCAACCGATTACCGGCAGATTCAAGAAAGGCAGAAAAAGATGCCCACTCTCTATGTGGTGGCTACTCCCATCGGCAACCTGGAAGATATTTCACAGCGCGCTCTACGCACCCTTGGTGAGGTAAAACTGATTGCCGCCGAAGATACGCGGAAAACGAAGCGTCTGCTAAACCACTATGATATTAAAACACCAATGACCAGCTATCATGACTACTCCCAACAAAGCAAGCTGGATTATCTCTTGAGCCGTCTTGAAGATGGAGACATGGCCCTTGTTTCAGAAGCGGGAACTCCGGGGGTATCTGACCCCGGCTACGAGCTTATCGTGGCGGCTTACCAGCGAAGTATCCCGGTGGTTCCCATTCCCGGCCCCTCCGCCATTATCACCGCTCTGGCCATATCCGGGCTGCCCGCTGACCGCTTCACCTACCTTGGTTTCCTGTCCCCTAAAGCCAAAGCCAGACAACAGGCTCTGGAAACTGCGGCTGATGAACCCGGCACTTTGTTAATCCTCGAAGCGCCCCACCGGTTAAAAGCGGCCTTGCAGGATATGCTGAACATCCTCGGTGACCGGCGGGTAACCGTTTGCCGTGAGCTTACCAAGCTCCATGAGGAGGTTTTCCGGGGTACCCTCAGCCAGGCACTGGGGCACTTCGCCGAACCCAGGGGAGAATTCACCCTGGTTATCGAGGGTAAACGAGAGAAGAACAAGCCGCAGCTGACCAGAGACATTGAGCTGCGGTTACATGAATTATACCTGTCAGGAGCCAGAGCCAAAGAGGCCGTAGCCAGCCTGGCCAGGGAAACGGGATTATCCCGCAAGGAACTTTACCAGGCCTGGCTCAGACTGGATAAAATATGGAATGCAGAAAAAAATCCGTGTCAAAGCCTGGGGAGGAGTTAAACCATGCGTCGAGGGTGTATATCTTTGGGTGAAGTCAAATGTGATGAATGCCAGCGTAACATACCCTACCCGGAACGTTACCTGACTGTTGAGGAGAAAAATGGTGCCGAGGATGACGAGGGTGATACTCACCGCTACTGCGTCGAGTGCAGCCTGAAGAAAGGCTACGCTCACTATAAAGTAGAGAAGGGTGAGCAAATACTGACCTTCTTTGAAGAATAAACCCTCGTTCTTATTTTACTCAAGGAAGATTTGTGACAGAAAAAATATTCATCGGCGTTGCCTGGCCTTATGCCAACGGTTCCCTGCACCTGGGGCAGATTGCCGGGGCTTACTTGCCGGCAGACATCTTCGCCCGCTACCACCGCACCAAAGGTAATGAGGTGCTGATGGTCTCCGGTGCCGACCAGCACGGCACGCCGATAACCATCAAGGCGGAACAGGAAGGGAAAACACCCGCGGCAATAGCTGAGCACTACCAGCAAGAATTTCTTGATTCCTGGCGGCAGCTTGGTATCTCTTTTGACTTATTTACCACTACCGGCACCGCCAACCATACCGAGGTAGTCCAGGATATCTTCCTCACCCTGCATAAAAACGGGTATATTTACCAGGATACGGTATCACAGGCTTACTGTCCCCAATGCCAGCGCTTCCTGCCTGACCGCTATATCAATGGTACCTGCCCCTACTGCCACTCCACCCAGGCCAGAGGTGACCAGTGTGATGAGTGCGGTAAGCCCTTAAACCCGGGAGAACTGATTGACGCCCGATGCCGTGTCTGCGGGAACTCCGCCGTGTTCCGTGATTCCCAGCATTTCTTTTTAAGATTGAGTGATTTCCAGGATATGCTTGCCGGCTGGGTTAGCCAGCAGGGTCACTGGCGGCCGAACGTTTACGGACTCACCCAGCGCTATCTCAACGAAGGACTGAGGGACAGAGCCATAACACGCGATATAGATTGGGGGATACCGGTGCCGGTTTCCGGTTTTGAGAACAAACGCATCTACGTATGGTTTGAGGCGGTTATCGGCTACCTCTCGGCAAGCAAGGAATGGGCCAAGCGCAACGGAGACGGCGGGGAGTGGCGCTCTTTCTGGGAACAAGACCAGCCGGTAAAGAGCTATTATTTTATCGGCAAGGATAATATCCCTTTCCATACCCTCATCTGGCCGGCGATGTTAATGGGCTATGATGAAAACCTCCATCTGCCTTATGACGTGCCGGCTAACGAGTTCCTCACTATTGAAGGCAGAAAGCTGTCCACCAGCCAGAACTGGGCGGTCTGGCTGCCCGATTATTTATCTCGCTATGACCCTGACCCGCTGCGTTACCTGCTCTCAATAAATATGCCGGAGACCAGTGATACCAACTTCTCCTGGCGTGAGTTTATCCGCCGTAATAACGACGAGCTGGTGGCCACCTACGGTAACCTGGTCAACCGTGTGCTTACCTTCGTCTATAAGAACTTTGACGGCTGCGTACCGACTTACGAGGAAATGGGTGTAACGGATGTCGCAAGATTCAAGAGAGAACCCTTGCCGCTGGAACACGATGCGGCAACAACGCTGCTTAACTTAACTGATGATGAGCTAGCCAGGTGCCATTTCAAAGCTGCTCTAATGCACGCCATGGATTTAGCTCATAAGGCAAACCGCTTCCTTGAAGAAACATCCCCCTGGAAAACAATCAAAGAAGACAGGCAAGCTGCTGCCCGAGCCCTTTACGCAGCTCTTAACGTGATTGCCCAGCTAAAGACGATGCTCTATCCCTTCCTGCCCTTCAGCTCGCAAAAGGTTCATGAATACCTCGGTTTTACGGGCAGCATTGAAAAGGCCGGCTGGAAATGGCAGGAACTGCCGCCGGGACAGAGATTGCAAAAACCTCAGCCGTTGTTTACCAAACTGGACGAGAGTCTAATCGAGGAGGAAACCAGACGCCTTGGAACTTAATCTGATTTATCAATCCATAGAGGAAGACCTGAGTAAGGTAAAGGGCCAGCTTATTTCAATTAGCGATATCGATTTCTCCTGGCTCTCCCAGCAGTTGCACTACGTGGTGAAGAGCATAGGCAAGGGAATGAGGCCGGCGCTTACCCTTATGGCCGGTAAATTCTATCAGTATGACCTTACTTATCTCCTGCCTATGGCGGTTTCCGTTGAACTGATGCACACAGCAACGCTAGTCCATGATGACGCCATTGACCAGGCTCAGGTCCGCCGGGGCCAGCCCACCATTAATAGACTATGGGGTGAGGATATAGCGATACTCATGGGCGACTATTTATTCGCCAGGGCAGGAGAATTCGTCGCTGATACCCAGAACCCGCGGGTCATCAAGCTTTTCTCAAATACCCTGGGTGTTATTTCCAGCGGAGAGATAAATCAATTCCTCGGCGCCTTCAACATGGAGCAGCCCCGGGAAAATTATTTCCGGAGGATAGCCAGTAAAACGGCTTCTCTATTTGCCCTATCCACAGAGTCGGGAGCTATTTTGAGTAATGCCCCGGAGAAATCGGTAGATGTGCTCCGCAATTATGGTTATAACCTCGGCATCGCTTTTCAAATTGTGGATGACATCCTGGACTTTACCAGTAATGAAAAAACGCTGGGTAAGCCGGTTGGCTCAGACCTGTCCCAGGGAACGCTTACCCTGCCCGCCATGCTCCTCATGGAGCAATACCCTGAAGATAATCCGGTCAAGAAAATATTTGAGAGCCGGGATAGCGGCGATAAGAAGAGTATTGAGTCCGCCATTGAAATGGTACGCAATTCAACGATTGTTGATAAGTGCTACCAGGTGGCTTCGGAGTATTGCGATAAAGCCTGTGAGGACCTTCATCTTCTGCCGGATAACCCGACTCGCCAGAGGCTGGCTGAACTTGCCGACTATGTCATCAAGCGCAGTGACTAAAATCCCCTACCTTTACTCTAATCCCCAACCCAGACGCTGCCATCCTGATAGGTTTCCTTCTTCTGTGTCGGCAATTTCTGTTTGAACTGGTCAATAGCATACTGGCAAGCCGCAAAGCCTTCCTGACGATGAGCGGCGGCTACGGCAATGACCAGGTTGATATCACCTACCTTTAATTTACCCACCCGGTGGTAGATAACCACCCCGTCCAACCGCCATTGCTGCTGAATATCATCGGCTATCTCACCCAGCCTGCGTTCCCCTTCCCCATCAGCATCCTCGTACTCCACAGAAAGGACAGGTTTACCGCGTGACACATCACGGATAACACCAACATAGGTGACCACACAGCCACTGGTGTCAGTCTTCGCTTCACTAACCACATTCTCAGGCAGGATTGGCTCTTCGGTAATCTTGATCATTAAAATACCCGGCAGATATTCCCGCGGGTAGCCCTCACTCAAGCAATAAATAAGAGGCAGGGACAATTAACCGTAACTTTCTAATCAGACGGAGCCGGTGTTTCTTTCGGCACAAGGCGAGGCACGGTAGGGGCTTTCCTGGGTTCAGCCGGTTCTGCTTCCGCTACGGGTTCTACCGGCACAGGAGCAGGTTCTTTCTTGGCTTTCGGTGCCCGCCTGCGGCCCCCTTCAAATAACTTCTCCAGTTCTTCGCCCTCAAGAGTCTCCCGGGCAATGAGCTCTTTGGCCAGTAAATCCAGCTTTGACCTGTTTTTGGTCAGGATATCTCGGGCGGTCTCACGCGCCTGCTTGATGATATTGTAAACTTCATCATCAATTGTATCGGCTATCTTATCCCCGTAATCCTTCTGCTCCGAAATTTCCCGGCCCAGAAAGACCAGCTCTTGCTTATCACCGAAGGTCCGCGGACCCAGTTTATCACTCATGCCAAAGTCAGTTACCATGCGGCGTGCCAGTGACGTAGCCCGCTTGATATCATCGGAAGCGCCGGTGGTTATTTCACTGAAAATTAACTCCTCAGCGGTATGACCGCCGAGTAATGTCGCCACCATGTCCCTGATTTGTGAGCGCGATGTCAGGTAGCGGTCTTCAATGGGAAGCTGTTTGGTATGACCGAGTGACATGCCCCGCGCCACTATCGAGATTTTGTGCACGGGATCAGCATTGGGCAATAGCCTGGCAACCAGCGCATGTCCGGCTTCATGATAGGCAATGACTTCCTTTTCCCCGGAGCTAATCTTTCGGCTCTTTCGCTCCGGCCCGGCCAGCACCCGGTCGATAGACTCTTCAAACTCCTCCATACCAACAGATTTCTTATTCCGCCTCGCCGCCAGAATGGCCGCCTCATTAACCAGATTGGCCAGGTCAGCGCCACTGAAACCCACCGTTCCCTTGGCCAGTACCTCCAGGTTAACTGACTTGGCCAGCGGCTTGCCGTTAGAATGAACCTTCAGAATGGCAAGCCGGCCGTTAATATCAGGGCGGTCCAGAATTACCCGCCGGTCAAAACGGCCGGGGCGGAGTAATGCCGGATCCAGTATATCAGGGCGGTTGGTGGCGGCAATAACTATCACGCTGGTACTGGTATCAAAGCCGTCCATCTCCACCAGTATCTGGTTCAGCGTCTGTTCACGCTCGTCATGGCTACCCCCCAGCCCGGCGCCACGCTGGCGCCCTACGGCATCAATCTCATCAATGAAGATAATACACGGCGCATTACGCTTGGCCTGTTCAAAAAGATCACGCACCCTGGAGGCGCCAACCCCAACAAACATCTCAACAAATTCACTGCCGCTGATGGAGAAAAAGGGCACATCCGCCTGACCAGCCACCGCCCTTGCCAGCAGCGTTTTGCCCGTGCCCGGCGGGCCTATCAGTAATACACCCTTGGGGATACGTGCTCCCAGAGTCTGAAACTTTTCTCTGGATTTAAGAAACTCAACCACTTCATACAGGTCTTGCTTGGCTTCCTCTACTCCGGCGACATCATCAAAGGTCACCGTAGTGCGGCTGGCCGGAAACAGCCGTGCCCGACTACGCCCGAAACTCATAGCCTGGTTATTGGCGCCCCTCGCCTGGCGGAATAAGAAGAACAACAAACCGCCAAAGATAACCAGCGGCAGAAGATTGAGGAATAACCCGCCCCAGTCAAAGCCGGAAGACCCTTCTATATTGACCACCACCCCCTCAAGGTTAAGCCCCTCAACATCATAAATGCTGGCGTAGCTTTCCTTGTAAGACTTTAACTCCTCCCCGGAGACCGTAGTAATAGCCAGGAGTTCTTCCTCCACGCTAATCTCCGTTATCTCCTTGTTCTGGGACATGGTGATTACCTGGCTCAGCGGAATTTCTTCAGGCTTATTTGTCGTGGGGATGATGTAGGAAAAAAGAGCCACTGCCGCCACCAGAATGGCCAGATATATTAGCGCATTTCGTTTCCAGCTAGATTTCATTTTCTACCTCAAGTAGTCAAACCACCTTATACTACTACCTCTTATTATATCACAAATACAAAAGGAAATTTACAGGCTACCTTGCATTGTTAGTAAACGGGCACCACCAAAGTACTAGTATTGTTACGAAATATTTATGCCGCGACACCATAAATTTAGGGGCTGTTTACCGCTACTGGTCTACACTTTACGAGCATGGAATTCTATTTAGGCAAGGGGGGCTGACCAATGCTTATTTCTAAAGGAACTGTACTTATTGTCGACGATGAAGAAATCATCAGGTGGATTCTCCGCCGTAAGCTGGACAAGGAGGGATACATCTGCGATGAAGCCAGTGATGCTGACCAGGCTATCGCCAAACTTAAATCCAGCCCTTCGGAACTGGTTGTTTTAGATATAAATATGCCGGGGAAACCAGGAGACCAGCTACTGCCGGAAATACGGGCTAAGTTCCCCGAAACAGCCGTGATCATGGCCAGCGGGGTTACTGACACCGGAGTTATTGCCCGGTGTATCAGAGACGGCGCTCAGGATTATATCTGCAAGCCATTCAGCCTGGAAGATGTATTAACCAGCATCGGCAGGTCACTGGAAAAGAAGCAACTAGAGCTACAGGTACTGGAACACCAGAAAAACGCGGGGCGCAAGTTTCGGAAACAATTAACGGAAATGCGCCAGCTATTTCGCAGCGCTATCGAGACGCTGGTTAACACGCTTGAAGCCAGCGACCAATATACTGCGGGGCACTCCAAAGGAGTTACCGGACTTTCCCTGAGCATCGGGAGGAAGCTCGGTCTGACTACCGAAGAAATGGAAGACCTGCGCTGGGGCTCCCTCCTTCATGACGTAGGTAAAATCGCCGTTGACCCGGCCATATTAAACAAGCCTGGCAAATTGGACCCTAATGAGTACCGGCACATCATGACCCATGCCATTGTAGGTCCCAATCTGGTACGGCCACTGGTAAACGATAGAGTGGTGGATATCATTTCATACCACCACGCTCACTATGATGGCAAAGGGCTTGACCAGACCCTAGCCGGCGAAGATATCCCCCTGGGAGCAAGAATTGTAGCAGTAGCCGATGCCTTTGATGCCATGACTTCTGACCGCCCCTACCGGGCGGCGATGACCGAAGTGGAAGCAATCGAGGAAGTGAAACGGCATAGCGGCACCCAGTTTGACCCGGCCGCTGCCAGCGCTTTGCTTGAGGTAGTTAGCCAGGAAACACCGATACCCGATCCATCAGAGTCACTCGCCTACTGGGAAACAGTTCAGCCGGATACAGTTTAACCGTAAAGACATCCTGCCGTTCCTTACCCGGATTTACTTATAACAATAGTGAAGGATACCGAAGCACCTGAGGGTGCCGCGGCATCACCTGAATCATTCCGGCTCTCGTCAATCCTGGCAATGCGAACCTCGGTGAACCTTCCTTCTGCCTCCAGTGCTATTACATAGCTGATGACGGTAAAAGGGCTGTCCGCTCTGCCCTCCACCTCTATCCATTCCGGCCCGATTTCCACCGAGGTAAAACAGGTATCCGCAGGAAGCAAAGCGTTGACCAGCCTCACATCACTGCTAATCTCACCTGTTTGCGTCAACAGGGATTGATGCTCCTGCTTCAGAGAATCTAAATCGGCGGTTATGTCACTGATGACGCTTTCAACCTTATTCGCTTCGTCCAGATTTAGCCGTCTCTGCTGAAGCTGCTGTCCGGCTCTTTCCAGCTCATCCTGCAAATAAGCAATTTCCCCTTTAGACTGCCAGTTTACCCGACACAACGGGAAAAGCAGGCCTGCGGCAATGACCAGAACCAGAGACAGAAGAATATGCCGCCAGGGTACGGGACAGGCCTGAGCGCGGAGCCTGTCAGCAAACAGGTTCAGGTTTATATCACGCAGAGGAATGACCCCGTCTTTTACCGCCATTTTATCCGGCATCACCTTCTTCAACGCCAGTCCGGCATTAGCGGCATACAAGGAGACCGGGAAATCAGCCGGGTATTGCAGGTGCGGCACCAGAGGCTCCACCGGAAAACCGGTCTCTGCCTGGACAAGACGGCCGGCGTTAGCACCGGCGGAGAGTTCTCCGGACAACAACAGCGGTGTGTCTTCGGGAAGAGATTTTTCCGGATGGCTATCGTTATAAAACCTGAATAATTTTGATATCCCGTCGCCTAATCGTTGAATGTTGTCCTCCAGAGTAGCCCCCTCACCCCAAGGACTTATGTTATGCGTAATCGCAGGAATGCCACCGGTAACCAGGACGATATCAAAGCCATCCGGCTCCAAATCCACTATTATCGCTCCACCCCGATCAGCCGCCCTCGCCAGCGCCAGAGGTCTTAAATCCATGAGGTAAGGTTCAAACCCGGCAGCTGCCATTGTCCGGGCCACGGCATCGATAAGATTTCGTGAGACACCCACCACAAAGATATCCAGCTCATCATTCCGTTCCTCGATTACCTGCCAGGAAATATACAGTTCATCCAGAGGCATTGGCATCTCTTTGCCGGCCCCCCTCCGAACCGCCTCCGGCAAAAGGTTAGACTTCATCCGCGGTAAGCTCAGTACCCGGGAGGTGAAGGATAGACCACTCAGGCTGACAATAACGTTCTTGCGAGGAATTTTTAACGATTGAAACAGAGCATTAATAACCTCACTCACCTCTTCCGGCCGTTGAATAAGCCCGTCCCTGACCAGTCCCGGTTCCAGAGGCGCCTCCCCCCACCCCTTAACCTCGCTCCCCTTTACCTGGAGAAGTCTAATGCCGAGCGAACTGATATTTAGTGTTACCTGCATATCCTCACCAGCCCTGTAGCCTTAATCCACCGGCAAAGCCTGGGTATAAACGGCAAGGTCCAGACTTGCCTCAACGGGTATCGTCCCCTGAGCAGCAATCTCCACTGATGGGTCACTGACCCGCCTGATACTCAAATCCTCCACAACAACAGCCTCCAGTTCCGCCAGGAAACCCAACAGCTGGGAGAAGCTACCCTCGATGGACATGCTCAACCGGAAGACGTAATAATCGTGCTCACCGATCTTCTCTACCGCCCACGGTGCAGTTAACAGAGGGATGGCCTTGACCTGGCTTGCGGCAGCCTTTTCCAGCAGGCGGCCGATGACCTGCGTGCTATTTATCTGTTCCGGGAAAGCTTTTTGCTCAACAGCCAGGCTCGCCTCGGCAGCCTCCAATCGACTCTCCAAATCCCGGTGTGGAAGCGGCATCTGGGCAAGTGTCCGGGTAACATCAGCGACCTGCGACGCCAGCATCTTCTGCTCCTGGCGTCGTTTCAGGTAGTCCACGCCGGAATACAGGTAAGTCCCCAGTAAAATGATGATTAAGAGATAAATAAGTATTCTCCCCTTCGCCAAAGCCACAGCTCCTCTTCTGGTTTGATATTCGCTTTACTTGCGTCAGCAAACCAGGATATTGCTCACCTGCCTGGTTAATCTTTAGACTGCGCTCGATACAGCAAGGCAAGTATCACCAGATTTACCAGGGTAATGCAGGCAAGAAAAACATTGGTCAAAGCTGTCGAGTCAAAAGCCACTTATCCACCTCCATATTTTGATTCTTTCAACCGGGTTCCCTAATTTGACATATCAATGCTTAATTATTATCACTCTATCTGCCAGGAAATAACGGAAGGCACACCGCCATCAATTTCAACGAGGGCGCGGATGGTGCTTTCCCCGGAAGCTACCACCGCATAGGTAGCGGCGGTTGTCCCGCCGGTGGCTATCTCCACCGTCTTTAGAATGCCGTGCCGCTGGTTGGTACCGGTATAAGCAATGGCGAAAACGCCACCGGATACATGAATAATGTCAGGGTAATAGCCCACGCGGTCATCAAACTCCAAAGAGTCGATTACATCCCCGGCAATGCTACCGTTAGACGCTATCTCCACCGTTTCCAGCCAGCCATCATCGCCGGGGCCTGTATAGGCGACAGCATAGACGTCACCGCCCGCGTGAATTATCTCCGGGAACTCCCCGTTACCACTGTCAAACACTGCCTCATCAATCACGCTACCGGCAATCTCACCATCAGCGGCGATGCCGACTGTGGTTACTATGCCCCCCCAAGAGTCACCATTCCCGGCACCGGCATAGGCTATGGCAAAAACGTCACCGGAGACCGGGATTATGTTGGGGAAGTAGCACTCCTGAGGATTGAACTCCAGGGTATCCACTACCGTATCAGTGATAGCACCATCCGGTGCTATCTCCACCGTGGTGACATAGCCGTCCTTGCCATCTCCCCGGTAAGCTATGGCATAGATATCACCGGAAATATGAATGATATCCGGCTCCCGGCCATTACCGGTGTCAAACTCCAAAGCATCAACCACGCTGCCGGTGATAGCGCCATCCGGGGCAATCTCCACCGTAGTGACATAGCCATCGCTCTTGTCCCCCTGATAGGCTATGGCGTAGATATCGCCGGAAACATGGACTATTTCAGGATAAATACAGCTCCGGGTATCAAACTCAAAGGAGTCAACCACAGTATCGGTAATCTCCCCGTCCGCGGCTACTGACACCGTTTTTAAAAACCCGTCACCCTTATCTCCCCGGTAAACAATAGCGCAGGTATCACCAGAAACATGAATGATATCCGCCCATTGGCCCTGCGTGGTGTCAAACTCAAGGGAATCAATAGCAGTATCGGCAATATCACCAGAACCAGCTACTGCCACCGTTTTTAACCAGCCGTCATCTTTCCCATCGGTATAGACGAGAGCATAGATATCACCGGAGATGTTGATTACCCTGGCCGGCTCAGCACCGTTAGTCTCAAAATCAAGCGTATCAATTACCTCGTCCGTAATGTTGCCGGAAGCCCCCCCGCCCCCTATCTCATCCGCAATTACGGTGATGGTTGGCGCCACACCGTTAATTGCCTCGCTCAACTGATAGGTTACGTTATCACCGGGGGAAGATAGCTGTTCGGCGAGGCCATCATTGGTCAGGCGCCAGATAGCATGCTCAATAGCGGCATCACTGCTGTACTGTCCGCGCAGCGACTGGTCATAAACTGTGGAACCGATAATGGCACTGCCGGCATGCCCCAGGAACGGAGTCATTACCAGCGCGCCAAAGGTCAGCGCCACCAGGGCAAGAGGCAGGGCCTGTCCCTGCTCGCTGTTCATTAACCACCCCCTCCTGCCGGCCGGAGGTAAACCCGGTATGTCCCCTGCTCACCAATACTGTGTCTCCCTGAGGGGGATGAAATTAAGTTAATGGTTATTGCATGCTCTTCCGCAGAAAAATTAGCGCTGGTGATGTTCTGTGCCAGTATCAATGTCCGGCCATCAGCCGTGCGCTGAAGCTCAGCTCCGATCAGGGAGTAGGTTACGGCAGAGCCGTCAGACAGCGTTAACACCAGCTCGCTACCGCCACTGGCAGATATAGCTTGCTGCCCGTCAAGACCGACCCAATGGGTAGCATTCTGGAGTTCATGCATGGCGGTGAGCCGGTCATTACCGTATTCAGCAACGCTGATAATCTGATATATGGCCGTACCCAGCACACCTACGATGAGCCCGCTGATGGCAGTCGCCATCAGCAGTTCAACCAGGGTAAAGCCTTTCTCCTTCTTCATCGGTTCACCTTGTAATCAGCAACGGTCAGTATTTCCTCACTACCGTGAGAGACAGTGACTATTATTTTCTGTATGTCATTATCGGTATAAATTGTGGAATCAACTTTGATTGATATGGTATAGCCCTCGGGTCCCTCGATAGCACTATAGCTGTTACCCTCCGCGTCATAGGAGTATCCCTTGATATATTCCATCTGAGTCCGTACCAGCCGCTGCGCGATAACCTGCCGGTCCAGCTCGCGCACCGCGATTGACCCTGCCGCCAGAGCCAGCACCAGAGCAACAATGGCAGTCCCCACGATACCAACCGCCGCTACCGCTTCCACCAGACCTAATCCCTTCTGGTTTTGGAGCATGAATCTCAGCCGCCTTTGCCAGCACCCTCTTTCCCGTAGCATTTTCTTGCACCCTTCAGACCTGCTTGCTACATAGTACGTAATATGGAATACAGCGGCATTATCATGGAAAGAGCAATAAAGGCTACCAGTAGCCCGACGATTATTATCAAGAGGGGCTCAATTATTGCCGTTAAAACGTTTATCCGCTGATCAACTCTCTGCCGGTAGTAATCAGCCAGGGTTGCCAGGGAAGCGTCAATATTTCCTGTTTTTTCACCTACCGCCAGCATCTCCACTAAAAGCCGCGGTATCAGGTCTATTGCCGCCATCGCCCGAGATAGGCTTTCCCCCTGCAACACACCCTCTTTAACCCGCTGCAAGGTCTGACGGATAACGCTGTTGTCCATCGCCTGAGTGGCAATATCCATTACCTGGGGCAGCTGCAGCCCCGCCTTGAGCAGTACCGAACTCGTTTCGCAGAAATGGTATATATTCTGCTGAAGACTGATACTGCTAATTACCGGTAACCTCAGTGTTAAACGGTGTACACTCAGCTTACCCGCCGGAAGCCTCACGTAAACAGCGGCGGCTATAATTAACAGCAAAATACCACACAGAAGATAGAACTTGTAGCTGATAACAAAATCAGCGAGACTGATGATTATCATTGTTGTCCAGGGCAGAGCAACACCCAGAGAAGTAAATAATCTGACCAAAGGCGGCAGGGCTACCGTAACCAGCAGGAAAAAGACGACTAGTGCCATCAGCAATACCAGTACCGGATAGGCCATAGCCCTCTTTACCCGTTGCGCGGTCACTACCCGCCTCTCCAGATACCCGGCGACCTGCCGCAGGCCGACCTCAATGTTCCCTGTCTGCTCACTGGCCCTGATTACCTGACAGTTAGTAGCGGAGAATACCTGCGGGTACTTACGGAACGCCTGGGAAAGTAAATAGCCCTCCTGGACTTCGCTGGCTAGTCCGGCAATGACCTGCCGGAAAGCAGGCCGTAAGGTCTGTCCTTCCATCAGATGCAGGGCCGCAAGTACGGTAATCCCTGATTCAATCAGCGTAGCTAGCTGAGACAAAAAATCGACTATATCCTGGGTCCTGACCCCGAAGACGCTTGGTACCAGTTCCCCCAGACCCGGCCGCATCCGCACTTCTTGCAGACTGAGAACACGCTGGTAGCCGGCCCGATACAATGCCTCCTCGGCAGCTCTCTCAGCACTGGCATCAATGATCCCCTGCACCACCTTCTTATCGAGGGTATAGGCTCGATACTTATACGCCATAATTCCCTCTAAAACGAATTATGAATATTCTTTAATCAGTGTAAAGCCACGCTGCCCAGTACTTCACTCACCGTAGTAATACCCTGTCTCACCTTTAACATTCCGTCATGCTTCATGGTCACCATGCCATCGCTGAGTGCCTGCGCCTTGGCATCCTCAGTGTTAGCATTACCAGCTAACATCATCTTTTTGATCTCCCCGCTCAACAGCAGAAGTTCAAAAAGCCCGGTGCGCCCCAAATAGCCGGTATTAAAACAAAGATTACAACCCGCTCCGCGATAGAAAGTTGCTGGTTCTTCCTGCATTTCTTCCCGATAGGCTGCCCTATCATCCTCAGACGGCTGATAAGCAGCCCGGCAGTGAGGACATACGCGACGCACCATCCGCTGAGAAACAATAGCTATCAGCGTTGTGGAAATAAGATATGGTTCAACACCCAGATTCATTAACCGGGAAAAAACGCTAACGGCGTCATTAGCATGAATTGAAGAGAGTACCAGGTGGCCGGTAAGCGCTGCCTGGACAGCCGCCGCTGCCGTGTCCCTATCGCGTATTTCGCCAACCAGGATAATATCAGGGTCATGCCGCATGATAGACCGCAGACCGCCTTCGAAGGTCATGCCGGCTTTAGGATTGACCTGTGTCTGGTTAATGCCCTGAAAACGGTACTCTATGGGGTCTTCAACGGTCAGTATGTTATTCTCGTTGCGGTCCAGCTCATTAATCGAGGCATAGAGTGTGGTAGTCTTTCCTGAGCCGGTAGGGCCACCCACCAATATCAGACCAAAGGGGCTCTTCAGTACCTGCTGATACTTCCTCAGCACATCAGGCAACATTCCCAGTTCCGGCAGGGCAAGAAGTGAGAGAGACTTGTCCAGAATGCGCAGTACCGCCCTCTCGCCATATTGCGTCTCCATAGTAGCCGCACGAATATCAATATCCCTGCCCCCGACCTTAATGGAGAACTGACCATCCTGAGGGCGCCTCTGCTCAGCGATATTCATCTCAGCCATAATTTTAACCCTGGATACCAGCTGGGCATGGGTGGCCATCGGTAGAGAATACATATCATGCAAAATGCCATCAATGCGGTAGCGGACTCTTAACCTGTCTTCCTGTGGCTCAATATGGATATCCGATGCTTTATTCCTTACTGCCTGGGCAATAAGCAGGTCCAGGGTTTGAATCACCGGTGTCCGGGCGGCAGGCTCCGGTCTGAGTTCAGCTTCTTCTACCAGAGGCACAAACTGGTCTACCTGCTTCTCAATGGCACCTCCAGACTTATAGTTAAGATCAATCGCCCGCTCAATATCAGCGGGAATACCAAGAGCAACTTCTACCTTCATCTTTGCCTGAGCCTTGATATCCTCAATGGTACGAACGTCCTCCGGAGAAGCCATCACGACAAGTAAAGAATCACCTATTACGTCAATTGGTATTAAAGTATGCTTCCTCGCTATTTCCTCAGGAATTAGCCGCAAGGCGTCAGGCTGAACCGCATGTCTTTTCAGGTCAATCAGGGGCACATTAAGCTTTATACTGAGCATAGCGCCCAATCCCTGAGGGGTTACCAGTCCCTGTTCAATTAAAATCTCGCTGAGTTTTCCTCCACGTTCCACCTGCAACTCAAGGCTTGCCTCAAGCTGCTCCCCGGTGATAAGGTTATTCTCCACCAGCATCTCGCCCAGCTCTTTTTCTATTTTGGTCTCAGTAGACATCGCCATTTCAGTGCTACCACCCCTTTTAACTACGTCACCGATAATACCCGCTTATGTCCGGTAGTACACGGCTGAATAGCCGGTATCCACACGTCAGGTATCAGTTGAGTGCAGGATATCACCAGAATGCTGGCGCTTATTTTCTCGCGCCAGAAGGTCCTCTATCCTGCTTGCTATTTCCGATGGTAACGCTGGCTTGGTAAGATACTCGTCAGCACCAACTTTAAGCCCGATGTCCCGGTCCACTTCCCGCGCCTTCGCTGACAGCATCATAATGGGTAACCGGGCTGTTGCCGAGTCTTCCCGTAGACGATTGCAGATTTCATAGCCATCCACGCCCGGTAACATGATATCCAGAACAATGAGGTCAGGCTTATCGCTCCGCGCCTTACGCAGCCCCTCAAATCCGTTGCTGGCGGTAATTACCTGATACCCCTTACGCTCCAGAATATAGTTGGTCAACCGCATAGAGCTGGGATCATCCTCAACTACCAGAATCTTTTTCTTATTATTATCCATGAGAATCACCTCCGGAGTTAGCCAATGGCAAGGTAAAACTGAATATACTGCCTCCCCCCGCCCTGCTCTCTGCCCAGATATTTCCACCATGTGACTCGATAATCTGCTTGACGATATAAAGCCCTAACCCTGTGCCACCCTTATCCTTGGTTTCCTCTGCCCGGTAGAACCTCTCAAAGATATGCGGCAGCGCCTGCTCGGAAATGCCGGCACCCTGGTCAATGACCCGCACCAGCATCTCCCCACCCCTTACCTCGCACCGCGCCGTGATACTGGTGCCGGCATCACTGAACTTAATAGCGTTACCGAGCAGGTTAGACATTACCTGCCTCAGCCGTTCTCCGTCTGCTTCCACCTGGGGCAACGCCGCCGGAATATCCTGAATGATTTTTATATTTTTCTCTACGGCCAATCCGGAAAAGGTTTTAACCGCTTCAATGATTATTTCTCCTAGCAAAACGGGCTGTTTCTGAATAGTGAACCGCCCGGTTTCAAGTCTTGATATATCCAGCAAACTCTCAATCAACATGCCAAGCTGCTCACTCTGTTTATCAATTATGTCCATGAATTCCTGCTGTGTCTCGCTTTCAGGAACCTCACCCGCCAGCAGCAACTTGGTAAAACCCTTAATGGTGTGTAACGGCGTGCGCAGCTCGTGTGAAACATTGGAGATAAATTCAGACTTCATACTGTCGAGTTTAAGCCTTTCTTCCTCCACCCGCTTACGCTCGGTGATGTCAACCCAGTTGGCCAGAGTGTAGTTGAATGCCCCATTGCGGGCAATTGGCATTGAGGTTATCTCCACCCAGAACCGCTCCCCGTTTTTCTTCCGGAAGACCTTCACCAATCCGCGAACTCCCCCGGGTATATCTGCTTTCATCTCCCCCACTTTCCCCGACTCCTCGTTGTCCGCCCAAAAGGCATGCGGAGCCTTGCTACCAACAAGCTCCGCCGAGGAAAAACCGGTCAGTGCCTCCAGCGCCGGGTTCACGTACATAATGGAGGTGTCCTGGTTGATTACCATCATCGGCGTCGGGGCGTTCTCCAGCAGACTGGACCTGAACTCCTCACTCTCCCGCAGCGCCTGCTCAGACAGACGACGCTCGGTGATGTCAATCCAGGTTGACAGGCTATACTTTAATTCCCCGTTCTCTCGGATCGGTGAGGTATTGATTTCCACCCAGAACCCCTCCCCGTTCTTCTTCTGCATCAGCCGCTCTAAATGCCTGCCTCCCTCGCTGATATTCTTCTTAAGAAACGAGATAGCCTCTGATGCGTCCGGGGCAAACCACCAGGGATACGGAGCTTTTTTGCCAACAAGCTCCGCCGAGGTATAGCCAGTCAGTGACTCCAGCGCCGGGTTTATGTACTTGATGGAAGTGTCCGGATTAATCACCAGTACCGAAGTCGGAGAATTCTCCAGCAGGCTGGAGCGGAACTCCTCACTCTCCCGCAGCGCCTCTTCAGCCAGACGACGCTCGGTGATGTCACGGGCAATGCTGAGAATGACATCCCTGCCCTGCCAAACGTAGATACGGGCGCGAATCTCAACAGGTATTAGCTTCTTGTTTTTACAGACATGCATTGAATCAAAGCAAGTTTCGCCATTTTCCATCAGCTCCCGGTCATGTAACGGTAAACTCTCGGCAGACTCCTGCGTAATAATCTCGTGAATGTTATGCCCCAGCAACTCCTCTCTACGGTAGCCGAAAGCCTTACAAGACGCTTCATTTACATATAACAATTCCCCATCAAAATCGCTGACAAGGATGAAATCAGTAGCCGTATCCAGTAGTTGCGCCCTGATGCGCAGTTCTTCCTCCGTCCGCTTGCTCTCGGTGATGTCCATAAAGTTGCCCAGAGCCGCCCGGCCACCCAGGTATTCAATCGGTATCACCGTCTCCATAATCCACCTGCTGCTTCCGTCTTTCCTAATCACCCGGAATTCATAACTATCGTTACGCTCACCTTTCAGCATCTTCACCGCATTTTCCCTGACCGTTTTTCTGTCCTCAGGGTGAACGAACTGTAACGAATCCCTGCCTAAAAGTTCGTCTTCATGGTAACCAAGGGTCCGCGAGAATTTGGGATTGACAAAGCTGAACTTCCCATCTTTAACGACATATATACCAATCATCGAGTTTTTGAAGATACTATCAAAGGCTGTTTCCATCCGCTGGTTTCGCTTAGCCTGGCGCACGGTACTGTCAGGCAGCTGATTACCCGCCCGTTTTCTTACCGTATCTGTTAACTGAATCCTGCCAATACCGGACATCAATACTCCCACAACGCCCTACCTGCTCATAGCTACAGCGGCAATATAACCCCTATTTTCGCTCGCGCTAACTACTATTCATAACCGGTAGTTACCTGAGTCACCAATCCGCTGGTGGTACAGGAATATGTGCCGCTGGTTGTCTGCATCCGCAGGTAGTTCGGATATAGTACATTTCCGGCTGGAAAAGCCGACATATCACTAGTCGCTGAGGTAGCATTTACGGAGCTTATCCCTGCCTTGGCCATCATCGTATCCATGGCAGTCTGTACCGTGACCAGCTCCGCCCTAGACCCCTCGGTTTCACCCTCGCCAACCAGGCCGACTACATTGGGCAAGATGACAGCGGCCAGCACCCCTAAAATGGCAATAACGATAAGCAGTTCGACCAGTGTAAAGGCTTTGCTCTCCCGATGGGCCCTTTTCCAAAATTCCTTCATTTCACTCACCCCCTGCTGCTTATTTCGCAATAGGTTTCAACACTTACGAAAATACCGATATGCCTTATGGCATCATTAGAGCATATTATATGCCTATTGTCAATACTTTTACTCTCATTTATGTTTATTCTATGCCACATGGCACTCAGCAAATACTCCGAAATCACCTGTTTCCATTACCTTCCTATGTAGTAATACGGCATATTATTACTCCTTTTTGCCGCATAATGCTAAACTATAATGACTTTTTATTCAGCTAACTTGACCCAATAATATCTGAGTTTCATGATAAATATACACAATTAATGACCGGGGTATTGACAAAGTAGCGAAACATCGTTATAATAAAATACGGTAATAGGTTGCCGTATTCCTTTCTATGAAAAGGGTGACAATGAAAAGGGTATATGTCAAGGAAGAAGCCTGTATGGGCTGCCACCTCTGTGAGGTGTACTGCCAGGCGGCGCATTCCTCAGCAAAGGACTTAATCAAGGCATTCAAAGGGGTGTCCCCAAGACCCATCCCCCACCTTCGCATCGAGGAAAACAGGCCGGTTTTTTTCTCCGTCCAATGCCGCCATTGTGCTGAACCACCCTGTGTCTATGCCTGCCTCACCGGTGCGCTCCACCGTGACCCGGAGAGCGGTACCGTCACCACGGATACTGACCGCTGTATCGGCTGCTGGACCTGTATTCTGACCTGCCCCTTCGGGGCGATACGCCCGGATATAAATCAGAATCTGACAGTTAAATGTGACCTTTGCCCTGATGAGGATATACCAGTTTGTGTTGCCAACTGCCCCAATGAGGCACTCATCTATACCGAGGTGAAAGACATAAGCGATAAAGCAGGCAGCGGGATGACGGCCACTGTCTAATGAATAATCCCGCCGGAATTTAATTATCCAAACAAAGGAGGTGTATCATGTCATACGATTGGGGACCACACTATATTGTTCCCTCGGAGACCTTCAAAAGCTACTCCGGCAATGTCCAACTGCGGGAGGAACTTGATGAAGACCTGCTGCACAAAGAGATGAAAGATCTGGGACTATCCGGGCCTATCGCCAGGATAACCAATCCCTGGTACTACCGCAAAAAGGGCGCCAGCACCTGGATCAAGATCGGGGAATCCGATAACCGACATGAAAATTTTCCGGTGCGGTGGGACACCACCAGCCTGGAAAGCGGGCAGTATGAGATACTCGGCTTGATGCATGTCTTCATTAGAAAAGACGACAAGGAAACGGCAATCGCGCGGGAAAACGTGGTCGAAGTCACTATTGCGAATTAAGTCCCGGCAGCGAACGAAGGGGCAAAACAGGATAATTGCTATCGCCGACTATGATGTCGACAAGCATAATGGGTAGAGAAACAATGACTGAACAGGAAAAAACAAAGTACCTGATAATCGGCAACTCAGCCGGGGGCATTGGCGCCGCGGAAGCTATCCGCGAAGTGGACAAGACCGGGTCAATTGCGATTATGTCCGATGAACCCTACCCTGCTTACTCCCGGCCCATGATATCAGCATATCTGGCCGAACAATGCCCCCTGCCACGGATGCTGTACCGTCCGCCTGATTTCTGCGAGAAGAATAATATACGTTCCTGTCTGGACAGCAAGGTGGTTAAAATTGATATTAACCGGCACACCGCCCACCTCAAGGACGGAAACATCGTCAACTGGGATAAGCTGCTACTGGCTACCGGCGCTACGCCGATAATTCCACAGATAAAGGGAATTAATAACAAGGGAGTATTCACCTTTACCACCCTCGATGATGCCAGAGCAATCGACCGGTTTACTAAAAGGGAAATGCGGGCGGTGGTCATCGGTGGCGGTCTCATCGGTATGAGTGTGACCGAAGCACTGGTCAAGCGAGGAGTAAAGGTTATCGTCATCGAGATGAAAGATTATATTCTGAACACCATCCTTGACGAAGCAGCTTCCTCCTGGGAAGAAGAGAACCTGAGGCAGAAGGGGGTGGATATCATCACCGGACACAGCGTCACCAGTATCAACGGAACACTGGCAAGAGGAATGGTAAGCAGTGTAAGGCTGGATGATGACCGCCGCATTAACTGCAATCTGGTGATAGTGGCAGTAGGCGTCCGGCCGCGCCTGGAACTGGTCGCCGGTACTGATATAGAGGTAAATCAAGGCATAGTGGTTAACCGCCACATGATGACCACCCACCCCGATGTCTATGCCTGCGGTGATGTCGCTGAGGCCTATGACTTTGTTTATGACTGTTGCCGGCTCACCCCTATCTGGCCCAACGCCTACCTGGGGGGAAGGATTGCGGGGTTCAATATGGCAGGCATACCCGCCAGGTACCCCGGAGGAACGGCCATGAATTCGCTGAAATACTTCGGGCTGGATATAGTCTCCGCCGGGATGGTAAATCCGCCCGATGACGGCTATGAAGTATTCAGTGCCGGAGATGACCATAACTACCGGAAAATAATACTCAAAGACGGGCTGGTAGTGGGCATGATTGCCACCGGCAATATTGAGAAATCAGGCATAGTCTTTAACCTGATGAAGGAAAAAATTAATGCCGATAGTTTTAAGCAAACACTGGTGGTTGAGGATTTCGGTCTCGCCCATCTACCCGAAGAACTGTGGCGGCCGCATCTGGAGTTACCGGGCGCAGACCTGGCGGAAGTCACTACCAGACCGGAAAGCCGGGAAACTTCATTACAGGAGTGCTGACATGAAAGAATTGAATCAGGTACAGAACCCTTATCAGGACGATAAAGTGATTGATGCCTGCTCTATTTTTGGTGCAATGGATACTTCAGGGAAAAGATTCTCTGGAGCAGGCGTCATCAGTGCCATCGCCAACATGCATGACCGCGGTAACGGTCTGGGTGGGGGATTTGCGGTCTACGGGCTCTATCCGGAGTACGCTGACCTCTATGCTTTTCACGTCATGTATCTGAGCCAGCAGGGCCGGACCGAGACGGAAGCCTTCCTCAAAAATAACTTCCATCTGGTCGATGAGGAAGAAGTGCCGACCCGCATCACGGAAGCCGTCAAGAACCCGCCACGGGTACGGCGCTATTTCCTGGACGTTGGCCGGCATAAGCCCGGAGAGCAATCCGACGACGACTATGTAGTGGCAAAGGTAATGGAAATAAACACCACCCTGTCCGGTGCATTTGTCTTTTCCAGCGGCAAGGATATGGGCGTTTTCAAGGGGGTGGGTTATCCGGAAGAGATTGCCGAGTTCTTTTGCCTGGAACAGTACGAGGGCTACCTCTGGACCGCCCACGGCAGGTTCCCCACCAATACCCCCGGGTGGTGGGGTGGCGCCCACCCCTTCTGCCTGCTGGACTGGACAGTAGTCCACAACGGCGAGATTTCCTCCTATGGCATCAACCGCCGTTACCTGGAACAGTTCGGCTATCACTGCACTATGCAGACCGATACCGAAGTCGTCGCTTATGCGGTGGACCTGCTAATGCGAAAACACGGACTGCCCGTCGAGATTGCCGCCAGGGTTCTGGCACCGCCGCTGTGGAGTGACATTGCGCGCCGTACGCAGGGAGAACAGCAGTTACTGCGCGCCCTGCGCCAGGTATACGGCAGCTTACTCCTCAACGGGCCTTTTACCGTGATTATTGCTCACCGGGGTGAAATGATCGGGCTTACCGACCGTGTCAGGTTGCGTCCGCTTACCGTAGGGGAAAAGGGCAGCATGATTTATCTTTCCTCGGAGGAGTCTGCCATCCGCCTGATTTGCCCCGATGTGGAACGCACCTGGATTCCCGTTGGCGGTCAGCCGGTAATTGCCAGATTAGAGCAGCCATCAACTGCACTGGAGGCACTGGCTGGAGCAAAAGCGGTATAACCCCCCGGGGTAAAAGTTCCCTGCTTTATGTAAAGATAGCGGGGAGGTCAGAGGACAGGAGACATGAAAACCTATTTAATGCCAAAATTCTTAGTGGAGAGAGACCCGGAAAGATGCATCCAGTGCCAGGTGTGCGTCAATCAGTGCAGTTTTGACACGCATTACTATGACGCTGCCGACGACAAGGTAAAAAGCCGTGAGGAGAACTGTGTCGGCTGCCACCGCTGCGCCGTGTTCTGCCCTACCGGAGCGCTGACTATCCGCAAGAACCCGCTGGAGTACCGCGATAACTACAACTGGCGACCGGACGTAATTGAGGACATCATCAAGCAAGCGGAAACCGGCGGCATGCTCCTCACCGGTATGGGCAATGACAAAAACTACCGTATCTACTGGGACCACCTGGTATTAAACGCCAGCCAGGTAACCAACCCGTCCATCGACCCGCTGCGCGAACCTATGGAACTGGCGACATACCTTGGCCGCAAACCGGAGCGGCTGGAGTTTGATTCCGCTTCTGCTGATTTGAAGACCGAACTGGCACCCCAGATCAGGCTGGAAGTACCGGTGATGTTCGCCGCCATGTCCTACGGAGCCGTGAGCCTGAATGTGCAGGAATCACTGGCCAGGGCGGCCACGGAAATGGGCACGCTGTGGAACACCGGCGAGGGCGGGTTTCACCCTAAATTACAGCAGTACCGCAATAATACCATTGTCCAGGTAGCATCGGGGCGCTTCGGTGTTCATCCCGGGTATCTTGACGCCGGCCGGGTGGTTGAAATTAAGATTGGCCAGGGCGCCAAGCCCGGCATCGGTGGACACCTCCCCGGCGAGAAGGTAAGCGCTGATGTCTCCAGAACCCGGATGATTCCCCAGGGGACTGATGCCCTGTCACCGGCTCCGCAGCATGATATTTATTCCATTGAGGATTTAGTGCAACTGATTTACGCACTGAAAGAAGCCACCAACTATGCCAAGCCGATATCGGTCAAGATAGCCGCTGTCCACAACTCGGCGGCAATTGCCAGCGGCATGGTCAGGGCCGGCGCTGACATCATTGTCCTCGACGGGTTGCGCGGCGCCACCGGGGCTGCCCCCAAGGCTATCCGCGACAACGTCGGCATTCCCATCGAGATGGCACTGGCTTCCGTGGATAACCGCCTGAGACAGGAAAACATACGCAACCGCGCGTCTCTGGTCATCTCCGGGGGTATCCGTAATAGTGGTGACATCGCCAAGGCAGTTGCCCTGGGGGCGGATGCTGTCTACATCGGCACCGCGGCGCTGATTGCCCTCGGCTGCCACGCCTGCCAGCAATGCCATACCGGCAAGTGCGCCTGGGGAATTTGCACCACTGACCTATCTTTGACCAAGAGGATTAACCCGGATATCGGCGCCGGGCGGCTTGCCAACCTACTGCGCGGCTGGAGTCTTGAACTCAAGGATATACTGGGCGGTATGGGTATCAATGCCCTGGAGAGCCTGCGCGGCAACCGGCTGCACTTGAGAGGCGTCGGCCTCTCCGATACCGAACTGGAAATACTCGGAGTGAGAATGGCAGGGAGCTAGCATGACTGAAAGTATCAGCAATTCGACCATAAAGATAGATGCCAGTGGCCTGCGCTACCGTGATCTTAATGCCCGACTGAGAGAAGCAGCCTCCAGTGGCACGGAAAAGATTGAGCTACGCAATGTCCATGGCCAGAGATACATCGGCACTGACCTGGATGGGCCGCTGAAGATTGAGATACACGGCACGCCGGGCAATGACCTGGGAGCCTTCCTCAACGGCCCGAGTATTATCGTCCAGGGTAATGCCCAGGACGGCTGCGGCAATACCATGAATGACGGGGAAATTATCGTGCACGGGCATGCCGGTGATATCGCCGGGCTTTCGGCACGGGGAGGCAAGATATTCATCCGCGACAATGCCGGCTACCGGGCGGGTATCCACATGAAAGAATACCAGGAGAAAAAGCCGGCGCTGGTCATCGGCGGCACGGCCCAGGATTTCCTTGGTGAATATATGGCGGGCGGGATTTTATTGCTGCTGGGTCTCACCCTCAATCCCGGTGAGCAACACCAGGCCAACTTCATCGGCACCGGCATGCACGGGGGTATCATTTACCTCAGCGGAGAGGTCAATGACTTCCAGCTGGGTAAAGAAGTCAGCATTGCTGAGCTTGAGGATACTGACCACGCTATTCTGGAAGGACTGGTTAATGAATTTTCCAGCCATTTCAATTACTCCGCCAGGGAAATACTGAGCCGGAAGTTCATCAAGCTTTTTCCCCGCTGGCTTCGGCCGTATGGCAGACTTTACGCTCCTTGAGCAATCTGACTAATCAAGGAGGTATCCAGAGCAAAAGGAGGACTATTCAGATGGCAATCAATGCCGGTGATACCGCCTGGATATTGGTCTCGGCAGCAATGGTGATGCTGATGACCCCGGGGGTAGCACTCTTCTACGGTGGTATGGTACGGAGGAAAAACGTCCTCTCCACCATTATGATGAGCTTTGCTGCCCTGGGTCTGGCCGGTTTGCTCTGGGTGCTCTACGGTTACAGTCTGAGCTTCGGCCCTGACCTGGGCGGTCTTATCGGTAATCTTGACTTTATTGGTCTCCGGCAAGTAGGTCAGGAGCCGTCTTCGGTATATGCCACCACGGTTCCTCACCTCGCCTTTATGATCTTCCAGGCTATGTTTGCCATCATTACCGTAGCCCTGATTACCGGCGCGGTGGTCGAGCGGATAAAATTCAGCTCCCTGCTTGTCTTCTCAACTATGTGGCTGACCGTGGTTTACTGTCCGGTAGCGCACTGGGTATGGGGTGACGGCGGCTGGCTGGTTAATCTGGGGGCACTTGATTTCGCGGGGGGTACCGTTGTTCACATCTGTGCCGGTGTCTCCGCCCTAGCCCTGGCAATGTTACTCGGCCCACGCAAGGGCTTCCGGAGCGGTGACCCCATGGAGCCGAACAATATTCCCATGGTGGCGCTCGGTGCCGGCATCCTCTGGTTTGGCTGGTTCGGCTTCAACGCCGGCAGCGCGCTTACTTCTGGCGGATTAGCGGTAAGCGCTTTTGTGGCTACCAATACTTCCGCAGCAGCAGCTGCCCTGACCTGGCTGATATTAAGCTGGATTTACCGCCGCCCCACCCTCCTCGGCACCGCCACCGGCGCTGTAGCTGGCCTGGTAGCTATCACCCCGGCCGCCGGCTTCGTGCCACCGCTGGCAGGAATACCAATCGGCATCGGAGCCGCCTTGGTCTGTTACTACTGCATACTCCTCCGCATGAGATGGAGCGTTGACGAATCTCTGGACGTCTGGGCAGTGCACGGCATGGGTGGCACCTGGGGTGCCCTGGCGACGGGAATCTTTGCTACCCTGGCCGTCAATCCTGCCGGCGCTGATGGTTTACTGATGGGTAATATGTTACAATTTATTAAACAGCTCGCCGGTGTGGCTGCCGTCTGGGGCTTCGCCTTTGTAGCCACCTGCATCCTGGCCAAGCTGGTTGATGTCACCCTCGGCTTGAGAGTAGGAGCGGCGGAAGAATCAGTAGGTCTGGATATCTCCCAGCATGGCGAAAGGGCTTACGGGGGGCTGCTGCGATGAAGAAAATAGAGGCGATTATCCGGGAACAAAGACTGGAGCCGGTGCGCCAGGCCCTTGAGGACTGCGGCTACTTCGGCATGACAGTGACCGAGGTTAGCGGGCGGGGAAGGCAGAAAGGGATTTCACTGCAATGGCGTGTCGGCGAATACTGCGTCAATTTCCTGCCTAAAATCAAGATTGAGCTTGTGGTCCTCGATGAAGACGTACCCAGAACACTGGCTGCCATCACCACCAATGCCAGGACTGGTGAGATGGGAGACGGCAAAATATTTGTTATCCCGGTGGAAAACGCGGTACGCATCAGAACTGGCGAACAGGGTGAAAACGCAATCTGAATATTGATTATTATGGAGGTAAACATGTTAAGAAGCAGAGAGGAAGGCAAGGAATATGTGCTCAAGATGGCCAAGGAGAATGATGTCAAGTTCATCAGGTTATGGTTCACCGATATCCTGGGATTATTAAAGAGTTTTGCCATTACCGTGGAAGAGCTGGAAGGAGCACTGGAGGAAGGGATGGGCTTTGACGGATCATCAATCGAGGGTTTTGCCCGCATTGATGAGAGTGATATGATTGCCCTGCCTGACCCGGATACTTTCAAGATACTCCCCTGGCGCCCCCGTGAGCACCGCGCCGTAGCCCGTATGTTCTGTGATATCCACCGCCCGGGTGGCGAGCCATTTGAAGGTGATCCCAGGTATGTCTTGAAGAGAAACCTGAAAAAGGCGGCGGATATGGGCTACACCTACTACGTGGGGCCGGAGCTGGAGTTTTTCTACTTCCGGGACTCCAATGGGACTGAGCCGCTGGATATGGGCGGCTATTTTGACCTGACCCCCCGGGATGCCGCCACCGACATGAGGAAAGAAACGGTGCTCACGCTGGAAGAGATGGGTATCGGGGTGGAATATTCCCACCATGAGGTGGCCAGCAGCCAGCATGAAATAGATATGAGATATACTGACGCCCTGACCATGGCCGACAGTGTGATGACCTACCGGCTGGTGGTGAAAGAAGTAGCCCTGAATTATGGCGTCTACGCCACTTTCATGCCCAAACCGGTCTTTGGTATCAACGGCAGCGGCATGCATGTACATCAATCACTCTTCAACGGTGAACGTAACGCCTTTTTTGACCAAAATGATGAATACCACCTCTCCAAGGAAGCCAAATCTTATATCGCCGGATTGCTTAAATACGCCCCGGAATTAACCTCGGTTACCAACCAGTGGATCAACTCTTACAAGCGCCTGGTACCCGGCTATGAAGCCCCGGTATACCTTTCCTGGGCACGGCGTAACCGCTCTGACCTGATACGCGTCCCGGAGTACCGCCCAGGACGGGAGAAAGCAACCAGGTTAGAATTCCGTTCCCCTGATCCCGCCTGTAATCCTTACCTCGCCTTCAGTGTGATGCTTGCGGCGGGACTGGAAGGAATTGAAAAGGGGTATGAGGCACCTTCCCCGATTGAAGAAAACGTTTACGAGATGTCTGAGGAACAAAGGAGAGAAAAAGACATCGGCACTCTCCCCGCCAGCCTGCTGGAGGCCATCCTGTTAACCGAGCAAAGCGATCTGGTACGCAAAGCCCTTGGCGACCACGTATTTGACGCATTTATCCAGAACAAAAAGATAGAGTGGGACAGTTATCGTACTCAGGTGACAGAATTCGAGCTTAAGAGATACCTGCCGATACTGTAACAAAACAAGTGCCAAAGACACAAAGGGCCTGGGGCGTTAGCCCCAGGCCCTTTTTCAGGCCGTATTTATTATGCATTGCCGGAATAATCGAACTCTAGTCTGGATTGATCACCTGTTCCTTCTTCACATACGGAATGGACTCCTGCCAGTCAACGCCCCAGATATCAGGTCTTCCGCACATAAACATACGCTCGTAAGGCACCGGAAGTTCCCAGACGCGGGCGGCGTTACCGCCCAGGATGAGATTAATCTCATCCTGCGTTATAGTGTCACGAAGTTTGTCAATCTGGTGCAGCGCCCAACCCCACCAATCAACCTGATAGTGCGGTACACTGGAGAACCGCTTCATGGAGCTGGAGAAAGTAGACGGGTCTCCTACCGGATTCATCATGATATACTGCGGCACATGGCCGAAGTCCGTACCTAACATCAGATGCGTGACACCGACATTGGGGTCCTTGATAGCGATTTCATAGTACTCTGCGGGCCAGGTGCCAACCTCTATCATTACGTTCTTGAACCAGGAGAGAAGATTACACGTCTTGCGGATGCGCTCGCTACCGAAGGTATAATCGCCGATGGAGTAGCCGCCATGGCAGAGGATGAACATCACGTCCGGATACTCACGAGCGATTCTGGCAAGGAGCTGGTAAGTGTCCCACTCGTACTCCCACGAGAACTCGTGGAAGTCAAAGGTTACCCCGTATTTCCTGGCCAGCTCGGCAAAGGTGCGGTAGTCATCAAGACGCTCCTTAAAGGTATAGTACCTCTTGCGGTCCCAGTCCCGCGGGCAGAATTCACCAATGCCAATGTATTTGCCCGTCTTGAGTGCCTTTTCAATCTCATCGGCAGAGTCATCCCTGTTGAACTTCGCCTCATCCCGCGCTATAGCAAGTTTGCATTTCTGGTCGGCGCAGAAGGCACGGAACTTGTCGGGATACTTCTCCACTATCTTGGCTTGCGACTCATTGGTAGTTCCGGGCATACTGGGCTTGAGCAGCAACATGTCAACCCCGTAACGCTCCATGTCATACAGTGTAAGGCCGATATTCTCGTACGGTTCCACCTCCCCATCCTCAGGAGCTGAAGGCAACCCGATCCAGCGCCCCTGTTTGGCCAGTTCCTCGGCCTTTTCTCCCTTGGGCCGATATAATGTGGTGATATGTCCGTGAGTGTCAACGACAAAACGTCCTGCGGCTCGCATCTTTCCTTATCCTCCTTCTTGTATTTTGATTTCATTACACCCCTTTTTTCAGGCTTTGTCAACGAAGTCTCTATCCGGTAACCGGCCAAGTCTTAACGGAAAAGCAACCGGGTTGACAAAAGCCAGCCATCTGGATAATGTATCAGATAAGGACAGGAGTAGTTGAGAAGGGTATTGAATAGTAACCGCCAAACCGTAACCCTGGGTATCGACCTCGGTGGCACCAAAGTGGAGATGGCTCTTGTTGATGAACATGGTCACATATTAGTATCCCGCCGCCGCCTGACACAGCCCGAGCAGGGCCCCGATGGAGTAATCAATGATATAATAGCCTGCGTCCATGAATGCCTGGCTGACACCGATAAGACGGTGCCCGCACTGGGTATCGGTGTTGCCGGACAGGTGGATACCTCCGGTATCGTGCGCTTCGCTCCCAACCTCGGCTGGCATAACGTACCACTCAAGGAAAACCTGGAAAATGCACTGGATATGCCTGTAATCATTAACAACGACGTGCGCATGGCTACCTTTGGTGAGTGGCAGCATGGCGCCGGGCAGGGGGTAAATGATTTAGTCTGCATATTTGTCGGCACCGGAATCGGCGGCGGCGTTGTCAGCGGCGGGCAGCTGCTGCAAGGCTGCGGCAACACTGCCGCGGAACTCGGCCATCTCACCATTGTCAGTAACGGGCGAAGCTGCCGCTGCCCCAACCAGGGCTGCTTTGAAGCCTACGCCGGTGGTTGGGGGATTGCCGAGCGGGCCCAGGAAGCAGTGCTTGCGGAGCCACCAGCCGGGGAAAGACTGATAACCCTGGCGGGAGATATCAAGCAAATCTCGGCGGCCACTGTTACGCAGGCTTACCATGAGGGTGACCCATTAGCGGCAAGCCTCATCGAAGAAACAGCGCAGTACCTCGCGGCGGGCGTGGTAAGTATCATCAATGCCTTTAACCCGTGCCTGATAATCCTCGGCGGTGGCGTTATTCAGGGCATTCCAGAATATGTGCCGGCCATAGAGCGGGCGGCTCAAGAGAAAGCCTTGCCACCGGCGGTGGAGAACTTACGCGTGGTGACAGCGGCGCTGGGCAATAAAGCCGGGGTCATCGGCGCCGCCGCCCTGGCAAGAAAGCAGCTCAATAAAGCCACAGAAACTTAATTTGAGTAACTGAAATGACCGATATCGGGGAACACAACGCGGGCGTGGCCACCAAACTGGCCAGATTGAGCCAGCAGGATTTAGTGGGACGAATATGGCGTAAAGACCATACTGTCTGGAAACCAGACCCCGCCGAGATTACCAACCGCCTCGGCTGGCTTACGGTTACCGACCTTATGCGCGGGCAAATTTCTTCCCTTGAGGCTTTTGCCCGGGAAGTAAAGGAGGCCGGTTTTCACCACGTAGTTTTGCTCGGAATGGGCGGCAGTAGCCTGGGTGCCGAGGTTTTGCGCCAGGCTTTGGGCAGTGCCAGAGAGTATCCCGAGCTAATAGTCCTCGACTCTACCGTACCCGCCGCAGTGCAATCAGTGGCGGATACCATCAACCCGGCGCACACCCTATTTTTAGTCTCCTCCAAGTCCGGCACTACCACCGAACCCCTGGCTCTCTACCGGTATTTCCGCGGTCTGGTAGAGGCCGCCGGGCCAGAGAACGCCGGGCAGAACTTCGTTGCCATCACCGACCCAAACACACCGCTGACCGAACAAGCTAAAGAAGAAGGCTTCCGACATACCTTCCTCAACCCGCCTGATATCGGCGGGCGCTTTTCAGTACTGTCTTACTTCGGCCTGGTTCCGGCGGCACTTATCGGGATTGATATCAAGGAGCTTATTAACCAGGCAGATAATCTGCGTGAGAAGTGTACTCCCGATGTGCCCGCGCCGGAAAATCCCGGCGCCTGGCTGGGAGCCTATCTCGGCACCCTGGCTTCGCAGGGACGGGACAAACTCACGCTGGTTACGTCACCGGCTATCAATAGTTTCGGATTGTGGGTGGAACAGCTCATCGCCGAAAGCACCGGCAAGGAAGGCAAGGGTATCATACCGGTCACCGGCGAGCCACTGACAGCTATGGAACATTACGATAACGACCGAATGTTTGTCTTTCTGCGGCTTGAAGGCGATGACAACGCGGCCATGGACACGGCGTCAGGACAGATAAGGGCTTCCGGGATACCGGTGTTGACACTGGAACTGCGGGACAGCTACGGTCTGGGAGCCGAGTTTTTCCGCTGGGAATTCGCCACCGTAATTGCCGGCGCGATGCTGGGTATCCATCCCTTCAACCAACCTGATGTGCAGCGGGCCAAGGACGCCACCGCGCACCTGTTACAGGAATATACCACATCCGGCCGTCTAACCCGGCCAGACAGCCCGGTCTCGCCGGCGGAACTACTGGCGCAGGCGGGGAGAGGCAAATACCTGGCTATCATGGCTTACCTGCTCCAGACACCTCAGGTGGACACACTGATGGCGGAACTACGCCGCAGGGTGCTGGAGCGATACAACATTGCTACCAGTCTCGGTTACGGGCCGCGCTTCCTCCACTCTACGGGACAACTGCACAAGGGCGGGCCGGACAGCGTGCTGTGTCTCCAGATTACCGCAAGCCATGAGAGGGACCTGGCCATCCCGGGAAAACCCTATACCTTCGGAGTTGTCGCTGACGCCCAGGCGCTGGGAGACCTGGAGGCACTAAGGTCTTCAGGACGGAAGGCTACCCGGGTCCACTTCAGCCGTGGCGATGATACTGCCCTCGCCGAGCTTATTGACGAGCTGAGATAGCCGAAAGGGAAGTAAAACGATGGCGACGGAAAATTTATTTGAAACTGACGTACTGGTCATCGGCGGCGGCATGGCGGGTCTTCTCGCCGCCATTAAGGCACGCGGGCAGGGGGTAACGGTATCCCTGGTCGATAAGGGCTACGCCGGCAAATCAGGCTCATCTCCATACGCCTTCTACTTCGGGGCTTTTAATCCGGCATGGGGACATAATCTGGACAACTGGATGAGCCATGTGAATACCATCGGCGAGTATATGAACCACCGGGAATGGACGGAAATCCTGTTCAAGGACTCGTATGAGAGGTTCCGGGAGCTTGTTTCCTGGGGAGTGGAGTTCGAAAGGGACGAAGAAGGCGAAATTTATATAAGCCGTTTCCCCCCGATACACACCGAGAGCGTCCAACTGAAAAAGAGGGTATTCGGGCAGGTCATCAGAAAACAGGCGGTAAAGACGGGGGTTAAAATCTTTGACAGGGTGATGATGACCGACCTGCTACAGCAGGATGGCGGGATTACCGGTGCCATGGGCGTAGCCATTGATAGTTATGAACTGTATGTTTTTAAGGCCAGGGCAACCGTCATGTGTTCCGGATGCGCCAGCTATAGGCCATCCGGCTGGCCTGTTTCCGAGCTAACTGCCGACGGTGAAGCGATGGCTTACCGGGCTGGCGCCGAGATAAGCGGTAAAGAATTCAACGAAATAAAAAGCACCAATGCTGATTATCCCGCGGTCACCATGGGCATGAGTCTCTGGCTAAAGGAGACGCTGGAAGCCCAGCTTCATGATGCGGGGCCCCCGCAAGTGCAGCCAATCAAGTGTATTAACGCCGAGGGTAAAGAGGTCAGGGGTCTTATCGGTTCGAATTTCATGGAGCTGGAATTTGAAGCCCATACGGGCCGGGCGCCATTATACAGCGCCGAAGGATACGAAACCCGGCCACAACGCCGGACTGGCGGAGCGGCTGCCGGACTATCTGTTCATACCTCGGAAGGCATCTGGCCGGTTAACACCCAATGCGCCTCAAGTCTCCCCGGGCTGTATGCTGCCGGCGATTCATGTGCCAGCATGATGTGTGGCGCCGTTTACCCCGGTGTCGGCTACGGCATAGCCGGTGCCGCGGTTACCGGCGCCAGAGCCGGGACGGCCGCCGCCGAGTATGCCCTTCAGGCAGACAAACCGGTGACAGACGAACAGCAAATAGCCCGGATAAAGAAAGCGGTACTGGCACCTGTGGAACGCAAGGGGGGCTTCAGTCCCAGGTGGGTAACACAGTTATTGCAGAACACCATGATACCCTATTTCATCACCTTCATTAAGAAAGAAGACCGCATGAAAGCGGCGCTTACTCTCGTCGAATTTATGAGAGACCACCTCGTGCCTATGCTCTTCGCCAGGGATGCCCATGAGCTACGCCTCGCCCACGAAACGAAAAACATAGTCCATACCGCCGAAGCCAAACTGAAGGCCTCCATCTTCAGAACGGAAAGCCGGGGCACCCATTACCGCGAGGACTATCCTCACCGGGATGACCCCGCATGGCTCAAGTGGGTGCTCCTCAAAGAGGAAAACGGGGAGATGAAGGCTTTCACCAAGCCGATTCCCCGGGAATGGTGGCCCGACCTGTCCCGGCCATACAGCGAGCGGTACCCCAATAAGTTCCCCGGCGAGTGATAACTGGTATACAGATGAATAAAAAACGGGAGTTATAAGATGGCGATTGAGAGAATTGACCCCGAGCTATGTAACGGCTGCGGGCTATGCGTGCAAAGCTGCCCCATGGACGTGATACGTATAGACGAGAAGAACCACAAGGCGGTTATCATGTATCCGGAGGATTGTATGCTTTGCGGATGGTGCGTAGCTGACTGCCCGAAAAATGCGGTATACCTCTCACCCGATAAAGAATCACCGCTTATTGTCAGCTGGGGATAGAGCGGCCGGGCTGCTCTCCCCTAGCGATATTAACATTATCTAATTCCGCGCAAATACAAGCCTTCGGGAAAAGCGCAGAAACAAGACGCCCATCGTGACGAGCGGTACCAAGTAAGGGACGACGTAAAGCATATTAATACCCGGGTCCCCGGCAGCCAGACGGCTAATCAAACCGAACGGCGACGGGTCAAGGAAATAGCTCCCGCCCACCGCGGTAACGAGCACTATAGAATAGACAAACTGAGCCCGCTCCCTGTCCTTGAAGTACAGTGCGATGATACCCGTGACAAAAGATATGGTCGTGGCGATAATAACCGCCAGCAATATCACCAGAGCCGGGTTCAGCACGGTAATACTGTTCAGCCGTAGCAGGCCGACCCACATTATCACCTGAATTACCACCGTCAGCACCGCCGCCGATATTTTGGACATAAAGACCTGACCCAGCGAAACCGGGGCTGACATCAGCGTGTCAAACGTTTTGTTCTCCATCTCCTCGGATACCGTGTCAATCACGATACTTCCCGCGATAAGAGCCGGGAAGAGCATCAGAATAGGGACAATCACTGAATAAAGGAATTCATAGGTGGTATGAGGCTTGCCGCCGCTATCAGCGTAGTTTAACTGTACCCCGTTGACCTGCCGCAGATGGTTCTCGTATCTTTTCAAGGGCTCATCCAGCATCATGAAAATAACTGTCTTCCTGGCATCCAGCTCCGGCAAGATCAACTTCATATCAACCACGTCTGACCGGTTCTCGGGCACAATCATCACCGCATCAACCTGGCCCAGCAGGAAGGCTGCCTCGGCACGGGATGCGTCAGAAAATGAACTCACTCTCAGGTTGCCGTCCCGCAGGTAATCCGGCAGCGGATTGCCAGTCTCACTGACAACTCCCACCCTCACGTTTACCTGACTATTTTCGCTGATGGATGACGGGTCATAAAAAGCCATGATCCCCACCAGAATAATGGAGGAGAATGAAGCCACGAAGAACTGCACCATGATAGCAAAGACTATCGTCTTCTCTTTGAGAATTGACCTCAGTTCTCTTTTTAGCAGGGCCAGGTACTGGTTCATGCTACTGCTCCGATCACCAGCAGGTTATACATAGTATGGATTACCGTACCGACCAGAACGGCCAGGGGGAAATACCTGATACCCAGGCGCGCGGTTATCAGGCAAACGAGGAAGGTCGTTACCATGTGCAGAATAAGAGGCATGACTAACAGGCCAGACCCGAAGATAGCCGAGATAAACACCGACTCCGAGAGCACGCTCAGGGCAAGATAAAGCAGCAATTTTTCGCCAATCAGGAATCCCAGCGCCGACAGCAGAGATAGCTTTAATATATCCGGCCAGCTTTTAACGATGCCGTGCCGCAACAGTATGATTATCCCCGCCGACTTGGCAAGCTCTTCGACAACCACGGAAATTACTACCAAGAACCACAGCGTGAAGAGCGCGGGCAGATTGGAGATTAAAGCGATGGATGATAACTGCACCATGAACACTACCGGCACCATAAACAGGCTTAAGAAAAATACGGAGGTGCTCAGGTGGTTGCGGTCAATAATGAAATAAAGCGCCTGGGCCACCTTGGTAGGCAGGGGTTTAAAGCCCATCAGGTATTCCTCATTCAAGACGCGCGTGCCGACAAACAAGGACTGCCCGAATATCAATAACAGCGGTGTCTCGGCAAGGAAGTATTCGCCGACGCTGAAAGACTCCCCCCGGTACATCTCCACCGCTAATGTCAGTGGCGATATATAGCTCAGGTCATTTACCCCGACAAACATGGCCGGGCCTACCAGATAAACGGTAACCACCGAGAGCGCCAGAACCGAGAAGAACGTCTGGTCTTTAAAGGTGCGGTAGGTCAAGGCTACCATCAGATAAATGGAAAAGATAAACAACATTACCGGGACAAAGATGGCGACACCCAGCAGCAAGTCGCCTCCCAAAGCCAGGGTAATCGCGATAATAATCACCACCGAGTAAGCAAAATAGGGTAACATCTTGCCCAGGATGACCTGGAGCCGTGTCACCGGCGCCGAAAGTAAAACAATCAGCTTGCGGTTTATTTTTTCCTCCGTGAAGCCACTGGTAAAGAAGAGGCTGACGAAGAATACCGGCACAACATAGAGAAAGGTAATAATTATCTGCGCCAGCGGCACCGGCGGTTGCATCAGTGACGGAATAATCACCTCGTTTTCCGAGACGAATTCCGCCTTAAACTCCGGCAGCTGATTACTGTCAGCAAAAGCGGCCAATTGCCGCCGGACAACATCATCGGTCTCACTACCAGCAGACGGTGCCTGCTCAGGACTACCTTCTCCCGGCATTTCGGCAATTGCCGCTGAAGGCGTTGTCATTGAAGTCACCGCCGGTTCTTCAGCGCCCGCCGCAGCCGGCGGCTGTGCTTCAGATAGAATTTCTTCTCGCCCGGTTAATGCACCGGTATCGGTCAGTGCCGTTTCGGTGGCACCATCATTCCCCAGCAACTTAAGATAGCTGACCTCAACCCGGAGAGGGAAGGCACGATCAACCTCATACTCATTCGAGATACGGATTAAATCCTGTTTTGCCATGGATTTCTGCAGGGCTCCGGCAGCATACTGGGAACGGTCATCGCCACGGCTGACTATCTCCTCCCCGTCAAGGTACAGGTCAATGGCACCCTGCCGCAGCAGGTCATAGCCGGCCTGCCGTTCAACCTTGACCACGCTGAAGCGCTGGTCAGCTACCGGCGGCCCATCGGGGGTGACACCCACCGTGTACAAGCCCTTGCTTATCACCAGGTCCTGATGGTAAATTACATAGGAGCTGATAATGGTCAGGGCAACCACCGCCAGGACGATGAGCCGCGAGCGACCGCTGAATCTAGTCCTGAGGCGGGTGATTTCCCGCTTTGAGATTGACAGTATGGTTCTCATGATAATGCCAAGGATTATTTAAATGGTGGACCAGAATCCAATAATTAAACTGGAATCTATTACCAAACTATATGACAACTTCGCTGCCGTCAACGACCTTAACCTCCAAATCAAGTGCGGGGAAATACTGGGTTTGATCGGTCATAACGGGGCCGGTAAGACCACCACCTTGAAGATGATAGTCGGGCTGTTGACGCCAACATCAGGCACTATCGAGGTTATGGGTTATGACATGACCAGAGACAGCATTCAGGCAAAGAAGCACATCGGCTACCTGCCTGAAGAGAGTCCGCTGTATGAGAACATGACGGTGCAGCAATATTTAATGTTCTTTGCTGAACTCTACCAGATACCCCGCTCTCAGGCTATCGAGCGTATTGATTCACTCCTTAACTCCCTGAAAATGGGCGATAGAGACAAGTACACCGGGGAACTTTCCAAAGGCATGAAGAGAAAGGTTGCCATTGCCCGTACCCTGCTACATGATCCGTCACTACTGGTACTTGATGAGCCTAATTCCGGACTTGACCCGCTGACCTCCTTCTTTATCATCGATTACCTGAAGAAATTAAATGATAGCGGAAAAACAGTTGTGCTGAGCGCGCATAACCTGTTTCACATCGAGTATATCTGTGACCGTGTCGCTATCATGAAAAACGCTGAGCTGGCTATCTGTGATACTATGGAATCAATCCGAGATAGGTTCGGCAAACGGGAATACCAGGTAACCTTTCACGCTGACACCGACCTTGATTACCCCAGACAGGGCGACAATTACGTCTTCAAGGCCTCTGATGTAGCGCAAATAGCATCGTTATTACAGGACATTTCCGAAAATAACTGGGCGCTAATTGACCTATCGGTACGCCAGTCCGCTCTTGAGGAAATGTATGTCGATCTCATGGATGATACCCCCGGTTCCTGAGCCCACCCGCCCAACCTCCCTTCAGCAACTTCCTTACCACGGCAGAAGCGGTTATGTTTCCCGTCCGCTGAACTTCGCCTTCAGGGTAACTTCTTATAACCACGCTCGAGCTTCGTGGTCATTCTGGATGGAGACACTTCCATCTGATATAATATGGTGTAGAGATAGAGCTAATGACACTTACCGCCACGGATAACGGCTCATGTCAAGCTAGCTGAGAGCAGCCAGAAGGAGTACGGAAATGAAGACAAAGCAAGAGTACCTCGAAAGCATGCGCAAGATGAAACCCGAGCTGTATATGTTCGGTGAGCGTGTTACAGACCTGGTGAACAATCCCATTATCCAGCCCACCATGAATTGTATGGCAGCAACGTACGAACTTGCCGAAAAGTCTGAATTTGAGCAGGTTATCACGGCGACTTCCCACCTGAACGGGAAGAAGATCAACCGCTTCTGCCATATCCATCAGAGCACCGATGACCTGGTAAATAAATCAAAGATGGGCAGAATACTGGGCGCCTACACCGGCTCCTGCTTTCAGCGTTGCGTGGGCATGGATGCCCTGAATGCGCTGTCCATGGTCACCTATGACGTTGACCGGAAGTACGGTACTGAGTACAACCAGCGTTTCCTGAAATACCTGCAATACGTCCAGGATGAGGACCTCGCTTGTTGCGGTGCCATGACGGACTCCAAGGGAGACAGGAGCCTCCACCCCGCCAGCCAGCCTGACCCGGACCAGTATCTTCATGTCGTTGAAGAAAAGCCGGATGGCATCATCGTGCGCGGAAGTAAGATACACCAGACGGGAGCGGTGAACTCACATGAGATAATCACCATGCCAACCAGAGCACTGCGGGAAGAAGATAAAGACTACGCCATTTCCTTTGCTCTGCCCAGTGACACCGAAGGCATTATCTACGTTTACGGACGGCAGTCCTGCGATACCCGGAAGATGGATTGTCCGACTATAGACGTAGGCAATGTCCTTTACGGAGGTCAGGAGTGCATGGTCATCTTTGCTGACGTATTTGTCCCCTGGGAACGGGTCTTCATGTATAAGGAGTGGGACTTCGCCTTTGACTTCGTGGAAAAGTTCGCTTCCTATCACCGCCAGAGCTACGCCTGTAAATCAGGAATTGGCGCGGTCTTGATTGGCGCTGCCCAGTTGATTGCCGAATATCAGGGCACCGACAGGGCTTCCCATGTCAGGGATAAAATCATTGACATGATCCATCTCAATGAAACCATGTATTCCTGTAGCCTCGCCTGCGCCTACGAAGGTCACCGGGAACCCTCCGGGACTTACCTCGTGGACACCCTGCTTGCCAATGTGTCCAAGCTAAATGTTACCAGGTTTCCTTATGATATAGCCAGGCTGGCCCAGGACATTGCCGGGGGTTCACTGGTAACCTTGCCTTCGGAAAAAGACCTGAAACACCCCGAAATAGGTAAGTATGTCGCCAAATACTTAAAAGGTGTCGACGGTGTTCCCGTGGAGAACCGTGTCCGCGTCCTGCGCCTGATTGAGAACCTGACCCTGGGACTGGGAGCAGTATGCTATCTCACTGAATCCCTGCACGGTGCCGGCTCACCCATGGCGCAAAAGATTATGATTGGGCGACGAACCAATATAGAGGGATTTAAAAACGCCGCCAAGAGACTGTGCGGCATTGAGTCCCAGTTACAATAATTAAGGATAACTCTGCCTTTTTAACCCGCCGGAAATGTAGTTGCACTGAGAAATGTTCTCCTTGACAGAACATGCCCTGCGTGCTATAGTGAGGTGCTCGCGGATTTTAACCAAGCCGCTGGCCTGTTCCTGATACCAAATTATTGAATACTATCAACAATTATTACACTATTACACAACGGGCACACACCTCAGGAATTTGATTTGCCAACCAGGACAGGCATAAGACCGGAACCAATAGTGTTAATACCGGATACCCTTGTTGTGTTAAAATAAACCGTTAACGTACCGGCATTGCCAGGCAATAAAGCATGATTTAGGAGGTTAGAAATGGCAGAGCCTATGTCCGACAAATACTACGAAGAGAAATTTGAATTTCCTTTCTGGAAACTCATCAAGCAGCGGGCTGAGGAGAAGGACATCAGCTATATCCAGGCATCCGAAGAGCTAATCCCCGAGTATGCCAAAAACATAAAGTACGGGGATACAGAGTTTGAGGAAGCATCCGTACAGGAAGGCGCGAAGGAAATAGCTGAGTGGGCGGAAAAAGGAAATAAGGAAATGCTATAAGGAGGCTAAAAATGGCTCTAGAAGCAATTACGGACAAGATTGTAGAAACCGATGTTCTGGTAATGGGAGGTGGCATTGCCGGTTGCTGCGTTGCGGCCAAGGCAGCGAATAAAGGCCTGAAGGTCACACTGGCTGAGAAGGCCAAGACCGATAGGAGTGGTAGTGCGGCGGCAGGTATTGACCACTACGGGAACTTCCCGCCCCGGACCCGGAGTTTCACTCCGGTTGATATCCCGCCGGAAGAGTTTGCCGGAATCTGGAATGGCTGGCAGGCCGCCTTCAACTGGGAGGGACAGTTTACTGACCCCAACGCCCTCTACCGGCTTTACAAATACGGTTTCTGGACTCTGGAAGAACTGGAGAAGCTGGGAATTACCTCCAAATGGCATAACGGTGAATACTACTGGATGCCAGCGGCAGCGGCCTGGGAAGGGGCAAAGGGAGTGCTCAGGGTACACTGGGCGAACATCAAGCCGATGCTGGCGAAAGCGGTGAGAAAAAGCGGCGTAAATGTCCTTGAGCGAACCATGGTGGTTGACTTTCTCACCAAAGACGGTAAAGTTACCGGCGCTACCGCAGTTAATACCCGCACCGGTGACTTCATCGTCATCAAGGCCAAGGCAGTTGTTGCCGCCACCGGCCTGTTCACCCGGTGCTATGACGGGGAAACACCCCTCTTCTGGAAGAACAAGTTCCGCTACCACTGGTGCCCGGCGACAATTTCCGGAGATAGCTACGCCGCCGCCTACCGGGCCGGAGTAGAACTGGCTAACATGGATGTATCCGGCTTTACCTTCAGGATGCGCGATGACTTAACCATTTCCTTTGGTAATTTCGTCCGTGGCGACGGTATCCCGGCCAAACAGTACACCTGGGACGGAGAAAGGACCCCCTATCTCCCCGGCCCTGCCCAGTATAAAGAGGAGGAAGATAGGGGCAAGACCCCGCTCTACTTCAGCCTGCAACACCTGCCCGATGACTTCCACAAGCGGATGGAGATAGCCTTCGCCGACGAGAGGCTGGTCTCATTCAAGATAGCCGAGGACAGAGGGTTTAACCCGAGGCTACACCGCTATGACCTGATGCCGATACAATCACCATCAATGCATATGGCCTGCGGCATTAACACTGACGAATATTTCCGGTCTTCATTGCCGGGGCTTTACGCAGTAGGAGATTGCGCCGCCGGCTTTCACAACTGCGGCATGGCCACTGTCAGCGCCCTGCTCCTTGCTGATGACCTGCCCGGCTTCTTAAGTGAGTTTAAAGAGCCGGTGATTGATGAAGCTCAGGTAGAAAGCCAGAAACAGGCTGCACTGGCCCCGCTGAGCGTAAGGGATGGCACCGACCCAATAGAGCTGGAGAGCGCCGTTCGCTACGCGTGCGAGCGGTATGCAGGCTTTTTCAAGTCCGAGGGTAAACTCCGCGAGGGACTAAGGCGACTCGGCTCACTAAGAAGGGTGTTTTCACCCAGGCTGACGGCCAAGAACCCGCACCAACTGATGCGTTGCCTGGAAGTACGCAACATACTTGACCTAGCCGAAGTGCACCTCAACGCCGTGATGGAAAGAAAGGAGACACGAGGCAGCAGCATCAGGCTTGACTACCCCGAAAAAGACACCTCGCTGGACAACATACACATCTACCAGCGATTCGAAAATGGTAAACCGGTGCTTGAGTTAAGGAAAGCGCCGGAACTGAAACCGGAATACATTAAGGGAGGTAAATAATATGCCAGCCAAAATAAACTATAAAAAATGCATCGGCTGTGGGAAATGCTATGACTTATGCCCCCTGGACGTTTTTGCCTGGGATGAGGAGAAGGATATACCGGTAGTGGCTTATGAGGAAGAGTGCTGGCACTGCGGCATCTGCTGGATGGAGTGCCCCAAGCGGGCAATAGACATCACATACCCGGCATCGTTCTGGTAATCCCTTGCCCGGACAACCAGTAATCAAACCACCAAGGGAGGCTAGAAAATGGCATTAGACCGAATCGCAGATAAAATCGTAGAGACTGATCTGCTCGTAGTCGGCGGAGGAATCGCCGGCTGCCCCGCCGCCACCAAGGCCAGGGAGCACGGGCTTGACGTCACACTGATTGAGAAGGCCAAGACAGATAGAAGCGGTAGTTCAGGACAGGGCATTGACCACTATGGTATCTTCCCGCGTGAAGGCATAACACCCCTGGAACTGGTACAAATCTATGAGGGTGCGCAGAATTCTACCAACGGAGAGGGGCTATGGGGTAACCCTAACATCATGTACCGGTACTACGACAACGCTTTCTGGGGACTGGAAGAGCTGGAGAAACAGGGTGTCACCATGAGTTGGGATGATGGTGAATTCTACTGGATGCCTCACCGGGGACCGGGCATGGACCCGGCAGTGGCACATAAACTTGGACTCCGGGTGCACTGGCAGAACGTAAAACCTGAGATGGCAGCCGCAGCGAGGAAGAGCGGCGTGAACATCCTGGAGCGGACAATGGTCATTGACCTGCTCACCAATAACGGCCGGGTTGTCGGCGCCACCGCCATCAACACCCGCACCGGTGAATTCATCGTCATTAAGACCAAGGCTGTAGTCATCGCCACTGGCATCTTCGCCCGTTGCTATGACCCGGAAACTCCCCAGTTCTGGAAGTACAAGTTTAGATACCACTGGTGCCCCGCTTCAGTCTCCGGGGACGGGTGGGCTTCAGCCTACCGGGCTGGCGCCGACCTGGCTAACATGGAGATAACCGGCTGGGGATTCAGGATACGGGATGACCTTAACATTTCCTTCGGCAATTTCCCCATTAATGACGGGATTCCCGCAAAGCAGTTTAACTGGCGGGACGAAGAACTGACCTACAACTCCTGGCGCTCTACCCAGGGATACGCTGAGATGGAGCGAAAAGGCGAGAACCCCATATACTACGGTCTTGAGCACCTGCCAGATGACTTTCACAAGAGGATAGAAGTAGCTTTTGTCGATGAGAGGCTGGTATCGTTCAAGATAGCCGAAGACAGGGGTTTCAACCCCAGAACTCACCGCTTTGAAATAATGCCCAATAAACCCTACAACTTCGTGACCGTGTCCGGCATCAGTGTCGATGAAAATTTCAGGTCTTCGCTACCGGGCCTTTACTCAATAGGAGATTGCACCGCCGGCTTTCACAGCTGCGGCGAGGCCGCCGTCAGTGGCTTGCTCGTTGGTGACAACATAAGCACCGCCATCAATGAAGCCGGAGAGCCGGTAGTGGACGAGGCTCAGGTGGAAAGCCAGAAGCAGTTAGCCCTGGCCCCCCTGGCTGTAACGGACGGTACTGAGCCAATTGAATTGGAGAGCGCCATTCGCTACATCTGTGAGCGATACGTAAGCCAGTTAAAATCCGAAGGCAAACTCCGGGAAGGACTGAGAAGGCTTGGTTCGCTGAGGAGAGTATTTCTGCCCAAACTAATGGCGAAGAATCCCCACCAGCTGATGAGGTGCCTGGAAGTCCATAACATCATGGAACTAGCCGAGCTGCATATCAAGGCCTGTTTAGAGAGAAAAGAAACACGCGGCGCCTTCATCAGGCTTGACTATCCCGAAATAGACAGGTCACGGGACAGCCTGCTAACCTACCAGCACCGCGAAGATGGCAAGCCCATACTGAAGATAAAAAAGGCACCCGAATTGAAATCAGAGTACGCCGGGGGGAAGAAATAATCTAACAAATAGACCAGCATACTTCTTGAATTATTCGGATTAAATACGGCATGAAAACCTTGGCTCGTAGCTTTTTGTCTTATCAACCGGGCACAGCCAGCATCGGAGGGGTTACCTGAAATCTCGGGCATTCTTCCCTCCGCAGGAAAGCGAGAGTTAACCTTAGCTTCCCATGTTAGCGGGGTTTTTATTTATTTGAATATTTGCAAGGTTTTTTCCGTAGATAGTTGCATAATATAATGTTCTTTTACACAAATTGTTGTATTATATAAGATAATGGCAATGCCCGCATTAACTTATTGAAATGTATCAGAACGGGAAATCCCCTGCAGGCTGGCTCCTGTGGGGACAATATAGATTAAATTTGGAGGTATTAAATGACTAAAAGCTTTGGAGATAGTATAGATTCCATGGCTGCCGATATCCGCGCCCAGGCTCGTCAACTGAGAGTGGATACCTTTCTTTCCTTTATTTACACCGCTGATGTAGTCAACCGTTACCTGGATATTCAGCTAACCCAACTACCCACTGGCCGAACTGGCTTCAATGTTCTTCACAATCTAATATTACACGGTGGCAGCATGACACCAACTGACATTAGTAAAAGGATTTTCCGCTCCAAGCACGCGGTGACCAGAATCATTGATACTCTGGAAAAACAGGGTCTGGTGCAAAGAGAGCCAATAGGTGATGACCGCAGAATGAGAAGGGTTAGCATCAGCAGAAAAGGACTGGAGCTTGTTCAGAAAGCTTCGACCGAAGGCAGACAGCGTATTAGCCATGAAGTTTTAAAACCATTAGAGCAACAAAAGGTTGAGGAACTAAAGACAATGTTAAGAGAAATCAGGACACACTTACTCGACTGCCTGAAAGCTTAACTCAACCGGTGAGATACAGGAATTAATATAGTTGCATTATGTATTATTCCTCTTGACAGGAATTCACGATGTGTGCTATATTGGAGAACCCAGATGTATGCTTTATAGACCAGATCAAGAATTTTGGAGAGTGTCAGATCAGATGTCCAGCCAACAAAAAGAGCCCAAGCAAGAAGAATTCAAACAGCCTTTAGTGGAAGCAGGCCTATTCACTATCCCATCATCGCCAGCGGAAAGTCCCCATCTCATCGGTAGCAAGTGTAAAAACTGCGGCGAGGTCGTCTTCCCCAGGCAAGCGGGTTGCCCCAACTGCTGCTCGGAAGACGTGGAGGAAACACTGCTCGGCCCCGGGGGCAAACTATACAGCTTTACCAACGTCAACCACCCCGTGCCTGAGGGATATAAAGGCCCCATCCCGTTTGGCGTCGGCCTGATTGACATGCCGGAGGGAACCCGGATACCATCCCACCTGACCGAGCATGAACCAGATAAACTAAAGGTAGGTATGGATATGACGCTGATTATCGACAAGCTCTTCGATGATGAGGAGGGTAATGAGATAATCGGCTTCAAGTTCAAGCCGCTGTGATTTAACCAAATAGCAAGCAATAAATATCAAGTAAAAATATTAAGTAAGGGGAATTATGAGAGAAGTAGTTATCGCCGGCGTAGGCATACATAAGTTCGGCAGATTTGACGATAAGACCTTCGAGCAGATAGGCCAAGAAGCGGTCAGGATGGCCCTCAAGGACGCCAATAATATGTCCTTCAAGGATATCCAGATTGCTTTTTGCGGTCACATGCATGGCGGCACGGGAGCCGGACACAAAGTCCTGGCCGGAATCGGGCTAACCGGCATACCCGTTATTAATTTGGAGACAGCCTGCGCCAGCGGCGCCACCGCCCTGCGGCTGGCTGCCGAGGGAGTCGCCGCCGGCACCTATGATGTTGCCCTTGCCCTAGGCGTGGAGAAGATGCCACGGGGCTTTATGCGGATGTCTTCCTTCCCCCAGTGGCAAATGATCAGCGGGCTGGGCGTAAACCCGATAGGATTTTCTTTCAGGGCTACCAGGCATATGGCCGAGTACGGTACCACTGAGTTACAGTTCGCCAAGGTCTCAGAGAAGAACCACCGCAACGGTGTCCTGAACCCGTATGCCATGTACCAGAAGGCAATCAGCGTGGAGGAAATATTAAACTCGCGCATGGTCTGTTACCCGCTGAGGTTGCTCATGTTCTGCGCACCTAATGAGGGCGCCGCCGCTGCCATTGTCTGCAGCCGCGATATTGCCAGCAAATACACCAGCAAGCCGGTCACCATCGCCACTGTGCGCACCAACGTTGCCCAGTACGGCACATCACAGGCGAATTCCGGCACCGGCGATGTCGGTGTAAGCACCAAGATATATAATATGGAGACCACACCGGCTCTGGCCAGAGAGGCTTATGAGATTGCCGGCCTCGGGCCGGAGGACCTGAGCCTCGTCGAGCTCCAGGACACCGACGCTGCTTCTGAGATTATTTATACCGAGGAACTGGGTCTCTGCAAGCCCGGGGAAGGTGGACGCTTGATTGACGAAGGCAGGACAGAAAGGGACGGTGACATACCGGTCAGCGTTAGCGGCGGTCTCCTATCCAAGGGCGAGCCTACCGGCGCCTCAGCTCTGGGACAGATAGTCGAG